>Ga0326727_10010200_pt1 | contig 22518 bp, 21 predicted proteins | sample MB2enrmetagenome_FD_207643 | JGI IMG/M metagenome (GOLD analysis project Ga0326727, IMG submission 207643) | Lab enriched peat soil microbial communities from McLean, Ithaca, NY, United States - MB29MY | ecosystem: Environmental > Terrestrial > Soil > Wetlands > Peat | place: USA: New York...
CTTCTTGCGGAACAGCTTGGCCAGCAGAATATAGGCCAGCGCCTCGGTGATGGGAGAGGGAGCCGCAGCCAGCAGATCCGTGATTCGAACCAGCAGGCGTCCGTCATGCAGCCGGATAAAACTGTTCACGCCGGCAAACTTCTCAAACCGGATTTCGACAGGCGGCACCTCGGATCGTGGTTTTAGAACGCGGTAGACTCGGCAGTAGATCTCTTCCGGCGTTTCGAAAAGTATCGCGCTTGACCAACCGCTGTCGGAAGGTAGCTTCTTAAACGTCGATCCGGGTGAAGTCAGACAAAACGATTCACTGGTTTGCATCCGGTTGCATTTAAATATATCAATACGTAAAGTCTTCGTCACTCATGAGAGCCCGCCAACCTTTAATTACCGCGCTGGGATGTTACACGCCGCCCAGAGTCCTCACCAATTTCGACCTGGAAAAAATGGTCAGCACCAATAACGAGTGGATTGTCGATCGCACGGGGATCGCCGAGCGACACATCGCCGGCCCGGAAATGGCGACGTCCGATTTGGCGGTGAGGGCAGCCCGCGCGGCGCTTGACCAGCGCGGCATATCCCCCGAGGGTATCGACGTGATCATCATTTGCACCGTGACCCCCGACATGTTGTTCCCGTCGACGGCCTGCCTGGTGCAAGACCAGTTGGGCGCCAAGAAAGCCTGGGGCTTCGACTTAAGCGCCGCGTGCTCCGGCTTCATCTATGGCTTGCAAACCGGCGCCGCACTGGTAAAGTCAGGCGCACACAGGCGCGTGCTGGTGATCGGCGCCGATACGATGAGCCGCATTCTGGATTACACGGACCGATCCACCTGCATTCTTTTCGGCGACGGTGCGGGCGCCATGCTGATTGAAGCAGGTACGCCTGAGGACAGCGGGCTGGGATTCATCGACTTCGTCGGTGAGATAGACGGCTCGGGGGGCGACTTCCTCAAGATGCCTGCCGGCGGCAGCCGTTTGCCCGCTTCCGCGGAGACCGTCGAAGCGCGGCTCCATTTCGTGAAACAGCAAGGCCAGCAGGTTTTCAAATACGCCGTGCGCCAGATGTTCGACCTCTGTGAAGCCGTGCTCTCGCGCAATGGATTCACCGCGAAAGACGTGGCGGTGATGATTCCACATCAGGCCAACAAGCGCATCATCGACGCCACCGGCGAGCGTCTGGGCTTAAGGCCAGATCAGGTCATGATCGATATCGGCAAGTACGGTAATACGACGGCGGCAACCCTACCCCTGGCAACGCAGGACGCCATCGCGGAAGGCCGCTTGAAGAAGGGCGATCTGGTTATGTTTGCGACGGTTGGCGCGGGATATACTTCGGGCGCGTCCCTTTGGCGCTGGGCTTTTTAGGGCGCGGTTAGCGCGTGGCCGTCTCCGGCGCCCGATCGTTCCGGTAAACTGTCCCATCCTTCATCACGAACAGCACCCGCTCAGTCGCGGTAATATCCGCCGTCGGATCTCCCGGCACGGCAACGACATCCGCGAACTTGCCCTTCTCCAGCGTCCCGATCTTGTCGGCCAGCCCCAACAAATCCGCATCCACGCTGGCCGAGGTCTTCAGAGCATCGATGGGCTTCATCCCCAGGCCCACCATCAATGCGAACTCGTGCGCGTTCTTGCCATGCGGGTACACGCCCTCATCGGTCCCAAATGCGATCGTCACCCCCAACTCCATCGCCCGCTGAAAAGTCTTGTTCAAACTGGCGATCGCCTGGCGCGCCTTGGCCGCAATCTGCGGCGGATAGTACGCGCCCTTCTCCAGCCGCTCGCCCAGCCACCATGGCGCCATCAACGTCGGCACATACCGGGTGCCGCGCGCTTTCATCATTTGGAGCGCTTCTTCATCGAGGAAACTGCCGTGCTCAATGGAATCGATACCAGCCCGGATCGCGCGCTTAGCGCCTGTCGCGCCATGCGCATGCGCCGCCGTCTTGCGTCCCAGCGCGTGTGCTTCATCTACTAAAGCGTTCAACTCTTCCTGCGTCAATTGCGCCGAGTCCACTGAATCGGCCATGGAAAGCACGCCGCCCGTGGCGCAGGTCTTGATGATATCCGCACCATACTTTACATCGAGGCGCACTGCCCGCCGCGCTTCATCCGGACCGTTGATCACACCATCGGTCGGATCTGTCTCGCGTCCGAAGATGCCCGCGCGGAATCCCGTGTTGTCGCAGTGGCCGCCGGTTGAACCGATGGCGTGCACGCACACCAGCATTCGCGGCCCAATGATCTTGCCATCGCGCACCGCGTTGCGAAGCCCCACGTCGATGAAGTCGCTCGACCCGACATCGCGCACCGTTGTGAAACCCGCCAGGAGCGTCACCTTCAGGTTCGGAATCGCATCCAGAGCTTGCTCCGGGATGGTCTTTTCCAGGGTGTCCAACTCACCCTGTTTCCAGTCGTCCGTATACACGCCGGAGAGATGGGTGTGGGCGTCGATGAATCCGGGTAGCAATGTAGCGTCCCCCAAATCGTACGTCACGGCGTCCGCGGGAACGGCCGCGCCTGCACCGACCCCCAGAATCTTACCGTCGGCTACTACCACCAGGCCCGGCTTCACCAGCGCGTTCGACTTGCCGTCGAACATGCGCGCGGCTTTCAGGACAATAGGCGGCGCCGCCTGTAGAGCCGCCGAAACCAGAGTCATTAACACGAGGGATCGCATAAGTGAACCATCATACAGTGAAATAATTCCAGCAGTTGTCGATTTCGCCGGCTGCCATTCGACTAACGGGAAAGGAGATGTATGCAATACCTACTGATGATCTACCACGTCGAAGCGGAGGAAGCGAAGCTCGGCGAAACCGAAACAGCAGCCATGCACGCCGACTACGGTCAATTCACGCGCTCCATCCGAGAGAGCGGAAACTATATCGGCGGGAACGCTTTGCAGCCCACTGCCACGGCCACTACCGTTCGCGTGCGAGACGGAAAAACGTTAACCACAGACGGCCCGTTTGCCGAAACCCGCGAGCAACTGGGAGGCTACTACCTGATCGACGCGGAACACCTGGATGACGCCATCACCATTGCCGCGCGCATCCCCGGCGCGAAGGTCGGCTCCATTGAAATCCGGCCCATTATGTCCGTCCCGGCATGAACGCCGTCGAGTCTCTCTTTCTGACTGACGGCGATCGCATTCTCGCGACCCTCATCCGCCTCCTGCATGATTTCGATCTGGCGGAAGAAATGATGCAGGAGGCGTTTGCCGCCGCCCTACACCTCTGGCCATCCCAGGGTGTACCTGAAAACCCGCGGGCCTGGATCGTCAGCACGGCCCGCCATAAAGCCATCGATTACGTCCGCCGCAATGTCCGGTTCCGCGAGAAGCTGCCTGAACTCTGTCAGCTCATCGAAGCTGACGCCCAATCCTTTGCCGACGAGGAGCCTGCAAGCATGCTCGCCGATGATCGACTCCGTCTGATCTTTACCTGTTGTCACCCGGCCTTGCCTCTGGAAGCGCAGATTCCGCTGACACTGCATACGCTATGCGGACTTACCACGGAAGAAATCGCCCGGTGCTTTCTGGTGCCCGTACCCACTATGGCGCAGCGGCTGGTCCGCGCGAAGCGCAAGATTCGAGATGCCCGAATCCCATATCGTGTTCCGCCGGATGACTTGTTAGTCCAGCGCCTCGAAGCCGTTCTGACTACCGTCTACTTGATTTTCACCGAAGGTTACTCCGCCACGCGCACGGACCTCTCAGCGGAAGCCATTCGTCTGGGGAGACTACTGGTTCGATTTCCTGACGCGAAGGCGCTGTTGGCGCTAATGCTTCTGCACGATTCCCGGCGCGATGCCAGGATGGATGTCAATGGCGATATCGTCCTGTTGGCTGACCAGGACCGTAGTAAGTGGAATAGACCGCAAATCGATGAAGGTGTTTCGCTATTAAGAGAAGTAATTCGCGGCGGACATGGCGCCACGCGTTACGCCCTGGAAGCGGCCATCGCGGCCGTACACGCGGAATCCCCCAGTGCCGAGGAAACGGATTGGCCTCAAATCGTCGGCCTCTACGATTTGCTGCTGCGCGTGCATCCGTCGCCGGTTGTGTCCTTGAACCGCGCCGTTGCAGTTGCCATGGTGGAAGGCCCCGAGCAAGGCCTGAAGTTAATGGATGCCTTAGATCTGCCTCAGTACCACTTACTTCCCGCTGCAAAGGCTCACTTATTCCGTTTGTTGGGCCGCTTGGACGAAGCTGCGGATTCCTATCGCCAGGCGCTCTCGATGGTTCGAGCCGAGTCCGAGCGGCGGTTTCTCGCGAAACGTCTGACTGAATAGGAAGATTGGGTTGCTCAAGGCGCTGCGGTACGAGCCGCTTCTTCCAAACCTACGTGAGTCAGATGATTTGCCGCTACATAGCGGCGAAACTCTTCGAGTACGGTGGTGACAGAGTTGAGGTCGGAGGGTGGCAGCAACAGAGCCTTTCTGCGGCGGCAAATCAAGCGTATTGTGTAGCCGTCGTGGCCAAGCTTCGCTGTCTGCAAGGCGAGGACTTCGCTCCATAGCCACCGGCGGTTCCTGGTGAAGCTTCCGATGCGCTTGGCTACGGTAAGTTGGTCACGCGTCAAAGTCAAGACATAAGGGCCGGAGATCAACATTAAAACCAGGACGGCCCCCACCACGAGTCCGCCTACGGACCAACCGGCGAACCAGTGCCACGTTTCGGTGTTCAAGTTCGGGTGTAATGGACCCTGTTGGGGAAGACCCATAGGGTGTGCGCGGCCAATCGTCAGGTGCAGCGGGCCCTGATAGGGAACCCCCAGAAACAGTGCCCGGCCAACCTGATATTCCCCTACGCCCCAGGCAACCAGCCACAGAGCCAGGAAGATACCCAGCAGGAACGTGGCTCTCGGCCTTGCATCTTCCATCACGATGGTGGTGGCGTCGACGTGGCGAGATATGTTGGGCCGGTAGCAAGTTGCTTCCATCTGTTACCAACCACTGTAGCCGATGGGGTTAGCGGAACAGGAACTGAAGCAAAACGAAGCTGGTGAGAACCACAAGCATGGTGATCAACCATGCGACGCCCATCATGGCGAAGTTGTGGGCTGGATCGTCCGTCTCGTGTTCTGGCGTGTGAACGGTGGGGCGGGTGACAACTTTCGCCTGGCTCTGCGTCGGGGCTGCGGCGGTGTGAGTGGGGAAGTCCATTACGGATTGCATGAGTGATCTCCTTGCATTTCGGGAAGCAGGGTGGCGGCCAAAACGTAAGTGATTGGTCTGGAATGGGTTGGCTGGTTCAGGGCGTGGAGCGCGTTGCTATTTCGCGAGGCGGTTTGCGTCATTTGACGCAATTGGGAGGGCACGCGAAACCGCCTGGCCAACTATCGGTTGATGGCGCGCTCGGCGACGCCGCGGAGCTGGGCGTCTTCCAGGCGATGGGCTTCCTGGAAGGTGTAGATCATGCGATGCACGACCGTCAGATTCGAGAGCACGGCTGTCACCCAGAGCACCGGAGCCATGCGGTTGGCCAGCGCTCCCAGAATGAGCAGCACAACGCGTTCCGGGCGTTCCAGGAAGCCGACCTTGCATTTGGGGATTGCATTCTCGGCGCGGGCGCGCGTGTAGCTCACCATCACGGAGCCGGTCATCGCGAGGGCCGTCAGCACGATGTAGAAAAAGCGATCGATGGACGCATAGTAAACCAGCATGCCCATCAGGACGCCGAGATCGGAATAACGATCGAGCACGGAATCGAAGAACCCGCCGAAGCGCGTGACCTGATTGGTTTCGCGGGCCACGCGGCCGTCGACCATGTCGAACAGGCCCGCGCCGATGAGGACGATCCCGGCGTTGCGGAATTTTCCTTCCGCGAACAGAAACGCGGCCCATACATTGATGACCAGGCCCAAAAACGTCAGAACATTCGGGTGGATCTTCGAGAGCGCCAGTGCGCCGACAATCTTATCGATGATCTTGCCGAAGAAAATTCCGAGAGCTTTGGTATAGGTCATGGGTCCGTTATTCCGCCGCTATATCGTGAACCGTGGTGAGGGTCACGATTTCCAACTCCTTCAACCCGCCGGGGCTGGTCACTTTCACGGAGTCTCCCACTTCTTTTCCGAGCAAGGCACGGCCAATGGGCGAACTGGTGGAGATCATGTTCTTCACGGCGTCCGCGTCCTCGCTCATCACCAGTTCGTAGGTGATCTCTTCCTCTTTCTGCACGTCAAGGACCTTGACCCTGGAGCCCAGGCCCACGCGGTCATGCGGAATCTTGCTGAAGTCTATCATCGCCAGTTCAGACAAGCGTTGCTTCAGCTTGTTCATTTTGGCGTTGACGAGACCCTGCCTCTCCTTGGCCGCATGATATTCGGCATTTTCACTCAGGTCGCCGTGTTCGCGCGCCGTGAGGATCTCTCGGGGAAGTTCGTTGCGCAGCTCATATTCGAGCGCATGCAGCTCTTCCTGTAATTTCTTGCGGATATCGTTCATTGAACGACTTCTAGACTCCTCCGGTCATTATAGCGGCTGTAAATCTTCAAGCACCGTAGGGATCAGTTCCGACACGGTGGGGTGGCTGTGGACCGCGTGCGTGAGCAGGGTGTAGGGCTTGCGCGCATACATGACATCGAGCAGGCAGTGGACCACTTCATCGCAGCCTACGCCGAGGAGCGAGGCTCCCAGAATGAGCCCTGACTCCTTGTCTACCAGCACTTTGAGGAATCCCTGGGTTTCACCTTTGAGCCGGGCGCGGGTGACGCGCGTCATGGGGCGGACACCTTTGAGAGCGGGCTTTCCAGAGGCGCGCACCTGAGCCTCGGACAAGCCGCAGCGGCCGAGCGGCGGATCGACATAGAGGTTGTACGCGGTAATACGGTCGGTTACCTTCCGGTTTTCTTTGTCGAGCAGGTTGGCGGCAACGATCTCGAAATCGTTGTACGAAGTGTGCGTAAATGCGCCATGGCCGTTGCAATCGCCGATGGCCCAGATTCCTGGCGCAGCTTCCAGCACGTCATTTACCTGAATGAAGCCTTCTTTGTTAAGGGTGATGCCGGCCCTTTCGGCTTGAAGATCGTCGGTATTGGGACGGCGTCCGGTGGCGACCAGCAGGTGTGAGCCGTCGACGGCGCCTTCCGGCCAGACTACTTCCACGCCACGCCAGTGGTGTTTTACCTCCGTGGGGCGAACACCCGTGAGGACTTCGATTCCCTCTTTGGCGAAAATGGCGGCGATGGCCGCGGCGACGTCTTCATCCTCGCGCGTAAGTAGCCTGGGACCACGCTGCAGGATGGTCACGTCGCTTCCCAGGCGCCGGAAGATTTGGGCGAATTCGAGAGCGACGAAACTGCCTCCGAGGATGATCAGGTGGTCCGGCAGGGTGTCCAGCTGGAGGATGGAGACGTTCGTGAGGTATTTGGTTTCGGAGAGCCCCGCAATGTTCGGGATCATGGCGCGCGCGCCCAGGTTGAGGAAGATTTGCGGCGCTTCCAGAATTTGGTCGCCGACGCGCATCTGGTGTGGGCCCTCGAAAGCTGCCGTACCGTCGAATACCGTGCAACCTTTCAGATTGCGCAGCCCTTGTTCGACGCCATCGTGAGATTCCTTAACGATTTCGTCTTTGCGGGACTTAACGCGCGCCATATCCGTGGCGACGGGGCCGGAGACTTCAATTCCGAACTCCCAGGCGCGGCGGGATTGATAGGCCGCGTGGGCGCTGGCAACCCAGGCTTTGGTAGGAATGCAGCCGTTGTTTACGCACGTTCCGCCGAACAGCTTACGCTCGGCGAAGGCGATTTTCATGCCACTGGCAACAAGCCGGTGGGCGAGCGAGGGTGCGGCTTGACCGGCGCCGACCAGGATTGCATCGAAGGTGTGAGGCATATTAGGATCGCATTCTCAACAGGAGATAGGTGCCGGCGAGGGCGAAAATGGCGTCCGGGGTCCAGGCGGCGACGGCCGCGGGAAGCAGATTGACATCGCCCAGCTGCTCGAAAAACTGGCTGGTTCCCCAGTAGCACATGGCGATGCCGATACTGACCCCGATGCCTGTCATCGCGCCGCGGTTGCCAATCAGGAAGCCGAACGGGATAGAGATCATGGCCATGATGAGCGCGAATACGGGAACGGCGAACTTCCGGTGATATTGGACGTTCAGCTTCACTGTATCGAACCCGCTCTGCTTGAGGTCTTTGATGTACGCGGCAAGCTGCAGGTAGTTCATCTGCTTGTCCTGCTTGACGTCTTTGAGGAAGTATTCGGGATGCTCGGTAAGCTCTGAAAAGGTAGTGGCGCCAAATCGCTGGACGTTGCGTTCAAGCACCCCTGTGATGTCCCTGGACCAGCCATTGACGAATACCCAGGTGCCGAGTGAGCTATCCCAACGCGCGCGTTCGGCGCCGATCTCACGGGTTAACTGGAAGGTGGCCTTATCGATCTCGTAGACGTAGACGCCCAGCATCGACTTTTCGGTGGGTTCGAAATAGCGGTAATAAAAGATGCGGGGATGTTCCGGGTCTTGCCCGAAGATCCACTTATCGGGACTGAGATAGGTTTGAACGGGCTGGCCCTTGATTTCCGCGCGCAGGGCTTCCTGGCGCACATTGGCCTCCGGGATGTAGTAGAAATCGAATGCAAATAGCGATAAGCCCAGCAGCGCGCTCATGAACAGGATGGGCATGCCGAGGCGGTGCACGCTGACGCCGCAGGCTTTGAACGCCGTTACTTCATTCTGCTTGGTGAGGATTCCAAACGTGACTAGTACCGCGACCAGGACACTGATGGGCAGGGTTTCATAGATCAGCTTGGGCATCAGGAAGAACAAGTACGAGAAGACCTTAGTGAGCGGGATCGAGTTCTTGACGATGAAGCTAAGCAGCTCGAAGAAGTTATAGACTTCCGTCATCGCGATAAAGCTGGCCAGGATGACGCCGAAGTAGAACAGGAAACTGGAGAGGATATAGCTATCGACGATTTGAAAGAGGGCTCCACGGAAGGGCAGAACGCGCAGTTGCGCCGGGCTGGCGATGATGGAGAAGCGGCGTCCGCGGCCCGGGATCCCTTTAAACAGGCCGATGACGCGGTCCGCTGCGCCGCGTAGCACAGAGATGACGTCGCGGTCGCCGGCGAGTTCAAGGCGCGCCGAGAAAATGACGCCGACCACGAAGAAGAACGCATTGGGCAGCCAGGAAGAAAGTTCTGGTGAGATGGTGCGCTGCCGGGCCATTCCTGTGAGGGTGATGTAGGCCAGGTAATAGACGAAGAACGCGAGCAGGATGGCCATGATGTAGCCGCTGGATTTGCCGCCCTTGCGGGTGGTGATGCCGAGCGGCACGCCGACGAGGCCGAGCGTAAGGCAGGCGATGGGAAGGGCGATCCGCTGATTCAGTTCAATGCGGGCTTCGACGCTCTCGGGCTGCTTGTGAGGGATGGTTTTGACCTCATGGTACAGCTCCTTGGTGTCCATGCGGCGGAATGGATGGCCGGTGTTTTCCTGAGGCGGCTTGGCTTCAAGCACCTGATCGCCCAGGGGGAAGCGCACGTGCGAACCCACGGTGACGTCTTTGCCGATTTCATGCACACTGGCGTTGCGCAAGTTGAGCTGAATGCGGTTGTGCGGGATATCCGGGATGGCGAAGGCCTCCTTGGCGATGGTGACCTTGGGCCCGTCCGGCTCCAGTTTGGTGCCCGTGGTGCGCTGCGCGGCTGGGGTGACATCCGCAAGGAAGACATCGCGCCACATGGAGAACTTCTGCCCTCCTGAGCGCACGTCGGCCACGTAGAGAATCGTGTTGGGGAATTGTTCGTCAAAGACGCGCGCCTGGACATCGGCGGTCAGTTGGGCGGCGATGAGGAAATTCAGAACCTTTACGGTGCCGCGCGCGGCCTTCGGCGTGAGCCACAAAGAAGCGGAGGCGGCGAACACGGTGGCCAGCAGCGCGAACGCAATAGCGGGCGGGATGACAATGCGGCTGGGCACTCCCGCCGCTCGCATAGCGATGACTTCGCCGTCACTGGCGAGGCGTCCGAGGCCGATGAGGATGCCGACCAGAACTCCGAAGGGAACGGCCAGCGGGAGCACCGGCGGGAGCGCGAGAACGAACAACTTGAGAACCGTGAGCGGTGTCGCGGGACTACGGACCAGGAGTTCGAAAAGCTGACGGCCGGGGCCTTGGAGGAACACCACAAAGGTGGCGAGGATGGTGCCAAGCAATGCGCTGCTGATGATTTCGCGGAATACGTAGCGACTGAGAATCTTCATCTAACAGCGAGGGTTCTTTTCAGCGTAGCAGGTCAATTTGGGCGTGCATCCGCCTGGTGAGCAAGGCGCTAGCCCTTACCGGGACGCCGATAGCGCGGCGCTTGTGTGCCGATAGCAACCCGCGCCCAGGCCGGCAATAGGGAATAAACCAACCGCATGGCGCGGTAGCGCCGGCCAGGAATCACGATGAGTTTGCCATCGCGCAGGCCCTGGAGTGATTCACGCACCACACGGTCAGCCGGCAACCACATCCAACTCGCGATCCCACTGGTGTCCATCTTCAAAGCGGCATGGAACTCGGTGCGCGTGTAACCGGGACACAGGGCTTCGATTCTCACCTTGGATCGGGAGAGCTTCAACTCCATGAAGATGCCTTCGGTGAAGCGGTTCATCCAGGCTTTGGTGGCGCAGTAGCTGACGCTGCCGGCGCTGGTGACGAACGCGGCGATAGAGGAAACGTTGATGATGGCGCCGCGATTCCGTTCCAGCATTCCAGGCAGAGCCGCATGGCAAAGCCGCATGGTGGCGATCACATGCAGGCGATGCATTTGATCCTCGCGCTCGATGGGTTGCTTATGGAATTTGCCCAGGGTGCCGAAGCCGGCATTATTTACCAGCATGCCGAGGTTCGACGCGTCGCGCAGCCGTTGCTCAAGCCTGGCGAGGTCGGTATCGTTGGTGAGATCGGCGGCCATAGGCTCGCAATTCACACGATGGGCGCCGGTGATTTCCGCGCAGACCTGTTGCAGGCGGTCCAGTCGGCGGGCCACCAGCAGAAGGTCGTATCCCGCGGCTGCGAGTTGGCGGGCGAACTCAACGCCCATGCCGGCGGATGCGCCGGTGACAACGGCAAGTTCGCGCCCCATCAACCCGCCCTGCGGAGCCTGGCCTGTTCTTTTAAAATGCAGCGATCCATCACGACAGTGAGACCGCATTCGCGTGCGCGCTTCGCGGCTTCTTCGTGAATGACACCTTCCTGCATCCAGACGGTGCGCGCGCCCTTGCGGATGGCGGCCTCTACGATCTCGGGCACGAACTCGGGACGACGAAAGATATCGACAATGTCGATTGAACCAGGCACCTGGTCCAGCGTCGCGTAGCAAGGCTCGCCGAGAACCTCCGTCTCCTGCGGGTTCACCGGGATGATCTTGTACCCGGCGGATTGCATGTATTCGGAGACGCCATAGCTGGCGCGCAGCCGGTTGCCGGAGAGACCAACAACGGCGATAGTCTTTGAGTTGCGCAGAACTTCCGCGATGCTATTCATTTGGGCTTGGGCGATCTTTCGAGTTTCTGCACTTCCTCGTCGGTGAGATAACGGAATTCTCCGGGCTTGAGAGAACCCAAAGAAAGGCCGCCGATGCGGACGCGCTTGAGCTTCTCCACCAGGAACCCAAAGTGTTTGAACATCATGCGGATTTGATTCTTGCGCCCTTCAAAAAGGCGCACCTCGTACCAGGGGTTTTCGGCGGCCCGAATCAGCTTCAATCCTGCCGGCGCGGTGCGGCGCCCTTCGATAGGAACGCCCTGACGAAATTGCTCCTCCTGCTCCGCGTTGAGGGTTCCCGTCACTTTTACCAGATACGTCTTGGGAACGTGAGATTCGCGGGCGGTCAGTTTGTTCGCGAATTCACCGTCGTTGGTCATGAGTAACAGACCTTCGCTGTGGTAATCGAGACGGCCTACCGGGTAGACCCGCTCCTTGACGCCGCGAAGCAGATCCATCACCGTACTGCGCCCTTCCGGATCGCTCACCGTGGTCACGCAACCGGTGGGTTTATACATGGCGATATACAGCATGTGCTTCGGCGGGCGCAGCAGCTTGCCATTCACTTTGATGTGGTCGGTTTGCAGGTCGGCCTTGGAGCCAAGCTCGGTGACCAGTGCGCCGTTTACCGTTACTTGTCCGGAGACAATGAGTTCTTCCGCCTTGCGGCGCGAGGCGACGCCCGCGGTGGAGATGATCTTTTGCAGGCGCTCCAGCGGCATGGCTAAGCTTCCGGCTCCGGCTGAGTTTCGGCAGTCGTCTCGGGGGTGCTTGGCTCGTCCTCGGCCAGGGACATGCGAGCAAGCTCTTCGAACTCTTTCAGGGAGGGGAGTTCGCTGAGATCTTTCAATCCGAACTGAACCAGAAACTCCTTCGTTGTTTTATAGAGGATCGGCTTGCCGATCACGTTTTTGCGGCCAGCCGCGGCAATCAGCTTGCGGTCGAGGAGCGTTTTGAGAACCCCGGCGCCCTGCACGCCGCGGATTTCCATAATCTCCGGCGCGGTGATGGGTTGCTTATAAGCGACCACAGCGAGTGTTTCCAGCGCGGGAAGGGAAAGCTTGAGGGGTGGTTTTAGGCTCTTGACGAAGGCGCGAACCGATTCGTGATGCTCCGGCTTGGTGGCCATCTTGAAGCCCCCGGCGACTTCCTGAATGGTGAGGCCGTGTTCGGGGCGATCGAATTCCGCGGTCAGCTGGCTCAATAGCGTTGCAACCCGTTCGCGCGGCTGGTGCAGCGCCGCGGCCATCTGTTCCATGGTGAGCGGCTCATCGGTGATGTAGATGATCGCTTCCAGGACCGCGCGGAGTTGTTCGTCGGTATATTCAACGATCGGTTCTTCCGCGGCGGGGGCTTGTTCCGGCGGCGACAGTTCCACTGCTTCGAGCTCTGGTATTTCTACGTTGTCCATTTCAGTTACTTGTACTCTTCTTCGAGAGAGAGGGAGTCGCGCTCTGCAAATGCGGCATCGAAGCCGGCGCCTTGAATAAGGGCGATTTCGCCAAACAGATCCTTCTGCACAATCTCGACGGCCTGCAGTTTCACCATTTCCAGCACAGCCAGAAAGAGACAGATCATGGCGCGCCGGGTGCGCTGCTTCTCCAGAATCTGGAGTATGAAAAGCGGCTTTTCTTTATTCGCGCCCGAAAGAAGCGACTTCAAATGCAGAACCATGTCCGAGACGTTGACTTCCTCGGCGTTGACTTCGTAAACGGGGCGGGTCTTGGCGCGGTCCAGCACCTGGCCGAACGCCTTGATGAGGTCAAACAGGTTCACGTCGAGGCCAGGATCGCTGTCGGCGGCGAACTCCGCCATCTGAGGGTGCGACCAGACGTTCTCCTCGATCATGCGCTTCTGCTGGAGCATCTGCGCGGCATTCTTGTATTTTTCGTGCTCCAGGAGGCGGTTGACGAGTTCGGTGCGAGGATCTTCGTCCTCTGTTCCGGGCGCCGCCAGAGCCGGGTCGGTGGGCAGCAGCATGCGCGATTTGATGTAAATCAACGTCGCGGCCATAAAAATGAAGTCAGCGCCGACGTCGATGTCGCGTTCCCGGGCCTGGTCGAGGAATTCCAGATACTGCGCGGTGACGGAAGCGATGGGGATGTCGCTGATGTCGATCTTCTGGCTGCGGATCAAATCGAGAAGCAGATCAAGTGGGCCGTCGTAATGTTCAAGATGGAAGTTCAGCGGGAAACTCACAGAACTTCCCAGTTTCGCATAGGCTGCGGGCAAGGTTCCGGACCCGGGCGTTCCTTACAGCACTTCCGTGAGTTGGATAACCCGGTTTCGCATCATGACGGCCAAGTTATCTGGTATGCGAACTGCCCGCGCAGCCGACGTAAATTCCCAGGCCTATCATTCCCGCTCCGGACACGACCCGCTGCCGTCGCTGTAAAGCCGGATTCGCTCTCAGTTTCTCGCTGATCAGACCAGCGAACATGGCCACCGTCAAGTCCGCGCAGGTATTCAGCGTCACCGAGAGACTGCCGAGAAGGGCGAATTGCCCAAAAAGATGACCCGCGGCGGGAGATACGAACTGGGGGATAAAGGCCAGGAAGAACAATGCGGTTTTGGGATTCAGCACCTCGGTCCAAACGCCTTGCTGGAATGAATCCCGAGTGGGCCGATTGCTTCCGGCCTGTTGCATGGTTCCAAGGTTCCGTGTCTGTATGGTCTTCACGCCGATGTAGATCAGGTAAGCGGCGCCGGCGTACTTTACGACGCTGAAGGCGACCGCCGAAGCCGCCAGGATCGCGGAGATCCCGACGGCGGCTGCAAAAACGTGGACAAGGCCTCCGACAAAAGTCCCAAGTGACGAGATCGAACCTTCCTTGCGGCCGCCCGCCAAACTCCGCGCCAGAACGTAGAAAAGTCCGGGGCCCGGCGTTACCGCGAGTAATGTCGCGGCCGCAAGAAATAAGGTCAGATGGGTTCTGTCAGGCATACTCCACTATATCGGCGACTAGCGTAGAACGTAAGTCAGACCGACGCTGAGTTGGAACGAATTCTTCTTGAAGCCCGGCGCTGGATCGTTCAAGAAAGTATCCAGCATAGTCACGCTGGTGCTTAGCCGTTTGTAAGTTGGCAGCACCAGACCGGCATTGAAAACCCCTGAATAATCGTTGGTGTTGTTGATGGTCGGTATGAGCAGCAGGCCCTGATTGAACGTGATGCCGTGGGCAAGTTTGCGCGTATAGGTATCTCCGAAGGTAATTCCTACCAGGCTCTTGTTGGGCGAGCCCGAAAAGTTCTGGTCGATATAGTTTCCAGCAACGCGGATGTCAAGCTGCTGATTGGGTTTTTGCACCGCAACGTATCCGATACCTCCGCCATAGAGTTGCTGCAGATCGAGACCTTGAGAGTAGTTGTGATCGAAAGCGGCCTGGCCAAATAAGAACAGGCGCTTCGAAAGATACTCATCACGCTCGAAATCGAAGTGGACGATCTCGGTCTTGATGTCGGGTGAACCGGGTTCAGTAACTTTACCGTAGGCTACGTTGAAATCGAACAAGGTTCGATTTCGCTTATCGAGCCAATCCTCGGAGGGTTCCGTGCGGGCCATGGCCACGGCGGAGGTATAAGTCTGGCTTGTTTGGGTTGCTTCAACCAGGGAGAGTCCGCCGGTTAACCCTCCGTGCCAGTCCTGGAAGAACCCCGGACCTTCTCCGGTGGCCTTCTCGAAGGATGCCGCGGGCACGACAAAACCCGTGTCCGCGGTAGTAACCGTTTGGGTAGCGCCTGTTTGTGGAGTTACTTCAATCTTCTGATTGGCAACGGTTACAGTTCCGACAGGAATGTCAGCGGCCGCTTCGCTCTTGTGTATTTCCGTTCCCTTTTTGATTACCGCAAAACGACTCGATGAATGAAGCTCTTGCACCTTACTCCAATCCACTGTTACGGTTCCGGCATTATCGCTCTTGAATGTAACTGTGCTACCGGTTGACTTCACGAGGTGGCCAATTAGTTTTTCGCCATTTGTGAAGACGAGAGTATCGGGTGCTTTCGGCTGCACTTGCCCATACACTAGTGCTGCGCACCCAATGAATAATAGAAATCGAGACATCCTTACATGGTACATGCGGACTCGTCACGGATGTTATTTTGGGCTTGAGAGAATTGCCGTCCGCGTGGCGGGTATGTGTCGGATAGCAACAATGTTCCGCAAAGGAGGCTAGATAGTCAAAGTGCGAATGTCGTTTCCCGCCGCTTGGTTGATCCTTACGGTAGCTGCCCCGCATTGCCCGCGCGCGGCGTTCGCTTTTCAGGAGAACCAATAGAGCGCCGAGACCGTCGCTCGCGACACAAAGTCCCTATCCGGAATCGTCATCGACGCGGCCACCAAGGCCGGCGTACCCGGAGCAGTGATCGATGTCACCTCAACCACATCCGACGGACCGGTCAAGACCCAGATCAAGGTCAGTGCCGACGGCCGGTTTGGCTTCTCCGCTCCAGTGCGCGCGCAGGTTTCGTTGTCTGCTCGTGCCCCCGGCTACGTGGACGATCATAGGTGGAACTACGTGGAAATTGGAGGCACGGAGACTGCCGACACCGATTCGCTCCGCCTGGAGCTTCGGCAGGCGTGCGCAATCGAGGGAAGCCTGGCGGATTTCGATACGGGGCGGCCCCTTCAAGGTTTGGAGGTCTCGCTGCGCACAGCCGGGTATCGTCACGGTCATCGTGTTCTGCACTCAGTACCCGGAGGCGCGACATCCGGCAAGGACGGCTCGTTTCTGATCATCAGCGTTCCTTCCGGTAAGTACTATCTCGAAACTGGAACAAAGCCTCACTTAGCATCCCGCGTGGGCGACCATGACCCTGAAGCCGAGTATGAAGATACCTGGTCACCCGGCGAACCTGGATCGTCGGAGCCCATCCTCGTTGCCGGCGGGACTGTCAAAGTTGGGTCCATTCGACTTCGGCCCCGCCCATTAGCCTCATTACAGGTAGCTGTCACCGGCGATGGCTGTCGCGACGGAGGCCGATACGATGTTGTACTAGAGCAGCAACTGGGGGATTCAGAGAGGGAGTTGCTCAGTCTGACGTTGGACTGCGGGGCCAAAGCCAAACTGGAGGCGCTTTCGCCGGGCACTTATGAACTGGTAGCCACCACGCACGTGGATTCTCATGATCCAAACGATATTGCCGCGGTAGGCTCCGCTCCAGTCATCATCGAACACAAGGATATTTCGACGGACGTCAGCGTTAGCCCTCCTGTAAGAATGACCGGGGACATTTCCGGCCTGGCTGAGGGGCAGAGATCCAAAGTTCGGGTCAAGTTATGGCCCGCCGACTCGAACACCGAAATGTCCTGGATTCCTGTCTTTGAAGCCGTGCCCGTCAACGGTGACGGGACATTTTCCTCGCCCGTTTTTCTCCCGCCCGGCGGCAAGGTCGAGGTGGTTCCATTCGGCGGGCCGAAAGGCGCCGTAGTTGAATCGGTAAAGTACAACGACACCTTGTCGGATGGGGCTACCTTTGTCGCGACGCCGTTCTCCGTTGCGCAGCATCTGAGCGTCAAGTTCAACCAGGCCGCGGGTTCGGTGCGGGGAGCGGTTAAGACAGGGCTTGACTCGCCAGTAGGTGGCGCCGCCGTTTTGTTGGTTCCCCTTCAGGACACGCGGGACTATCCGGCCGATCTGTACGAATGCAAGTCGAGCGCCGATGGAAAATTTGCTTTTGACGCAATTCCGGCCGGTAAGTATTTTCTTTTCGCAGTGGGTCAGGAGTCTCGGGAGGATCTGGAACGGCCGGGCCGCTTACTCGGTGTCGCGAGTCAGAACGATCCCATCGAAGTTACCGCCGGCGGCGCGGTTGCCGTCGACCTCGCACTAAGCCGGATCTAAGCCGGGTTCTCGCGATACGCGCTTAAGCGAGAATGGTAAATGAAATGACGGTTGATATCGAGGGCGTGACTCTGCATCTGGCCCACCCGGATTTGCTGCCCGTGAAATGGGTCGGGCAAGAAGAACTGATGCGCCAGTTGCTGGCTGCGTGGCTGGTGGTGAGCGAGGAGGACGTTCCCATGAATCCCCGGCTGCTGGGCAAGCCGGGCGTGGGGAAGACTACGCTGGCCTACGCGGCCGCGCGGCGATTGGGCCGGGATGTGTATATCTTGCAAGGCACTTTGGACACGCGTCCGGAAGATCTGCTGGTAACGCCCGTTATTGAGGGGGCCGGGAAACTTCGCTACGTGGCTTCGCCTTTGGTCACGGCGATGCTTACGGGCGGCGTGGCCATCCTGGACGAGGGCAACCGCATGAGCGAAAAAAGCTGGGCAAGCCTGGCGCCGCTTCTGGATGCGCGCAGGTATGTGGAATCTATCGTCGCCGGAATCAAGATCAAGGCGCATCCGAATTTCAGATTAGTCACCACCATGAACGATGACGCGTCCACGTTCGATCTGCCCGAATACATTCATTCGCGACTGCAGCCGCAAATCATGATCGATTTCCCGGAGCGTGATGAGGAATATCACATTCTGAAGGAAAACCTTCCCTTTGCCGAGGAGAAGGTTCTTGAGTATGTCACCGAATTCCTGCAGCATGCGCACGCCGCCGACGAAAGCTACACGGTACGCGACGGCATCAACATTGGGCGGTTTGCTATTAAACTGAAGAGCCTGGCGACGGACCGGCGGCACGATACGGAATCGCTGGAGACCGCCATTATCCAAACGTTGGGCGAAGAAGCGCTGCGCTATGCCAGACCCGTCCGTCCCGTCTCTCAGTGATTTAGCCAGCCTGCGGCGTGGCAGATTTCACTACTTTCCCGTCGTGCCGGGAAAGTTGGAGTTCGCGCGTGCCGTCCGGCGGGCCATTCTGGACGAGCGTCCCAAGGTGGTTGCCGTGGAACTGCCGGCGACTCTGGAGAGCGTTTATCTGCAAGCTGTGAAGCGCCTGCCGCAGATGTCGGTGATTCTCTATGCGGATCAGGAAGACGAGGACCAGGCGATCTACCTGCCCATCGAGCCGGCCGATCCGTTTGTGGAAGCGCTGCGCACCGCGCGCGAAGTGTATGCGCAAGTCGTGTTCCTGGACCCGGACGCGAACGAAAGGCCGCACGTTCCGGATCGCTACCCGGATACCTATGCGCTCAACACCATTACCACTGAGCAATACGTGGAAGCCTACCGGATCGATCCGCAGGAGCGTTCCGAGCAGGTGGCGCGGCATGCCGACGGAATCGCCTGGAAGCTGCAAGGCGCAGACCCCATGGCGAGCACGCTGGTGGTGCTGTCGCTGAACCTGCTGGACCCTGTTCTGGATGCCATGGAGCGCCCGCAAGCCCAGCCGTTTTCACGCCGACGCAGTGGCGTGCAGCTTCTGAACCCGCATCCGGCGTGTCTTGCGGAGATCACGACGGATTATCCGCGGCTGCAGGAACACTACGAGGATTATCGCCGTGAGATGACGGACGAGAATGCCATCGACCGGCGCCGCGTGCAGATGGGTGTCTTTCGCGCCGCTGAGAAGCTGTATGAGAAGAATACGGGCGAGCGCGTGGCCCACTGGCAGCGCCGGTTTCTGGGCCGCTACGCGCGCAATCTGGCGGTAACCACAGAGGCGCTGACTGCCAACCTGTTCGATTTGACGGTGTCCGCTCGGTCCATTGTTGACGACAACTATGCATGGGAGGTTTGGGAAACGGGCGGCGGCTATCGTTTCCAGCAGGAGACTTCCAATGTTCCGACTATCCACATTTCGGGCGATGAAGTGTGGCTGAATACCAAACGAATTCGCCTTCGCCGCCGCCTTCCCAATGAGAAGCGCAAGCTGCGGCCGTTTGGTTTGAAGAAGCGCGCCAAGGAAAAGATACCGGGCGAGTGGGCCAGCGAACTGGATGGCGACAGCATCTGTTCCTATCCGCCGGAAGATTTGGTGGTGGAAGGTTTCGGCCAGTTCCTGAAGAAGAAGGGCAAGGGTATTCTCTCGGAAGAGCGGTCGCGAACCGAGCCATTTACCACTTCGTTGCTGGATGGAATCGACATGCGGGAGACCATACGTAACTGGCACGAAGGCCGCGTTTATGTGAAAGAGGCCCGCAAGGTTCATGGCGAAGTCGGGTCGGTGGTGCTCATTTTCGACGAAGATCGCGAGGGCAAGTACCAGTACATGACGACCTGGCTGGGCGAGCACCAGAATGAATCCGACATGGCGTTTTACTCGACGTTTCCATTTGAAAACATGGTGGGGCCGGGGATTGGCCGGGGTGAATACGGCGGGTTCCTGATGAGCCTTCCGGCGCGGCGCATGCACAACGTTTGGTTTGATCCGGATTACGATTTCGCCGAAAACAAGCCCGAACGGCTGCTGCTGGCGGGGATCGAGTACTCGATCCAGAAGTATGTGGTGTACGTGGCGGCCAAGCCTCCGCGCTCGGTATTTAAGAATATTGCGGCGCGCATGGGGCGCACGATTATCTACATTCCGATCGGCCAGCTTTCGCCATTGACGCTCAAGAAAGTGCGTGTGGTGCATGTTCTGGATGGCCATGACAAGCGCAAAATTGCCAAAGAATATCTGTGGTAATCGCACTCTGCAAGGCCGAGTGCCTCTTGACAAGCTGTTTCTGATCGCTAGAATGAACTTTATCTGGTGGTATGCAAGCCTTCTGCGAGCATAAAAGCACGGTGGTCCTGGCGCGCCGTGACGGAGTTGATTATGTGGAATGTCTCGATTGCCGCCAGGTCTTCGAAGCGGAAGATCTGGAGCCCGTCGTCGTGGAAGACGACGAGGAATAACTTGCTAATCTAGTTCTCCATGCATGATCTCGCCGCGTTCCGCTCCGACCTGGAGCGCATCGCCCAACGTCTGTCCACGCGCGGCTTCTCGGTTCCAGTTGAGGAATTTCGCGACTTGGATGCTCGCCGCCGCGCCGCCATCACCGAAACAGAAGAGCTGAAGGCTCGCAAAAACGCGGCTTCGGCCGAGATCGGCAAGCTGAAAAAGAGCGGCGCGGATACGGGCGAAGCGCAGACAGCGGTGCGCGGGATGAGCGACCGGATCGCCCTTCTGGATGAGGAAGTGAAAGCGCTCGATGAACAGTTCCGCGGCATGCTGGCGGGGATTCCCAACGTGCCGCAGGATTCGGTGCCGGTGGGTAGAAGCGCGGAAGACAACGTGGAAGTGCGCAGGGTGGGCGAACCCCGCATCTTTGATTTCGAACCCAAGCCGCATTGGGATCTGGGTGCGGACCTGGGGATTCTGGATCTGGAGCGCGCCGCCAAAATCACCGGAGCGCGGTTTGCCCTCTATGTGGATCTGGGCGCGAAACTGGAACGCGCGCTGGTGAATTTTATGCTGGATACGCATACGCGGGAGCATGGATATACGGAAGTGCTGCCGCCATTCATGGTGAATTCCGCGAGCTTGTTCGGCACCGGGAATTTGCCAAAGTTCGGCGAGGATTTGTTCAAGATTGAGAAGTCGGATTTCTGGCTGGCGCCTACGGCCGAAGTTCCGGTAACGAACATTTTTCGCGACGAGACGTTGGATGCGGATGCGCTGCCGATCAGCTTCTGTGCCTATACGCCGTGCTTCCGCAGCGAGGCGGGGTCGCATGGGCGCGACGTTCGCGGCATCATTCGGCAGCACCAGTTTCAGAAAGTGGAGTTGGTGAAGTTTGCGCGGCCCGATCAGAGCCAGGAAGAGCATGAGAAGCTGACCGGGAATGCGGAAGAGATCCTGCGGCGGCTGGGTCTGCCATTTCGCACGATCGTCCTGTGCACCGGCGATATGGGATTTTCTTCCGCCAAGACATACGATATCGAGGTTTGGCTGCCCGGGCTGAACGACTTCAAAGAGATTTCTTCATGTTCGAATTTCGAGGCTTTCCAGGCGAGGAGAGCGGGGATTCGGGTGAAGGCGGGCAAGGGGAAGGCCGAATTCGCGCACACGTTGAACGGAAGCGGCCTGGCGATTGGTCGAACGTGGGTGGCGATTGTGGAGAATTATCAGCAGAAGGATGGCTCTGTGGTGATTCCGGAAGTGCTGCGACCTTATCTGAATGCGGAGAAGATTGAGAAGCGGGGCGCGCTGAGGTAGGGCTACGGCGCGCTTGGATTAAAAACGCTGGAAGCCTCGCAGTTCAGGCTATTGGTCTGATTGCTTCGCGGCCGTGACATCACCCTTACCGGGAGGAACTGCGACTTCCTGCGTCCAGATCGAGTCTCCGGCTGCATCGAACTTCTCGAGGAAAAAACCGCCATTCGTATCGTTGGGGAACCCGGGAAGGGCTCCACCCGCAGTTCCGGTGGCATAAACCCCGGTTGAGTCGGTTACGACGCCCCAACACTGATCGAATTGCGTGGTTCCAAACTGCTTTGTCCAAAGGACCGTGCCTGACGTTTCCCACTTGCGCAGGAAGCAGTCACGGGAACCGATGTTCGAGCCGCTGGCCGCAATCGAGCCATCCGTCAGACCCAATCCGTAAACACCAGTCGGATCTGTCGCCACGGCGTTCGATCGGTCGAGATAGGGCGTGCCGAATTGCTGTAACCACTGGAGGTCACCGCTGTAATTGAACTGGGCCATGTAGGCATCGTCGCCGCCCTTATTGGTGTAGCCGGGGAACGAGCCTTCGGTTCTGCCGGTCACGTAAATACCCGTGGAATCCGCCGTCACCCCCAAAGCGCGGTCGTCGGCGCTGGTTCCAAACTGGGTCAACCAGCTCTGCTTCCCACTCCCGCAGAACATCGCGACGAAGGCATCCAGCCCTCCCTGACTCACAGAGCCGGAAAAGACATTATCGGTACGCCCGGCGATGAAGACTCCCATGGTATTCACTGCAATTGAGTAGCAGCGGTCGGTTCCCGGAGTCCCGAACTCAGTGGTCCAAAGAAGGTCTCCCTTTTGGTCGTACTTTTGCAGGAAGCAGTCCTGTTCTCCGGCAAACGGTAGTCCGTAGAGCGATTCGGACGTGTAGCCGGTCGCGTAGGTGTACTTCCCGTCGTTTGCTACAGCCTGTATCCGATCCACTGCGGGGCCACCGAACTCGTGCATCCAGAGTTGCTGCCCGGTAAGACTGTACTTGGT
>Ga0326727_10010201_pt1 | contig 22517 bp, 23 predicted proteins | sample MB2enrmetagenome_FD_207643 | JGI IMG/M metagenome (GOLD analysis project Ga0326727, IMG submission 207643) | Lab enriched peat soil microbial communities from McLean, Ithaca, NY, United States - MB29MY | ecosystem: Environmental > Terrestrial > Soil > Wetlands > Peat | place: USA: New York...
ACGAGCAGCATCTGGCCGGTATCGAACGGCTTGAGCGGGCCGCTGTCAATGTTGCCAGCGCGGTGTGGGCCTGCAGCCCTCTGGATGCCGCTGAGATGGGCCGGATGTACCCGGAGGCTGCCGGGCGGATGGTGGTGGTGCCGAACACGGTGCAGGTGCCGGCCGAGCTGCCCCCGGCTGGGCCGCTGGACAAGGCCAGCTTTATCGGCCGGCTTGACTATTGGCCCAACGAGCAGGCCGGGCAGTTCATCGTGCAGCAGCTGCGGCCCGTCCTGAGCGGCTCTGCCAGCCTGCTGCAGTACGTGGTGGCGGGGGCATGGCCGGGCCATGCCGGCCCCGGGTATTTCTGGGAGCCGGACGGGGTCCGCGACCCGGTGCTGGTGATAGAGAACCCGCCGGACGTCGAGGCTTTGCGGGCCGGGGCTGTCTCCCTGGTCCCGCTGTCCGTTGGCGGGGGCACCCGGACCAAGATCTTGGAGAGCTGGGCCGCGGGCAGCCCGGTGGTTAGCACCGCCAAAGGGATGGAGGGGATCGCGGCGGTGCCGGGGGAGCATTACCTGCCGGCTGAGACTGCCGCCGAGTTCAACGAGGCGATCGGCCGGCTGGTGGACGAGCCTGAGCTGTGCTCCGGGATGGTACGCCGGGCCTGGGAGCTGGTACGTTCCGAGTACTCCCAGCAGGCGCTAGTCCGGGCGGTCCGGGCTGCGCTGCGGCCGATCACGGCACCAGCCTGCTGACAGGTGCCGGGCAGGGCGCGGCCGCACCTTGGTGCTAGGTTTGCTGGGTGTTGCGGGCGGTGCCCGGCGCCTGCCCGGGCGGCAGCTGGGCCAGCCAGCTGCTGATACTCTCGGCGCTGTAACGTAGTGTTTCGGCGTCGTCTTGGTCGCCCAGGGCTTCAGCCCGGGCCAGCCTGTCTTGGTAAACCCGCAGCGTGGCTTTGAACATCTTGCGTTCGTCTGCGGTCATGCCGGCCCTGTGCTTGCGGTACTGGATGAGCGGCCGTGGGTCCCAGCCTACATGTCCCCGTTCCACCAGTTCCATAGCGAAAGCCAGATCTTCGCACAGGGTGTAATTAGGGCTGTAACCGCCGCAGGCTATTGCTGCTTGGCGCCGTACCATGAACGCCGCCCCGCACCAGCCGTCTGAGTACGCGCCGAACAGCGTGTCCCGGTCCAGCGGGCCGCCTATATACTGGCCTGACGGTCGGCCGTCAGCGTCCACCAGCTCGCTGGCGTGCAAGCACCCGACCCAGTCGGGGTGCTCCGCCAGCAGCCGCACCTGGCTGCTGATCTTGTCCAGCGCCCATATGTCGTCGTCGTCGGCGAACACTACCAGCTCCGCCCGGGCCAGGCTGAGCCCCAGGTTGCGGGCTGCTGACACCCCCAGCCGCCGTTGCCGCCGCACCCGGGCCGCCGGGATTACCTCCCGGACCGTGGTGACTACCAGCCGGGCGTCTTTGTCTGCCATCCCGTCCAGTACGACGGTGAGCTCCCAGCCGGCCCAGTCCTGGCCGGCCAGCGAGCGCAGCGCCGGCCGCAGGTACGGCAGGTGCCGGCATGTGGCCATGATGATATCTACCTGGGGTGCTTCGCTGTCTTTAGGGCCGGTCATAATGCCCATCGCAAGCTGGTTGGCCTTTTATACCGGCGGTCCCAGACCACCCAGCAATGGTTGAACTGGCTGGCCTGGCCGTTCATGGGCATCCGGGTGGCGATGATCAGCACCAGGCTGGGCGGCCGTTGGGACCACAGCTGCCGGTACCGGCGTTGCCCGCCTAGCGCCCCGACGGGCAGTAGCATCGCGGTCTGTTCGGCGGCCAGCTCCAGAGCTTTGTCGACGAACTGGCTGGCCAGGCTGTACGGCGGGTTGGTCACTATGCTGCCGGCCCAGGGCTGGTCTTGGGCCAGGAAGTCGGTGCCGGCCAGGATGTCGGTGGCGTTCACCTGGTACCCGTGGCGGCATAGCACCCGTACCATGTCGTGGTTGCCGGCTGCGCATTCCCAGACCGGGCCGCGCAGCTTGACCTGGCTCAGCAGGGCTTCTGTCCAGTGCTCCGGGGTGGGGTACAGGTCGGTGGGGTCCCGCTGGGCGTTGGGCTGGTTCCCTCCGATGCGGGGCACGGTTAGGCTCCCAGGTACGGGACGCCGGCCCGCAGCAGCCGGATGGCTTCCAGCCGTTGGCCTACGGCGGCGGCTGCGGCGTCTACCGCGGCGGTGTTGTCCATGTCTTTGGCCATCACGCTCTGGGTCCAGATCCGGTACCGCAGCCCGATTTGGGGGATGAACCAGCCGGCTGTCAGCTCGCTCAGGGCGACCACCAGGCCGGTCTCTTCCGACCCGGGGGCGACCCCCATCCAGCCGCCCAGGGCCCGCAGCAGCGGCGCCCGTATGCAGAACGAGATCGGGTGTACGGGCAGCACTTCGGGCTGTTCGTGCTCTTCGCCTCGGTCCCCTTTGCCTTCCCACCAGACACCCAGCTGCCCTCGCCGTATGATGCCTTCCGGGGGGTCCAGCCATCCTCCTTCGTCAGCCGGGGAGCCGTCGGCTTGCAGGTTGAAGCTAGCTGAGGCGCACCAGCCGACCTCGGGGTGGGCTAGCATCGCTTTGATGTCGCGTTGCAGCGCCCGGGCTGGCAGCACGTCGTCGCCGTCCATCGCCCGGATTAGCTCCCCTTTGGCCCCGGCTAACGCCAGGTTGCGGCATACCGGCAGGCCGGCCTGGGGCTGGACCGCCCCGATCCACAGCCGGTCCAGCCGTCCGTACGGGGCGCACATCTGGACGCACCGCTGTTTGTCCTGCTCAGTCCCGCCGTCCAGCAGCACGACCCATTGGAGATCCCAGCCGGTGGGCAGCCGTTGGCTCAGCACGCTGCGGCCGGTCTCGGCGAAGTACACCATTTTGGCCGGGTGCAAAGCGGTGATCAGCGAATAGGTATGCCCGGGTGTTACCATTGTCTCAGGGTACTCTGCGGGCATGGTCCTGTGCTATATGCTGGTAGGCTGCCGGGCCGGGGTCTGGGCGGCCTGCCAGCGACATGAGGTGGCCGGTACGGCCTGTGGTACAATGGGTTTATGCGGCCTGCTGCCTGTACGCTCTCGTTGACCGTCGCGGTCTGTTTGTTAACAGGCAGGCTGGGACGGAGGCAATATGTAATGCGGACCGCTGGCGTGGCGGGAGGGCCTTGAGATGCATATCTGCACTGTGTGTTCCCGTCCGCAGGAGCGGCATTCGCCTTTCTGTTACATCGGTGATGACGGCGAGAGCGACCATATGAACGCCCATGTTCACGCCCCGGCACTGTGCTGCGCTGGGTGTGACTGCCGGTCTGCCGAGCGGTCTCACACCGTCGTAAATATGGGATCTCGTGGTACAATGGGTTTATGCGGCCTGCTGCCCGTACGTTCTCGCTGATCACCGCGGCCCACCCGCTGTCTTTGGGGCACTTGGCGGAGACCGCCCGGTCGGTGGCCGCCCAGCGGCTGCCGGCGGGCTGGCAGATAGAATGGTGCGCCTGGGCTGACGGTGACAGTGACGAGCAGCTGCGGGGCTGCCTGGCCGGTGTCCGGTCTGTGCCCGGGCTGGCTGTGCTGATCGGCAACACCAGCCGGCATATGGGGCCGGCGGCCTGCCGTAATATCGCTCTGGCGCATGCCACCGGTGAGCTGGTCCGCCAGCTGGACGCTGACGATCTGCTGCTGCCGGACGCTATAGCCGACGATATCGGGCAGATGAGCGACCTTGGGTTGGCGTTCTGCTGCTCGGGCACCCAGAACGTAGATGATTCCGGCGAGATGTGGCCCTGGGAGGGAGTGCCCGAAGAGGGCTATATCGAACGGCGGCAGCTGTACGAATGGTGGGCGGCCGGGGAGGGCCTGGCTGAGATCCATAACGGGACGGTTTGCGCTCGGACGGAGCTGCTACGGCTGATCGGCGGCTGGATGGACATGTGGCCTAACGAGGATGCCGCGGTGCTGGTGATGCTGGGAGAGCTGGGCCGCGGGCATTACCGGCGGAAACATTCCCATGTGTACCGGTTCTGGGACGGCAGCAGCACCGCCGATTTCGACGTGGACACTTTGGCGCAGGACGAAAGGCTGCTGAGCACGGCAGCGGCGATCCGGCAGAGGCTGGCGGTCTGGCGCCGGTATTGCGGCGACGCCCAGTGGGCTGGCGCCAGCGATACCGGGACCTGCACAGGATGACCGCCGTGCTGTCTGCCATGGCGCAGGGGTCGTGGCCGGCTAGGCCGGTGTTACTCCCATAGGGAGGGGTTGGGTTTAGCCAGAGGGTCCGGGGGCCAGGGCCATCTCTGGCCGGCTGAGACCATCCGGTCGGGTTTGGCCTGGGACAGGTCGACCACCCCGGGACGGGCTGCTGTCTCGCCTGGTTGCGGCTGGCCGGGGGGTGGCCCCGGGCTCAGCAGGTGGCTGGCGGCGGGCTGGGCTGTCCAGCCTGCTTTGTCGTGCTTGACCAGGCCGTGCTGTTCCAGCACCCGGAGTCCTTTAAGGCCGTGTTTGCAGATTTTGTTTTTGCGGTACCGGGCGGTCTCGCAGCTGCAGCTGACCTGGACAAGGCTGCCGACCGCCCAGGCACGCACTTTGTGTTCCAGGCCGGGGACACTGTCGCTGGGTACGTACATAGCGCCGTCGTGCAGCCGGATGTCGCCTAGCATTATCCCTGGCCGGGCTTGTTCCAGCAGGCTTAGCTGGCCTGCTGCCGGGGCTGGTACAGCGTCGGTTCCGGGACGGGTGGCGGTACCTTTCATGTGCAGCTGCCCGTGGATATCCCTGGTGGTGCCCGGGCCGCCGCCGGTTTTGTTGGTGCCCATATGTCTGTTATGCCATATTGTGGGTGTCCGGCGGCCGGCGCGGCGTACGTCCCGTTGTCGCCGCCAGTGCTGGGCCAGCCGCTGGCAGTGACCTTAGGCCTGGGGGTGCCAGCGGCGTACCGATATGTACGGGGCGGACCTGCTACGCTGGCTGTCAGGGCGCTACGTACGGAGAGGAACGACGGTTATGGAACTGGCAACCCTCGGGTCGGGTGACGTCCTGCGTGACCAGGATGTGGTGGTCTCCCGGGAGCGGGCACGCCAGACCCGTGTCCGGCATCTGCTGGTCATGCTGGCGGTGCTGGCGGTCCCGGTCCTGAGCCGGACCTTAGCCGGGGTGGTGCGGTACGTGCAGGGCAACCATGCGGCCGCGGCGGGAGATTTCCATTGGCCGCACCCGGGGATCCCCGCGGCGTACCTGCCGTACATGCCGGGGTTGCTGCTGCTGGTCCTGCTGGCAGCTGTGATGGGCGGGCCGTTACTGATGGCGGGCCGTTCCCCTCATGTGCTGTACCGGCCGGAGGAGATTGGGGTGCGCCTGGCTGACGTGGTGGGGGCTGGCGCTGTGGTGGAGGAAGTGGTCAAAACCCTCAACCTGTTCCTGGCTCACAAAACTTTCTCGGAGCGGATGGGGGGCACCCCTCGGCGGGCTATCCTGTTCGAGGGCCCGCCGGGCACCGGCAAGACTTACATAGCTAAAGCGATGGCTGCTGAAGCCGGGGTGCCGTTCCTGTTCGTGTCGTCTTCAGCGTTCCAGTCGATGTATTACGGCCAGACCAATCGCAAGATCCGCACTTATTTCCGAGCGTTGCACAAGTACGCCCGGCTGGAAGGCGGGGCGATCGGTTTTATCGAAGAGATCGACGCCATCGGGGCCTCTCGGGGCGGCCTGCGGGGCGGGCCGGGCCGGGAGGGGATCGCCGGGGTGGTCAACGAGCTGCTGATCCAGCTGCAGTCGTTCGACGTGCCGCCGTTCAGCGTCCGGGCGGCCAACGCCCTGATCGACCTGGCTAACCGGTGGTTGCCAGCCTCCCGTTCGATCAGGAAACGGACCGTGCGCCCGGCGAATTTCCTGGTTATCGGGGCGACCAACAGGGCGGCCGACCTGGACCCGGCGTTGCTACGGCCCGGCCGGTTCGACCGTACTATCCGGGTGGACGTGCCCAGCCGCGGCGGCCGCCGGGAGATCATCGATTACTACTTGGCTAAGAAAGCTCATGACGCTGAGCTGGACGAAGAAGCGAAACGGGACGCCCTGGCTGGCTCCACCTTCGGGTACTCCCCGGTGATGCTGGAACATCTGCTGGACGAGGCGTTGGTGTGGGCGTTGCGCGGAGGCCGGCCCGCCATGAGCTGGGCTGATGTGCAACAGGCCAGGATGACAGAAGAGCTGGGGCTTGCCCAGCCGGTCACCTACACCCCGGCCGAACGGGTTATTATTGCCACCCATGAGGCGGGGCATGCCACCGTGGCTTATTTCGTGGCGACCAGCCGGCGGCTGGACGTGCTGAGCATCATTAAACGCAGTGACGCCCTGGGCCTGTTGGCCCATTCGGAGGCCGAAGAGAGGTTCACCCGGACCAGGACTGAATGTGAAGCTCTGCTGGCGGTCGCTATGGGCGGGATGGTGGCCGAAGAGGTTGCTTTCGGGGAGGCCGGGACTGGCCCGGCAGGCGACCTGCTGGGAGCGACAAGGCTGGCCGCCCAGATGGTGGGGACCTACGGGATGGCAGGCAGCCTGATATCGCTGGAAGCGACCCAGGTCCAGGGTGATATTATCGCCAAAGCGCTGTCGGACGAGGCCTGCCGCCACACAGTCGAAGGGTTGCTGGAGACTGCGCACAAAACCGCCCACTCCATACTGGTGGCTCACAGCCAGGTGGTAGCAGCGTTACGCGACGCCTTGCTGGACCGAGATGAGCTTATCGGCGACGAGATCATGACGGTTATCCTGGCCGCTCAGACAACCGGCCCGGCCGGCAGCAACATCCTGGCACCCGGCCTGGTGCCGCCGATGCCAACCCAGGGGGACCGGCAGCCCGCGTAAAACAAATAACACACCGCCGTATATTATAACGGGCGGGTGTGCTTTGTTGGGCTGGCTGGCCGCTATATGCTAACCGCCGCACCGTCATTACATGCCGCCAGGTCTAAGCCCGGGCCCGGGCGGCCCAGCTGCACGCCCTCCGGTGCCGACCAAGCTGCATAACAGGCAGCAGGACCGCTACAGACGGGGACCGCGGCGGCTTGCACCCGGACATCGGGATCCCCGAGATAGTTCCGCCAAGGCGGGCAGGCCGCAGACAACGCCGTGGGCTACCTTGGGACGTACCTGCCGGTACCAGCCGTCCTTGGCGTCCCGGGTACCGCCGGAAGGAGGGCCGGCGGCCCGCTATTTAGACTGGGCTGGCAGCCCGGCCTGGGCGCACTTCGGCACGTACGTTAACTAGGACCCTGTTTGGCGCCTGGCCGCTGTTACCCTCTGGTCCGGCCGTACCGGTCCGCCCTGCATGACGTACCGGCAGGGACTAGATACCTGACGAGCCAAGACCGTTGCTCCCCCGGCGGGATGGGATCAGCCCCTCGGGGCTGGGAGACAGCACCACCTGGGTGTGCAGCACTTGAGGTAGCGGCACGATCTGGACCACCCGGCTGCCGACGGGGATACGTACTTCTTGGTCGTTAGGGTTGTACACCTGGGCGTACAGCGGGCCGCGCCAGCCATTGTCGATCACAGTCGGCACCACGATCAGGCGCAGCCGGTGCCAGGTGGACGAACGGCCGATAAGCAGCAACCAGACTCCCGGGGGCGGCTCGAAATGCATCCCGGTGGGGACCACAGCGAACCCCCCGGGGGGTGCTACCACCTCTTCTGTGCTGGCCAGGTCGGCACCGGCGTCGTCCGGATCAGGCTGGTGCTCAGGATCGGGGTGCCCTACCCTGGCCATCGGGTGTTCGGTATACCAGTACAGCGGCTGGCGCCCGGTGGCACGGCCTACCGGAGCTTGTTTACGCCGGTGAGCGTCCCGCTTGGAACCAGGCTCTATGGCTGGCGCAGCGGGGATAGTTTCGGGCAGCCCCGCTTTGTGCGCGGCCTCTGCCGTCCCGTCGGTCTTGTTGCTCATTATCTCAGTATGTCATGCGGGGCGCCGGGAGATATTAGAACGGACATGTCGTGCCTACCGACATTTATTTATAGACACACACCCCGATCAAGGAGATAGAAGTGCCGAGGAGACCAACTGGCAGTTCAGACACCCTGGAGCAGGTCTTGGCTGCCCGGCGGGCTGAGAATATGCGCCTGGAGGAAGAGGTCCGGAACCTGGGTGGGCGGTATTATGATGCTGTCCACCGCATCGAACTGGCGGAAGCCGAAGTGGCCAAAGAGCGGGGGGCCCGCCGAGATGCCGTGCAGGCTATGGTCGGTGCCGGTTGGAAACGTGATTTTATCGCCCAAGTGACCGGGCTGAGCCCTAAAAGCATAGACGAAATGCTGCGGACAAACGGGATCAGGCGGGCCGGCGCTGATAAGGGGAACGCCGTTCAGACGGCCGTGGCCGACCAGCCTAACCTCGGCTAGGTCAGCAGGGCGACGCTGACGGTTACCGGACCGACGATTGGCACTGCCAGCACATGCCGGGCGAAGCGTTGGCGGTGCCACAGTTAGGGCATTGGACCGGCTGGGTGATTGTGAACGAAGCGCCCGACTGAGATTGGATCCCCCATGCTTGCAGCAGCTGCTGGCGTCTAGCTTCGGAGACAACGACCGGGTTTGACGCGCTGGTGCCGCCAGCATTGCCTGCTCTGATGTCCGTCATACACCATTTTAACCGAAAACCACCAACAATATACTATATAAGTTGTATGCTGGTGGGTGTAGGTGCTAAGATGGGCCAGGAGCGGGCCGGTGTGGTCCATGCGGCCACGTCAGGCTCTCCCCCTTGCCTGCTGTGGCTAAGGTGGCCCTCTCACCGCAACGGCCCCCGGTCCCGCTCTCCCAAGTTGCGGCCAGCGTTGTTAACGTTTGTCTTCTTTACCAACCGGGATAGGTACCGGTTTGGCCCAGCTCGGCACCGCGCTAACAGCGTCGTCGCCACGGTCCTTGGCGCCGATCACCCCGACGATCACTTTCATCCCGGGCGGCCCGCTGGCCGGCCAGGGCGTATACCCGTCGGTCAGCACTATGACTATATCAGGTTTCGGACGCTGCTCCTGGGCCGCCTTGATACCGACCCCCATATCAGTACCTCCGCCACCAGCTAGCTCCACCTGCTGCCAGCGTGCCACTTTTTTACAGGCACCTACGGCGGCGTCCACCGCGATCACAGTGATCTCCTGGCCGGGCATGGCATGTCGCAACACGCCGTCGATCTCGCCCAGGGCCTGGCCTAGCTCCTTGTCGCTCATAGAGCCGGAAGTGTCCACTACCACCGACACTTTGGGGACTGGACTGACCAGACGGTGTGGTACAAACCCTTCGACCACAGGCCGGCGCCGTGGAGGACGGGAACGGCTGTAGTCCTGGTTACCAGCCACCTGGGCAATAGAATTGCGGATGTTAGTGCGCAGCTCTTTGCGCCAATCAACATGGGGGTGCAGTTTCTCCTTCGCCCAACGTTGGAGCCCTGCCGGCACTTTACCGGCTTGTTTAACTGCTGAATCGATCTCAACCGCCGTATGGTACTTAACCATGTCGGCCATAGCTTTGTCCACCGCCGGTGTTTTCGGATCGTTCTCGGGCAGTTCCCAAGGTCGTCTCACCCCGTCAGCACCCGAACCACAATATCCCTGGCCATGCTGTTCCACCCCGGTATGGCCAGGACATTGATGCTGACCAGCCTGCGCCGGACCACTTGACTGGCCACTGCCCTGGCCCTGGCCGGAACCTTGACCCTGACCGGGACCCTGACCCTGACCGGGACCCTGACCCTGACCCTGACCGGGACCTTGACCCTGACCCTGACCGGAACCCTGACCCTGACCCTGACCGGAACCCTGACCCTGACCCTGACCGGAACCTTGACCCTGACCAGGACATTGGCCCTGCCCTTGCTGGCCCTGCTGGCCCTGCTGGCCCTGGCCCTGCTGGCCCTGCCCTTGCTGGCCCTGTTGGCCCTGCCCTTGCTGGCCCTGTTGGCCCTGCTGGCCCTGCTGGCCCTGCCCTTGCTGGCCTTGTTGGCCCTGCTGGCCCTGCTGGCCCTGCCCTTGCTGGCCCTGCCCTTGCTGGCCCTGCTGGCCCTGCCCCTGCTGGCCCTGTTGGCCCTGTTGGCCTTGTTGGCCCTGCCCTTGCTGGCCCTGCTGGCCCTGCCCTTGCTGGCCCTGCTGGCCCTGCCCCTGCTGGCCCTGCTGGCCCTGCTGATTGGGATTACCTTTACGGTGGTCACCGAGAGGCTGGCCGCATTTAGGGCAGGTACGGTCTTTGAGCTGCCGCCAGTAAGATTCAGCTATTTCATACGGCGGCAATTTAAGGGTCTGCGGGGTAACACAGTCGGACAGCTGCATTTTATGTCCAAGGCCTTCTTTCTCGATCATGTCCTTGATATCGTCGTTGATCTCGGCGTCAGATGAGAACAGCCACAGCTGCCGGTCGTTCTCATCCGTGTTAGCACCGATGCCCTTGCTGCGATCTTGGTGTTCCTGCAACAGATGGTAAGTTTCGTGGATCAGGGCGCCTGCTATCTCAGCCCTTTTCTCCCGGCATAGCCAGGGGATAGATAGGTACAACCTCCACCCGGCGTCCACCGCCGCCCGGAACTGGCCCGGGCCCATGCCGACCGCCATTGAGATAGAATCAGATTGGTGCTGGTCAAGATAGACCGGCTGCATCGACATCAACATGTGAGACAGGTACGGCAGTCCGTCGCTCAGCATCAGCGAGGCCCGGGCCGCGCTTAGTTTACGGACAGCGTTGGCTTCGTTGGGTTCCAGCTCGTTGTCGATCGGGGTGTCGAAATCAGCTTCCTGATCCATCAAGACAGGTGGTTGTACCGCCAGCAGGTTCATCCTGTTGGGATGGGCCGATGCTGTGCCGCGCCGGCCGTACTGGTTAGAACCGTGGGTGCCACCCGTCTTGCCGCGGAAAGCCATATCGTCTTTGTGCCATATCGGCAGTGGCCGCGCAGCACCGTGCACGTATTTTAGATGATACGCCGACATGGTGGCTCCGCGCCCGCCACTCCGGCCGGCGGGATCCCGCCGTTGACGTTCAGGAGGGGTGGGGTTCCTGCCGGTTCAAGTAGGCAACATGGGCGGCAATAACAGCGGAGCTGCCTGCCAGCTGGTACCGCACTTGTCCCGCGCAGGCAGCGTGTATTTGCATTATCTGGCGTACCAGCGGGTCACTGCTGGGTGCCACCCATCTCGGTGCGTTGTCCTGCCGAGACGGATGGTCTGACAGGATGATTGTTTGAGGGCCTGCGCACGGCGGTTCGTCCCACAGAGCCATTTGGTGCGGTGCCGGGCCGCAGGGCTGTACAAACGAGAACTGGCCGGCCATGTTTGTCCCTATGCCGCGGTTGTGCTCATCGCCCATAATGGGCTGGCTGGCTGGCCTGGCATATGTTGGTGCTATGGAGAGCGTTCAAGGTTGTTTCATAGTCCTGGAAGGCGGGGAGAACGCCGGTAAAAGCACGCAAGCCAAGTACCTGGCGGAAGACTTAGGGGCGGTGCTCACCTGCGAGCCCGGCGGCACTTCGGTCGGCGAAACGATCCGTACGCTGTGCCTCGATTCGCAGGACCGGCCGGTTCCTCGGGCTGTCCTGATGTTGATGTTAGCCGACCGGGCGCACCATGTGGAGCAGGTGCTCCGGCCTGCTTTGCAGGCTGGCCGGCACGTGATCTGTGACCGGTATAATGGTAGCACTGTGGCTTACCAGGGTTATGGTGACCGGCTCGGGGGTCAAGCCGTCCAGCATTTGTGCGACTGGGCGACCCAAGGGCTGGAGCCGGACCTGGTCTTGTACTTGGCGGTGCCGCCGCAGACAGCGCAGCAACGGCACAGGGCTAAGCTGATGGACCAGATCGAACAGCTGGGCGGCGGGTTCCACGACCGGGTGTCACAGGGGTTCGAAGCGCAAGCTGCCAGCCGCAGCAACTGGGTAACAATAGACGGTACCGGCACCCCTGAGCAGGTCCATTCTCGGTGCTTGGAGGCAGTGCGGGCACGGCTAAGCGCTCTGGCTGCCGACGCTTAGCCCGTCGGTGACTGCCGGCCGGCACATAGGAGCATATAGGTAAATGGTCGACATCAAAGACGAGGATTGGGTCAGAGAGCGTTCGGCCGCTCTACACGAAGTTTATCCGGCTCTTTCGGCCTGGGCGGATATCCCTCAGTTCACCCAGCTCGGCTTGTCCCCCCGGGTCCGCCGGCCCCTGTGGCGCTGCGAAGTGTACACGTTGAGACAGCTCACCTCCTGGAGCGCCGCCGAGCTGTTGGCTATCACTAATTTCGGCCCTGTGGCGCTCCGAGAGGTCGAAAGTTTGCTCCGAGACCATGGGCTCGCTCTCAAACAGCCGGAGCCAGCTCAGCTTCCGGTTGACTCTCGGCTGGCACCTATGCGCCAGATGCGGGCCGCTGGCACCTCGCTGCGGATTATAGGCAAGACTTTCGGGATATCTGCTGAACGGGTCCGCCAGCTGCTGCAAAATTAGCGCCGTAGCCCTTGCGGCGCCCTGGTGCCGGAACGTCCGGAATGCCGCCCGATTGTGCCGTCGGGTTAGCAGCGGCCCTGCTGGTACAACAGGGCCCGGGTTAACCCCACCAGATGGCGGTCAGCTCTTGCTGGCCCAGCAGCTCCCCGATAGGTACCGGCCGGCCCAGCAGATATCCTTGCGCCCGGTCGCAGCCGACCTCCTGCAGGGCGGACATTTGGGTGAGCCGTTCCACCCCTTTGGCTACCACGGCCGCCCCCGCCACATGAGCCAGGGCTACGATAGCGGCAACTGTCCGGCGTACCATTCCTGTCTGGTCTATCTGCTCGATCAGAGACCGGTCTAATATTACGGCGTCCAGCGGCACTTGGCTCAGCTCGAACGGTAAGCTGGGATCCAGGCCGACGTGGTCTACCGCGATAGCCACCCCCAGCCGGCGCACCCGGGCCAGCTGCTGGTTCAACCTCTCCAGATCGGCGTGCATCACCAGCTCACCGATCTCCATCCCGACCCGGCCGGCGGTTAATCCTGCCCGTTCAGCGGCTTCGACCACCGCAGACAGGAACTGGTCAGCGAACAGTTCCTCCCGCGAAATGTTGACCCATATCCTCCCCAGCTGCCGGCCGGCTTCCCCCAGCGCCGACAGGTCAGCGGTCACCTGGGCCACGGTAGCTAGGTCGACCTCGGCTAGCAGCCCGGCTCGCTCTACCATATGCAGGAACTGGGAGGCGGCCAGCACCCCGTAGCGCGGGTGCTGCCAGCGTAGCAGGGATTCGGCGGCCACCACCCGCTGGGGCTCGTGCATGTCGACCAGCGGCTGGACATAGGCCCTTAGCTGTCCGGACCGGATAGCCGCCCTGACGTCCTGCTCAAGAGCCGGGCCCGGGATCTCCTGGGCCTGGCTGGCCGTACCAACCGGCCCGGCCTGCGATCTGTCCTGACTCTGGTAGCTGGACATCTTCCGTACCTCCGTACCGGTCGTACCGACGGCCGGCTATGCCCTCCGGCCAGGTTAGTCCCATCAGCTGAGCCGACAGGCAGGCTCGTTATGTCGGCGCTCCCAGCATAGCACTGCAACCCAGCCGTTGTTAAACTTTTTAAAAACACCCGACCACACTATTATAATACAAATGTGGTCGGAGGTTTGTCTTGGGTGGCCAATGATCTGGCCGTCACCGGTGTGCTAGCCGTCCGTCTGCGGCCTAATGTGTAGCCTGCTAAACGGCAGGACGGCTACAGCGGTACGAACCGGGGATCTGGGCGGCGCTCCCGGCCAGCTAGCCTCCCGGGATCGGCCGGCTCAGACTAGCAGGAAGTCTGGGATGGCCACGTTCTGCCGTTTGGCACAGGCCCTGTCAACCTCAACCATGGCGGCGGCCAGCAGTTCCTGCTCGACCTGCGGATCCGGGACCCGGGGGAGCCGGTGCCGGCAATGCCGGATAGCGGCTGTCACCACCATAACGGCACCCTCCCGGCCGGTGATCTCTATCACATTGGTGATGTAGGGGTCGACCGGGAACGGCGGCAGGTCTTGAGGTCCCAGGGCGTCGGCGGCCCGCACCCATTGGTGGGTCTTGGCCAGCCAGGCACGGCGCCGGAGACCGCCGAAAGTGGTGTGCACAGCCATCCCGAACCTCCTTGTTAGATACCGGTGGCGGGCAGCGCCCGCAACAGCTTCTGGGCCAATTGCTGGTCTTGGGCGTGCAGGATCGTCTCCCCGGTCCCTCTGACCAGGTCGACCCGTACCAGCTGGGTGCCGTCTATCAGCACCAGCTGGGTGCTGGCCAGCACGTCGGGCCGGCGGTAAGCCCACCGGCCAGCGGCCGGTCGGCACACAGTGCCGCTGGCAAGCTCCCGGATCAGGCAGCTGGAGACCTGGGCGGCGTCCAGGCCGGTGCCTTCCAATATTTGTGCTGGCGAGTAGCCGCGACGGTTATGGCCGTTTTGCAACCAGCTCAGCAGGACGGACTTGACTGGCCCGCGTCTGCGCCCTTTGCCCCGTGCAAGATCGGCGGCGGGCACAGCCGGGGTCGGGACCGCGGCGACGGGCTGCTGAGCCGCGGGAGCCGGAGGCTGCCTGCTCGCCCGGGGGTGGTCCGGCAGTCTGCCACAGCTGATCACGGCAGGCCGCTGGCCGCTGCCGTTCGTCCTCTTAACGCTCATACTATCAATATAATCTACTAATAAGCAACTATATATCACACGGTCATGTGCTCGTGGTTAAGTACGGATGGACATTGCTGGCGTGCCAAAATCAGCGGTCGCACGGCCAGCCGTCCCGGGTGCCGTTATACGCCCGTCACCATCAACGGCACTAATGACTATCTACTGCTAATTATTCGGATGTCTATCCACTCGGTCATTGGCTGACGGTTCGTAGAACACTGACCCGGCAAGCTCAGGCGGCAGCATTTCACCTTGCCTATTTTCCTCGGCGTGCTCGTGTGGGTGCATTTGCAGCCGGGATGGCAGCGCTTCTTGATGGGTGTTAGAAGTGTCAACTACTCCTAAGACTGCTGGCACTGGGTACACAGGAGAGTGGGCCAGGGTGTCATTTACCCGGCCTAATGTCCTGACCACGCTGTTGGACTTCGGTGCGTTGGCTAGATACAAGACAGCGTGCATTAATATTATCTTCGCCTCGGGGAGGCCGACGAACTGGATGGCTTGGCTAGCGGCAGCCATGACGCACAAAGCGTTACTGTCAGCGAGGCCGCACTCCTCTGAGGCAAAGATGAGGAGACGACGCATAAGGAAATTCGGGTCTCCAGACAGCATCATCCGGCCAGCCCAGTAAGCCGCAGCCTGCGGATCTCTCTGTAATGAATGAATGAGGGCGCGGGCCATTGAGTAATGTTCGTCGGTGTCATAGCGGTACACTTTGGTTATTCCTGACCGTTCGACATCTTCTGGGCCGATACTCAAAGGTCCGTTGCCGCTCCTACCAACCGCCGTCACCCACACCAGTTCAAGCAACCCTATAGCTTGACGGGCGTCTCCGGAAGACATCTGTACTATTTGGTCCCGGGCTTCGTCGGTTATCGTGCCGCCAAGCACATGGAGAGCACGCCGGATTACTTTAGTAATACTGTCAGGACCTAACGGTTCAAGACGGTAAATTGTTGAACGTGACAGCAAAGCAGGGTTTATCTCAAAGTATGGGGTTTCTGTGGTCGCCCCCACAAGGGTGATGATCCCAGATTCGGTGGGCCCGAGCAGTGCGTCAAGCTGACCTTTGTTCCAGCGGTGGACTTCGTCTATGTACACAATGGTCCCTTTTTGTTGTGTGGCAAGACGTTCCTCCGCTGCCGCTACGACTTCTCGCAGGTCTTTAACCCCGGCGGTGGTCGCATGCAACATCACGAATTCGGAGCTAGTAGTCGTCGCAATAACCCGTCCGATAGTGGTTTTACCCGACCCGGGTGGCCCCCACAAAATAATCGAATGCAGCCTATCTTGTTCGATCATCTGGCGCAGCGGCATACCCGGACCTAAAAGATGTTGCTGGCCGACAATATCATCGATAGTTTTTGGCCGTAATCGCTCGGCTAGCGGGGAGCGCCGGGCTAGTTCCTCCTCGGCACTCTGGGTAAACAGATCGGGCTGACCAGGCACACCTCCATTATATCCCAGCCGCTATAAATGGTTATTGTCGCCTGAGCTCTAACGTAATTAACCACCATACGGACCAGCGTTGTTTTACCGGTACCCGCAGGCCCGGCCTGTGCCGCTCCCGCTTACCGGCCCTCGACCTCAGGCCCTAACCCCGGTTCATCCCAGATGATAATGGGCAGGACCGGACGAACCGGGACCTGCCGGCGGCAACATCTCAAGGCGCGGTTGAACCTGCCGGACAGGCAAGTCACGGAGCTGCTCAGCGCAGCGCGCCGCTGGGTTCGAGGTCGCATATTGGGCCAGGTGCGATAGCAGAACATACCTCAATTGTGACAGGCTGCGGCCGGTCCCGCCAGTAAATAGGAAACCAAGACTATCGCCGTGCGCTCCGAGTGGCCGGACGTGCGCAGCCCGCGTCCGGAAGGTGCCCTGCGCCCGAGCAGGGACCGGGCAAAATGCAACTATCTCACGCCGCCCGCTCTCTGGATATTACGACAGGATACCCGCTGGACGGGCCTAGGTACCAGGGCTACCGTGCCAATTTGGGATTGCCCTCGGTGGCTCCCAGCAGTTTGCGTACAAGCTCCGCCTGGGCGGCCACCCGTAAAGTGTAGCAGCCGGCCGTCCCCGCCTGGCTGGCCGAACGGACGATGTCCTCTAATTCCTGGGCGATCTGCTCTAGAGCGGGCCGTGAACAGACCATCCCGCCGTTGTGCAGCAGGTTGGCCATAGCCTGGGCGGCGATAGGTTCGTACTCAGCGGGCAGCGGTCGGCACGCCGGGCGCAACGTGATGGGGTCGGCCAGCGGGCACGGGGGCTGCGGTCTCGGCTGGTGCGTATGGCTGTCGTCCCGGCAGGCCCGGATCGCAGCGTTGGGCCTTACCGGGGATTCGTAGCCCCAGTCGAATTGCAGCACCGGCACCATCAGATGTGCTTGCTGATAGGTGATTGGTTGCAGCTCTACTCTTTGTACCAGTCCTCCTGCTATCTGCACTTCGGTCTGCCCCGTATCTTCGTCGACCCAGGCGACATCGCAGTAAGCGCCGACATAAACCGTTTGCAGGGCGGCTAGCGAACGCAGGCCTAACACCCAAGGGTGGTGGGCAGCCACCAGCTGAGGCGGCATGCCAGACAGATCTCCCATACCACCATTATACTCTATACGGTGGCCCTGCGGAACTTGGGATACCCATTCCTCCCGCGGCAGGTTGCGCACCACCTGTCCTAGCAGCAAGGTCCGGGATGCATTGCCAGCCCGGTCTGCGACGTCCCTCTCTGCCGGTACTGATTGGTACCACGACAGGGCATCGCGGGATGTTATACCCGCATAAGGATGACGCGGCCAACTATGCCGGGATGGCACTCAGCCTGGCAGCCCGGGACTAGCCGGACGGGCACAACGAAACTCCCGGCAATACTGGTTGCTACCGCGAACGACGACGGCCAACACACAGATGTCATGTGTGCTGTCTGAAAAGGTCGGTACCCCTTCAGACTGTGATATAGATTGCCACGTCCGGCTCGCCTAAGACCCCGGCCCGGCTCATGCCTTCCTGCAGCTCAGGTGAATGAGCGAAAGCTTCCGCTTGTTTTGTGCCGGGGAAATCATGGGTGACCAGCAAATCGTTCGGGTCGTGAGGGAAACACAAGACTTTCTGATCGGTACAGCCGTGCTTCCGGCGTAGCGGCTCCAGCTCATCGTAAACAACCCGCCAGGCGGTGTAGTCAGCGACCTTATGGCGGACCATTAGCACTGCATCCATTTCGTCTCCTATAGGACAGTGTAGGGGCGGCGCTACCGCCGCAGGAACTATCCTACACTATTTGTCCCTTGAAGGCAAGAGAGACCAGCGACAACTAACATAGCTATAAATGCTTGGTAACCGTCGCAGAGACATATCTGCGCCGGCCACGACCACAGCGTCTGTCCCGACGGTCACATCGGGCAGGATCGTGACAGCCGCTCCGATCCACATATTTCGAAGCAGCCGGCTCGATGCTGGTGTTACTGTACGGCCTGGGCGGTGTTAGGTTTTTTAGCTTTGGTTTTAACCCAGTGCCAAGCTGTCTGCAGGGCAGACCAGATGTGGTTGGCCACGGTATGCGCCTGGGGGCCTATTTGGCTGATGTGCAAATGCCCGGTGGCCGCCAGTATCACGACGATCACAGCGACTGCCAGGCCTACGTGGAGGAGCCAGCGTAGCACCCGCCAGGCCAGGCCTATGCAGACCAGCGCTGCCACGATGATTACCAGTGTTAGAACCATACATACGGTGTGTCGGCATGGCTGCGGGCCGGCTGCCGTGTCGCCCGGTTAGCCTGGGGTGTCACCGGGGTTCCGAACTGTTTGGGACGCATCGGTGCGCACCGGTACAAATCAGTGCCATAATCTGTGCCCAGCATCAGGGCGCTCGGTCCTGTACGGCTGCTACGCCACGTCGGGCACAGTTGGCAGCGCTGATAAGCTAGCGAGCCGGGTGGCGACGCCGGATATCCTGGCGTACAACTACCGCAGCTCGTTGCAGCCGACTGGCAGCCAGCCGGACAGCCCAGTACAGGGCGGCTGCCAGCAGCACTAACAGCACCAGCAGCACCAGCACAGTTATCAGTCCCCAGGGACGTGGGCCTAATGTCATGCTCCGGCTATGTCGGCTGGTACCGGCCCGGGTGTGCCGCCGGTGTAGCCGATGATGCTACGGGCCGCTCGGAGCGCCCATGGCCAGTTGTACCAGTTCTGGACGGCGGCCAGCGCCAGCCACAGACCGTCCCGGCTGGCCAAGCACTCGGCGGGATGGATCTGGTCTCGGCAGTGTATTTCGTCGCCTAGCTTGCACAGCAGTCCGTTCAGATCGGAGCTAAGATGTGGCGGGGCGGGGCGGACGGCTACCTGGTTTGGAGCAGCCGGCCGAACCGGTGCGCCCAACGTGCCTGTTCCTGCAGGATCCGGCGGCGGACCAGCGGCCCGGCCCCGCCGTGGCGCACAGAATGCTGGGCGCAGGCCAGCAGCTCCCGCAAGCTCAGGCCCTGGCCCCAGGCCAACTCGTACTCGCTGTTAAGGGAGCATCCTAGCAGCAGCGAGTCGTCGGTGTTGATACTGCACGGGACGCCAGCCCGCACCATTGTCACGATCGGGTGCTGGCTGGCCGCGGTGTTGCCCAGCAGTTCGTTGCTGCTGATCGCGACGTCACAGCAGATCTGATGGGCGGCCAGGTAGCTCAACAGCTCGGGTTCCAGCACCGCCTGGACTCCGTGGGCGATCCGCCTGGGCATGACCCCCAGAGCGTCATGGAGATCTTCGAACGTCTCCGCTCCCGGGACCAGCTCCCCAGCGTGCGGTACCAGCGGGAGCTGACTTCGCCCTCCAAGTTCGTCCCAGATCCGGCCCCATTGCTCCAAGGTGGTCAGGTTGCCGCCGCCGGCGCAGCCGACCGACACTACCGGCGCCCCGGCGGCGGCCAGCGCCAGCCCGATCTGCATGTGCCGGCGTACCACTTCGGGCGGGTTGTGCCGGTGCGCCATGATCATCAGGCCTACATGCACCCCGCGGCTGGCGGCCTGCTCGGCCGCCTGGCGCAGCCGCTGGGCCATCACCGGCAGCCCGACGGCAACGATGTCACTCTCTAGATGGCTGGCTGACAGGGCTGGCTCGATATAACGAGCATGGTTAGCCTGGGCCTGGTTGACTACCGCTCTTAGCAGCTCGAAGATGCTGACCCCGGCCCGGTACAGGGCGGCGCTAACCTCGTCGTAAGCCCGCATCAGCCCGGAGAAATCGTCGAAACCGGGGGTCTCGCCGTAATGGGCGGACCACAGTGAGCCGGGGCAGCAACCCTGCAGATGGGTGTGCAGCTCCGCTTTGGGCAGGTGCCGGATAGCCACGCTTACCTCGGGCGGGATCTCCCGGTTAGCCGGCAGGACAACCGGCTGCCCCGGCAGCACAAGGGTCTGGCTGGCGGTACCTACGTCCATGTGGCCACTATGCCATACAGGTACGGCCTGGGCATATCCCGGGCAGCTTGCTAGTCGAGCAGCACCAGAGGGCCGGTGCCGGCAGCGGGTTCCAGCTGCACCCCTTGGATGTCGGAGTGCAGGATTACCCGCCAGGCCAGCTCCAGCAGCTCCAGGACCGAATTGCCAGCCACAGCGCTGTGTATCATATCGTCCTGGACCGCCCAGGCGCCCACCGGGACCGGGACGGTCCCGGGCGCGGGACGCCGGTAGACGACCACCGACAGTACGGTCTGGTCTGGGCGGCTGGCCCCTTGGCGGGACCAGACCAGCGCTTCGATACCGTGCAGCGACGCCGGCGGCCGGGCCAGCAGTATAGTACCTCCGGCCAGGGTGCCGGCGGCGACCGGCGGCCCGGGGTTGTAGCTTGTCGGGTCCATTATCCCTCGGGTCGCTTTGGACCCGAACACCCACACCGGGAGTTTGTCTAGCACGAAACGTTGCAACGCCACCAGCTCCTGGGCAACCTGTTCGGACGACATCGGCGCCCCGGACCTGGCGTCGGTGCTGGAAGTGCCAGCCAGCTCGTCCTGGACACAGAACAGCGTTTCGAACCATCTGGACGCCCACGAGCTGTGCTCCCCGAAGTACCGCAGCATTTTGCTGTGTACCCCGGCCCAGGTCGCGGCCTGCTCCGTGTCCCCCGGACGCCCCTCAACCATCATAACCATAATATTAGTTTACAGCATGGTGTGTGGGCGGGATACAGTAGCTGGCCGGCCCGGGCTACAGGTACCGCAGGTAGGCGGGGCAGCGCGGGTCGTCGTCCCAGGTTACAGGCCGGCGGGCCGGGCGGGCCGGCCCGGGCGGCTCGGGGGCTGGCAGGCCAGCTTGCTGGCGTACCCGCGGGTCGCGGTCGGCGGCCAGCTGGCGCAGCAGCTCAGGCGGGCACGCCGGGTTGGCCGCGACCTGGGCGCGGACCTGCCAGCACCGGTCACGGCCCAGGTACCGTAACGTCGAACGGGGGCACGCCGGGTTGGCCGCGACCAGCTGGCGCAGCTCCTGAGAGTGACGGTGGCCCAACATTTTGAGCACGGTGGAGCTGCTGGACCGGACGGCTGCGGTTTTCTGCTGCTGCAGGTCGGGATGGTCATCATGCCTCCAGGTCGGAGGGCCGACCGGGTGGGGGCAGTCCCCGCCCCAGATCTGGCCGCACCGGCGCCACAGGGCTGGCCGGCCTGCCCTCAACATCACCAGCTCGGGGCTGGTGCCAGCCTGCTGCTCGCACAGCACGACGCTCATGTTATTGCTCCTCCCTGTAGATAGTCGGGGCGATCTTGCCGTCGGCCACCTGGTAACGGCCGTCAGCAAGCCGCCGGATCAGGCCCAGCTGGCACATGGTGGCGGCTGCCGCCACGGTCACTTCCATCGGGTGCTCGCAGTTCTCCTGGATGTAACCTCTCTCCCAGATCGTCATAGCTACGTCGTCCAGGCTCATCGGCCCGCCGTGCTGGGCCAGCACCGCCATGACGGCCGGGCCGCAGTTCTTTTCTGTTCCCAGCTTGGCCTGGCGCCAGCTCTGGGCCAGCCGGTACACCGGCCGGTCCGGCCCGCCGTCGTACTCTTTGTCCAAGAACTGCGCTTCGGCCAGGGCGTTCAGGATGGCGCCGGCTCGGCTCACTGGATGTTTGATCCCCTGGGTCAGGCCCAGTTCGGCGTGTACTTTGGACAGCGACAGCGGGTCCCATTGCTGGTCGGGGTCGTGAGCTATGATAGCCACGGTGGAGTGGTACACCCCCACCCAGCGGGCACCCAGCTCGGGCTGGCCCTCTTTACGGTCGGCCCGCCGGAACGACACCGCGACGGGCCCGCCCAGCTCCTCTAGGACCGCTCCTTGCATACGGCCGGCTTTGTCCGCTGTGTCCGGCTTTATCCCCAGGTTGCCCCGCACGAACTGTTGGGCTTTGATGGTGGCCTGGCGTTCCCGGAACGCCCGGGCGGGTTCCGAAGGTCGCCGTTTGACCAGGCCGAACCCGTATTGCACGTTGAATTTTTCGATGTCTTCCAGGTCGTCCCATTCCACCCCTCGGGGCAGGTCCAGCAGGTGCGGGTCGACCAGCAGGGTGCTGCCGGGCGCGGGCCGGTCCCGCTCTTTAGCTCGGTACTGGTTGGTGCCTCTGCCGCCGGCAGGTCTCGTGGTGCTCATACCGCAGTATATGCCATATGCGGTGGCCACCAGCATACCGCTGGTCACTCTCAGCGGTCAGGCAACCACGGTGCGTTGCTGGCGGTACCGTACGGCTTCCAGGACTGTGGCGTCATGATCACCTTGCAACACCGCGACGGTACGGGCGGGGCACGCCGGGTGCAACACCACCTGCCGGCGCACCCGGGGGTCGGGGTCGCTGGCCATCCGTTGTAGAGCGGGGACGGGGCACGCCGGGTGCCGGGCCACTTGCTGGCGGACCATGGGATGG
>Ga0326727_10010202_pt1 | contig 22517 bp, 19 predicted proteins | sample MB2enrmetagenome_FD_207643 | JGI IMG/M metagenome (GOLD analysis project Ga0326727, IMG submission 207643) | Lab enriched peat soil microbial communities from McLean, Ithaca, NY, United States - MB29MY | ecosystem: Environmental > Terrestrial > Soil > Wetlands > Peat | place: USA: New York...
CCGCTTAAGTGAGGGGGAATGCGAAATTAGCGGTTTCTAAAACCTGTTGGCGAGGCGTCTAAAACCTGCTGGCGGGCTACAGCCGCTCCTGACGCGGACCGGTGGCCCCCCCGGCCCTGCTCGCCCATTTACCCTTTTGGCATGTGGGCAGAAGGCGTTCCGAGAGCAGAGCGCCCGCCGAGCAGGGCAATCGCACTTGTAATCTTTTTGACAGAACCGATCGGCCGGCCACTTTGCCGCGTGGCAAGGACTAAAACGAATAAAAGTTTTTGCTTCTTTTTTCAAAAAGCAGCAAAAACTTTTATTCGTCAGTGCCTGCCTATCCGTGACGGGCCTGATCCAGGAAGCGGGTAACCTGGTTCGACAGGCCGCCCAATTCCTGTTGCAGGGCTTCGACTCCCGTCACCAGCTCGCCGGCGCCGGTCAACAGGGAGCGTGCGGTCTGCTCGGTTTCCTCGGCCGTGGCGCTGACCGCGCGGATGTTGCCGTTAACGCTCGTGCCGCTTGCCGCCGCCTGCTGCACGCTGCGGGCGATTTCCTGGCTGGCGGCGCCCTGTTCCTCGACGGCGCTGGCGATTATCGTGGCGATTTCGCTGATTTTGCTGATGATTGTGCCGATGCCCTGAATGGCGCCGACGGCGTCCCTGGTTGCGGTCTGTACGGAGGTAATCTGGGCCGAGATTTCCTCGGTTGCCTTCGCCGTCTGATTGGCCAGTATTTTGACTTCGCCGGCCACCACCGCAAAGCCTTTGCCGGCGTCGCCGGCCCGTGCCGCTTCGATGGTGGCGTTCAGGGCCAAAAGGTTGGTTTGTGAGGCGATGTCTTTGATCAGATTGACGACGGTGCCAATTTTACTGACGGTCCCGGCCAGGCCCTGGATCAGGTCATTGGTGCGTTGCGCCTCACCCACGGCGGCAAGGGCGATCCGGGTCGATTGCCCGACCTGCTGCTGGATTTCGTGGATCGAGGCGGTCAGTTCCTGGGTTGCTCCGGCGGCGGCCTGAATGTTGCTGTCGGCCGCCTGGGATGCCTGCGACGCCAATTCTGCCTGTTCGGCGGTTTGGTCGGCGACCGAGGACATGGTTTGCGTGGCCGAACGCAACTGGAATGCCGAGCTGCTGACGGACGCAGCGAGCCGGTTGACCTTGCTTTGCAACTCCTCGGCGCTCTGCTTGATGAAGGCGGCGGCGTTGTCTTCTGATCACTTCATGTAGGCAGCAGAGGCTACATCGAGAGTAAAGAGCATAACCGAGCTCAACGCGTTGAGCACCTCCACCAGGCGTGCCGGCTGCTTGCGATAGCTGGGGGCGACTTTGGAGATGAAGCCCCGCAGCAAGGCACTGTAGAAGACGAAAAACCATCTGAGCTGAAGCTGCATCTGCTGGCGGCGCACAAACAAACTGATGCTGCCCTGCAATTGCTCGTCGGTGAAAGTGGCCGGGAAAAGTTCCTCCAGCCATTGTTTGCGCTGGCCGGCAATCATGTCCTGAAAGCGAATCCCCTCATAAATCTTCGCCACTTCCGGGTAACGCAGGATTGCCCGAAAGGCGTCTTCAATGATTGAATCGATGTCCGGAGTGATAATCGGCGCAACTTCACGCAATATGGCACGGGTCCGGTCGTCGATGTTCATCGCGCTCAGCCGGCGGGCGCGGTCGATATCGATCGTCATTCTGTGATCCCCACAAACAGACCTTGTTCCGATAAACGGCAGCCGGTCGCGCCCGCCCAGGTGTCCGCACCTGCCGAACCCGCCGGCTGATACACCAAGGCTGGATAATACCCGGTGAACGAAACCGGCGTTCGAACCATGGGGCGGCTTGAAAGGAGACGGCAACGACGGCAGTTCGTGCGCCGATCACCCCGACGAGCCGCGCGATCGCCCCGTCTCCGGCGTCAGGAGTCTCATGCGGCGGACCGAAGACATCGCCATAGGCCGGTGCTATTCACCGACGCCCATGGCTCATCGCCCTGCCGAGTCCCCAGCCTGATGTGCGGCATCGCCGGCATCCTGTCCGCGCCCGGTGCCGCACCGCCTGAAGCGGGTGTGCTGGAAGCGCTGGCGAAAGCGCTCGCCCATCGCGGGCCCGACGGCTCGGGTCATGCCGTGGTCGGCCCGATCGCGCTGGTGCATACCCGGCTGGCCATTATCGACCTCGCCGGCGGCGACCAGCCGCTGTTCGCCGGCGCGGCGGCGCTGGTGGGCAACGGCGAGATCTACAATTACCGCGAACTGCGCCGTGATCTGCCCGGCGTGCGCTTCGCCAGCGACAGCGACAATGAGCCGCCGCTGCATCTGTGGCTGCGCGAGGGCACCGGTTTCGCCCGCCACCTGCGCGGCATGTATGGTCTGGCCATCCACGACCGCGCCGCCCGCACGGTGACGCTGGCGCGCGACCCTTTCGGCATCAAGCCGCTTTATGTCGCGCAGACCGATTCCGCCCTGGCCTTCGCATCGGAGCCGCGGGCGCTGCTGGAGGCCGGGATCGTGCCGCGGGCGCTGCGCCCCGCCTCGCGCGACGAATTGCTGCAACTCCAGTTCACCACCGGCGCCGAAACCATTTTCCGCGGCATCCGCCGCATACTGCCGGGCGAAACGCTGTTATGTGCCGACGGCCGCGTGCTGGAGCGCCAGCGTATCATGGCCCTGCCGGAAGGCGGTCCGGAGGAAATCGGCGAGGCAGCGGCGTTGCAGCGGCTCGACCGCGCGTTGCAGGAGAGTGTGGACCTGCACCAGCGCAGCGACGTGCCTTACGGCATGTTCCTCTCTGGCGGCATCGACAGCGCCGCGGTGCTGACCATGATGGCACGGCTGAACAGCCAGCCGGTGCTGGCCTACACCGCCGGCTTCGACGTGCCGGGGGCGGCCGACGAACGGGCGGCGGCGGCTTGCGTGGCCCGCGCGCTCGGGGCGCGGCACGAAACCATCGAGGTGACCGAGGCCGATACCTGGCGCCACCTGCCCGAGATCGTTGCTGCCATGGACGACCCGGCGGCCGATTACGCCATCATTCCCACTTGGTTCCTGGCGCGGCGGGCGCGGCAGGAGGTGAAGGTGGTGCTGTCCGGCGAGGGGGGCGACGAGATTTTCGCCGGCTACGGCCGCTACCGCAGTGCGGCGCGGCCGTGGTGGCGCGGCGGGCGGGTGATGCGGGCGCGCGGCACGTTCGACCGGCTGGATGTGCTGCGTACGCGCCCGGCCGCCTGGCGCGACGGTATCGCGGCGGCCGAGGCCGGCGCGGCCTTGCCGGGGCGCAGCCGGCTGGCGGTGGCGCAGGCGACCGATGTGGCGGACTGGCTGCCGCACGATCTGTTGCTGAAGCTGGATCGCTGCCTGATGGCGCATGCGGTGGAAGGGCGCACGCCGTTCCTCGATCCCGGTGTGGCGGCGGCGGCGTTCCGGCTGCCGGATGCGCTGAAGGTGCGCCACGGCATGGGCAAGTGGCTGCTGCGGCAGTGGCTGGCGCGCCATTGCGTGGCGGCACGGCCGTTCGCCCGCAAGCAGGGGTTCACCGTGCCGGTGGGCGCGTGGATTGCCGGGCAGGGCGCCAGGCTGGGTCCGCTGGTGGCGGCGCAACCGGGCGTGGCGGAGATCGCCGACCCCTCGCTGGTGGCGGGGCTGTTCCGTGCCGCCGCGGGGAAGCGCGAGGCGGCGGGGGCCTGGCATCTGCTGTTCTACGCGCTTTGGCACCGGGCGCATATTCTTGGCCTGCCGCCGGTGGGGGATGTTTTCGAGACGCTGGCAGCGAGATGATGCGGCAGCACCTGGTTCGCCCAGCTTTTGGACGGCTTCGCCCGGGATTAACGAACATATAACGAACAAATTCCGACCCGGCTTCTGTCCGGCGTTGCGGCTGTCGTCGCAGGTATGACAGACTCGCCGGAGGGGATCATGGTCCGGCCGAAAGCCGCAGCCCCCGGGAGAGAGTTAGGTATGGACAAGAACAAGGCGCTCGATGCCGCGATGGTGCAGATCGAACGCGCCTTCGGCAAAGGCTCGATCATGCGGATGGGCGCCCGCGCGGGCGACGAGCAGATCGAAGTGATCCCCTCGGGCTCGCTCGGCCTCGACCTCGCGCTCGGCATCGGCGGCCTGCCGCGCGGACGCATCATCGAGATCTACGGCCCGGAAAGCTCGGGCAAGACCACGCTCGCCCTGCATGCCATCGCCGAAGCGCAGAAGCGCGGCGGCACCTGCGCCTTCATCGACGCGGAACACGCGCTCGACCCGATCTACGCCCGCAAGCTCGGCGTCGATGTCAACAACCTGCTGATCAGCCAGCCCGACGCCGGCGAACAGGCGCTGGAAATCGCCGATACGCTGGTCCGCTCGGGGGCCGTGGATGTGCTGGTGATCGACAGCGTCGCCGCCCTGGTGCCGCGCGCCGAGCTGGAAGGCGAGATGGGCGACAGCCATGTCGGCCTGCATGCCAGGCTGATGAGCCAGGCCCTGCGCAAGATCACCGGCAGCGTCAGCCGCAGCGACTGCATGCTGATCTTCATCAACCAGATCCGGCTGAAGATCGGCGTCATGTTCGGCAACCCGGAAACCACCACGGGCGGCAATGCGCTGAAATTCTATGCCTCGATCCGCCTGGAGATCCGCCGGATCGGCCAGATCAAGGACCGCGACGAGGTGGTCGGCAACCAGACAAGGGTGAAGGTGGTCAAGAACAAGCTGGCACCGCCGTTCCGCCAGGTCGAGTTCGATATCATGTACGGCGAAGGTATCAGCAAGGTCGGCGAGCTGATCGATCTCGGCGTGAAGGCCGGCGTGGTGGAGAAATCGGGCGCCTGGTTCAGCTACGACAGCACCCGGATCGGTCAGGGCCGCGAGAATGCCAAGCAGTTCCTGCGCGACAAGCGGGAGATGGCGGAGGCGATCGAGAAGCGCGTGCGCGATGCCGCCGGCGTGGTGACCAACGCCATGATGGCCGCGCCCGAGAGCGAGGACGCTGACGCCGCCGAATAGGCAAGGCTGCGGGTCCGGCGTCGGCGCCCATTCCGTTACAGGTCAGCCTGCAGAAAGCTTGGCCCATCGGTCAAGGCTGGCCCGCGCGCTGCCCCCGTGCCCGCGCAGGTGTCGTCGGCACGATGTTTTGCCCTGCTTTCCAACCCCCCTCTGATCGCTTTCCAACCCCCCTCTGATCCGCGCCATCCAAAAAATGTCACGGAACATTATTTTCTTGTTGTCAAATGGCGCTGCTTCTGTTTGAATCTTTCGTTCAACGGTGCGTGCGTACTCCCGTTTGGGATTGCATGCTTTTGTATGTATTTTTCTGTTGTGCCGCTTCCAACAATCCTTTACGAACCCTGACAAGGGATGGCGTCGGACCTGAACGAGATGCCCCCTTGGCTCGACCGTAAGCGGTTTCCTGGCAGCGGAGGACGGGATGCAGGTCTTCGAGGAGAGCGAGGCGGTCAATCTGGCCGCGGTGCTGGATCCGGTCGAAATGGACGGACATCCGGCCATGGAGATGGAGCAGGAAATGGCGCCGGTGAGCGAGGGCTTCCTGCTCGAAGTGCTCGGCGCGGTTGCCAACATGGCGCTGCGCAGCAAACGCCGGCAAGCCGACCTCGACGCCGCCATGCGCTATGCGGGACTCGAAGCCGGGCCTGTCCGACGGCTCGCCGCGCTGGAGCAGCTGGCGCTCCAGGGATGTATCGACAAGGTGGTGGAGCTGAATGATGGCGGGGTGCTGCTGTCGGTGACGGCCTTCGGCCTCGACCGTCTGGGCGGTGCCCGCCGCGGCTGATCCGCGCCTCAGCCCGCCACGCCGGCCAGGAAACCACGCCAGCGCGCCACCACCGGGGCGGCGGCGAATTCCGCCTCGAAGCGCGCCCGCCCGGCCTGCGCGAAAGCCGTCCGGCGCGTCGCGTCATCGAGCAGCGCGGCGATGCCTTCCGCCAGCGCCGCCGGATCTTCCACCGGCACCACGCTGCCGTCGCTGCCGTCGCGCAGCAGCTCGGCCGGGCCGGCGGCGGCGGCGGCAACGACCGGGCAGCCGGCCGACCACGCTTCGATGACGATGTTGCCCAGCGGCTCGATCCGGCTGGAACAGACGAACAGGTCGGCCGCCCGCAGCAAGGCGCCGGCATCGTGCCGCCAGCCCAGGAAATGCACCCGCCCGGCCACACCCTCGCGGCGGGCCAGCGCCTGCAGGTCGTCCCGTTCCGGCCCGTCGCCGGCGATCGCCAGCACGGTTCCGGGCAGGCGGGGCAGGGCGCGGATCGCCAGGTCGAAACCTTTGTCGCTGTGCAGCCGGCCGAGCCCCAGCAGCAGCTTGCCTCCGGCGGGAAGGTCCGCTGCCGGTGGCGTGGCGGCGAAATCGGCGACGAAATTCGGCAGATAATGGGTGCGCGCGTCGGCCCAGCCCTGGGCGCGCAGCCAGCCGACGATGCCGCGCGTGTTGCCCACCAGATGATCGCAGCGCCGGTAGTGGCGCAGATCGTAATAGCCGCCGAGACGCCCCACCAGCGCCCAGTCGCCGCGCGGGGTGTGGATGTTGGCGCGGTTCATCCAGGCCACCACCACGCGCGGCGCGAAGCGGCCCAGCAGGCCCGCCAGGCGCGGACGGGTCAGCAGATCGAGCGCCGTGCCGAAGCCGAGCTGCGCCGGGGGCAGCCCGCCGGCACGCAGCCGCGCCGCCCGCGCCGCATCGCGGCGGATGACCGGCAGCACGTCCTCCCCGGCCGCCTGCAAAGCGAGGCAGAGTCGCTCGAAGAACAGCTCGGCGCCGCCGTTGACGGCGCCGGCCATGACATGCGCCACGCGGGTCATGGCGCCGCGGAAGAGTCCAGCAGCCGCAAAGCGGCCTCGGTCGCGGCCGCGACGCTGAGTTCGTCCATCAGCCCGGTGGGCGAGCGGGCGATGGCGGTGCGGCGGCCGGCCGGGCTGTATTCCTCGGCCGGGGTGGGGCCGAACAGGCCGAGCGTCGGCGTGCCGGCGGCGGCGGCCAGGTGCATCAGGCCGGAATCGTTGCCCACGAACAGCACGCAGCGTGTCAGCGCCGCCGCCGCCTCGGGCAGCGAGAGCGCGCCGCACAGGTCGATCGCATCGGGCAGCGCCTCCAGCACCGGGGCTGCCAGGGCGCGTTCACGCGGCCCCGGCCCGCCGAACACCACCGCCCGCGCGCCCGGCAGCGGGCCGGCGGCGAGCGCCTGGAACAGCTCGGCGAAGCGCCGGGCCGGCCAGATTTTGAGGTCGGTATTGGCGGTGGGGCCCAGCGCGATCAGCGTGCCATGCGGCAGCCTTGCGGCGGCGCGGGTGTGGTCCTCGGCGGCGGTCCAGGCCACCGGCAGTGGCGCCGGCGCCACCCCCAGCACGGCGGCAAGCTGCTCGGTTTTGTGGCCCGGGCCGCGGCGCATGCGGGCGCGGGCGCGGGTCGGCACCAGCCAGGACAGGGCCGAGCCGCGGATATCGACCACCAGATCCCAGACCGTTCCCACCGCCATGACCCACAGCGGCAGCCAGTGCCGTCCCCAGGGTTTTTTTTCCAGGGTGATCAGCCGTTCCAGGTTGGGCATGCGAACGAACACCCCCTCGGCCACCGTTCCGCAGGCCACGGTGACGCGAGCGGTCGGGTGGATGCGCAGCAGGTGGTCGAGCAGTCCGGTGGACAGCACGGCGTCGCCGATGCGGTTGGAGGTCACGAACAGGATTCGCATGGGCGGCCGATAGCACGTCGGCGCCACGAGAGTCATAAGGAAGGGGTTCCAAGGGCCATTGGCCCTTGGTGGGGTCCAGGGGCGAAGCCCCTGGTGGGGCGCGGGGCAACGCCCCGCCTTGGTCTGGAGGGCCACCATCATGTGCGGCATCGCCGGCGTCATGACGCGGGACGGTTCTCCCCCGGACCCGGCGCTGCTCGACCGGCTGGCGGCCGCGTTGGCGCATCGCGGGCCGGACGGCCAGGGGCGGCTGGTGCGGGGCGGGGTAGGTCTGGTGCATACGCGCCTGGCCATCATCGACCTGGATACCGGCGAGCAGCCGCTGTTTGCGCCGGGCGGCACGGCGCTGGTGGCGAATGGCGAGGTCTACAACAACCCCGACCTGCGCGCGGCGATGGCGGATGCGCCGTTCCGCACCCGCTCGGATTGCGAGCCGGCGGTTTTTCTGTATGAGCGGGAGGGCGAGGCGTTCGCCGACGCCTTGCGGGGCATGTATGCGATGGCGCTGCACGATGCCCGGCGTGACCGGCTGGTGCTGGCGCGCGACCCGTTCGGCATCAAACCATTATACTACAGACAGACCGACGCGGCGTTCCTGTTCGCCTCCGAGCCGCAGGCCTTACGGGAAGGGCAGGCGGCGATCGACTCGCTCCGCCGCGCCGAATTGCTGCAAATCAAGTATACCACCGGCGCCGACACGATCTTCCCCGGCATCCATCGCGTACTGCCCGGCGAGACGCTGGTGGTCGAGGCGGGGCGCATCGTCACCCGCCGCCGCCGCGCCGCCCTGCCGGAGGGGGAGCCGGTGCCGGCCCGCCCGGAGGCGGCACGGGATGAACTGGACCGGGTGTTGCTGGACAGCGTGACGGTGCATCTGCGGTCGGATGTGCCGTATGGCCTGTTTCTGTCCGGCGGGATCGATTCCCCGGCGCTGCTGGCGCTGATGACGCGCGCCGCCGGCACCCGCATCCAGGCGCTGACCTGCGGCTGGGAGGGCGGCGGCGCGGTGGATGAGAGCCGCGAAGCCGAGCGGCTGGCCCGGATCATGGGTGCGGACTGCCACCGTCTGGAGATGCGCCGGCGGGATTTCTGGCAGTTCGCCCCGCGCATCGCCGCGGCCATCGACGACCCGACCGCCGATGCCGCCGTGCTGCCGACCTGGATGCTCGGCCGCGCCGCCCGGGCCGGCGGGCTGAAGGTGACGCTGTGCGGCGAGGGGGCGGACGAACTGTTCGGCGGCTATTCCCGCTATCGCAAGCGCCGCGCGCCCTGGCGGTTTTTCGCCCGCAAACCGCGCAGCAAGGGGCTGTTCGGGGAGTCTCCCTTGCTGGAAGGCTGGCGCGCGGGGCTGGCGGCGGCCGAAGCCGCAGCTGCACCGGGTCGTTCGCCCTTGCAGGCGACCCAGGCGGCCGATATCGCCGAATGGCTGCCCAACGACCTGCTGGGCAAGCTCGACCGCTGCCTGATGGTGCATGGGGTGGAAGGCCGCACGCCGTTCCTCGACCCGGTGGTGGCGGATTTCGCCTTTCGCCTGCCGGACGGGCTGAAAACCTCGGTGCGGTTCGGCAAGGTGCTGCTGCGCGACTGGCTGGCGGAAGCGTTTCCGCAGGCCGGCGCCTATGCGCGGAAAAAGGGGTTCAAACCGCCGGTCGGCGCCTGGATGGCGGCCGAGTCGGCCCGCCTGTCCGAGCTGGTGGCAGCCCAGCCAGGGGTGGCCGAGGCCGTGCCCGCCGGGCGGGTGCGAGCCGCCTTCTCGGCGGCGGAGCTCCTGCCTCAGCCGGCCTGGAGCCTGCTGTTCTACGCGCTGTGGCACAGCCGGCACGTGCTGGGGATCGACCCGGCCGGCGATGTGGGCGAGGTGCTGTCTTTGGCCCGCTTGGACGGCGGTGGTGCGGGCGGCGTTGGGGCGCTGCCCATCGGTCCGCTTCGCGGCCCGATCCCGGCAGGGGTTTTGCCCCTGCACCCCACCAGGGGCACTGCCCCTGGACTCATTCTTTAGGAACCTGCCAGTCTATTACCAAACCTTCACCAATGCATGACAGCTTGCGGCGCCTGGCGGGTCGCGATGCGCGCCCCGTTTCCCGTACAGGATGGCGTGCCGATGTTCGTGCTCCCGCCCGCTGCGGTGCCGTGTCATGCAATCACCCGGATGGCGGCGGCGTGACGGACGCGCCCGCGCGCCTCACCGCCGGCCTGCAGGCGCGCGCCGTGCTGGCCACCGGCGCCCTGCTGGCGCTGCTGACCGTGGCCGGCGCCGCCGGCCTGCTCTGGCAGGCCCGGCAATCCGACATCGACCAGTGGCGACAGACCGCGGTCGCCCTGTCCGCCACCCTTACCCAGCACGCCGAGCAGACCATGCGCGCAGCCGACATGGTGCTGCAAAGCCTCGTGACACCGCTGAACGAGGCGCGCCTGGACAACGAAGCGGCGCTGTGGCAGGCGATGGACACGCTGGCGGTCCACGAGGTGATCCGCAACAAGGTGGCGGCGGTGCCCCAGGTCGAGGTCGCCAGCGTTGTCGATTCGCACGGCGATATCATCAATTTCAACCGCTACTATCCGCCCGATGCGCCGGGTGCGCCGGGCAGGCGGGTGAACCTTGCCGACCGCGATTATTTCCAGGCGATGATGCAGGGACCGTTTGACGGGCCGTTTATCAGCGTGCCGGTGCAGAACCGGGTTACGCGGGAATGGACCTTCTACCTGGCCCGGCAGATCCGCGGCCGGGCCGGCCAGCCGGTCGGCCTGGTGATCACCGGCATCAATGTCGGGTTCTTCGAGGCGTTCTTCCGGGCGGTGAATATCGGCAAGGGCAGTGCCATCGCCCTGTATCGCGGCGACGGAATCCTGCTGGCCCGCGACCCGCCGGCCGGCGGGTTCATCGGCCGGTCCTTCGCCAGCCAGCCGCTGTTCCGCGACGTGCTGAAGCCCGGCGTCACCGCCGACGTCCGGGTGGCGACCGATGTGCCGCTGGTCGGCCAGCCGGGCGAGACGATGCGCATCGTCGCGCCGCACCGGTTGCGCGATTTCCCGCTGGCGACCAATGTCACTCTTTCTGAATCCATCGTGCTGGCCAACTGGCGGATGACGGCGCGCTGGGTGGGCGCGCTGTCGGTGGCGCTGGCGTCGGTGGTGCTGGGGCTGTCGGGGCTGCTGGCGCGGCTGCTCGGCCGGCAGCAGCGCACCCTGGCCGATCTGGCGCGGGCCCGCTCCGCGGCCGAGGCGGCGGCGGCGCAACTGCATACGGCGAAGGAGGCGGCCGAGGCCGCCAGCCGCGCCAAGTCCGAGTTCCTGGCCAATATGAGCCACGAAATCCGCACGCCGATGAACGGCATCATCGGCATGAACGGCCTGCTGCTGGACACCGACCTGACATCGGAGCAGCGCAACTACGCCGCCATGACGCGCGACAGCGCCGAAGCGCTGCTGGGCGTCATCAATGACGTGCTGGATATTTCCAAGCTGGAGGCCGGCCGGGTCGAGCTCGAGTCGCTGGATTTCAACCTGACCGACCTGGTGACGGGCGCCACCGCCCTGCTGGCGCCGCGGGTGGCGGAGAAGCGGATCGCGTTGTCCGTGCATGTCGATCCGGCGCTGCCGGCGGCGCTGCGCGGCGACCCGACCCGCATCCGCCAGGTGCTGCTGAACCTGCTGAGCAATGCGGTGAAGTTCACCGAGCAGGGCAGCGTGGCCGTACGCGTGACGACACCGCCGGAAGGCGCCGCGGCGGCGCTGCCGGCGGGTTTGGAGGTGCCGGTGCGGTTCGAGGTCACCGACACCGGCCCCGGCATCGCCGAGGGCGTGCAGGCGCGGCTGTTCCGCAAATTCAGTCAGGCCGACAGCTCGGTCACCCGCCGCTACGGCGGCACCGGGCTGGGCCTGGCGATCTGCCGCGAACTGGCCGGGCTGATGGGCGGAGAAGTCGGCGTCGTCAGCCAGGCCGGCGCCGGGGCGACGTTCTGGTTCGAGCTGCCGCTGAAGGCGGCGGCGGCGGTGCCTGCGGCCGTCCCTGCCCTGGCGGCGGAGCGGCTGCGCCGCATGCGCGCGCTGATCGTCGATGACGTGCCGGTGAACATCGACATCCTGACATTGCGGCTGCGCGGCTTCGGCATGGACGTCCACGCCGTTCAGGATGGCCCCCAGGCGGTGGCGGAGATCGAGCGGGCTCGGCTTTCCGGGCAGCCTTATGGCCTGGTGCTGATGGACCAGACGCTGCCGGGCCTGGCCGGGGTCGCCCTGGCGGAGCGGCTGCGGGCACTCCCCGGCAGTGCCGGCATCAAGCTGGTGCTGGTGTCGTCGGCGGGCGAAGCCGGAGCGATGACGGCGACCGGCAACCTGCTGGACGCGGTGCTGGAAAAGCCGGTCCTTCGCGCCGGTCTGCTGGCCTGCATGGGCCGGCTGTTCGGCCCCGACGCCGACGCCGGTTCCGCGGGCGGCGAGGCGGGCCGGCGGCGCCTGCGAGTCCTGCTGGCGGAGGACAACCCGGTCAACCAGCACGTCGCTCTGGCCCTGTTGCGCAAGGCCGGACACAGCGTGCGGGTGACCGGCAACGGGGCGGCCGCGGTCGCCGCGGCGCAGGCCGAAGATTTTGATATCGTTCTGATGGACATGCACATGCCGGTGCTGGATGGCATCGAGGCGACCCGCCGGATCAGGGCCCTGCCGGGGACGCGCGGCTGCGTGCCGGTGGTGGCGCTGACCGCCGACGCCATGCCCGGGGCGAAAGAGTATTATCTGCAGGCCGGAATGGACGACTACCTGGCCAAGCCGATCCGGCCGGCGGCATTGCTCGCCAAGCTGGCCGAACTGGTGCCGGCCGGCGGGATCATGCCGGCGTAAAGCGGGGCGGGCAAGGCGAGGCCCTGGCCGTCCCGTCGGGCCGCGCCGCGGGGACTATTCCGGGCCGGGGACGGCCGGCTTTTCCTCGCGCCGGGTCGGGTAGAGTCTTTCCCGGGCGACCGACAACGCCGCGAAGATCAGGAACGCAAGGCCCTCGACGAGTTCCAGCGGCGGCATGGCCTGATGGCCGATCAGCCAGATCAGGGCGGCGGCTGTCAGGAACGCTCCCGGTTTCCACAGCACCCCCGGATAGCCGATGATCCCCGCCGTTCCCCAGGTGAAACCGACCAGCAGGCCGATCTGAGCCAGTTTGTCCATCCCCCAACTCCTTCTGGTTGCACGCACCGACATTGCCGCCGCCGGAACGCCTGCTGCGGCTTTCGGCACGGATCAGGCATGCAGGTGGGGATGCATCGCCGACCGTCCACCATGTTTGTGGTCGGCCGCCGAGACCCGGACCGGAATCAGGTGGAGATGGGCATGCCGCACCCCGCGCTGAGTGGACGCCGTGTCGGCGAACGCGGTGACGGCATCGGACGCGCCGCGCAGCACCGAGACCTCCAGGCAGGACTCATGATCGAGATGCACATGCAGCGTCGCCACCGACATGTCGTGATGGTCATGATAGGCGTGCGTCAGCCGGCTGGCGAGGTCGCGGGTGGCGTGGTCGAACACGTAGCTTAACGTGGCGATGCACTCGGCTTTGGGATCGTCGGCGCTTTGCCGGTCGATCATGTCGCGCAGGATGTCGCGAAACGCCTCCGACCGGCTGGCATAGCCGCGCCGGGCCATCAATCCGTCGACCGCTTCCAGCAGGTCGTCGTCGATCGTGATGGTGATCCGTTGCACGGCGTGTTTTCCCCGTCCGGTTGAAGCGGCACCAAGTCTCTTGACCCAAACGAGAGCATCGGGCAACAGTATATGAGGAACGGACCTAAAGGTGTGACGCCCGGATGGCCACGCGCGCATGTGATGCCGGCCGTCGGTGGTGCAGTCGTCCGGCTGGTCTGTTCGGGCTGCTGGGCGCGGCCAATATCGTCGCCTGGGTCTGGGCGTGGCAGGCTTTCGCCGGCCGGCCGGCCTTGCTGGGCACGGCGCTGCTCGCCTGGGGCTTCGGCCTGCGTCACGCGGTGGATGCCGACCATATCGCCGCCATCGACAACGTCGTGCGCAAACTGATGCAGGAGGACGGGCGGCCGGTTGCGGCCGGATTGTTCTTCTCGCTCGGTCATTCCGCTGTCGTTGTGCTGGGCTCGCTGGCGATCGCCGCCACCACCGCCGCGATGCGGGACCGGCTGGAGACCTTCCGGGCGGTCGGCAGCGTGATCGGCACGTCGGTTTCGGCTGTTTTTCTGCTGCTGATCGCGCTGGTCAATCTGGTGATCCTGCGCGATGTGTGGCGGCGTTTCCGCCAGGTCGCGGGCGGCGGGGCGCCGGGGGCGGGCGACCCGGACGCTCCGGTCGCCGGCGGCGGGCCGCTGGCGCTGCTGTGCCGGCCGTTGTTCCGCGCGGTGACGCGAAGCTGGCACATGTTCCCGCTCGGTTTCCTGTTCGGGCTGGGGTTCGACACGGCCACCGAGGTTGGCCTGCTCGGCATCGCGGCGGCGCAGACGGCGCACGGCCTGTCACCGTGGCAGATTCTGGTGTTTCCCGCCTTGTTCACCGCCGGCATGGCGCTGGTCGACACCGCCGACAGCGTGCTGATGGTGGAGGCCTATGGCTGGGCCTTCGTCCGGCCGTTGCGCAAGCTGTGGTACAATCTCGTCATCACCGCGGCTTCGGTGGTGGTGGCCCTGCTGATCGGCGGGTCCGAGGCATTCGGCCTGCTGGCCGGCCTGGACGAGGATCTGACCGGATACGGCCTGGCTGTGGTGGTGGTGTTCCTACTGGCCTGGGGGTGTTCGGCGGCGGTTTCCCGCTGGGGAAGCCGGGGTGCTGCTCCGCGCGCAGCCGGCGGCCGGATCGAGGGCGGATCCGTGATCCTGCTGTCCGACGAGGGATGATGGGGGATCTTTCCGCCGTCAGCCCGGCCGGTGCGTTCGCGCCATGGCTGGCCTCGCGCGCCGGTCCGCTCGTCACCTGGCGACGCGCCGCCTGCCTCGGATGCGCCATGGCTTTGCATGCCGCGGCGGTGCTGGCGCTGTCATGGCTGCCGCGGCCGCCTCCGCCGACGCCCGAGCCCACGATCGAGCTTGTCATGCTGCCGGATGCCGAGCCGGCCGAGGCGCCGCCGCCCGCGCCCGCGCCGCCGGAGCCCGCACCGCCGCCGGTCCCGGTGGCGCCGCCGCCTGATTCCGTTGCCGCGCCCCTTGCGCCGGCGCCGCCTGCGGTCAGGCGACCGATCAGGCCCCGGCCTGTCGTGCCGCTGCCACAGCGTGCGGGTCCGCTGCAGGCCGCCGCCGCCAGCTTGCCGGTGCCGGCGTCGGTGCCGGCGTCGGTGCCGGTGCCGGTGCCGGCGGTTGGGCCGCGCCCGTCACCGGAACTGCTGGCGGCTTACCGCTCGGCTCTGGTGGAACATCTGCAGGGGTTCCGGCGCTATCCGGCCATGGCCCGGCTGCGCCACCAGGAGGGGGAGGTGATGGTGCGTTTCACCCTCGACCGTGCGGGCCGGCTGGTTGATCTGGCGGTGGAACGGAGTTCCGGTGTTGCCGCGCTCGACAGCGAGTCTCTGGCGATGCTGCACCGCGCCGAGCCTTTGCCGCCCATCCCCGCCGGCATGGCGGAAGGTCATCTGGCGTTTGTCTTTCCGGTCCGTTTCCGGCTGGAGTAATACCAACCGGCAGCATCGTTGAGCCGTTCTGAGCGAGGCTTCGCCTCGCGCTCCACCAGGGCTCCGCCCTGGACCCGGCAGGGGCCGGAGGCCCCTGCACCCCATTGATTCAAGTGGGTTCCACGGGTTTGCCCTTGGTGGGGGTCCAGGGGGCGAAGCGGACCGATGGGCAGCGCCCCAGGCCTGTTATGCTACAGACGTTCCGGAAACAGCGACAGCAGCCCCGCCGCACTCGCGGCGCAGCGTCCGCGTTCGGTGATCAGGCCGGTGACCAGCCGCGCGGGGGTTACGTCGAAGGCCGGGTTGGCGGCGCCGGACGGCGTCACCCGCACCGTTTCGATCCGCCCGTCGGCGGTGCGGCCGGTGATGTCGGTCACTTCGGCGCCGCTGCGTTCCTCGATCGGGATGTCGCGTATCCCGTCGGCGACCGTCCAGTCGATGGTGGTGGAAGGCAGGCCGACCCAAAAGGGCACGCCGTTATCCTGCGCCGCCAGCGCTTTCAGGTAGGTGCCGATCTTGTTGGCCACATCGCCGGTGCGGGTGACCCGGTCGGTGCCGACGATCACCAGATCGACCTGGCCGTGCTGCATCAGATGGCCGCCGGCATTGTCGGCAATGACGGTATGCGGCACGCCGTGGCTGCCCAGTTCCCAGGCGGTCAGCGCCGCGCCCTGGTTGCGCGGGCGGGTTTCGTCCACCCAGACATGCAGATCGATGCCGCGCTCGAACGCCATATAGACCGGGGCCAGCGCGGTGCCCCAGTCGACCGTGGCGAGCCAGCCGGCATTGCAATGGGTCAGTATGTTCACCCGGCGGCCGGTGCGCGCGGCGATGCCGGCGATCAGGTCGAGGCCATGCCGGCCGATCGCCTCGCACTGGGCGGAATCCTCGTCGGCGATGCGGCCGGCTTCGGCATAGGCGGCGGCGATGCGCGTTCCGGGCGCGGCGGGGCGCAGCACGGCGAGCATGCGCTCGAGGGCCCAGCGCAGGTTCACCGCGGTCGGGCGAGTGGCGGCCAGGGTCGCGGCGTCGCGCTCCAGCGCCGCGTCGGAGGCATCTTCCCGCAGCGCCAGGCAGAGGCCGTAGGCGGCGACGGCGCCGATCAGCGGCGCGCCGCGCACCTGCATGGCGCGGATGGCGTGCGCGGCCTGGGCCAGCGTGGTCAGGCGCAGAACCTCGAGCGCCCAGGGCAGCTTCGTCTGGTCGAAAATGCGCACCGACCAGCCGTCATCCTGGTCCACCCAGACGCTGCGATACGGGATGCCGTCGATCTTCATGCCGGCCGCTTCCTTCAGATACGCTTGTGCAGCACGCAAAGCAGGGTAAACAGGCGGCGGGCGGTGGCGAAGTCGATTTCCACCTTGCCGTGCAGCCGGGTGATCATCAGCTGTGCGCCTTCGTTATGAAGCCCCCGCCGTCCCATGTCGATCGCCTGGATGCGCGCCTCGCGGCCTTCCTCGACCGCCAGGACGTGGCTGTCGAGCAGCATCTGGTAGTCCTTGATCAGGCTGCGAAACGGTCCGAGCGCCAGCACGATGGCGGCCAGCGGCGATTCGTCGGCACGGCGGACGTCGAATACCAGCCGGCCTTCATGGATGGACAGGTGCAGTGCATAGGGGCCGGCGTCGCGGGCGGCCGGGTGGGCTTGCGGGGCGAACCGGTTCTCCGATTCCAGATCGGCGACGGCCTGGGCGCGGTCGGCTTCCAGCAGGGGGGAGAGGCGGGTGAGCGCCTCCCCGTCCAGGGAGACGCGGAGCAGGCGTGCGCTGGACGGGGCGGGATCGCGCGGGGCGCTGTCCATGCTCAGGCTCTCGCCGCGGCGGCGCGCGGCACGGCGTTGCGGGCCCGGTTGCGCGGCCAGCGCATGGAGCTTGTGACGGACAGAGGCGCACCTCGACCTGCTGGGGCGCTTCTAGCTTGATCGCTGGCGGCGGCCGGATCAAGCCCGCGCCGCAGGCGGTGCGTTTTGCCTGCTCCGCAGGCGGTGCCTTCGGCCTGCTCCGCAGGCGGTGCCTTCTGTTCGTGATGCCCGGCCGCGGCGTCAGGCGATGATGTTGAGGCCGCTGCCTTGCGCAGGCGGGGACGAGGGAGGGGCGGAAGCCAGGCCGGGGCTGCCTTGGTTATCGCCTTCGGTTCCGCCGCCTTTGGTGGGGCCGGCCGGGGCGACGGGCGCCGTGGGGGTGGCATAGGCGACCGGAATGGTGCCGACGGAGGCGATGCTCATCGCTTGGACTCCTTACGGAAAGGGCAGGCGGAGTTTTTCCGCAGGCAGGGACGGTAGCTTCACCGCCGACGAGGCCAATCTGGGCTGGACAGGTTGAGAGGGGGTGAAGGCTGAGGGAGGCCGTTCGCGGTCGGCGTGCCGGAGGCGGGTGGCGGGGTTCGACCGCGCGGCGCTGCACGCCCGGTTCAATGCGGTGGTGGTGGAGTTCTTCCGCCGGGCTTTGCGGCACGACTAACCCGCTGAAGAACGCCCACCCGTGCTGCGCGCTCGGGGCGCTGCCCCGAACCCCGGCAGCAGGCTCCGCCTCCTGCATCTCCGCCAGGGGCGCAGCCCCTGGACCCGTTGCTTTAGATACAGGGTGCAACACGGCAGATACAGGGTGCAACACGGCAATCAGCCGGCCGGCACGCGGCTTGCCGTTGCGTGGCCGGGACACTACGAAGAACCCGCCCCCGCCCAAACAAGAGCTCGGGTCAATGCCAGTCCGCGCGCGCCGGAACGCCAGTCGCTGCGTTCCCTGCCGCGCCCGCCGCAGGAGTCACGAATGAAGCTGCACGATGTGAAGGTGTACCCGTCCAAGGCCAAGTTGCCGCGGGAAGAGCAACTGGCCTGGAAAATCGCCGGCGTGGCGGTCGATAAGGTGGCGGTCCAGCGCGAGGTCGCGGACATGATCATCAACCGCGTCATCGACAATGCCGCGGTGGCGCTGGCCGCCATCAACCGCCGCCCGGTGGTCTCGGCGCGCGACATGGCGCTGGGCCATCCGCGCAAGGACGGCGCCACCGTGTTCGGCATGCCGGCCGGCAAGCGCGTCAGCCCCGAATGGGCGGCCTGGGCGAACGGCACCGCGGTGCGCGAGCTCGACATGCACGACACTTTCCTCGCCGCCGACTACTCGCATCCCGGCGACAACATCCCGCCGATCCTCGCGGTCGCGCAGACGATGGAAAAATCGGGCAAGGATCTGATCCGCGGCATCGCCACCGGCTACGAGATCCATATCGACCTGGTGCGGGCGATCTGCCTGCATGAACACAAGATCGACCACATCGCCCATCTCTGCCCGGCGCAGGCGGCCGGCATCGGCACGCTGCTGGGCCTGAAGCAGGAGGTGATCTACCAGGCGGTGCAGCAGGCGCTGCATGTCAGCGTCACCACCCGCCAGTCGCGCAAGGGCGAGATCAGCAGCTGGAAAGCCTATGCCCCGGCGCATGCCGGCAAGCTGGCGGTGGAGGCGGTCGATCGCGTGATGCGCGGCGAAGGCGCGCCGAGCCCGATTTATGAAGGCGAGGATTCCGTCATCGCCTGGATTCTCTCCGGCCGCACGGCGCGCGACAAGGGCCTGCCCGAGGCGGTCTATCATGTGCCGCTGCCGGAGCCCGGCGAAGCCAAGCGCGCCATCCTGGACAGCTACACCAAGGAACACAGTGCCGAATATCAGAGCCAGGCGCTGATCGACCTGGCGTTCAGGATGCGCGAGCAAATCCCCGACCTGGCGAAAATCGAGAAGATCATCCTGCACACCAGCCACCACACCCACTATGTGATCGGCACCGGCGCCAACGATCCGCAGAAGATGGACCCGAAAGCCAGCCGCGAGACGTTGGACCACTCGATCATGTATATCTTCGCGGTGGCCCTGCAGGACGGCAGCTGGCACCACGTGGACAGCTACGATCCCAAGCGCGCCGGCCGCAAGGACACCGTGGAGCTGTGGCACAAGATCGAAACGCGCGAAGATCCCGAGTGGACGCGCCGCTATCATTCGAAAGATCCGGACGAACTGGCCTTCGGCGGTCGTGTCGAGGTGCTGATGAAGGACGGCACGAAGCTGGTCGACGAGCTGGCGGTGGCCAACGCGCATCCGCTGGGCGCCCGGCCGTTCGGCCGCGACGACTATATCCGCAAGTTCCGCATCCTGACCGAGGGCGTCGTCTCGGCGCGCGAGGCGAACCGCTTCATCGAGGTGGTGCAGGAACTGCCGAAGCTGGAGGCGGGTGAACTGGAATTGCTGAACGTGGCCTTGCCGAAAGGCGAGCTGGCCGCCGGCAAGCCCGGCATCTTTTGATGACACCCTTTGATCCGGGGCACCGGCTGATCAAGGAGGGAAAGCCATGAACGAAACCGTCCCGCCCGCCGCCTTCAAGCCGAAGAAGTCGGTCGCCCTGTCCGGCGTGGCCGCCGGCAACACCGCGCTCTGCACCGTCGGGCGCACGGGCAACGACCTGAACTATCGCGGCTACGACATCCTCGACATCGCCGAAGTGTGCGAGTTCGAGGAGATCGCCCACCTGCTGGTGCATGGCACGCTGCCCAACATGCACGAGCTGATCGCCTACAAGACGAAGCTGCGCGAATATCGCGGCCTGCCGAAGGCGGTGCAGGAGGTGCTGCGGGCACTGCCGGCCTCGGCCCATCCGATGGATGTGATGCGCAGCGGCGTCTCAGCGCTGGGCTGCGTGCTGCCGGAGAAAGACGACCACCCCGCTTCCGGTGCCCGCGACATCGCCGACCGGCTGCTGGCCAGCCTGGGCTCGATGCTGCTGTATTGGTACCACTGGTCGCATAACGGCCGCGAGGTCCGGGTCGAAACCGAGGATGACAGCATCGGCGGGCATTTCCTGCACCTGCTGCACGGCAGGCGCCCCTCGGCGGAATGGGTGCGGGCGATGCACACCTCGCTGAACCTGTATGCCGAGCATGAGTTCAACGCCTCGACTTTCGCCTGCCGTGTGGTGGCCGGCACCGGCAGCGACATGTATTCGGCGATCTGCGGCGGCATCGGCGCGCTGCGCGGACCCAAGCACGGCGGCGCCAACGAGGCGGCGTTCGAGATCCAGAAGCGCTACGCCACGCCGGACGAGGCCGAGGCCGATATCCGCCAGCGCGTCGAGCAGAAGGAAGTGATCATCGGCTTCGGTCACCCGGTCTACACCGTTGCCGATCCGCGCAACCAGGTGATCAAGGGTGTGGCGAAGCACCTGTCCGATCACGCCGGCTCGCTGCGCATGTTCGATATCGCCGAGCGCATCGAGCAGGTGATGATGGAGACCAAGCGGATGTTCCCCAACCTCGACTGGTACAGCGCGGTTTCCTATCACACGCTCGGCGTGCCGACGGCGATGTTCACGCCGCTGTTCGTCATCGCCCGCTGCTCGGGCTGGAGCGCGCACGTGATCGAGCAGCGTATCGACGGCAAGATCATCCGTCCGACCGCGAACTATACCGGCCCGGAACGCGCGACCTTCGTGCCACTGTCCAAGCGCTGACTTACCCGCTCGCTCACCGGCTCTCATGCACGCGCCGCGGCAGCGATGCCGCGGCGGGTTTTTTTGTGCCGATCACCGCAAGTAACGGTCGCTTTCCGTTGACACGCGCGGGCGGGACGCGGATAGCGGACACTGTGCGCGCCTGACCGATTCGCGAATCCTGACCGTCGCGTCGGATGTTGTGCGCAACAGGGAAGGTACGGTCGATGGACCGCAATCGCCTCCGGACACGGCGCTTTCGGCCGCGCGCCAGCGCCGACGCGGAAGCTGCTGTCGGCCTGCCGGAGAAAGCGATGCACGCCATGCCGGCGCCGCCCCACCTCGCCTCCGCGTTCACCCTGCTGCGGTCGCGGCCGCGGCGTGATCCGCGGCCCTGACCGTTCGCGTAGCCGGCATCCTCCACCACGGCAACCAAGGAGTTCCAGCAGGTGACCACCGAAGCAACGAAGACCCCGCCGAGCGCCATGGCGCTGGCGGTGCGGCCCGCCACCAGGAAGGCGGCCGGCAAGCCGGCCGCCAGGAAAGCGGCGCCGAAAAAAGCGGCGCCCAAGGCCGCGGCAGCGAAGGCGGCGCCGAAGAAGACCGCCGCCAAGAAGACCGTGGCGAAAAAGGTTGAAACTGTGGCCCCGCCGAAAAAAGCGGCTGCACCGAAGCAGACTGCCGCGCCGAAGAAAGCACCCCGTGCCGCCGCTGCCGCGCCGAAAAAGGCCGCGCCCAAGAAAGCCGCCGCCAAGGCGCCGGCCAAGCGCGTGGCCGCGCGACGCAAGAAAGTCGAGACGGCACCTCAGGAATCGAGCGCAGCGCGGACCGGCGGCGAGTCCGCGACCTGAGTCGGAGCGGCGGCGCCTGGGAGATCAGGAAGCAAGGCCAGGGCGCTGTCCTGGACCCGCAAGGGGACAGTTGTCCCCTTGACCCCATTCCTTAAGAAAGGGGTCCAAGGGCCATCGGGCCTTGGCGGGCTTGGGCCGCGAAAGCGGACAATGCCCTGACCTTATCTTTCAAGCGCCGCCGCGAAGTCCCGTGCCTGCGCGGCCCAGCCCGGCAGCGCCTGTCCTTCCGCCCAGGCCGCATCGGCGGTGGCGCGGCGCAGCGGCAGGTCGAAGATCAGCCGGCGCAGTGATTTCGACAGCGTCACTTCGTCGCCGGGGGCGCAGGCTACGCCGCTGAGCGGCGTCACCAGGGACCCGGCCGCGCCGCCGGCGGTGACGGCAACCGGCAGGCCGCGTTTCAGCGCCTCGGCGATCGCCATGCCGTAGCCTTCCCAATAGGTGGCGAGGGCAAAGATGTCGGCGCCCTGCCACAACGCTTCGAGCGTGGCGGCGTCGGCCTCACCGGCGAATATGACGCGCCGGGCGATGCCGAGCCGTTCGGCCAGGGCATGCAGGGCGTGCGCATGCACCGTGTCGCGGTCCTCGCTGCCGGCGATGGTCAGGCGCCAGTCGAGGTCGAACAGCTTCGCCAGCGCGCGCAGCAGCACGTCATGGCCTTTGCGCGGCACCAGCGCGCCCACCGAGAGGATGGCGCAGTGCGGCCCGCCTGAGCCCGGGCTGCGCGGTGCCGGTTCGGTGCCGGGCACCACCACGGCGATGCGCTGCGGATCGACGCCGAAATCGGCGGCGAGGCGGGCGGCGGTGGACGGGCTGGTCACGATCACGCGGGCCAGTAACGGCATCAGGGTTCGTTCGGCGTCGCGCAGCGCGGTGCGGTCGGCTTCGGTGTAACCGGTTTCCAGCGCCGTCGGGTGGTG
>Ga0326727_10010203_pt1 | contig 22516 bp, 13 predicted proteins | sample MB2enrmetagenome_FD_207643 | JGI IMG/M metagenome (GOLD analysis project Ga0326727, IMG submission 207643) | Lab enriched peat soil microbial communities from McLean, Ithaca, NY, United States - MB29MY | ecosystem: Environmental > Terrestrial > Soil > Wetlands > Peat | place: USA: New York...
CGTTGACGGTGTCGTATCAGTGACATGTCGAAATGTTTTCTGCGGAGGTATGAGGGATGGGAGTTTCCAGGATTGTTAAGCGGCTTTTCGCTTATTTATGCGCTGGAGGGACGATCTCGCTTCTTTTCGTATTTGTGCGAGTTCCCGGCTACTCGTATTCGCCGTATTCTTGGGCCACCTATTACGCCGTAAAACGAACCAATCCGATCAAGATCGACGGTGACTTAAACGACTGGAGTGCGGTTAAGGGTTTCACCATGGACCAGGAGAAGTTCTTTTTCGTGGGCCAGGGGATGTCCTCCGCCAAGTGGAAGGGCCCCGCGGATCTTTCCGCCACCTTCAAGGTGCAGTGGGACGAACAATACCTCTACATCGCTGTCGAAGTCACTGATGATCGCGTGACGGAACCCCACGGGTCATTGGTACAGGGCAACGAAACCGGGTCTTGGGACGACGACGGTGTGGAGATTATGCTCGATAACGACGGGTGCGGAATGCCGAGATATTACGTCGGTGATCCGATGCACCATGAATTCCACTTCGTCTACAGTGCTACCCATCCCTTTGTTTTTGACAACTTCTGGAAGCAACAACCTGGCGCCCCCCAGCCCATGTTCACCCTTCCCGACGGAACTCAGGAGCCGCTCGCCTACCCGGGTGAGGTCATGGTGAAGCATGAGGTCACCAAAATTTTTTCGAGGCCTCCCTACAATGGCCAGTTTGCCTTCAAGAGGACTGAGAAGGGGTACAACCTGGAAGTCAGGATGTCGTTGCCTGGGGCTAGAATGAGGCCCGTCAATGACGGCGGTCACCCCATCGGGTTCGACATTGCCATCAATGATAATGACGAGGGCTCGGGACCCTCAAAGCAGCAACTCCACTGGTCAGGGATGAACGAAATGTTCTGGCGCAATTGCCGGTTCTTCGGCACCCTCATGCTTGTACGCAACTGATCTGATGTGCTCAAGCTGATTTGTTCGCTCGTCTGAGTGCAAGTCTCGGCCGCTCAGATAGTACCGGCACTGTGAGGAATCCGGTCTCTGCATTGCAAGGTCGTAAATTCTTGTCTTTTTAGCAAGCTTTTTCCGCCCTGCTTTTTTTTGAATTTTAAATCTTGAATCTGGATTGCGGCCGCAGGCCGCCCTGCGCTACCCCGCTTCGGAACCAGGCCCATCACCAAGTCGCGCACGCAGCCGCCCACGAGGAAGGCTTGAAACCCCTCCCCGCGCGACCTTTTCAGAATCTCAGCCGCAGCTTGCCCCTTGGCATCCATGCAGTCTGTTAGACCCGATGATTCGCCGGCCTGCAAGCACCGAGCGCCGGGTCCCACAAAGAGTGGCGACCTGGCCGGCAGGTAGCGCATAAGTGTGAGCGCGGGCGAGAACAACTTTGGTGGGGATAAGAGGTTCAGGACGACCACCCGGTGGAGACACGGTGTAAAATGAACTCTTGTGATCGGAAACCCTCTGCTCCGCCGTCGCTTGCAGAGTGGCGAGCGGGCGCTGTGGGGAGGCTCGCTTCGATCAGGAGCGGTCCAAAACTGATGTCGTTGTTAGCGCAAGAACCCGGAATTCGGGAGCGAGTGGCGGCTCACGGCGCAGAATGGTTCCCTGGCGAACGCCTGAGCCAGCACACTTCTCTGGGCGTGGGCGGCCCGGCTGATATCATCCGAGTACATGACGCCGCCCGCTTGCCGGAACTCGTGGCATACCTATACGGGTTCGGCGTGCCATGGCGGGTACTGGGCGGTGGGTCGAACCTGCTGGTGGCAGACGCGGGATTGCCGGACGTCCTGCTGCAACTGGCGCGCGGCGAGGCGATGGCTTTTGCCGGGAACCGCGTCGTGGCGCCGGCAGCGGCAAACCTGGGGACCGCAGTTCTTGAATGCGCCAAACGGAACCTGGGAGGCATGGAGGGCCTGATCGGCGTGCCGGGGACAGTGGGCGGAGCCTTACGCATGAACGCGGGAGCATACGGCATTGAGATGGGCGACGTGGTGCGCGCCGTGACGCTGTGTCGCGGCGCCACGCGGCTCATTGAGTCCGTGAGAATGGAGAATGCGCCGTTTGAGTACCGGCACACCAGCTTCTCTTCCCAGGACGTCCTGATCTCCGCCACACTCGAGTTGCCGGACTGCCCCTATGCGGTGATCCTGGAGCGCATCAAACAGTGCAACCGGAAGCGCCGCGCTTCACAGCCTATGTGGGAAAAAAGCGCGGGCTGCATCTTCAAAAATCCGCCCGGGCGTTCCACGGGAAAAATGATTGACGAGCTAGGACTAAAGGGAACACGCGTCGGCGGGGCGGTTGTCTCCGAACGGCATGCGAATTTCATTGTCAATCGTTACCACGCCACGGCTGCGGATGTCCTAAGATTGATGGACTTCATCCGCGAGCGAGTCCTTAAGTCCTATGGGCTGGAGCTTGAAGAGGAAGTCATTGTCTGGAAGGAATGATGGGGCGTCCCAGGCTACATTGAGAAGCGCGTGACGAAAATGACTCCCCTCCTCAGAAGGTGTGAAAAAATCGCGTTTTGGCAGGGCATTGTAGGGGCAACCCTTGTGGTTGCCCCAGGGCGGCCACAAGGGCCGCCCCTACAGCGCGATTCTTTCACACCTTCTCAGCCGCGGAGGGGGCAGGGGGTGGTGCGAAACAGACTGAGCGCGCCGGCCAACCATCCCCACTTTGACTAAGGAAGGGAATTTCTATTTGGAGGCTTTCGCTTAATGGCTTCATTGGACATGTCGATTCCGGAAACAATTTCAAGAAGTGTCCGGCCCGCAACGTATGTAGTCAGAGGCGGGAGGGCTCTACATGGAACGGTCGTCGTTCAAGGCGCGAAGAATGCCGTCCTGCCTATGATAGCCGCCGCACTTCTCGTTAAGAAGGGACAGACTATCTTGCGCAACGTCCCCCCACTGAATGACGTATACATTCAGCTTGCATTAGCGGAGTCGGTTGGGGCGAAGGTGACTTGCGATAAGGGCGAGCGGGTCATAGTCATTGATGCCTCGTCCGTGTCGAATCACGTACTCGATCCTCGACTGACTACGCGGTCTCGCGCATCAATACTGTTCCTTCCTGCCTTACTCCATAGGCTCCGAAAGGTTGACCTTCGAGGTGTCGGCGGATGTGCATTGGGCATTCGAAGGCTGGATTTTCACTACAATGGTTTCAAGCGCCTGGGGGCTACAGTCAAGGGTGATAACGATCAACTGATGATCGAAGCGGACAAACTGACGGGCAATATCACTTATCTCGACATGCCAAGTCAAACCAGCACCGAGAACCTCATGATGGCCGGCTGCTGGGCGTCCGGTGATACGATCATCGAAAACGCAGCTTGCGAACCTGAAGTCGTGGACTTTGGAAATTTCCTCACGCGCATGGGCGCCAAGCTCCATGGGGTTGGGACGAACACCATCAGCATCGAAGGCACTGGGGAGTTGCGTGCCGTCGAGTACACCGTCATGCCGGATCGCTTGGACGCCGGTCCGCTGATGATGGCCGCCGCCATTACGAAAGGGGATATCCAATTGGTTGGAGCCCGCTTGGAGGAAATGAGGATCTTCGTCGCCAAGTTACAGCAGATGGGTGTAAGCATCACGGCAGAGGGACCGCTGGTGCGCGTCCGTGGCCCAGAGAAGTTGAAACCGGTGAATGTGGTGAGTTGGCCATATCCAGGCTTTTCCACCGACTTCCTGCCCGGTATTATGGCGCTCGCTTCGGTTGCCGATGGCGCCAGCCCCATACGCGAGAGTGTATTCGAGGACAGGTTTACGCAGATCGATGGTCTCGTGTCCTTTGGCGCGAGGATCACAAGAAAAGCCAGGAACCTGGCTCAGATCGACGGCGTGGACGCCCTGAAAGGCTCGCGAGTCACGGCTCCGGATCTTCGAGCAGGAATGTCATTTGTGCTTGCCGGGCTTTCTGCTGAAGGTGTGACAATCATTGAAAACGTCTATCAGATTGAACGCGGTCACAGCGATGTGGAAAGCAGGCTTGGACGCCTGGGGGCCGATATTACACGCGATACGTCCGCCTAATCGAGCCGCGGGTGGAGCATATGTTGCTTTTTGTGCATGCGGCGCCCGCGTACAGTCACAGGATCCGTTCGGCGCGGGAAGAGCGCTCATTTCCCCAATTCGGCCGACTGATCTACCTACCGCTTGGAGGAGTGCGATGCGCAAAAAGCTGCTCTCACCAGTGATCTGCTTTCTGTTCTTGATCGTTCCGGCCCAGGCCGCCAGGCGCGCTTTCACCATCGAGGATTTGTACAGGATCCGCACGGTGGAAGACGTTCACCTATCTCCCGACGGCCGAATTGTGGCATTCACGCTGGTCACTTCCGACCTGGCAAAAGCAAAACGCAGCAAACACATCTGGATGATGGACACGGACGGACGGGATCTGCGCCAGTTTACCTACAGCGAGAAGGACGAGTCTTCGGCGGCCTTCGCGGCTGACGGTAAGTGGATTGCCTTTATCAGCTCGAGGGATGGCGACGCAAACCTTTACATCATGCCCACAAGCGGCGGCGAGGCGCGGCAACTGACGCACCTCTCCACGGGGGTTTCCGATCCGCTATGGTCTCCGGACGGCAAATGGATTGCCTTTTCGAGCGACGTTTATCCCGAATGCGGCGCCGACGACGCCTGCAACAAGAAGATTGCGCAGCGCTGGAGCAAGGGGCCGCTCCAAGCCCACATGGCCGACGGGTTGCTCTACCGCCACTGGACAGAATGGAAGGATGGAAAGCGCACGCACATCCTGCTGGCGGATGTTTCCACGGGTGCGGTGCGCGACTTGACGCCCGGGGAGTTTGACTCGCCAACCTTCCAGCTTGCAGGCCCCTTGCAGTATGACTTTGCGCCCGACAGCACGGAATTGGTCTTCGATTCCAACCATGACCGTACCCCGGCCTCTTCCACGAACAGTGACCTGTGGATCGTCCCGCTCTCCGGCGCCCAGCCAATTGCCCGCAACATTACAGCTTCCAATCCTGCTTTCGACGGCAACCCCAAGTACTCTCCGGATGGGAAATACATCGCTTACCGGTTGCAGAAGCAGCCAAGCTATGAGTCGGACCTCTTCCGCCTCGCCATTTACGATCGCTCCACCGGCGCCTCGCAAGTGCTCACGGAATCCTTCCGGAACTGGGTGGAAGACTTCCAGTGGTCGCCGGATTCAAAGTCAATCTACTTTACTGCGCCCCTGGAAGGTGACACGCCCGTTTCCCAGGTGATGCTGGGGTCCCGCGTGGTTCGGCAAGTGCTGTTGGACAAGGCGATCGATTCATTCGCGATCTCCTCTGACAGCCGCCGCATGGTCTACGCGCGGCGCTCGGTGGGTGAACCGGTCGAGATCTTTGCGGTGGACCTGAGGGACGGCAAGGCTACCCTTCCCCAGCAACTGTCGCACCTCAATGATCAGGTAGCCCAGGAAGTGGACATCCGCCCGGCCGAAAGGATGTGGGTGGATGGTGCGGCGGGGGCGAAGATCGAGGTTTTCATCGTCAAGCCGCATGACTTCGACCCGGCCAAAAAATATCCGCTCATCCTGAATGTTCACGGCGGCCCGCAGATGCAGTGGGAGGATTCATTCCGCGGCGACTGGCAAGTGTATCCCGGCGCCGGGTATGTGGTTGCCTTCGCCAATCCGCACGGCTCAACCGGCTACGGGCAGGACCTGACGGCCGAAATTTCGGGCGATTGGGGAGGTGCGGTGTTCGAAGACTTGATGAAGGTCACCGACGCACTGGCCAAATTACCGTACGTCGATGCGGAGAGAATGGGCGCCATGGGCTGGTCTTACGGCGGCTACATGATGGATTGGTTCGAGGGCCACACGGACCGCTTCAAGGCTATCGCCTCCATGATGGGCGTCTTTGACCTGCGCTCCATGTACGGCGCCACCGAGGAGTTGTGGTTCCCTGAGTGGGACCTTAAAGGGCAGCCGTGGAATTCGGCGGACTACGAAAAATTCTCGCCTTCTTATTATGTGAAACGCTTCAAGACACCTTGCCTGGTCATTTCCGGCGAGCGCGACTTCCGGATTCCGTACACTCAGTCACTCCAGTTCTTTACTTCTCTTCAGAAAATGAATGTACCCTCACGATTGATCATCTATTCCAACGCCGGCCACTGGCCAAGCTGGTACGAGATGGCGCTTTACTACACGGCCCACCTCGAGTGGTTCCACAAGTACCTGGGGGGAGAGGGTCCGCCGTGGACAACCGAACAGTTCTTACGGAATGCCGTTTTTGAGTCTGCCAGGAACAGCGAGCCCGCGCACTAAGCAAGAAGGCAGCTCCGCTCGCAAACAACCCGCCTTGATTTGCAGTTTGATGTGGAGGCGGCTTTACGCCGCTATTTGGCGAGGGTAGTTGACATCCTTACTGGCTATGTTGTATTGTAATTACAACGCTATGCAGGGAGGTGCAAAGTGGCTTCCACATTTGGGTCCTATTTCAAGGAGCTGAGGACGAGGAAGGGATGGAGCTTGCGCCGGTTCTGTGAGTCGAACGGCTATGACCCCGGCAACATCAGCCGGCTGGAGCGAGGAGTTTTTCCCCCTCCCGAGTCGCCCCAGAAGCTGCGGGAGTACGCCAAGGCGCTAGTTCTAAAGGAGGGCAGCGAAGAGTGGCTCGAGTTTTTTGACCGGGCTGCCGCATCTCGTGGACAGTTCCCCGCTGACCTGCAAGCCGACGAGAAACTTCTCGGGCGACTGCCGGTGCTGTTCCGCACCCTGAGGAAGAGAAAGGTCACGCCGGAGAATTTTGATCAACTGGTGGAGTTGATACGAAGGGAGCACTCCGATTAAACTCCGCATCTGCCGCCTCTCCTACAACGAACTCCGCAGAATATCCGAGCAATTTCTGCGCGAATTTCATGCAGAAGGCTCGATTCCAACACCCATCGGAAAGGCGCAGTCTCAATCGGCCACCGAGGCGGCAGAGCGAATAGGATTCAGCCGACTGGGCGAGCCCGAAGCCTTTCTTGAGTACGTAACCGAAGCACTGCGCGAGGTCTTTCAAGTATCCGACGCAGTGATCGCGAAAAGATTGCGGCACGAGGATTTGGACCGATAGGAGACTCGCCATCTGAGGAACTTCTTTTCTGGTGGTGATTCTGGGGGAAGTTATGAGTGCAGTCTCACTTGAAATAGAAAAATGGTTCGCTGGCCGCCCCCTCTGGCTCCAAGACGCGGCAAGGCGCGTAATCGTGAACGGGGCTGTTGGTCCTGATGACCTAAAGGAGCTCATCACGCTCTGCAAGTCAGAGGCAGGCATTCCCGTTCCTGGCAGGAGTGCGATCAAGGCTGTTGGAATTCCGAAGGGAGCCCTTCAAGGCTCGGAAACGCAGGTAGAACTACGTCTAAATTCTATCTTCGATTTGAAGGGAGTCAACGCGCTTGCACCACGCAAGCCGCTCGAATTTGGAGCTGTGCCTTTCACGGTTGTTTACGGGCCGAACAGGTCCGGAAAGTCCGGCTATGTCCGGGTTCTAAAACATGCCTGCGGCGCGAGGAAGGCAGGTCCCCTGCATGGGAATGCGTTTAATAATGCCACCCAGGTGCCAACCTGCAAGTTCAGCTACACTGCGGGGACTGAAAGCAAAATAGTTACTTGGTCCCTTTCGGCGGGTAGAGTAGCGGAATTAACACCGATCGAAATTTATGATGATGACTGCGCCCAAGTTTATCTCAACGAGGAGTGTGAGGCCACATTCGAGCCCGGAATATTGTCACTTTTCACCCGGCTGACTGATGTTTGTGGCGGGGTGAGTCAGGCACTAACCGAAGAGACAAACTCATTGGTATCGAAAAGGCCTGTGTTGCCAATCGAATTTCAAGGAACGCAGTCTGGAGATTGGTACGGGAAAGTGAGCTATCTTACAAGCATGGTTGAGATCGAGGGAAAATCCAGATGGAATCCTGAACTCGAGGACGAGCTTTCCAAACTCAACCAACGCCTAGCAGAAAATAAACCGGCAGAAAGAGCGGCAAACCTTCGCAAACAGAAACAACGTCTAATCAAACTCCAAGAAGACCTTCGAAAATTGCGAGAGGAGCTTTCCGATCAAAAATGCGCCGCATACTTTGGAACCTTGAGTGATGTCCAAGCAAAAAGGAAGGTGGCGGATATCGATGCAAAGAAAGTGTTTGAAAACGCGCCACTGGAGGGCGTTGGGAGTGAAAGCTGGAAACTGCTTTGGCAGCAGGCGCGACTGTACTCCGAAACCGAGGCTTACAAGGGGGTTCCTTTCCCAAATGTCGCTGATGACGCTAGATGCGTACTTTGCCAACAGCCCCTTGACCCTGAAGCTAGGAGTCGTTTCGAATCATTTGAGTCTTTCGTTAAAGGTCAGCTCGAACGGGAAGCCGCGACGGCAGAACAAAGACTAAAAGACATAGTTGATAATCTCGCTGAAATCCCAAATGCCGATGAGCTGAGTCTGGTCTTGGACTCCGCAGGGATAACCGAGGAAGCGGAACGGCAGGAACTTCTCTCCTATTGTGGAGTCCTAGAGAAGCGAAGGGCCAGTCTGCTGGTCGCCGCAAGTGTGGCCGCAATAGCGCTCCTCCCGGCTGACGACATCTTGATGCGACTTGAAGGTCGGGCGAACTCCTTGGAACAACAGGCGCTGAGTTTCGACAACGATGCAAAAGGCGAGAGTCGCCCAGCCCTGCAAAAAAGGGCTAAAGAGCTTGGAGCCCAGAAATGGCTACATCAACAAAGGGCAAGCAACCAAGCCGAGGTTGGTAGGTTGAAAAGGATTAAAGAGCTAGAGCAGGCGCGTCAATTAACCAACACACAGGTACTATCCAAGAAGAAGTCGGATTTGGCAGAGGAACTGATTACCGAAAAATACATCGAGAGGTTTCAGAAAGAGCTCGAGATGCTTGGCGCGTCCACCATCCGGGTCGAGCTTGTGAAAACACGGGCCGGAAAAGGGCACGTCTACCACCAAATCAGATTAAAGAACGCCGTTAAGTCCATAAGACTTCCAGAAGTGTTGAGCGGAGGCGAGTTTCGAATTGTCTCTCTGGCTGATTTCCTCGCGGACGTAGAAGGGCGAGATAACAAAACACCTTTCATTTTTGACGACCCCATCTCATCTCTGGATCAGGACTTTGAGGAAGCAACTGTTAAGCGTCTGGTCGGGCTAAGCGCGAAACGGCAGGTGATCGTTTTCACGCATCGCCTCTCGATGTTGGCTTTGCTCCAGGCTGAGACGGATAAACAGGGGGTCTCTTGTCATGTCGTTGGGTTGAGCAACGAACAATGGGGAGCGGGAGAGCCTAGCGATTCGCCGCTGCACGCCCAGAAACCACGTGACGCCGTCAAGACACTTCTAAATGACCGCATTCCTAAGGCTCGCAAGGCACTTGAGTCTAGTTCGGGCGAGTACGAGATACACGCCAAGGCGGTATGCAGCGAGATGAGAAAAGTTATGGAGCGCGTTGTCCAGTCAGTCTTACTTGACGACATAGTTAATCCATTTCGTAGGGATATTCATACTCTTAAAATCAGAAACCTTTCTAGAATAGCGCCTGGGGACTGTGCGCTGTTGGACGGCCTCGTAACAAAGTACTCCAGACATGAACATGCCCAGCCCGATGAGACCCCGGTTCCGCTCCCACTGCCAAATGAGCTGAAAGCAGACTTGGACGAGCTAGGTTCATGGCTCGATGAATTCAAGAAACGGCCGTTGGCCCATACCATTTCGCCGATTGTGCCGCACGTGTCGTTTGTGACGACCAAGCAACCCACAAAGAGTGAGGAGGAGAAATGGGACAACAATCCTCGCAGCTAGTTCCCTTGGCGATTTGCGTACTATTTGGTGCGGTTCTCGGTGGTGTCTTTGTATGGTTGATCCTGCGAAGGCTCAGCCAGCTTGCTCGGAGCGAGGCGAAGAGTGAGAGTCAGACTGAAATTGTCCGGCTCAACGAACGAGTCTCCTCTGTCACAGAAGATCTGGGCCAGCACCGCACGAGGCTAAACGAGTCCGAAGCCAAGGCTGCGGAACTGCGTAGCCAGCTTGACGTCATGCGTGACGAGCGCACCCGACTCCAAGAACGCGCAACTAGAGTGCCCGTACTTGAAGCACAGATCGCGGACTATGCGTCTCAAATGAGTTCACGCCAAGAGGAGAACACCCGCCTCGCAACCCAGTTGGCTGAACGCACTCACGCCCTGGAATCGCTGGAAGGACGGGTGGCTGCGTTAGAGGCTGAACACAAGGCTGATTTTGAGGCTTTGGAAGCACTCCGGTCCCGGCTGCAAGAAGAAACGAATCGGTCGGCAACACTGGCTGAGCAAAGCGCGCGTCTGCCGGAGTTGGAGGAGGCGCTCAATGCAGCCACCGCCGAGAACAAGCAGCTCAACCAACAAATCGCCGACTTGCGCCAACAGCTTGGGATGTCGGAGTCCACTTTGGCGGGCCAGCAAGGGCAAATTGCTCACCTGCAAAGCGAGGTGTCCGAGCTTGCGACGAAGTGCGAACAATTGGTAGCAGAGCGACAGCGCCTCACGACCCAGCTTGCGGAGCTGACGACCACGCTTGAAGCTGAGCGCAGACAGGGTGCCGAAAAACTGGCCCTTCTCAGCGAAGCGGAGCAGAAGTTTTCCGCAAGCTTTGAGTCCCTTGCTAACAAGATCCTCGAGGAAAAGTCGCAACGGTTTACCGAACAGAATAAGACTAATATCGGTCAGATCCTCGAACCGCTAAGGACCAAAATCCACGAGTTTCAAGCCAAGGTTGAAGAGGTCTATGTGCAGGAGGGAAAGGACCGCAGCGCCCTGGCCGAGCAGGTCAAGCAGCTCATGGGGCTCAATCAACAACTCTCGCAAGAGGCCAACAACCTTACTCTGGCCCTCAAAGGCTCAAGCAAGACTCAGGGCAACTGGGGCGAAATGGTTCTAGAGCGAGTGTTAGAGGACTGCGGCCTACGGAAAGACCTCGATTACCTCATGAGGCCGACGTATACCAAGGAAGATGGTTCCAGGGTGCAGCCCGACGCCGTCATTCATCTCCCCGAGAATAGAAACCTCGTTTCAGACGCAAAGGTCTCGCTAGTCGCCTATGACGAGTACACTGGTGCTGACAACGACGCCGCCCGGGCGGTCGCAATCCAACGGCACGTGGCCTCCGTTCGTAACCACATAAATGCGCTCTCGGGCGCCAATTATCAGTCAATCGAGGAGTTGAAATCGCTCGATTTCGTCATGATGTTTGTGCCGATCGAACCGGCGTTTATCCTCGCCGTCGCGAACGACGGCCGGCTCTGGCAGGATGCCTGGCAGAGAAATGTTCTCCTGGTCAGCCCAAGTAGCTTGCTGTTCGTCGTTCGCATCGTCGCCAACCTGTGGAGGCAGGAGCTACAAAAGCGAAGTGTGCAGGAGATCGTGAAGCGCGGGGCCGACTTGTACGACAAGCTGGTGGGCTTTGTTGAAGACCTCAAAACGCTGGGCCAACGCTTAGCGCAAGCAAGAGACAGCTACGATAGCGCCTATTCGAAGCTCTACACAGGTAAGGGTAATGTAATCCGTCGGGCCGAAACGCTCAAAGAACTGGGTGTTAAGCCATTGAAGGCTTTACCTGCTGAATTGGTCGAGGCTGCACTCGAAGTGCCCGCGCTTTCGGCGACAACCGAGGAGGAAGGCCAAAAAGCGCAAGGCGGGGATGGATAAATCAACCGACATGCACCGCGAGCGTGGAACGATGTCCCCAAGTAGCTCGGATGTATCGCGATCAGGGCGACTTCAGACGTGCGCCTCGGGCCGTAAACACGCCTCTTTCGGATTAGATCGAAATCCGAACCGGGACCCAAATGCCTTCTTGGCAGCGTAAAGAAGGGTTTGTCCATCTACGAACGGGTAGTGGTGTCATTTGCACGATTCAGCCGCTCCAGACCACACGTCATTCCCGCGCCCACACGTCATTCCCGCGAAGCCTGTCCTCCGCGAAGGCGGGGGAGCGGGAATCCAGTACTTAAGGCGTTCAGTTCCGAAGGTTTGCGGAGTGGATTCCCGCCTTCGCGGGAATGACGTGTGGGCTGGGATGCCCGTATTGTTCAAATGGCACCAGTACCTACGAACGCGATGGCGCGTTTAGCGCCGAGCCCAGCAGGCAAGTCTCACTCCCGATAAAGGCAAAACGTCGGTCGGCCATCTGGAAGTAATCCTACGTTGCAAGGTCGGCGGCACACGCCCATCAAGTCCCGTCGATGCTGCCGCGACAGCACTGAATGGGCTTCGGCGGTCGTAGCACAAAAGACGGCCTTGGAGACCCAAATCTCGTGGCCCGGGTCGAGCGCCCCAGCACGAGCCGCCTGCTTCGCCCGCTCGCGCACCAGGAAGCCAAGCAGAACGTCACCAGTGTCCTGAGTCACAATTTTGTTGGATAGGTCAGCCCGCGGAGCGGGCGAAAGAACGCAGCCCACGGCGCGAGAAGGTGTGAAAAAATCGCGCTGTAGGGGCGGCCCTTGTGGCCGCCCCAGGGCAACCACAAGGGTTGCCCCTACAACGCCCTGCCAAAACGTGATTTTTCCACACCTTCCAAGCCGTGGGTCCGCGAGCCCTCCCTCACACCGCTCCCCTCTACCGCCCGTGCGGGAGAGGGGTGCCGAAGGCGGCGTGAGGGGCCTCTGACCCAGGGCTCCCACCCTGGGCTAGTATCTTCCGCCCCTGACGTGGCTAATGGCTCCCCGCATGCGGAAGACTTTTGCTAACCACCGTCTGGTTCGGGACAATAAGGACTGCCATAGGAAATCGGATTTACATCCACCCTTCCGCACCCACGGCATCGCCGGAGCGCGAGTTCCGGCAGCGCGAGAAAAGCGGACGGGCGGGCAGTCCCGGGGGCAGCGAGAAAATCTTTTCAAACAGACTTCCTGTCTCTTGACAAACGGTGCAAGATAGGCTAGAGTGGTAAGCGGTGGGGTCGGGTGCCAGGTGTCAGGGGTTAGGTGACAGGTGACACGTCGAAGGTGACAGGGGTCAGGGGTTAGGGGATAGGTTGCAGGTGACAGGTGACAGAGGTCAGAAGTCAGGAGCACGCCTCGCGGACCAGGACAAAATGTTTCTTGCCGTGGCGGAAGGCTGTCGGCTGATAACTGAGAGCTGAGAGCTTTCTCACGGAACAAACCGGGAATGTCGATGAAAACAAACGGCAGGATTCAGGATTCAGGAAATAATCCGGCAGGCGGCGAGTAAGGGCCTCAACCCCGAACGACGGCAATCTCGCCACGGTCACCAAGTCCGTTATGGCGGTCGCAGCATTAGAATCTGCGGAACGAAGCTGGAATGTCTATGAAAACAAAGGAGAGGGTCAAGAAATCTAGGAATCGTGACTCCTCGACTCCTCGACGCTCAACTCCTCGACTCGATAAAGGCTGACCGCTGATAACTGAGAGCTGAGAGCTTTCTTACGGAACAAACCGGGAATGTTGATGAAAACAAAGGACAAGGTCAAGAAGTCAAGAAGTCAGGTGTCAGGTGCCAGGAGTCAGGATTCAGAAGTCAGGAGCATGCCTGGCGGACCAGTGCAAAATGTCTCTTGCCGCGGCGGAAGGCTGACGGCTGATAGCTGAGGGCTGATGGCTTTCTTACAAAACAAACCGGAAATGTCTGTGAAAACAAACGACCGATCTGGCAAACTCAATCCCAGAGCGTCTCAGCACTAGAAGGCAGAGCGCAGGCGATGAAGTGGGGCACGTTAAGGAGCACAATGAAGGCCGACAACGGAACGCTGACGGCTGATAGCTGAGAACTGACAGCCTTATCTGGCGGAGAGGGTGGGATTCGAACCCACGTTGGAGTTTCCCCCAAACACGCTTTCCAAGCGTGCTCCTTCAGCCACTCGGACACCTCTCCGGAGCGGCAACGGTAGTTAGTATAGCACGGAGGGGACAGGGAATAGGGGACAGGGAATAGGGAACAGGGAATAAGGGAGTAGGCGGAGGGCGGAGGCAGAAAGGAGGAAGGAATCTCAAATTGCAAATCGCAAATCGCAAATCGCAAATTTCAGACCCCAAGAACCCAAACCCAAAGCCATTTACAAATAACAAATCACAATATGAATAATATCTAATATTAAATACTATTTGCAACTCAGACTACAAACGAGTCCCCAGCCCCCAGCCCCCAGTCCCGAGCCCCCAGCCCCCAGCCCCCAGCCCCTATCACTTAAACCTCCGCCTGAATCTGAGTTCCACGCCGACGATGCCGTTGGGGTCACGGACGCCGAGGAGTGAGATATTATCTCCGAAGGCATACTCGAATTGTATAATCTGGTATTGTGACGAAGCGGTGTTGGTGATGTAGGTGAGGGTCAGGTCTTTGGTCACTTGTTGCTCGATGGTGACCCGCTCGCCAGTGTTAAGGCCCGGCAGTCCCACATTGGGGTCGATCTGGATTCGGCTGACGCCGAAGAGCCGCTGGATGCGGCCGCCCACCTGGGTGGAGAGGGCTTGGGAGAGCAGCGCGCTTTCGCCCACGGTTTGCGCTGGGTTACCGGCGGCGAATGAGCTCACCAACCCTGATGTGGAACCTTGCTGTTGTTGGGGCGCGTACCCCAGCGCCAGCAGTGAGAAGACATCCGGGGTGGGAAGCGGCGGATCGGAACGGTAAGTCATCTTCAACCGCCCCAGCGGGCCCGAGACGTCAACCGTAAGGTCGTACTGCTGGACGCGTGTCTGGGCCTCCAGATCGAGCGAAGCCTGAGTACGCAGAGGGTTGGTCAGGTTCAAATCGCCTCGGGTCAGAGTGAAGCGATTCCCCCGAACAACCGCTTCGCCGTTGAGGAAATGCACTGTTCCCACTTCCACAGGGTTTGCCAGGCTCCCTTGCACGCGCATATCAACGTCGGCGGTCAGTCGCAGATCCTGCACTTGCAGCCTAACCGGCGTGGGCGCGGTCACTCGAATATTCAACCGAACGGAGTTTGCCAGGGAGGAAGCAGTGCCGGGTGCAGAGTTCTCGAAGGGGCTGGCGGTCTGCATTATCTGGTTGAGCCAGGGCTTGCTTTCGCTGGCCAGCACTTGGCTGAGAGACAGCTCGCCACGGAGCTGGGAGCGGTCCGACGTGCCATCCAAACGCAACGACCCGCTGAGGATGGAAGTGAAATCCGCGGGATAACGCGCTCTTATCTGATCGAGTTGGGCGCGCAGCTCCACTCGGGGAGGCAAGGCCAGGGTCACGAAACCGTCGAGCGTAACGGTGCCGCCACCACTGACGCCCCGTAACGATTTCAGCTCGGCTCTCTCCCCCTCGAGTTGGATCTCGCCATTCAGGTTGCTCAGGCGGATGGGCAGACCGGGATAGGCGAGACCAACGTCCCGAATCTCTACCACTCCATTCATTTGAGGCCGCGCCGGCGAACCCGACACGTTGAGCTTGATTCGTGACTGCCCGGAGGCCTCCAAGCCGGGCTCGAATAGACGCAGGATGGTGGCGTCGGCAACCCCTTGCAGGGTTAACGATAGGGAAGCTGGGCCGGCAAGCCGGAGAGAGCCACCGACGTCAAGATTGGTGGAGGGGCCCTGCATGCGGAAGGGTTCTGCGGTAAGCCGGTTTTCGGCATACCGCACTTCTACGGGATGTTCGTTTCTCCATGTCAGGGAAGGGAAGCTCACCTCCAACGTGTCGATCTGACTGTGCAGATCGAATTTTGATGCATCGCGAAGAGAGCCATTGGCTTGGAACGAGCCGCTTGCGGTCACTTGGGCCTCGAGGCCGCTATTCAGGAGTAGACGCGCCCACGGATCCACGCGAAAAGACACGTACTGCCCCTGCACTTGGAGCGGCCAATCTTCGGCGGTCTGGGACTCTCCGTTCAAGCTGAACGTCCCCGCAGGTCCGGAGCATATGCCTCGAAATTGAACGTTGTCGCCTTCGCCGTCCAGTTGAGCACGGAGGTCGCCCACCTGAGCTCCGCCCATTCTTATCCCCTTTACCAGGGCAGTGGAGCGGAAGTGCAAATGCTCGGGAGCGCCGCTCCCATCCAGGTCGAAGCTTGCCTGGCCTTCCAGTGCGCTCGAGGGGCGGGCCTCGTGGCCACCCTGCGCCCCCGCAGGTGCGGCCCCTGCGGCCTGGGGACGCGGGAGGCCCGGGAACGCGTTTGCCAGCCTTTTGAAATCGCTAATTGAAAAGTCCGTGCCATGAAGGTGGCAAGTTACGGAACGATGTAAGACGTCTATCTGCGCCTTTCCCGTCATCCTGCCGCGACCTTTCACCAGCTCGATCGTATCCAGATCCCAGGCGGTTCCCTCGATTCGAATCCGGGTCGAGAAGGAGTTGAAGTCTTCTCCGGCGATGTTGCCGCCTTCCACCTTGATGGCGCCGGTCCCCTCGAGGTTCGAATCTGTCCCTGCCACGTTAACTTGCCCGCTGACTTCTCCGGCGACGGGGTAGTTGATCCCCAGCGCCGCTTTAAGACCCTCGAGAGGCGTGTGTTGAGCCCGCGCGGAAAGCCGTACTTGGGATGGTTTTGAAATCGTCCAGTCTTCAAGTTGAGTGGAGGCCTCGAAGTTCAGGACGCTGCCTCCACGTGCGAGCTGTCCTGAAGTAACCTGCAAGGCATCCGGCGAAACGGCGATGTTTGCCTTGAGGCTGTCCCAAGTCCAGCCGCGATAGTCGAACTTACCTACTCGCACCAAACCGTGAACTTCGGGATTTGTCCTTGAGCCCGTAATCTCTCCCATCAGGCTTGCCGGTGACTCGAGTGTGAGTGGGAGGTTGGGGGTTAAGCGGAGCTGGGTCTCGAGCAGGGAACGCCATTCCTCGAATCTCGTCGTCTCGAGCTGGATTTGCAGGCGACCGGGAGATTCGCCATGCTGCGTTGTTTCGACCAAGGTCCCCTTGGCCCGGAGAAGTGAATGAGGAGTCCGAAGAATCGAGTTTGCCAAGCTTACTGAGAAGCCCCGATTAGTTTCCAGTGAACCCTGCATGTCGCCGCTTACGGGAAGGAAGCCGGGAGGAGGAGCCGCAGGAGACGAGAGGTGCAAATCGAATTTCGACTTGAGCTTCTCAGATTCGGCGGTCCAGCTCATCTCCACCGTCCCGTCGATTAGAGATGCGGGGTGGAGTTGCGCGATGAATCGTGGCTGGCCTCGGGAACTCTGAAGCAGTGCGGCCAAATTCAATTGATGGAGTCGGGCACGAAGGTGTAGCTCGGGCGCCGGCCGCGCGAGACTGATTTGGCCGTCGCCTTGCGCGCTGCCACTCCATCCAAGCACCTTCAAGTTGGAAATCGCCACTTGCGACCGATCCGCGGAGAAGTCGGCCCAGGCCTCGAGCGGGCCGGAATCGAACTGCGCATCCCGGAACAAAATTTGCCGGGAATGGAGTCGCCCCCGCGCCGAAATCTGCCCATGACGGTAGATCCCCTGGCCCTCAAGGCGCACGTTCCCATTCTGCAAACCGGGAAGACGAACCAGCGGATTTAGACTCGCCACCTCGAAGCTGGTTTGAAAGGAAAAGTACGCTTGGGGTTCAGGAACAGGGTGGAAGGTCAGGCTCCCTTGTCCATCCATCCCGCGGAGCTGCCAAGTTAAAGATGTGACAGCAAGCTCATTTTGCGACAAACCGAAGCGGGCTGAAAAAGCCAGAGGCGGTAGCGTCTTCCCTGTCTTCCGAATCGTCACCGCCGAAGCCACCAGGTTGCCCTCGTAGCGGTGGCCGCTCCGGAGGTGGAGGAGAAGTGCCACGTCGCGCGCGCTCAGATCCATTTTGAGCGCCCGGTCATCCCAACAGAATGTGGAGTGCGCGAGCGTCACCCTTCCGATACGGAGATCGATCAAATCTCCCATGAAGTGGCCGGCGTCAACGGTGGCCATGGGGCCGGGCAGGTTTGTCGAGCCATCGGGGTTCGTCTTGAGATGCAATTCGGCTCCATCCCAATCCAGGCTCCTGATGCGGATTTCGCGATGCAGCAACTCCGAGGGGCTGAGGCGAAGCACGATGGTCTGGGCAGAAAAGAGAGCAGGCGCGGTGGACGGCTCGCTTCCGTGGAGGACAAGTCCCTGAAAAACTGCTTGCAGGGCAAGGGGGTGAAAGCGGAACTCCTGAACGTCGACTCGTCCTCCGGTCACCTCCTCGAGCTCCACGATGAGGCGGCGTTCCAAAGTACGGCGAAACCAGGCGGTGCTCATGACAGCAATCGCCACGGCCGCCACGACCGTCAGCATCCCAATCATAGCGAGCGTGATTCGAAAAGGTTTCGACATGCAGTTCTACGTCAGTGACCGCAAACCGCTGAATGGTAAATAGTGAATTATGAATAGTAAATTATAAACTCCAATTGCCACATGCATGCCCATGTAGATAATCTTAGTCCGCGCAATTCATAATTTACTATTTACCATTTATAATTTTTACTTGTCACTCGTCACTGGGTAAAATCGCACCCGGCGGCTGGGTCTCAGCTCCTCCAACCAACTGGCCAGAAGCTGATCGATTTTCTTCTGGACCAGGATTTCCCTTATTTGCCCTTCCACTTCCGTCAAGGGAGGCACGGGAGGGCCGTGCGTGTGCGTGAACTCGGGTGTAAACACGTCACGGTAGTATGATTCAACCTCCGGCGTCGCAGGGGCCGCCTGCGGCCGCAATCGCTCTTCGATGATCCTCAAGATTCTCTGCTGATCGACCAGTGCGGCCAGGATCTGTTTTTCGTCCATGCCCAACGAGTGGAGAGCGGCGTGGTAGTCCTGCTCGGATGAGAATCGCTTGCGAACTCCCTCCAACTCCTCAGTTGCGGTCGTTTCCAGGGCGGGGTCCTGGGAAAGGTCCTGGTTTTCTTCCTCGAGTAAGAGTTTTTGATAAGTGAGTCGGTCGCGAACCTGCTCCAGAGTCTTGGAGTCCGGAGCAGATGGCGGCCACCGCCCGTCAAGAAAACGCTCCAGGCGGTATTCGTGCTCGACGTCGCTCTGGGTGATGGCAACCTCACCGATCGTAGCCACGACACGATCGAGAATTTCGGCGCGCGAAGATGATAAGCTCGAAGTCATGGCCAGCAACGCGAGTGAACAGGTTAGAAATCCGTCTCGCCAACCTCGCTCATCTCGGCGAGGGCGGGAATCCACCGCGTCATTCCCGCAAAGGCGGGAATCCACGTCGGCGCGAAGGTGGCGACACATGCCAGTTTCGCCATCCCGAATGGGACTCTTGTACGCTCGGAATGAAATCAGCCCAAACATGCCTAGAAGCTCTGACCGACACTCAAAAAGAACTGAAAGCGAGCTAATTGTAGCACCTGCAAGACTCCCGTCTGGGTCACCTGGTACTGCGGGGGATTCAAATTGTAGCCCACATCAAAGCTCAACGGTCCAACAGGTGTCTTATATCGCAGCCCCACTCCAACCGCATCGGAGTCGTAGTCGAGATCGGTGGGGCTGTTTTGGTTGAATTTCAGCAAACGCATGTGCCGGATGGTTGTGAACACGTTTCCCGTATCGTTGAAGAGAACCAAGCCCAGCCCTTCCTGCGCCATCCGAATTCGAAGCTCGACCGAATTAAGGAAGAGGGCGTTTCCGCCGATGGGGTATCCCGATTGGGGGTCACGCGGTCCCGCTTGGTTGATGGAGAAGCCACGATGTGAGTCGGTGCCCCCCATGAAGAGCCGTTCGGGTAAAGGAAGGCTGTCGGTATACGTGTACTGGTTATTGCCAAGGGAGATCTTTTCCAGGCTGCCATAGGGACTCTCCATTCCGACTCGCGTGTTGCGGGCAAAAACCAGGTGTGAGCCCAATCGGTGGTAAGTCGCATACTGACCCATGAGTCGTACGAAATTGGCCTGGGAGCCAAAGTCCTTGTACATGATTCCAGCGTCGCCAAGTGCATAGTAGCCGCGGGTGGCGTCTAAAGGATCGTCGCGATGGTCGCTGACGTAACTGCCGCCGAATCCTCCCACCCGTGCCGGCTTGCTAAGCAACTCCGCCTCCTGCGGGGAAATGCGTCCGGAAAGGTCGAGAGCCTCAACGCGCGAGAAACTATAGCGGGCCGAGATGGCGGTCGAAGCGCTGTAGCGCTTTTCAACCGTGACTGAGGCGCCTTCCTGCTCATCCGTAAAGGTGAGCACGTCGCGGGTGACGTCGGCCAATCCATTAATGCGTAAGCTCAGGTCGCGTCGATTGGCCAAGTAAGGGATCACGTAGGTCGTTCCCCCTCCCGTTTCGAGGTAGGAGAGCCGCCCCCACAAAGTGTAGGTTTGATCGCGTCCTCCGACGTCGATGCGGTGGAGGTCAAGGGAAAGGCGGGGACTGGCTTTGAAGGTGCCCTGTGGGTTGTTGCTGCCCAACCTCTGGACTTCGAGTCCCCCGCCGTAACCTAAGGTCCAACGGCGGCTTTCATCGACCGCCACCAGGACGGTTTTCTCCGTATCCGAGCTGGGCACACCCTGGGGAGCGATTTGAACCCGGCTGAACATCCCTAACTCATATAGATGGCTTTGCGACTCCGCGACGTTGTCCTGGCTCAACGGCTGACCCTGATGGATAACCAGTTCGCGGCGGATAACGCCCAGACGGGTATGTTCATTTCCCAGCACGACAATGCGCCGGATTCGTTCTTGTTGCCCCAGCTCAGCGCTGAAATTCACATCGACTTGATGTTGTCCTTCGACTGGCGATGTGCGCCAATTCACTTCGGCCTGAGCGTATCCGAGGTTGGCAAGATAATCAGAGATCGTATCGCGATCTGCCGCCGCCCGTCCTGGGGAATAAGGCCGGACTGGCTTGGTCAGCAGTGAAGGCCAGAGGGCCCTTTTCATGTCGCCTGAGATTCCAGTAAACGCGACTTGGCGGACCGTCGTCTGAAGTCCCTCTTCGACCAGGAAGGTGACAAACAAATGCTGGGCTTGGTCGCGGTAATGATCGTTCAAGCGAGGGGTGACTCGGACCTCCAGAAAGCCTTTTGATTGATAGAGGTTCGTCAGCGTGGTCAGCTTGTTCTCCAAAAGGGTGCGGCTGTACAGTGGGGTGCGGCTGATAAGCCCCTGGGCAGGTCGGGAGACGGCTGCCATGAGCTGCGCAGTGGGAATGGCTTGATTGCCTTCGAAACCATATCCCTCAAATTCTCCGGGTGTGCCCAAAGTTGCCTTGAAGGTGAGCTCCAGCGTTTGAGAGTCGGCGTGGAATTCTTGCGTCGGCTTCACCTTGGCAGAAAAGTAGCCCCGTTCCTGAAAGTAGTCTTCCAGGATCCGGCTGCTTCGCGCCAATGAGGACGCATCCACTACCCCGTCTCGATAAACGGGCAGGAGTGATTTCAATTTCGAGCGTGAGATCCTGCCGCCCTCGAGACGAGCGCGAAGTCCCGAAGGGATGAAAGATTCGAGCTTAGAGGGCAAGGGTCTGACTTCCTCGACGCCCACGCGAAACAAGGGGCCGCTTTCAATCCTTACCAGCAACTTTTCGGTATTGAGGTTAGCGTCATAGTCGCGCTTGAGAACACTCACCGTCGCCTGAAGATGATTGCGCGATTCGAAGAACTGGCGGAGCTTCAACAAACCCCGTTCGACGCGCGCCGAGGTGAGTTGGATTCCGTGATGCCAGCCGGCTACTTTTGCAAGCTTTGCCGTGGGAACTCCGGGGTGGCCCTGGAATTCCGCGCCGCTGAAGCGTGCGGGCTTTCCTGCAAATACCGAGAAGATCGTCTCCGCCTCCAGGGTGGCGGGGTCAGGGCGGACGCGATATCGGACAATCGCACGGTAGTACCCGTTCGAAGCCAGCATCTCGGAGATATGCTGCTTGGCCGCGATAAGAATATCGTCCGAAATGGGCTCTCCCAGCCGGAGGCGCGTAGAAGTCAGCAGAACTCGAGGCTCCATAGCGCTTGGAGTTCCCTCCACCTGGACAACTCCCACAAAGTACCGCGCCCGCCCAACGAATACTAAGTGGACCCCTCCCTGGCCCGGCTCGCCCTCCGCCCGCAACTCAGCAAAGCGGCCCGTAGCGTAGAGCCTCTTCAGACTTACGCTGATTTTCGCGGGGTCCAGAGGCTGGCCAATCTCTTGCGTGACAACACCCGGGAAGTCAGTCATCGACAGGTGCGCGTCGCAACTGAGCCGGATATCCAGCACCGGCTGTCCCCACAGGTCGACTCGGTAGTCAGAGACCTGTGCCCCTGTAGACTGTGGAAGGGCGAGCCAAAGCGCAATAGCAAGGGTGAGCTTCACAGTCATTCGCATTGGTAGTCATTCCCGCGAAAGCGGGAATCCATTTCACAATCCCCCCCTATCACTGGCTTCCCGCATTCGCGGGAATGACTGCGAACGGATTGCGGGAATGACTGCGAACGGAACTCCATGCGCCGCCAAACTATTATACTTCTCTTCTCCTCATTATAGGTTTGCCCAGCGCCGCGCTTAACAGGTCGTTCTGCGGGAACCCCTGCCCAAGATGTTGGCGAAATCCTTCGGCCCAGGGGAGATCGACAAGCGCTCCCGTCCGGGCGGCCATTTTCCGCATGCTGTCCGCGGGGCCGGAAAGTCCCTGTTGTGACTTCAACCAGGCTTGCT
>Ga0326727_10010205_pt1 | contig 22511 bp, 24 predicted proteins | sample MB2enrmetagenome_FD_207643 | JGI IMG/M metagenome (GOLD analysis project Ga0326727, IMG submission 207643) | Lab enriched peat soil microbial communities from McLean, Ithaca, NY, United States - MB29MY | ecosystem: Environmental > Terrestrial > Soil > Wetlands > Peat | place: USA: New York...
TCTTCACCTCTCCCCGCCGGGGGCGAGGCGCCTCGGCAAGCCGAGGTGGGAGTGATGGCGGCAGCGGGAGGCTGTGGGCGCGGGTTCGGCGGGGGTTCGCACCGCGACCTGGCCGGACTGCTTCTTGGCGGCTTCGGAAAATTCCCGAGTTCCGTCGCGCGGAGGACAGCATCGCCCGATGCGCACAGTCGTCGCTAGAGCTTGAGATGCACCCTTTCAGGACTACAGTCAGGCTTCTTTACGTATACGGTAACAGGTCCTAAACCCGGATACGCACCGTACGCCAAGGTACTTCTCTCAACGAAGCAAGAGGCCAGAAACCCCTTAGATGCCGGTATCACCTTCGGAAGCGATTCAGTCGCTGGTATACCCGGGAAAAAGGCCGGTCCAATCGTCTCAATGATGCAAGTTGGCGGCCTCTCTTCCAATTCTGTTAAGAACACGCGTCGGTAATAGGGAGCATACCGACTATAGTCAATTTGCCACGTAGTAACGACATACCGACTAGCCGGTTCCCAGTCATAGAAGGAGTACACCTGCGGGTTCCATCCCCAATCCACAACGCTCGCGCCGGCGGGGCACCACCTGGGCAGCGGGGATTGGTTTATAGCAATCGCGTCGACGCTCGGGATCCGATGGCTCGCCACGGCTGTGGTGACGTATCCGCGCCAGAACACCAAATTCTGCCAGACGGTGCCACCGGTCACTAATGCGACGACGACGGCACTCGCCACAACGATAATGCGGAGAAGATTTCTGGAGTCTGTCGAGACGTTTTCGTTATTCGTGGCCAATCTGGCAATGCGGCAACCAGCAATCGCCGAAAGCATCGCGCCCCCGTAGACGATATTTCCATAGTGCGGAAACAGCTGCGGGAGCGCGAACAGTGTCAATGCGGCTGTTAGGAGCGGTAAAATCCACGCCGAGAGTTCCATTTTCAATGAACGCGAAGCTCGTTGTGGGCGTGGCCAACCGAGCAAACCTCCGAGCGCCCAGACGAATGCGAGGGGCGCGCCAGATAGGAAGTACCCGACATTCTGTAGTCGTGCTGGAAGTATCGTGCTGGAGGAGTTGCTAGATGCGATGTAACCGAAGAGCGACGGCAACGCTTCCCGTGTGAATGCATGCCATTCACCCGTCAGAGCGATCAACAGGAGCAGGGCGATTGATGGCAAGAGGAACGCCGCGCCAGTGACGAGAAGGTCGTGCATTGTCTCCCGTGCCTGCGTTGTGGACTCTCCATTCTCGGTGAAGTGAGCGCTGCGCCGGCGCTCCAACGCATGAACGATCACGGCGCTCACGACAATCGAGGCTCCCAACGGGCCGAGCTGCGGCTTCGCCCAGAGCGCTAAGCCAGATATTCCCGCTCCGGCAACCAACCGGCCCCTCGTGATGTCGCTCCCTGGCGCGAACAGCACGAGAGCAGCGGTGACGATGATCGCTAACGGAAGTAATTCTGTTCCCATCGCCAGAAAATCAGTTGATGAAGCTCCGGCAAACAAGTAGATCGCGGTAGGAGCGACGATGGCAGTTGCCCATTTCCATCCATGCTGGCGACATAGGATGTACCAGCCGGCAAAGGCCAGATACGCGTAGGTCAAGCCTCCCAACACATGAGCTGTCGGCAGGGTGAGTGGAATCCCGACGGTTCCCAAGATGCCAAGGAACAGCGGCCAGAGAAAGAAATAGGTGTCCGTCGTATATGTCGAATATGGCAGCAGATCCAGGTGGGCCCGCTTGCCGGCGGCAAGGAGCTCAGCTTCGTCGACGTTCAGGCTCGGGTTGGTGAGCAACCAGTGGCCTCGAAGGAGAACCAAGAGTACGAGACATACCGCGACGGCCGCGATTACTTGCGTTGGCTGGGACGGGCCGTGGCGCGAAGCCGGGGTTGTCTCCGATCTCGAATGCCGACGCATATGTGTCATGCGACGCACGCTGGCATCCGCAACCTCCATAACGCGCGAGGTGGACTGTTGTTCATTCGCCGTGTCTGGCCAACGTAATGCTACTTCGCTCTTAGTTGGAGCACGATTCGTTCGGAGAACTCGCGACACGAAACTGCGTGCTATATGGGTTGGCATGGAGAGGAACCGATCGCAGAACTTCTGTGGTGTTTAGCCTCGACGTGCCATCATCCGCGGTTCCGCAGGCGTCCAACGCTAGATCGGAAAGCACGTTCTGACTGAGCAAGCAACCGTGAGCCACCTCTCCTTGCGTGAGGTTGGTCTGATCTGAAATCGTCCGGCGCCAGCGCATCGAATTGGCGCGGATTCGCGCAGTAGCATCTCCCCGGCTTTGACCGGAGTTCAGCGGTCAAGTGTCGCATTCGATCGTCCACAGCGTCGCGGACTGGGATCATGCGCCGATTCTCATGCCTTCTGGCGAGAATGTGGGGCAAGGAGATGCTTGTCGAGGGAGGAGAGATCTCTTAGACAGCGTGCTGGTGCACGTGAAGACAACGACCGTTCGTCAGGTCAAGAGAACGTATCGCTACTTGTCACTCGTCGAGTCCTGGGGCGAAGACGGCAAGATGCGCCAATGCACTGTCGCTCGCCTCGGCGAGGACTCGACGCTCGCGGCCAGCTCGGCCGGATCATTGCCGCGTTGTCCGCGTTCGCACGTCGCCCCTGGGTGGACGCGAATCCGACCGCCGATATCGTTCGTCACTACCGGACCCTTGTCCAAGTCGAGCGGCGTTTCAGAGTCATGAAGGACTTTCTCGCAGCGCGTCGCGTCTACCACCCGACGGGCGACCGAGTCCGGGCGACATCGCCCTTTGCGCCATCGCCGTGATGAGCGAAGCGATGACGGGGAACGACTTAGGGAACGCAGGGGTGAATAACCCCGATGATCCCAGGCAGGCAATGACACCGAGACGGGCACTGGTCGAACTTGGACGCATCCGGCGTCACCACCTTGAGTTGGAGCGCCGTTACATCAACCTCATTGACCGACCGTTAGCGCTACGGGTGAAGATCCTCGCTTTCGATGTCAACACCTCGACCTGGAGCAAGGCCGAAGTCTCCTGACCTTCACCTACGGGACGATGCGGGAGAAAACGCGATCAGCCGCGCCCCTAGCTACTTGCGCCTTCGCGATTGACCCGCTGAACTCCGATCCGGCTCCGGGACGCCAAGGCCCCGGACACGATCGGCCGAGCAGGGAACCGTCAACTCAGATGTCCGTGACGACGTGCCAAATTAGCCTATCGGGGCCGTGGACCAGGAGTCAGCAACCAAGTAACTTTTGGCCATCGCGTCACCATTTTCGATCGGTACGCGCTGCCGGTTTAAACCGGTGGCTATAAGTGACGTGGTCACCCGCGAAACCTGGCAGGTGGCAGGATTTAGGCGGGGAAGCGCTACCTCAGAATCCACGACGAGCGGAACAATCTCCGATGAAGCCCAAGCGGTTGCTGAGATCTTTGCGGGATACCGGGCGACACACGGTTCACAAACGCCGCTATCGGCTTGCAGACTCTGTGCCCATCGTTGGAGTCACAGTCGTGAGTCTGATTCTCCTGGTTCTCCTCCGCGGGGAGTCGCTCGTCTCATCTTCGCTATACGACCCGAATGAGGCCACTCTCCTCGCCTGGGGCAAGGAGGCTACTAAGGACCTTTTGCCATACAAGACTTACACGGCAACAGGTGTTCTGTACCTCTGGCCGCTGTTCCTCGGGATTTTGGGAAAACTCGCAGTTCCGCTCTCGTTAATCACTGCTCACATTCTCAGTGGTCTCGCCTACACCTACCTGGCCGTAGTGGGTTGGTATTTCTTCTATAGGCAGCACGGATGGAAGTGGGCAACAGCAATCATTGCACCGCCGACTTTCCTGTTGTTTGCAGCGTCGGGCTATCCAGACTTGTTGTCTCTATCTCCCGAATTGCTTCCGATCGCCCTACTGACCACGGCCTTGCTCATTCTCTTTCGAACAAGCCGCAATGTCACCTCGGCTGACCTCGCGATCGCCAGCATCATGTCTGGTGCTTCGATTTGGGCCGATTTTCAGGTCATCCCACTCGCGATCGCATTCGTAGTCAGCGGCGTGATAGTGCGCCGACTTGAGCTGCGGATCCACAACGATCGTTTGACCGACGGTCGACAACGCCGATCGCCGCTAAAGCACGACGCCGTCATCGCAATGTTAGGTTTCTTGCTTCCCACAATCCTCTCCGTCATCATTATCGCGAGCACTGGCGGGCTTCGTGCCTTCATGAATGATACCTGGCCCTTTCTTTTAGGAAACGTCGGGGGCGTCGCTTCGGTGGGCACATCTACATTTGGGAGCCATGCTCAATCCGTAGGTGGGCTCATTCTGGGCTTGCCGTTCGCGGCCATGTGGGCACTCGGTGGACTGCTTGGCTGGAGTTGGACACGCACCAGCAGATACGAGCAGCGGGCACTTCTGGAGGTGGCCGCCTGGGTGTTGCCGGTTGCGTCTGCCGTCATTGCGTCATTTGCGATCGGGACGCTAGCATGGCATGACGCAAATATCCTGTATGTAGGCGCGATGATCTCGGGTGTCATCGGGTGCAGGATCTCTCGGATCCCGAGGGCGAAACGACACGAAGCAGGCCGCGGCGAAATTGTGTTTCGCGCGCTGGTCGCGCTTGCGGCTTTCCTGGTCCTCTTGGATGTAAGCGATACCTGTTGGAGCAACGTTATCTTTTTGCGGAGTTACGTCGCGACGATCGTCACGAAGAGCACGATACCGCCAGTCAACTACTACTACTTTGGTCCGGACACAATGTCGACATTGTGTCCCGCGAATTCCCAGGTTCTGGTTTGGGGATGGGCGCCTGAGCTGTATATCTATTATGGCTGGGAGCCGACGAGTCGATATGTCACCACGGACCTGCAAATTTACGATTACGGGTATACTAAATATTATCGAGGAACTTTGCTTGCAGAACTGAAGACGCACCCGCCGATGTGTATTGTCGAGGCAGTCGGTGCAAGCCTCGATGGCGGCTTCCCTCGCAGCCTCACACTCGCAAGCCGTGTTCCGAGGTCCCGGGGATTCCTAAGAGAATGTTACGTAGAACGCACGGCTGAGCTCGGTTCGGTCGCGGGTGGACCAGAGTTCTTCCAGCCCGTAACCGTCTACGTGAAGCGAAACTCATGCCGGACGGACTAGGCGGACTCCCTCACGTGGCGGCGACCAGTCGCAGACTTCCATCAATCCCGCGAATGATCGAGGCCGAGCATGTGCCACGCTAACGGGAGATAGTGTTCAAGAAATGCCAGGTCGAGTACCGAGCGTCTCATGGGGTTCCACTCCATGGGGACTTCCAATTGCGGACTTGGACGCCGGTGTCGAGTACGCCGCGCACGACCTCGATGTGCTGCAGGGATCACGAGTGCTGGTTACCGGAGGTACGGGCTTCCTGGGTTCCTGGCTCGTGGCATCTCTACTCAGGGCGAACGAGCGTCTCAACCTCGGACTGCAACTGGTCTTGCTGTCCCGCGATCCTGGTGCCGTGCCGCTCGTCGAAGGGCCGGCGCTGCATTTGTTGCCCGGCGACGTACGCTCCCTTCCCGATCCCGGTTCGGTCGACATCATTGTTCACGGAGCGACGAGCTCGTCGTCGACTGGTTTATCGGCCGACGGGCAACCCGCTCAGATGGCGTCGACGATTATCGGAGGTACTCTGGCGGTTCTAGAGCTTGCCAAGCGTTGTCACGCACGGCTACTTATGCTGAGTTCTGGTGCCGTCTACGGGCCGCAGCTGAACACTGTGGCCGAAGACTGCAACACGGCTCCGGATCCGTTGAGCGCTAGCTCTGTATATGCGCAGGCCAAGCGGCTTGCTGAGGCGCTCTGCGCGGCTGCCGCAGAAGCTGGCGACGTAACTGCGGTAATCGCGCGTCTATTTGCATTCGTCGGCCCGCGCATTCCGCTCGACGCACATTTTGCTGCGGGAAACTTTTTGAATGACGCGCTCAGGGGACAATCGATTGCGGTCCAAGGAGACGGCAGGCCGCGGCGCTCCTATCTCTATGCCGGTGACCTTCCCGAGTGGTGCTGGGCGCTGCTCACCCGCGGACGACCGGGAGTGGCGTACAACGTTGGATCGCCCGAGCCCGTCACCATTGAGGAACTCGCTTGGCGCACCGCGCGCCTCGTCTCGCCGCCCGCTGACGTTCACGTGCTGGGACCCCGGGATGAGGGACCGCCACCTTGGTACGTCCCCTCGACAGCGCGAGCCGAACTCGAGTTCGGCTTGCGCCCCCGCACCGACCTCGACACGGCCCTGCACAACACGTATAAATGGCTCATTGCCCGCCGGGCGTCATCTGCTTGACGATCAAACATACGAGTTGCCACCGAAGTCCGGTAGGTAACGTGAGAGCAGCGACAAACCAAGGGAGGCTCTGTCCGGCATGAAGGTTGTCATACTCGCTGGCGGGCTCGGTACCCGGCTTTCCGAAGAGACACAGCTGCGACCTAAGCCGATGGTCGACATCGGTGCGAAACCGATTCTTTGGCACATTATGAAGATCTATTCCGCGCACGGCCTTAACGATTTCGTCGTGTGCTGCGGTTATAAGGGCTACATGATCAAGGAGTACTTCGCCAACTTCGTACTCCACGGTTCGGATGTGACCTTCGATCTGAAGACCGGGACTGCAGAAATTCACCATCGTGAAGTAGAACCGTGGACGGTGACGCTCGTAGAGACGGGCGAAGCGACACAGACAGGAGGGCGGATAAAGCGCGTGGCTCCTTACCTCGACGACGAGGACTTCGCTATGACCTACGGCGATGCTGTCGGTCCGGTTGACATTCGTGCCCTCGTGGCATTTCACAAGCAACAAGGTAAGAAGGCCACCGTCACTGCCGTGAGACCGCCGGCTCGTTTCGGTGCACTTGAGAGTGACGGCGCAAACGTGACGAGTTTCAACGAGAAGCCTTCAGCCGGCGAGGCTTGGATAAACGGCGGCTTCTTCGTCTTGTCACGCGAGGTGCTCGATTACATTGGCGGCGATTCAACCCTCTGGGAGCGCGAGCCGATGGAACGTCTGGCGCATGAGGGTCAACTCGCTGCATATCATCACCATGGCTTCTGGCTGCCGATGGATACCTTGAGAGACCGCAATGCGCTTGAGGAACTGTGGGCTTCGGGAAGCGCTCCGTGGAAGATCTGGTGATCACAACGGTCCCCAGCCAGCCACTCGGTGATGTGCTCGAGCGTTCCTACCGGGGGAAACGCGTGCTCGTCACCGGGCACAATGGATTTGTTGGTTCCTGGCTGAGCTACTGGCTCGCACAGTCGGGGGCGGACATCGTCGGCGTTGCACTCACCCGCGAGAAGGGCGGGATGGCCGATTGTCTTGGCCTCGACCAATACGTAACCAGCCTCGAAATCGATATCCGCGATCAGTCGATCCTCACCGCGTCAGTTCGCAGATACGAGCCCGAGATCGTCTTCCACCTCGCGGCGCAGGCTTTGGTTTATCCATCGTTTGAAGACCCCATTGGGACGCTTGCAACAAACGTTATGGGGACCGCGCACCTGCTCGAGGCGGTGCGTCATCAGCCGAGCGTGCGTGCTTGCGTCGTTGTCACCAGCGACAAATGCTACGCGACAGCAGAGCATGCGCACGAAGAGAGTGACCCCTTCGGCGGTGACGATCTCTACAGTGCAAGCAAGGCCGGTGCCGAGATCGTTGTCCACGCCTTTCGAAGTTCGTTTCTCGCCAATTCCCCGTTGAGTATCGCCACTGCAAGAGCCGGAAACATCATCGGGGGTGGTGATTGGGCAAGCCATCGGATTGTGCCGGATTGCGTTCGGGCAATCCTGGCCGGCGAACCGGTGCGGCTTCGACAGCCAATGTCGGTTCGACCATGGCAGCACGTACTCGACGCTGTCGCCGGCTATCTTCGCTTGGGCGATGCGCTATTGGTCGATGGTGCCGCGGTCGCAGAGGGGTGGAACTTCGGACCCCTCTCCGAGGCGACAGTGACGGTGGCGAAAGTTGTCGAAATGTTCATCGAGAGCTGGCGCAGCCTCGGTGGAGATGCCAAGGACCCGATCCTTGAGGCGGGAGCTGCCGTTCCCGAGCGGGTCTTTCTGGCGCTCGTCAGCGAGAAGGCGCGGGCGCGTCTTGGATGGGCGCCGCTGCTCGACGTTCCCTCAACGATCGGCTGGACGGCCGAGTGGTACCGCTCGGCGTTGTCGCAGGCGGAGACCGCCAGAATCACCTTGTCGCAAATCTCCCAGTATCAAGCGATCGATGCCGAAGGACGCTCGGAATCGGCGGAACCGGACTCCAAGTCTTCGAAAGGCCCGTCGCCAATGAGCCGAACGTCGCGAGCCTGATCCGTCGATGAGCGAATCGGCTAACGCTAGGGAATTCCCTCGAAGAGCGCGCGACCTTCGCGAGCAGATTCTCGAGCTAGTTCGCGAGTACGTCATGGCGAACCGTCGTGAACAGCCAAACTTCCGACCCGGTCGAACCCCGGTGCGTTATGCAGGTCGTGTCTATGACGAGGCCGAGGTGTGCAACCTCGTCAACGCTTCGCTGGATTTCTGGCTTACGGACGGTCGGTACGCTGCCCAGCTCGAGAAGGCACTCACGCGGTTTCTCGACGTTGGTTTCTGTCGCCTCGTGAACTCCGGCTCATCGGCCAACCTTGTCGCGTTCTCTGCCCTGACCTCGCCGCGCCTCGGTGACCGACGAATTCAGCGCGGGGACGAAGTGATCACCCTTGCCGCAGGCTTCCCGACAACAGTCGCGCCGCTGATTCAGCACGGAGCGGTTCCTGTCTTCGTCGACGTGGATCGGCAGACCGCAAATATCGACGTAAGCCAGCTCGAAGACGCCGTGAGTCAGCGAACCCGCGCTGTCATGGTCGCACACACGCTCGGCAATCCATTCGATATTGATACAGTCCTGACATTCTGCAAGAAACACGACCTGTGGCTCGTCGAAGACAACTGCGACGCTCTGGGTTCACGGTACACGACGAAGCTTGGCGCGAAGCCGGTTACTCGTCTGACGGGGACATTTGGACACTTTGGCACGAGCAGCTTTTACCCGCCCCACCACATGACCACGGGAGAAGGTGGTGCCGTTTACACAAGCAATGAGGAGCTCGACACGATCGCGGCGAGCTTTCGCGATTGGGGCCGCGACTGCTACTGCAAGTCCGGTAAAGACAATACCTGTGGCCTTCGCTTCGAGCACCAGCTCGGTGAGCTGCCCTTCGGCTATGACCATAAGTACACGTACACGCACTTTGGCTACAACTTGAAGATGACCGACCTGCAGGCATCGATAGGCCTAGCCCAAGTTGCCAAACTCAGACAGTTCGGGGCGGCACGTCGGCATAACTTTGCGTACTTGCGCGATGCACTCGCCCAATTCGAAGACGTTTTCGACTTTGTTGCTCCAACGCCGAACTCGGACCCGAGCTGGTTCGGCCTGCTCATGACGGTACGAGAGGACGCCCCTTTCAGCCGAGGCGAGATCGTCCAATTCCTCGAGTCCTCTCGAGTGCAGACCCGCATGCTGTTCGCTGGCAATTTGTTGCGACATCCTTGCTTCGACGAACTCCGTTCAGAAGAGCGCGGCTACCGGATCGCCGGCGCCCTCACCGAGACTGATCGCTTCATGGAACGAGCGTTCTGGATCGGCGTCTACCCTGGAATGGACACGATCCAGTTGGACTACACGATCGAGCGAATATCTGAATTCTGTCAGAGGCGCTGACTCGAGTCTCTGAATTCGACCCACCTGACGTGTCCCCCGGGCCTTCTGTGGCTTCGGTTGACATCAGTTCTGACCCGACTTCAACGGGTGAAGAGGTCACCCTGGCATATGGGATGACAACCGAACTCAGAGCAGTCCTGTTCTCTGGCGCGTTGGTGTGGGCTCGGGCGCTCCGAGGCCAAGGAGGTGAACGGCTACCCGCCAAGCAAACTGCGAATCCGTTAGCGTTGTAACTTGATCGCCCTAATGATGTGGCCGTCCTAATTGATCCACGGCAGGAGTGATCCATGTCTACCAAGAAGAAGATCAGCGTGGTGACCTGCGCCTTCAATGAGGAGGACTGTATCGAGGAGCTCGCCAAGCGTCTCCTCAACGTTTTTGACACGATGCCGGAGTACGAGTTCGAGGTCATTGCCATTGAGAATGGCTCTCACGACAGAACACTTGAGGAAATGCTGCAGGTGTACCGTCGGGATGCTCGCTTCCGGATCGTCCAGCTCGTGAGAAATTTCGGGCTCGACGGTGGCTTCGCGGCAGGACTCGATCTGGCTGATGGCGACGCAGTGGTGATCATGGCCGCCGACCTACAAGATCCCCCCGAACTGCTTCCTCAGCTGATATCCAAGTGGGAGGAGGGCTACGGCAACGTCTACGGCATCGTGGCCAATCGTGTCGGCACCCCCGTATTGCGGCGGATCAACTCCCATATCTTCTACTGGCTGATCGGCAAGGTCAGCGACCACCCATTGCCGTTGCATGCCCGGGACTTCCGCCTATTAGACCGCAAGGTCTACGAGGAGGTCCGGCGATTCCAGGACCCACACCCTTTCCACAGGGGGCTCGTTGCATGGACCGGCTTCCCTGCTACCGGTGTTGAATTTGTTCAGCCCCCAAGGTTCGCAGGGAAGACGAAGACGTCGACCCGCGCAGTTAGTGAGTTCGCCGTGCGGGCAATCTTCGCTCAGTCGATGACGCCCTTGCGCGTGATGCCCATTTTCGGTCTTCTGCTGGTCGCGGGGTCCATTGCTGGGCTCGTCGGCTTAACGGTCAACTCTCTCGTGAACGGCGTGCCGTTCCCCGGATTCGGAACGGTCATGGCCGTAGTCATCATGACGTTCGGTGTTCTGCTGTGCTTTCTTAGCATGATCGGTATCTATGTTGGGCTTATTTTCGAACAAGTCCGACAGCGCCCCCATTACCTCATCAATCGGCAGTGGGGCCCGAGGAATGAGACGGATGAGACGCGCGAAGTTCAGCCAACGCCCACAAGTGCCGTTCGAGAGGGATCGAGTCCCGCTGACCGCCAGCAGATCGCCGCGCCGCCATCACAGGAAGTGGCGAAACAGCTAGGTGCGCGCGAACGCGGTAGCGAGGCCTGACGACGCGTGCCCGTCGGCATTGCCCTTGCGCTTGTGGCAACACTCTGTTTCGCCGCAGGTAACGCTCTCGAAAAGCGCGGCGTGGACCGGCTCCCGCCCTTCTCGGCTCGAAACCTGCGGCGCGTGATCCGTGGACTCGCTTCCTCGGGATGGTGGTTGGCGGGCGCGACAATCTCCGTATTGGGGCTTGTTGCCCAAATCCTTGCGTATTCCTACCTAGCGATCTCGATTGTGCAGTCAGTGGGTGTTGCGGGGATCGTGCTCCTTGTCGTCATTTCGCGGGTCAGCTTCGGAGAACACCTGCGCCGGCGCGAGGAAATGGGCCTGGTGACAGCTGTCGTGTCGCTGGTACTTGTTTCGCTCTCGCTGACTCGTTCGGCAGACGCTGCAGGTATCCACGGAGCTCCAGGGGCGATACTTATCTCGACGGCATGCACGATTCTCTTCGTATCGTTGGCACTGCTGAGTCCTGCGCTGCGCGGCGACGCGAGCGGATTCGTTTACGGGTGCGCGGCAGGGTTGTTGTATGGCCTCAGCGGTCTGGGGGCAAAGGGGCTGTCCACCCTCATTGCCAGCGACGGTTGGCGAGGCACGCTCGAGCACATGTTCACCACGCCGTTTCCTTATGTCTTCCTGGGCTGCTGGACCTTAGGTCTGATGGTCTTCCAGCTCGGCATTCAACGCTGCCGCGTGGGCGTTGTTGGCCCGCTTTCGAGCATGATGGCGAGTGTGTTCATAGTGGCGGTCGGGACACCGCTTTTTGGGGAGCGGCTTCCATCGGATCCTGCATTGCTTGTCCTACGCCTCGCAGGCTTTGCGGGCATCCTCCTTGGCAGCGCACTCATCGGATGGGGTGGTCACGCGGCGACCCTAGAGCCGCGGGCTGCGATGAGTGTGCGGTTCGGCAAGTGATGACGTTGCACTCCGCGTGCGTACGACATTGCCCAACGTCTTTCGGGCGCGCCGAACAGTGGACGCGGAAATTGACTTTGCGCCTTGTATCCAGAGGGGAAACTCGTGAGTCTGGAAGTGCTATTGGAGGTGAAAATGGGGACGCGTGCGGGTTGCCGATTGGATCGTGGACAGCTTCGTCCAACATGGGCTGGAAAAGGTATTCGTGGTCGCCGGCGGAGGCGCGATGTACCTCAATAACGCGGTAGGTGCGCAGCCGGGTCTGGACGTCATCTGTGTCTTGAATGAGCAGGCAGCTGCGATAGCAGCAGACGCCTACGCGAGTGTCGCCGGCAAGTCGGCGCTTTGTTTCGTCACTGCGGGTCCCGGTGGGTAGTACGCGGCTACGGGAGTCGTAGAAAGCTAGCTTGATTCGACTGCGATGATCGTGATCTCAGGTCAGGTTGAGCGGGCGGATCTAGTCGGCTCGTCCCGGGCGAGACAGGGTGGCGTGCAGGAAGTCAACCTCAGTACGATTGTCAAGTCAATCACGAAGTGTGCAGTCATCGTCACTGGGTCGGCGCACATTCGACACGGCCTCGAGCGGGCGCTTTATTTTGCTATCACCGGTCGATCCAATCCGGTTTGGATCGAAGTTCTTCTGGGCGTGCAATCCACCCTCGTCGATCCTGACGGGATCACCGGCTTCAACTCTTGAGAGGTTCCAGCTGCACCGACGCTCCAATCAGAGGCGTTGGCGATCGCCGCAGCTGATGTTGTGCAGATGCTGAAGGATGCTCACCAGCCACTTGACCGATCGACCGGAGCCTCAGAACGAGGGCACGCATGTCTATTGAGGTGTACTGGTTTCGTTTTGCCAGCGATCGAGGCGCACCACGGGGTTTTCCAGTCCAAGATCGGCAATCGCGGCGACGATCGAGTCGGCGTGGATCATCGAGGAGACGACCACAGGTACGGGGCTGGACGAGATTGCCGTCGGTGCGATGACGGCCATTCCGTCGAAGTGGAATCCCCGCCGTAACCGATTCCCATCGACGTATGCGATCGACCGTCTCGACGTGAGCGGCGCCAAGGCAAGCAACTTGAAAGCCATCTCGCCGATTCCCCAAAGCACGTACTCAGAGCTGCCCTTTAGATCACGCTCCAGTGCATCCTCGATCTCCGCGAAGTCGCGTGCTGAGCGCGCGGCAAAGGCGAACAACGTCGCCTCAAGGGCTTCATCACGTGTCTCGTCAAGATTGCCGGCCTTGCCTATCTTCCAGACGACCGCCGCGTATCTCGCGATGACCTTCGCGGTGAGGGGCGCACCATAGGAGGTCTCGCTGACTGTTTCCAGTCCCGAGCGAGCTGCGATACGCCTAAGACCCGAGAAGGAAAAGTGGTTGATGTGCTCGGAGTTGAAGTCCTCGTAGGGCGAAACGTAGCAGTCGAGATACTCGCTCGCGTCTGGGACCTCGACGTATACGATCCCCTCGGGGCGCAGCAGACGATGCAAAGGACGCATCGCCTCATCCACATCCCAAAGGTGCTCTAGTACCCCGGTCGCACAGATGCAGTCGAAGGTGCCAAGGTCAGCCGGAAGTGCGGAGAAGGTGCCGACATTGGCATGAACCCCGGGCTTGGTGTTTGCCACGCGGACCGACTCCGGCGAGGGATCGACTCCATGCAGATCCTCGTAGCTCAGCCGACCAAGGGCGGCGAGGACCGACCCGGTGGCGCAGCCCACATCGAGGATCCTTGCACTCTTCGAGGAGAGGAGCGCATCTACGCGCCGCGCAGAATCATCGGCCTTGTTGACTAACCAATCCGGCTCGATGGGCGATGCTGAGACTGCCGATATGGTGTTCTCGGCGCCGTACATCGTCATTTCCTCGGCGTACTTGGCGAGACTGCGGTAATAGTTCTCGTAATAGGAGGCAGGCACAACAACATCTGCGAAGCCGCAGCCGCAGTTCGAACAAGATACGATGGGATAGCCGCCTTGCAACGGATGGCCGTCCGGCATACGGAGGCGGAGATCGGTCACAAGCCGACCCCCGTCCGCGTGACCGCAAGCGGGACATCGGCGGTTCGTCACAAGCAGAGAACCTTATCTGGCGATACGCGGCCAAGTGGGGGGCCTGGCCTCGAATTGATGCAACATGGCGAGTCTGCTATTTGAAACGGCAGTGTGCGAGAAGACGGCGCCGGTAGTGCTGGAGGTTCGTGAAGCCGGAACCAGAGCGCTTGATCTCGTTGATGAGCAGGATCATCGCCTCCGTAGGTCCATTGCTGCCTCCGGTGCGGTGATGGTTCAAGATCTCGGTTCGCGAGCGACGAAGGGTTCCACCGAGGAGCCGCAGCTCGGGAACTTCCGATGTTGTGAACTCTTCGAGAATGACGTGGTGCGGCGAGTGCCCTCCACCGAGACGGCGAGACGCGTGCTCGGTTTCGAGGCGACGACGTCGCTCGACTCCACACCGTCGGCGTGATGTACTCGAGCTGGATGCGCAGTTGGAAGACCGGTTGCTGGGCCACGCCGACACACTACGCGCCCTCGCGTTCTCAGGTGCTCACGGTCTGGGAGCCCTGAGCACAGCCAGCTCCGATCACAATTCGACGAGCCCGAGTTGGGACCAAATCGAGTTGACATTCTCATACGCACATGCCAGTAGACTTACGCAAGTGATGTGTTCCCTGGTGGCGCCTAATCCGCGCCCCCAAATCGCATGACCGACAGCAGAGAAGAGTTCGAGAAGCTCTTTGATTTGCACGGGCGCGTTGCCATCGTCACTGGAGGTGGTGGGCTTCTCGGGAGACGTCATCGAGCGGCACTCTCTGCGGCTGGCGCGACAGTGGTCTCTCTCGACCTATTTGAAGACGACTTTGGCGAGACGGTACTCGGAGACGTCACCAATACTCAGAGCGTAGGGCGAGCAATCGGCAAGGTGATTGAGCGCCATGGCCGCCTCGACATCCTGATAAATAACGCCGCACGTAATCCAAAAATCGAGGATGAAGGGGACAGCAACTGGAGCCGCTTCGAATCCTTCAGTCAGGAGATGTGGGACGCTGATCTCGCGGTCGGCCTCACGGGAGCATTTCTCGTCTCTCAGGTAGCAGGTGCACACATGGCCGACAACGGCGGAGGCGTCATCTTGAACATCTGCTCCGATCTAGCCGTGATATCACCTGATCAGCGTCTCTACCGTCGAGACGGTCTGCCCGACGAGAAGCAGCCTGTGAAACCAGTCTCTTACTCCGTTGTCAAGCATGGGCTTTTGGGGCTCACTCGATATCTGGCTACCTACTGGGCTGATCAAAATGTGCGAGTCAATGCGCTGTCGCCTGGAGGAGTCGAGAATGGCCAGGACGAAGAGTTTGTCGCACGTCTCGCTCACCTCATCCCGCTTGGAAGAATGGCCCGACAAGACGAGTACGCCGGCGCCGTCGTCTTCCTCTGTTCCGATGCATCGTCGTACATGACGGGGCACAATCTTGTCATCGACGGCGGGAGGACTGTCTGGTGATCCTTCAGCAGGGCAGTGACGACCAAGCGCCGGTGAGCATCCCTGGAGTCCGCTCGTGGATCTGAATCTTGATGGCAGAGTCGCCCTCGTAGCGGGTTCGAGCCGTGGAATAGGGCGTGCTTGCGCGGCGTGCCTGTATGCCGAGGGGGCATCGATTGTGCTGACCGGTCGCTCAGCTGAAACTCTCGAACCAGCAGTTGCGGCCATCGGTGGTCAAGACGCGGCTCGCGTACTCGCAATTGTTGGGGATCTCGCGTCCCCAGACGGCATTACGGCTGCCCTTTCGACGACGATCGATCGCTTCGGGCGACTCGACATTGTTATCTGCTGCATCGGCGATGGGCGGGGTCGGCCGGGCTGGGACCAAGGCGCGACAGTCTGGACTGACACCTTTGAGAAGAACCTTTGGCCCGCTGTCCGCCTCAGCGAACAGGCGATTCCGTTCCTGGCGGGAAAGTCCTCGTCGATTGTCCTCGTGGGTTCGATTGCAGGTCGCGAACGTCTCGGTCCCGTTCCATACGGCACCGCCAAAGCTGCACTTGCCGCTTACGCGACGCGGCTCGCTGAGCAAGTTTCCCCACTCGGCATTCGTGTCACCTGTGTCGAACCGGGCAACATTCTTGTGTCTGACGGAAGATGGGAAGAGCGCATCCGGAGTGAGCCGGATGTCGTGAAAGCGATGCTCGAGCACGATGTTCCGCTGCGACGGCTGGGTACTCCGGAGGAAGTGGCAGACGTCATTTGCTTCCTTGCTTCAGACCGTGCCTCATTCATGACCGCGACTCGAGTCGTGGTTGATGGGGGCCAGACCCATGACTAAGCAGACACGCCAACCTGACATCGTTCGCGAGACCGTGTCGCTGCGGCCACAGGACCTGTTCAGTCTGAGAGGAAAGACTGCGGTAGTTACAGGTGCGAGCGGCTTCCTCGGCCGGACCATGGCAGAGGCTCTTCTGTCGGCGGAAGCGCGTGTTGTTGCCCTTGCCCGCTCGGCAAAATTGGAGGCGATCGCCGAGGAATGGCGTGTGCGATATGGGCGGGACTGTGTCGCGACTCATCAGTGTGCTCTCGATGTACCCGGCGCCTTCGATGAGGCGATTAACTCGATCGTCTCAAACGAGCCTCGGATCGATGTACTCGTCAACAACGCGCACCAGCTCGACGTGGCGAGTGGCTTCACCTCTGAGACAGGCTCGTTAGAACGAATGGATTTCTCGCAGTGGTCACGCCATCTTGACGGGGGGCTGTGGTGGGCCGCACATCTTGCACAGGGATTGGGCGAGCAGTTGAAGCAGGCACGAGGGAGCGTGGTCAACGTGTCTTCTATGTATGGCCTGGTTGCCCCATCGCCGAATCTCTATTCCGGTACCGAGACGGGCACCCCACCGGGATACGTGGTCGCAAAAGCCGCGATGTTGTCGTTGACAAGATACATTGCCTCTTACTGGGGAAAGTACGGCGTACGTGCGAATGCGTTGGTCCCTGGCCCCTTTACCAACGTCGGAGGCGACACAGAGAACTCTGTCGACGGAAATGACCCGTTCCTCGACCGGTTACGGGAGCGAACCGTTCTTGGGCGCCTTGGAAGACCTGAGGATCTAGCCGGCGCGCTCATCTTTCTTGCTTCAGATGCTTCCTCCTATGTCACGGGCCACGCGCTCGTGGTGGACGGTGGATGGACGATCATCTGATGGCGAAGGTCAGGACGCTCGGAATCATGCAAGGCCGACTCAGCCCGCCAGTCGGGGAGCGCATCCAGTGCTTTCCGCGCGAGACCTGGTCGGAAGAGTTTGGAATCGCCAGTCAGGCAGGTCTCGACGCCATCGAGTGGGTCTACGACACTTACGGTGATGGTGCCAACCCACTGGAGAGCGACGAGGGCATAAGCAAGATTCGGAGCCTCTCCCTGGAGCACGGTGTCGCAGTCGAGTCGATCTGCGCTGACTGGTTCATGGAGGAGCCGCTCATCGGCGGTTCCGAAAAAGAGCGGATGGTAGCGCGGCGGCGCCTACATTGGCTTCTCGATCGCGCGAAGTTGCTCGGCATTGGCCGTGTCGTTCTTCCGTTCGTCGACGCGTCGGCGATATCGAGCGCCGTGCTCCTCGATCAGGCGGTGGAGGCGATCGAAGATGCACTTCCCCACTCGCGGGAGTCAGGCATCGAGTTGCACCTCGAAACGTCCCTCGGACCACGAGAGTTCGCCAAGTTTCTCTCGTTGGTACCCGACCCGAAGGTCTGGGTCAACTACGACATCGGAAACAGCTCCTCCCTTGGCTATGACCCCCATGAAGAATTCGTGGCGTACGGAGAACGCCTAGGCAGCATCCACATCAAGGACCGGATTCTCGGAGGCGGCACGGTGGCGCTCGGGAGCGGCGACGCCGACTTCAAGAGAGTCTTCTTAGAGCTAAGTCGTCTGGGCTACGAGGGTCCGTTCATTCTTCAAGCTGCGCGCGGCAAGCCTGGCGACGAATTGATGCACGCGCGAACCTGCGCCGTATTTGCTCGCGGTCTGATCGACGCCCTCCCAGTAGTGAACGGACCATGTGCATGACCGAGACTGGCAACGTGAGACTCGCCGACTGGCTCATGGCGGCGCTGCATGACCTAGGAATCACTCAGGCGTTCATGGTGGCCGGTGGCGGAGCCATGCACCTCAATGATGCGCTCGGCTTCACCGAAGGGATCGACGTCGTGGCCACTTTGCACGAACAAGGTGCGTCGCTCGCGGCCGATGCCTACGCGAGGCAGGCGGGAAGGCCTGCGCTCTGTCTGGTAACGGGAGGGCCCGGAGGAACGAATGCGATCACTGGCGTAACTTCAGCCTGGGTGGACTCCGTTCCGATGATCGTGGTCTCTGGGCAGGCGAAACGCCCTGACCTCGTCGGCACGACGGGTGTGCGTCAACGAGGAGTCCAAGAAATCGGCATCGTCCCGATGGTTCGGAGCGTGACCAAATCGGCAGTCACGCTCATGCGCCCCGAAAGAGTCCGCTACGAAGTAGAGCGCGCTTATCACCTCGCTACGACCGGCAGGCCGGGGCCTGTCTGGATAGACATCCCCCTCGATGTACAGGGAGCCCAGATCGAACCGTCGCAGCTCGCCTCGTTCGGTCTGCTCGGCGAGGCGGAGGCGGAGGCGGGAGACGAACCTGGGTCGACGGTCGCCCGAGTATTTGAGATGCTGAGAGTGGCACGTCGTCCGCTTCTCTTGCTTGGCGCCGGGGTCCGCCTCGCCGGTGTGGAGGATGAGGTGCTCGCCCTTGTAGAGGAACTCGGAGTTCCGGTACTCACAACGTGGCCGGCCCAGGGCATCGTCGGCGATGACCATCCGCTTTGTGTCGGTCGTCCCGGAACCCTCGCAGCGCGGGGCCCAAACTTTTCAGTCCAGGCCGCCGACTTGATGCTTTGTCTAGGCGCCCGTCTGGATCTCGTCACCACTGGTTATGACCCCAAGGATTTCGGGCGCAACGCTCGCAAGGTGGTAGTCGAGATCGATCCATTCGAACTCGCGAAGCTGGAGGGCGCCATCGAGTTGGGGTACCAAGGCGACGTCGGCGCCTTTGTGCGAGCGATGCGGAGCGCCGTCCGGAATCTGGATTGTTCGCCCTGGAGCGACCGAGAAGGCTGGGTAGCTCGTTGCCAGAATTGGCGGGATCGCTACCCAGTTGTCACCGATGAGCATCGTTTGCCAGGGGAGACGATCTCGACCTACCACCTTGCTGAGGTCCTTTCCAAGGTGGTAACCGAAGATGATGTCATGGCCTTCGGCTGCTCGGGACTTGGCATTGAAATATTCATTCTGGCGCTACGTTTGCACACTGGCCAGCGTGCCATATTCGGCAATGCGCTTGGCGAGATGGGCTACGGTCCGCCGGCGGCCCTTGGCGCCTGCCTCGCGTCGGGACGTCGGCGCACGATTTGCATCGACGGAGACGGTGGTCTGCAGTTGAATCTTCAAGAGCTCGAGACAATTCGCCGACTTGAACTTCCGGTGAAGCTCTTTGTTCTCGCGAACGATGGTTACGCATCTATTCGCGCTTCGCAGAACCGTTGGTTCGGGCGGCTCGTCGGCGCAGATTCGTCGAGTGGGCTAACCCTACCGCCATTAGATCGCATCGCTGCTGCCTACGGCTGGAAGTATCGGCGACTCAATGGGCTCGACAATCTGTCTGAGCAACTGCTGGATGTGCTAACGGTTGAAGGCCCCGTGCTGTGCGAGGTACCTACGCCTCGCGACGAACTCCGGCAACCGGTTCAGACGAGCGTCGTATCGCCTGACGGCAGCTTGCGCTCCCTACCCCTGGAGGATTTAGCACCCCGTTTAGATCGGAACGAATTCGCGTCGAACGTGCTCGATGCGGATGGTCTCTTCGGCGATACCTCGGCCTGAGAGTCCTCAGCGTCGCGCTGGGCGAGTAGTGCATCGCAGAACTCTCGTACGGCACCGAAACCACCTGAACGTGAGAGCACGTGATCGGCGAGACCGATCACGTCAGGGTGGGCATCGGCGACCACTACTGCAGTTCCGACGAGTTCGAGGCATCCGGCATCGTTAACGTCATTTCCCACATAGGCAACCCGAGACGGGTCGATGCCGCGCTCATTGAGCAGTTTCTTGAGGCGCGTGCCCTTATCCGCGATGCCATGCTCGACTTCAAGGCCGAGCTTTTGGCAACGGGCCTCCACAACCGGGTTGACCTCGGTTGATAGCACGTACATCGGCACGCCCGCCTGGTGCATCAGCGCAATACCGAGTCCGTCAGCTCGGCTGCACCGCACGAGTTCAATGCCGGTATCTTGCGTAACCCAGACCGTATTGTCGGTAAAGACGCCGTCGAAATCGAAGACGACGAAGTCGATCGGGTTCTCGAAACAGATAGGCATATGTTGTCTTATCCGACGCGACGAAGTTTGTCGCGAACAGGAATCTCGGACTCGAACACTCTCTTCGTGCCGTCGCCCAGGGCCTGTTCAACCTTGCGAATATCTACCACGAGCTGAGCAAGTTCATCGGGTTCAATGGAGGCGAGTTGATCGCTGCCCCAAAGATTGCGATCCAAGGTTACGTGGCGCTCGACGACACAGGCGCCGAGGGCGACGGCGGCCACCGATGTCGCGAGACTGGCGTCGTGGGCGCTGAAGCCAACGGGAATGCCATAGCGCTCTGCCAGCGTGACTATCGCTCGCAAGTTGAGTTCGTCTGGATGGGTTGGATACGTGCTAGTGCATTGCATCAGAACCAAGTTCTCGCTGCCGAGGAGTTCCACCGCGTGGTCGATCTGTTCGATTGAGCTCATACCGGTTGACAGCACGATCGGCCGTTCAGTCATCCGATGGTAACGGAGCAAACTGTCATCAGTGAGGCACGCTGAGGCAATCTTGTAAAAGGGTGGGTGATACTGCTCCAAAAAGTCGACGGACGCCTCGTCCCAGCAGGAGGCTGTCCATGCGACACCCAAAGAGGACGCGATCTTGTCAATCTGTTCGTATTCGTCAGGTCCAAACTCGAGTCCGCGCTTGAGATCTCCGTTTGTGGGTCCAAACGGATTCTCCCGTGGTCGAGCAAGCTCTTCGGGGGTGTAGACGACGTCTACGGTGCGCTTTTGAAACTTGACGACTTCACACCCTGCTTCAGCTGACGCGGCAATCAGCTGGCGACAGAGCTCAATATTGCCGTTGTGATTGATTCCAAGCTCGGCGACCACTAGTGCAGGTTCACCCTCCCCGACCGCTCGAGTTCCCAGCGCGAGTGTGTTCGTCATGAATCCACCCTCTGGTATCCAAAGATTTCCTCGGTAAGCGCACAGATTTCGTGAAGAACGACGGTATGCATTTCCTGGACGAGTGCCGTGATTGATGATGGTACTCGGCACCAGGCTTCTGCTTTGCTAAGGGGCTCGTGCGCCGTCTTGCCGGTCAGCGCGATCAATCGGAGATTTCGTGCCAAGGCTACCTCGGCGGCACGAAGGACGTTCCGCGACCTTCCACTGGTTGATATCACGATGAGGACGTCGCCCGGCTCACCGAGTGCTTCGACCTGGCGCGCGAAGACCTCCTCGTACCCGAAGTCATTACCGACAGCGGTGAGAATGGAGGTATCAGTCGTGAGACTTACTGCGGCGAGAGGTGGGCGCCCGACGATGTAGTGGCCAACCAGCTCGGCGGCAAAGTGCTGCGCATCGGCAGCGCTCCCGCCGTTGCCACAGGCGAGAACCTTGTGCCCACTTTCGAGCGCCTTGGCGACAATATGACCTGCCCGATCGACATCTTCGTGACACGCGCTCGCGCACGAGAGAGCGAGATTCGCGAGATGACGGGCATGGTCGGCAAAGCCTTCAAGCGGTATTGAATGCTCAGGCTCGCATGTCGCTGAAGGCGAATCGGCGCTCGAGGGCATCTGCGCGTACTCCCTTCAACGCCCACTATCGGCGGCTTGTGTGCTGCGATCGGATAAGAGACTAGCCGCTGAGCTTCGCGTGGTTCGGTCGACACCAATTCGAAGGTATCCATGACCCGGACCGCGTCAGCACCCTCCGATCGCTCGGTATCGACGAGACCGCGTTCATGAAAGCGAACCCTGAGCATCCGACTTCGTACGTGACCGGCTTCGTCGATTTCGAGCGCCACGTCATCGTCGATGTGATCTGGGGCAATCGGTCGATCGACGTCAAGCGATGGCTGGCGGGTCGCGATTGGGCGTTCCTCGAGGCCGTGCGCACCGTCGCCCGTGATCTGTACGAGGGCTATCGCTCGGGGCTCATCCCTATCTCGACTACGTCCGGAAGGTTACCGATCCCTTCCAAGTCGTCGCCGCCACCAACCGCTGTGTCGACGAGGTCCGTCGACGGGCGCAGAACCAAGAGCTCGGCACGATTTGATCCGGATCCGCTCGAGCGGATCGACACCGGCGGGCAGACGGTCGACGTCGCCATCCGGCTGATGCCCTTGCAACTGAGGTGGTTGAAGCGCTGGCCGTGAGACCTCGGGATCGG
>Ga0326727_10010206_pt1 | contig 22509 bp, 17 predicted proteins | sample MB2enrmetagenome_FD_207643 | JGI IMG/M metagenome (GOLD analysis project Ga0326727, IMG submission 207643) | Lab enriched peat soil microbial communities from McLean, Ithaca, NY, United States - MB29MY | ecosystem: Environmental > Terrestrial > Soil > Wetlands > Peat | place: USA: New York...
GGCCCGAGGCTACACGCGTTTCGCCACCATGCGGACCGTTCTCTTCCTGATCGCGGGAAAGCTCGACTTCACCCGCATCAACCCGCATGCCGCATAGCCCACTCAAAATTCAAATGAGCCTTTCTTTGCTTGGCGGAAGGGGCCGTTTCTTCGTCCCGGCCTGACGACCCCCAAGCGCCGGGCGCAGCCTCGGTCAAGGATGGCCGCAGGCCACCGCGCGCTTGCGCGGCGCGAAGCGTCCTTGAGGGGGGCGAGCACGGCGCAAGGCTTCATCAGGATGGGCGCGTGCGGAGGATCATCATGCGGGACACCACCTTGCTGCAACTGGCGTTGGCTCTGACCCCGCCGTGGACGGTGAGCCGCAGTGACTTCGACCCTGAGGCAAAGCGGCTTGATATCGAGAAAGACTTCCCCTCGGGCAGCCGATTTGCCTGTCCGAGCTGCGGTGCCGCGGACTGCCCGGCCTACGACACCGAGCGGAAAACCTGGCGCCATCTCAACTTCTTCCAGCACCAGGCTTACCTGAATGCGCGTGTGCCGCGCGTGCGCTGCGACATCTGCGGCATTAAGACGGTGGGCCGGTCGTGCGCCGCGACGGGTTGGCCACAACCTGCTGCTGCGCCTCAGCACCCGCAAACAAGAAGTGCTCCGCTTTCTCGTCGATCCCCTGGTCCCGTCCTCCAACAATCTGGCTGCACGCGATGGACGGATGATGAAATTGCGCCAGAAGATCTCGGGCGGATTCCGCTCCGAGGATGGCGCAAAGGGATTTGCCGTGGTCCGATCGGTGATCTCGACCGCGCGCAAGCAACGGTGGGATGTCCTCCAGACCCTGACCGCCGATCCCGTCCGCATGATCGCGGAACTCCGTGTCGTCTGACCGCTACCGCGATACCTGGGCAGTAACGAGAAAGTCTGGAGCGGGCGAAGGGATTCGAACCCTCGACCCCAACCTTGGCAAGGTGCCCGAAGCGCTTACGCCAGGGTATCCGCCTCACCGCTACGGCAAGTTTTTATACGGTAAATCAAATAGATAAGAGCAACCGTCTCCGCCGCCAGTATCCCAGACCTACCCTGCGACTTGCTTTCAAGTGCTTGGAATCCGCTTCGTTGAGGTCTATGATAGATCTCTTCTAAGCAAACGTCCAGTAGGTGTTTGATATGGCTGGAGAAAAGATCACCAAGCGCGTCGTGGACGCCCTGAAGGCTCCGGAACCTTCGAAGGTTGGGGTCAAGGTTCGGGAGAGTTTTCTGTGGGATCGCGAACTGCGCGGCTTCGGTGTGCAGGTCATGCCCTCCGGTCTGAAGAGCTTCGTGATCCAGTATCGTACTCCCGAGGGGCGCCCCCGACGAGTGGTCCTCGGGCGCTATGGGCTGATGACCGTCGAGCAGGCGCGCATCATCGCTCACGAGAAGCTCGTCGCCGTGTCCAAGGGCATCGACCCTGTCGCCGAAGAGGCCAAGGCGGCGGGCCTCGTGACCGTTGCCGAAATCTGCGACTGGTACACCACCGAGGCCGAGGCTGGACGGATCCTCGGCCGGCGCCGACGCGCCATCAAGGCGTCCACCCTGGCGATGGATCGGAGCCGTATCGAGGCACACGTCAAGCCGCTGCTCGGGCGTCGGCAGATCGGCTCGCTCAAGCTCGGTGACATCGAGGGCGCGCAAGCCGACATCGCCGCGGGCAAGACGTCGAAGGCGCGCGTCGGCAGCCGGGGTGGCGCCACCACCGGCGGCGAAGGCGTCGCGGCGCGCACGATGTCGACGCTGCATGCCATCTTCGAGCACGCCGTGCGCCTTGGACGGATCGAAGTGAACCCCGCCAAAGGCGTTCGGAAACTGGCGGCTCAGCCGCGTGAGCGGCGCCTCAGTCGCGCCGAGATCGAGCGGTTGGGCAAGACCTTGCGCGCGGTCGCCGAGGAGGGGGAGCATCCGACCGGACTTGCGGCCATCCGCTTTCTGCTGCTCACGGGGTTCCGACGCATGGAAGGCCTGGGCCTGGAACGCACCTGGCTCGATGAGGAAGAAGAGGCGATCCGGTTCCCTGATACCAAGAGCGGCGCCCAGACGCGCGTGATCGGGCGCGCCGCCATTGAGCTGCTGCTCGACCAGCCAAAGACGAAATCGCCCTACTTCTTCCCGGCCGATTGGGGCGAGGGCCATTTTGTCGGTGTGGTCCGTGTTCTGGATCGGGTCTGTGAGAAGGCACGGCTGGCCGACATCACACCGCACACCTTGCGCCATACCTTTGCCAGCCTGGCCGGGGATCTGGGTTTTTCCGAGTTGACCATCGCCGCCCTGCTCGGACACTCGGCCCGCGGCGTCACCCAGCGCTACATTCACATCGATGAGGCGCTGAGAATGACTGCTGACCGCGTGGCCGGAGAGATGGCCGATATTCTTGACGGCCGAGCGACACCGGCACGCACGCGCGCCCCTCGCGGCGACCGCGCCGAGCGGCATCCGGAAACCGTTAGCTCATGAGATACGGCCGTGATGAGGGTGGTGAGGGTTTGTCAGAAATTTGTAGCGGGTTTCTGACAAACCTAGCGCCCTGCCATCCAGTATCTCCCGGAACAGAGTCCGAAGAAAACAGCATGCTTCGGTCGTCCGTTCTCGACGTCAGAAAAGTGCAGTTAACTTCGGACATAACGAATGTAGCCAACCATGGCGGTTCGCGCCCGGCTGCTTAATCGTATCGTATCAGACCCGGGAAATGTATGGCCGCCCCCGATGGAACAGTCTTACTGAGCGGGAAGGAGGAAGACGTGCGTTATGACGCGATCGACGTTCTGCCGGCAGCCTATGGCAGCTTTTTCGACAGCGTCATGTCGGAGGACCGTCTGAGTAACGAGACACTCCATGTTGGTCGCGACCTGCTCCGATCTTGGGGCGCGAATGTGGGTGCCACTGTCTAAAGAACTTCGGCGCGCCGCCGGCGCCAGCTTAAGTCGGCGTCGACTGCGTCACGGCCAGCACCTGGCTGATGAAGGCTAGGGCGAGTTGGCGCGCCGCCGCATCGCCCAGACCAGTGACGTGCTTCCACCACGGCGTCGCCCGGTCGGCGAACAGCTCCTTCAATCTTGCGACGTGCTCCGCGGTCAGTGGCTGATCCGGCACGCCGCCGCAGTTGGCCCAGGCGAAGTTCAGGCTGTCGCGGACTACTCGGTCACGCTCAGCGGCCTGGTGCGAGCCCAAGACTGGGCCGAACACCGCGCCGAAGGCCTCTTGCCGCTTTCCAGGGTCGTCACGCTCATAGTCATAAATCGCCCGCACATCCGCCACGTCGAAATCGAGGCGTACCGCGACGTCGACCGTCTCGCCAGTGCGGGGATCTAGGGCGTAGACCGCCTTCAGCCGGTCGCCGACATGGTCACGGCCAAGGCAAACCACGGCGCGGTGGATGCCGAAGTATTCCACGTATCCCAAGATCAATCCTGTCTCAGGATTGGCATCAATGGCGACACAGTGCAGCGGCATCGCCGGCGGCCGGCCGTCGACGGGGTCATCGACGTAGTAGTAGCCGAAGCAGGGTTCTGCGTCGGCTTCGCGCAGGTAGGCCAACGCGTCGCGGCATTGGACTATCGGGAGGCCGGTCTCGTGTGCCAGCGCCAAGGCGCTCTTGACGAGGGACCGGCCCGACAATGGGCCCCCGAAGTTCAAGTCAATGCGCACGACGCCCTTCGCGTAGGACCGTTGGATCTCGGCGCCGGCCAAGGCCGCCTCCACGTCCACCTTCGGATATTTACGCTTCACCCCTTCCAGCACGTCGCGCGCCTGGGCGATCGACCCGGCATTGACCGCGATGGTCTCGCCATCCGGGATCGGCGTGCGCTTGATCTCCGGCCGGGCCATTTCTAGCTGGCCGCCCGCGTTTAGCAGGAGGTTCTCACCAGCGGTTGTGGTGACCGCCATCCGTAAGGTCCGCCCACGTTGGCGCTTCACGCCGAAATGCAGAGCCAGCGGTCGCAGCTGCTTTTCAAGCGCCGCGTCCCAGGTATGGCCCGAGCGGTGATTGCAGCCGTCGTGCAGGAATCCGCCCACGGTTCGGCGCCCGCCGATCGCGTTGGGGAGAATATGCTCCTCGGACTCATCGGCGGGCGCTATGTACTGGCCGCAAATGGCGCAGATCGGCACTCGTTCCTCCTTAAGCAAACGGCGCCGACCGGAGAATATTCTGGCTTTGAACGATGATGTTGCACCATCGCCTGGCTCGCGTGACCGCGTTGTAAAGCAGCCGGCGCTTGTGCTCGACATCGCCCCCCACCTGATACGGCCAGATGACGACGACGCCCTCGAACTCGCGGTTTTTTGCCTGTTGGACTGTCATCGCGTTGAACAGATGCGATCCACCGCTACCGTGCTGCCTGCGTAGAGCTACGTTCCGCGCAATCACCGCTTCGATTTCCTCGCGGGTAAAGGCCAAGCGCCCAACCGCGTGAATCTGATTGTGCACCCAGCTGAGTGCCCCCTTTGCCGGCCCGGATGGAAGAAGTGCCCGAAGCGCGGCGCATGCCTCTGCGGCGGTTGGCGCCGCTGATATCTGAAGTGCTCCGACAATGAGCTGAGTCTCGTCGCGGTCCGTTCCCTCCCAGTAGATGGAATACGGGCCATTTTGTTGTCGACCGCAGGGGCCTTGCACAACCCGCGCGATGACCGACCGAGCAAACCCGCCCTGCAGGGCGGGTGTGATGACAGCCACATCGCCGCCCTGGCGCCACGCGATAGCGTTTGCGAGCAATGTGGCCGCGAGCGGCACGCTCACGCCCGGCTGCAAGATGCGAAACCCTTGCCCGTTCACCGGCGCCTGGCTGCTCCGGATCGCCGTTGCCGCCGCGAGAAGGCCCCCAACGTTTGTTCTCCGAACCTGGACTAGCGTTTCCGGCACTGCTGCATTCTGCAGCCATGCCACGAGAGGGTTCGGGCGAAGCGCTTGATCTAGGCATTGAAACTCATCTGCCGCTATCAGCGCATGCGTTGCTCCCGAAAGAGCAACCAGCATGCGCAGACGCTGCGGCCGAAGATCTTGGCCTTCATCGACGAGGACGATCGGAAAGCTCATCGCGGTCCACGATCGGACCTGCGACTGTTCAAGGAGCATACCTGCCGCATCGCACACCGCGTCGAATTCACCCTCCGTGGTGGCCGGTATACCAAGGGCGGTCGCGAGACCCCGCCAGCGTCGGTAAATGCGCCATGCGAAGGCATCCACAGTGCAGCATTGGACTCGCCCAGCAAGACCGGCCACGCCTTTGAGGCGATCCGATAGCCGTCGCCGGGCTCCGTGCATGAAGGTCAAGGCGAGCACACGCTGACCGTGGGTCAACGGATGGGCGGCGAGCGTTTCCGCGAGCATCGCCATGAGGCGGTGCGTTTTCCCGCAACCCGCAGCCCCCTCAACCGCGCGAATGCTCACGGCTGAAAGACCCTGATCGTAGCGTTGTTCGCATCGGCGACAAACATGGGGTTCGCCACTCCCTTCGCGAGATCCGCGATTCCGTTCAGTAGGGAGCGGGCCCGTGCACAGCAGGCTTCGTTTGCTCCGATTGCGGCGGCGATGGACTCGTAGCTGGACGTGTCTTTCTTGAGCCCACCGGCATTGCGGTTCTCACTTTTCAGGCGTGCAACCAAATCCGCCGTCGTCGCCGGCGGGTTGTCGATATGGATTGCCGCAAGGCAGGCGGCCGCGTCCGCGTCGATGATCCAACCGAGCGTATCCTCAAGCATCTGACCATCTGCCCAGCGGATGATCACGCCTGAATTCGGAGCACCGGCAGCGCTAAGGGCGGCGGCGTAGCCCAAACCTTCGGCGTCACCGTCGACGATCGCCACCACTCGCGGGTGTAGGGGCGCCATGGCGTCGACGGTTCGGACAACCGCTCCATCATGCGTAGGGATCACGCCGACAAAAGCGTCAAACCTGCATTCGTCTGCTGCTGCCCAGCTTTGGTGCAGGTCGACCGCGCGCACCAGAAGCCCCATCCATTCGTAGTCGGTGCGTCCCTCGGGGACCAAGACGAACTCGTGCATCAAGGCGGCAATCGTCTCGACGCGATTGACCTGGAAGAGCTTGCGGACGCTATTCGGTGTGTCAGCCGGCAGTATGGACGTCAGCAAAGCGACGGACGTGAGTTGACCGTTGTCGTTGCGAAGCACAGCTACGCCCTTCGGATCGGCGAGCGCCGCCACCATCGGCGAGTGTGTTGAAACGAAAGTCTGCTGAGAAAGCGCCTGAATGCGATGGACCAGTCGCCGCTGAAGTGCGGGAGGGACGTGAAGCTCAGGCTCCTCCAACGCCATCCAGAAGCCCTCGTTGGCGTCCGCGCGAAGTCGTCCGAACTGAAGCAGCAACAGCAAGTGCTGTAACGACAGCAGCCCGCTGCCATGCCGCCTTGCCGGCAGAGGCAAATCAGCTCCCTCGTGCGCGTAGTGCGACACTACCGACTCCAGCAAGCCGTCGCTGTCGGTCGCGGTCACTCTCAAATGGAGCGTCGGCGCTGTCCGGAAGAACCCGCGCAATTCGGCGTTCAGTTGCGCGACAATCGGTGCGAGGCGTGCGTCCTCCTCCAGGCGCGCATCGGGCACTCGTAACCTATCGCGCTCACTAAGGACGGACTCCGATGGTTGGCCCTCGCCGGCCGCGACAACCCGCCTGAACAGTTCCGATCCGAACGAGACCGTTCGGTCCCATGTTCGTGCCGCGGGCACGAAGAAAAAGCCGATGTCTCTGATCAGACGTGCCGGGAAGCCCGTGGTGCTCTCTTCGGAGAACACATCGTCGACCGCATCGTCATCGTGGAAATACCGCAGCGTTTCCACTTCCAGCGACGGCCGGTGGAACCTGGCGGCGAAGGCGACCTGGCAGGCGAGACGCCAAGCGGGATCTGCGCGCGCCGGCATCACGGCACCGTTCGCCGGATTCCACCATTTCACCACGCCTCTGTCGTCGCGAAACCAGTCCATGTGCTGGGCAGGATCGTCGCCTTCGAAGTCAATGACAGTTGCGATCAGGCGGATGCGGTCTGGCGGCTGCGGATTACTACCGTAAAAATCGTGCTCCGTTAGTTGGCGGATCATCCGGTCTCGGCCGAACAGAAGCGCCAACGCCTCGACGACCGTTGTCTTCCCGCAGTTGTTCGCTCCAACGAAGACGGTATGGGGCGAGAACAGGACCGTGCCCTCACGGATACCGCGAAAATTCTCGATCTCTAGCTTTGCGATCTGCAAAGTTCCGCCCCCCCGACACCGTCTTTGCTCGGTCGCTTCGACGCAGGCTCACCGCAGAGCGGCCATGCCCTACCGCATTGGTTCCCTGTGCTTAGACCCTGCGCGCAACCATTGACAGGCACTTATAACCGGCCGTATTTGCCCGGTAAAGGAGGCCCCGTCATGTTTGCCTATAATCCCGAGAAATTCGCGTCACTCTATGAGGCCGAGTTGGGCCAGCGCATCTGGGCGTTCCTGACCGAGGCCGAGAATGTTGCGCGCTTGGAGACCGCCTCTCAGCTCGGCAAACCGGCCGTCGAAGGTATCGAGGAGCACCTGCTCGACGAGTTTCGTGAGGAGGTGTTGGCCGATCGCGTTAAGCAGATGGTCGGCCACATGGTGCGTCAGATTTTGGAGCAGCGTGACTGGGTCCTCGATCAGGCTGATGTAAAGGTCCAGTCGGTGCCCTTCAGTAAAGCGGCGCGCTACCGGCGCCCCGATTGGATCACCTTCCATGCTTTCCGCAACGCCAGTGACCCGCGCGACGTAGTTATCACTGATCGACGGCAGAACGCCCCCCTGCCAGCTGATGCCCGGTGGTCCTTCTATGCTACCTTCTCGAGCCCTTTGAAGGCGTCAGTTGCCTTCGGTGTCCGTGATATCCGCCAGCTCCGGCAGCATGTGCATGCGCACGGCTATCAGCGCATGCGCATCGAGCGGATGTTGCGGCGTGCGTGAACGCGATGGCGGATCACCTTCACATCACGCTCAGAGACCGGGACGAGCCGTTGTTGCTCGCATGGCCGACAGAGGGCAGTGAAGGCGGATTAATCCGATTTGAGAAGGCTGCCGATTGGCGTACCTTCGTCGCGAGTCTGGGCATCGACACCCGCATTCCCGAGATCGTGCGAGCAAAGTTTGCCCGGGCGCAGACCCTCTACCTGCTGGGCTGGGTCGACTTCAGTATCTTGAAGGCAGGCGAGCTTGCAGCCCTGATCGCCCTAGAGTTGGCGCTGATGGATCAGTACGGAGGACGCATCTCGAAGAACAAGCGAAGCTTTGCGGCGCTCCTCAAATTCATGGTCGATTCCGATGGCCTGAACGACGCGCAAATTCCGATGGTCGTGCGCTGTGGAGGAACTGCGATCGGTCAATTGACGGGCGAGACACATCCCACTCTCGCCGCGCGTCGAAACTCGCTGGCCCATGGCGACCCGTTTGATGGACTGCCGACGGGTGGCCTTCTTGAGTTGGTGAGAGACCTTATCAACTTCGCCTACCGGGATTACATCGCCGAGTTCGAAGGCCTCGCCTCGGTCGCGGAATTCCGCTTCCAGCCTCTCCAAGTGCAATAGAGGGGCGGCATGGAGACCTTCAACCTAGACGCTCGCCAGCTCGCTCGGATCGAAGCTGTTCATCGTGGCTTCCTCTACCAGCACCTCTACGCGGCTGCCTGCTTGTTCCGCGCCGCGCGTTCGGGCGTCACGTATATCGTCGTCGAGAACGACGAAGACGTTGAACTGGTGCTCCCCGACAGGCGCATCTACGCGCAGATAAAAACCCGCGGATCACGCCTCATATTCAGTGATATCGAGGGCGCGCTCACGCGGTTCGATGAAATTCGGGCAGAACACCTCGCGGGCCGGCGAAGCGGCGCTTGCCAGTTCGTTATCGTCTCAAATACGGCACTGGGCCCCGACTTGGCCGAGCGCACCAAAAATTCCGCGTGGCCCGCCGACATTGCTCTCGTGCATCCGGGGTGTGCGTCCCCAGACGCTGCGCTTCCCGAACCGTGGGAAACTATTGGCGAGGCCTTCGAAGCATGCCGAACAGCGGCAGAGACACTCCCGTTCTCGGTCTTGGCGCCGGAGACGCTCGTTTGGAAACTCGCGGGCAGGATATTAGCGGCTTCAGCAGGAATCGAGCCAAACCTCAACCACACATTCGTGGTCGACGCCCTTCCTGACCTCTTCGAACAGCTTGTCGTGCAACTTCACGACTTCCCGGCGCCGCCTCTGCGATACCGGCCCCAGGAGCAGGAGCCGGCGCTCGCTAGCGCGCACCACGTGCGGCTCGTTGTCGGCTTTTCTGGCGCTGGCAAAACGTCCTGGGTGTCGCAAACGGCTCTGCATGCAACCGACAGGCTGGCCTATTACGATGTTGCGGACATCTCAGGCCCCGCGCTGGCGAGTGCCGTCGCGCGCGAGTTGGCCGCCCGAATGTTCGGCTCTCGCGGCGGTACCCTCGGGGAAATTCTCTTGCCTGGAGCTAGCGGGACGGAGGTCCTCTTCGCAATCGGCCGCCACCTCGCAGACGACGGTCTCACCGCGACCGTCGTCCTCGACAACGCCCACCGTGTTGCGCCTGGCGACATCGCATCCCTCATTGGAGCGTCCCAGCAACTGCACTTCGTCCTGCTCGCTCAACCGAGCCCGTCGATCGCACGACTTGAAGCCACGCTCGGCATATCGGCAGAGCGACTGCTCGGTTGGTCCAACGAAACTGCGGCGGTAGAAGGCGCATCGCTCGGATGTCGCGGCGACTTCGCAGACTACGAGCGATTGCTGAATCTCACCGCGGGTCTGCCACTCTACGTTCAGAATGCGCTGAAGATTGCCGCTGATTCCTATGACGGAAGTGTCGACCGTTTGTGCACAGCGATTGAAGAACGGACGCACATTGTGGAGACGGCGCAGGAACTCATCCTCGCGGACGTGTTCGACACTTTCAATGACAATGAGCGGCGTGCTGTTGCGGCGCTCAGCCTCAGCGATGTCCCGCTCGCCCAGGCCGAAGCCACCACCGTACTGCAGCGGACGTTCGGCATAGCGTCCGCCGACGCGGCGGCCGCGTTTCGCCGGCTTCGCTCAAGCGGCTCGATCCAGATCTTCGGTGTCGACCGCTTCAAGATCCACGACGCTATCCGGCCGCTCGGACGCGCGTTCCTCAACGTTTGCGGGTCTCCAGCGGTCAAGACAGCGCAGGAGGCCATCCGTGACCTCCTGATGGTCGCGCTACCCAACGAGCATGATCGTCAGCGAGTACTCCTATTGCTGCGCATGTTTGTGGCCTTGGGCAATGTGAAGCCGTTGGTCGAAATGGCAACGGACGAGCTGTTCCATGAGCTCGGCTACATGGATGAGATTTCCGCCTTTCTGACCGAGGCGGCTGCGTCTCCCGACATTGCGGCCGAAGATCGGTTTTGGGCCCTGGATGGGCTCGTCTTCGCGCATTTCAAGGACGGCGACAATACGGACATCCGTAGCAAGCTCGATCGTATGGATGAACTGATCAAAGCCAACAATCTCGGTCAGTCCGAACGCCTCGCCGTCGGCATGAAACGAATGGTCTTTGCGGCACGCGACAAGGACGTCGCGACCGTGAAGAGAATTATGAGCGAGCTGAGCCGCGTGCTGCCGCAAACGCCGCAGCACCTCAGGGTCGCAAAATACAATTATGCACACGCCCTTTTCGAACTCGGCATGATGGACGAGTGCGTCTCTGGCACCCTCGATCTGATCGCCGAATATTATGACCTGCTCGGACTCAGGTTAGCCGACGTGATGGGGAACAACCCCGACAAGATTTTCCCTCTGCTCAAAGGCGAGAACCACACCGACGACTTGAAACATCTCGCTGACTCGCTCGATCTCCAATCCAAGGCGGTGAAGGCGACCGGAAACAACCCAGGCCTAGCCCCCATCCACGCGATGAAGTTCTACTCGATGGCTCAATCGCTGGATTCCTTCGTGAGAGTAGGCCAGGAACTCGTTGACGACTTCATCGGCCGAAACGACTACGTCGGCGCCCGCGACGTGATCGAGCGAAACCTCATGCCGACCATCATGGATTTGAAGCTCGCCGGCCGGGTTATCCCTGTGCGCAGCCAGTACGCCGTCGTCCTCGCTTATTGCGGAGCGTTCGATGCGGCCGATGCTGAGATGACCCGGCTAGCACCCTATGAGAGCGGGTTGGACGCTCGCGGCCAATGGGAATTACGAAATCAACGAGCGCTAATCGCCCATCTAAAGGACAATCCCCCGCCGCCGCAGTGGCAGATGCCGCCCAAACTCGGTGGGCCAGCCACATAGCTCAGGTTCGCTATGATGCGATCCATCGCCGCAAAAAGTAGTCGGTCTCTTTCCGGCTTTTGCAATGATAGGTCTTTCGGATCATCTTCCGAAGCGTTTCCCCTTGCGGCCCCTGTCGCTCCTCGCCTTGGGCAAGGTCTACCGCAGCCAACTCCTCCGGGGAAAAGCCGTCCATCGGCATCGGATTGACGGTCCAAATCTCTCCTAGGCTCGCGACAACGCCGTTTGAAAACTCAATACGCTTGAGCAAGCGTGGCAACTGACTTTCGAGCCCGTAGAGCCGTGCAGCGCCGAGCTTTGTGCTGACCCGGACATCCAATATCGGTTTCCGCCGATAGAATGTAACATCCGTCGGCTGCCCGGATGTCGATAGCATAGTAAGCGTATGGGTGAGCATTGCCTCGCGACCGCCGAAATGCTGTTCAAGGCGTTGCATCGCCTCTTGTGGCGCGATGTCCTGGGTCACGGTATCTCGATGCTAGTCTGAGAGATTGGATAAAACCGAGTGGCGATGTTCAGTCCCCGCGTCTCTGTCATTACGTAGTGGACAAACTTCTGCTTGGCGACCAGACGGATGCATCTGAGTTCGGTCTCATCATATACCTCAAGCCGGGCCAGCCACTCATCGCCAAAGTCGATGTAGACCGGGCATTTCGCATCCAGCCAGGTCTTGCGCGGGCGCACCCAGTCATATTGATGATGTCCCCGATAGCTCGCCTCGACCTCGGGCCGGATCCGTTCAAGGCTTTCGATCAAGCCGCCGCGCAGCGTGGCCTTCGTCACGCCGGGATAGTGCTCCTGATTGGCCGACACCCGGAAGAACATCCCGCAATTCGCTCCAGCCGTGTGGCGAGCCGCCTTCGCCCAAACAAGATCCGGAGCAAGCTCAGAGGCCGGGTCCGGCAACATGTGATAGATGTCGAAATTCTTCCGGAATGGCGTGCCGTCGATCACCCAGACGAGGTTCTGATAAAATGCCTCCCGCGACTCCCGTTCGGCATCCGTCATGCTCGAATGCTGGACCTCGATATAAATGCCGGTCGGCGTCTTGATGTCTGCGCGGTGGATTTCGCCGTCAGGCGCGGTGTGCGAGATTTCCCGACAGTCCTCGGGGAAACGGTTCTTCCATTCCCGATGCCACTCCGTCTCATTCTCCCACCAAGGATCGCAGTTGCGGCGGCCGCGGTGTGCCCAATGATGGATGATGCGCGGGCCGCACTTGGCGACCATAGCGGCGGCGCAGGTCGGACAGCTCCCCGTTCCGCCTGGAAAGGCCTCCTTTCGTTCACCATCCACCAACGCGTACTGCATGCCTGCTCCCATCTCCGCCATTCTGACTCTGGGTCAGCATCGGTCTCCCTTTTTGGCGCCTACTTCAGTTGGCTTGCCTTGTTCTTCCGCGTCTCTCCGTTCCAAAGACTCGACAATGGCGCCGCCGCCAGCCTGTCGCCGAACGGCACGACGTCCGCGCTGTCGTAAAGGACGACGCCAAAGGCAAAGCGGTTTCCGCACGCCTCGGCTAAGGCCCGCAGGCCGGCGAAATCACCGGCTTTGACCGTCGCGCTCGCCTTGACCTCAATGCCTGCGATCATCCCGTCATCACGTTCCAGCACGATGTCCACCTCGCGCCCATCCCGATCCCGAAAATGGTGAGGGGTCAGCCGCAGGTCCGAGGCCGTCATCAGCTTCAAAACCTCCGCGAACACGAAGCTTTCGAGCAGCGCGCCGAACGTGCTGCGATCCGCCTTGACCCTGTCGAAGGAAAGACCGCGCACAGTCGCTAGCAGGCCGGAATCGAGGAAGTGCAGCTTCGGCGTCTTGACGATGCGCTTTAGGGCATTGGTGAACCATGGTTGCACCGTCGCGATCAGGAACACCTGCTCAAGCAGCCCGACGTAACGCTGCCCCGTCTTGTGACTGACGTTGATGCCGGCGCCGAACTGCGAATAGTTGACCAATTGGCCGGAGTGCTCGGCCAGCAGCCTTACGAATTTCGGAAGTTCCGTCAGCTTTTCGACATCAGCGATATCCCGCAGATCGCGCGTCAGAACCGACGTGAGATAGGATCTCGACCAGTCCTGCCGCCGACGCTCGCTGTCGCGGCTGATCGCTTCGGGGAAACCGCCGAGCAGGACAATCTGGACAAGATCGTCGCCGAGGATTGCCTCCCGCTGGCTCCGGAGCTTTCCCGCGAAGAGATGCTCCAGGAAAGTCGGCGTCCTGCCTTTGACCTCAGCCCTTGCGAGCGGCAGCATCTGGATGGTCTCCATCCGACCGGCCAGGCTGTCGGCGACTCGCGGCAAGGTCAGGACGTTCGCCGAGCCGGTGAGAAGGAAGCGACCCGGCCGATAGTCCTCGTCGACCGTCTTCTTGATGGCGAGCAGCAGGTCAGGGGCGCGCTGAATTTCGTCGATGATGGCCCGGTCGAGGCCACGAATGAAGCCGGCGGGATCGGACTGGGCGGCCTCGAGGGCCGTTCGATCGTCGAGCGTGATATAGGCCCGCCCGGCATCTCCCATTTTTCGGACGAGCGTGGTCTTGCCGGCACGGCGCGGGCCTACAATCAGGACCACTGGCGTATCAGAAAGAGCTTCCTCCGCCCGTCTCTCCACAAACCGCTCGAACATGCCATCTCAAAACCGCACGGCTGCAACTATCGAGTCCGGCTAATTGGGAGTCAATGGTCCGCTGATTGGAAGTTACCAGAGCGCGATCTAGAAGGCCTGGAGGGGAAAAGCCTTCCCCCTGGCCGGCGCCTTGGTCGCCGGCGCACCCCCATCTGCGGGGACACCCCGCAACGCCCCGAGAGTGAGAGTGCGGACGGGTTTTCCGTGACGGGTTGAGGGTTGTCGAGAGAGGCTCGGCAAGCGCCTGTCGCGGAGGTCCGCGATGTCCAAACGCACTGCTCACGCCCGCACCGGCCAGGACCGGGCGGGCCTCTATCAGGAAATCACCGACAAGATTATCGCCGAGCTGGAGGCCGGCAGCGCGCCCTGGGTCCAGCCCTGGGGGACGGCGGCGACGAAGGCGCCGCTCGGCCTGCCCAGGAATGCCTCGACCCAACGGCGGTATTCGGGGATCAACGTGCTCATCCTCTGGGGCGCCGTCATCGAGCACGGCTTTGCTGGCCAGAGCTGGCTGACCTTCCGCCAGGCGCTCAGCCTCGGCGGTCATGTCCGCAAAGGCGAACGCGGCACGACTGTCGTCTATGCCGACCGGTTCACGCCGGATGACGAACGCCGGCGCGCGGCGGAGACGGGTGAGGAGGCGCAGGCCATCCCGTTCCTGAAGCGCTTCACGGTCTTCAACACCGCGCAATGCGCGGGCCTACCGGACGAGATGATGGCAATGGCGCCTCCGGTTGAAACCGATCTGGTTCTGCCGCAGGCCGAGGCGCTGATCCGCGCGACCGGCGTGGATTTTCGGATCGGCGGCGAGCGCGCCTTCTACGATCCGCGGCATGATTTCGTGCAGGTACCGCCGCCGCAGGCCTATTTCGAGCCTATCAACTGGCACCGGACCGCGCTGCACGAAATCGGTCACGCCAGCGGTCATTCCTCTCGTCTCAACCGAGATATGTCTGGCTCCTTCGGGTCGAAGAAATATGCGTTCGAGGAGCTGATCGCGGAAATATCCGCCGCCTATTTGTGCGCCTCGCTCAACATCACGCCCACGGTGCGCCATGCCGACTATATCGGTTCGTGGCTCGACGTGCTGCGGGAAGACAACCGCGCCATCGTGCGCGCCGCCAGCGCCGCGTCGAAGGCGGCGGATTACATACTGGGGTTCCAGTCCGAAACTCCTGAGGCAAATGCGGCAATTTCAGCCGATGACGAGAGGGCGGCAGCATGATGGTGCTTTCCGCCTGCCGGGTTTCAGCCGAACCGCAGAGCCGAATATCCGTGCTCCCGCTTTTCCGGCTTTCCGGGTCTGCGGTCCTCCGAGAGTTAAAGGGCTGCGCCGGTTTCGTGACGAGGTCGGGTCGAGAGAGAGGCTTTCGACCGCCCGTCACGGAGAAACCGACATGGCGACAACCATTCAGAAGATCACGCTCAGCGCCTCGCGCGATATCCCCTTCAACAAGCTGGTTCTGAGCCAGGCGAACGTCCGGCGCGTGAAGGCCGGGGTCTCAATCGAGGAGCTGGCCGAGGACATCGCCCGGCGCACGCTGCTGCAAGGCCTCAGCGTCCGCGCCGTCGTTGACGCCGGCGGCAACGAGACAGGCATGTTCGAGGTGCCGGCCGGCGGCCGACGCTTCCGGGCGCTGGAATTGCTGGTCAAGCAGAAGCGCCTAGCCAAGACCGCGTCCGTGCCGTGCGTCGTGCGGGACGGCGGGATCGCCGAGGAGGATTCGCTGGCCGAGAACGTCCAGCGCGTCGCGCTCCACCCGCTCGATCAGTTCCGCGCCTTCCAGGCATTGCGTGAGAAGGGCCTCGGCGATGAAGAGATCGCCGCACGGTTCTTCGTGAACCCGACTGTGGTGAAGCAACGCCTGCGCCTGGCCGCGGTGTCGCCGAAGCTCCTCGACATCTATGCCGAGGACGGGATGACGCTGGAGCAATTGATGGCGTTTACCGTCACCGCCGACCACGCCCGCCAGGAGCAGGTCTGGGATTCCGTTTCGCGGAGCTACAACAAGGAGCCTTACCTGATCCGCCGGCAGCTCACCGAGGGTGCGGTCCGCGCGGCCGACCGGCGGGCGCTTTTCATCGGCATAGAGGCTTACGAGGCGGCGGGTGGCGTGGTGATGCGCGATCTGTTCCAGCACGATGACGGCGGCTGGCTTCAGGACCCGGGGCTGCTCGATCGGCTGGTGACCGCGAAGCTCCAGGCTGAAGTAGTGGCCTTACGTAATGAAGGCTGGAAGTGGATCGCGGTCGCGACCGACTTCCCCTACGGCCACAGCACCGGTCTGCGCCGCCTGGTTGGCGAGACCACCGAACTCACCGAGGAGGAGGCGGTCAGCTTCGATGCGCTGCGCAACGAGTATGAGAATCTCGAGGCCGAGCACGCTGGCGGCGACGACTTGCCCGAGGCGGTCGATCAGCGGCTAGCCGAGATCGAGACCGCCATCGCGGCGTTCGAAAACCGCCCGATCCGGTTCGATCCCGCCGACATCGCCCGCGCCGGCATCTTTGTCAGCATCGATAGCGACGGCGCATTGCGTGTCGAGCGCGGCTTTGTCCGGCCCGAGGATGAAGCGCCCGTCGAGCCGGTTGCGACCGACGCCGACGACACGCCGGAGCCGACCAGCACGGAGATCCCCATCCAGGGCGCCGTCATCACCATCGGCGGCGCACCGTCTGCATCCGAACCAGAGGCACCGGAAGATGACGAGACGATCCGGCCGCTGTCCGACCGGTTGGTGACGGAGCTGACCGCCCACCGCACCCTGGCGCTGCGCGACGGCGTGGCGAACGACCCGCAGGTGGCGTTCCAGGCCGTGCTGCACGCCCTCTGCCTGAATGCCTTCTACCGCTACGCCGCCAGCACCTGCCTGGAGATCACGGCGAAGCAGTCCGGCTTCTCGGCACAGGCGCCCTGCCTGGCCGAGACCGCTTCCGCCAAGGCGATCGATGCTCGCCATGCCCAATGGGCCAAGCAGTTGCCGGAAACACCGGCCGATCTGTGGGAAACGCTGACGGCGTTCGACAGCGCCAGCCAAGCGGCGCTGTTCGCCCACTGCGCGTCGCTCACCGTCAACGTGGTGAAGGAGCCGTGGAACCGGCGGCCGGATGCTTTTGCCCATGGTGATCAGCTCGCCCGCGCTGTCAGTCTCGACATGGCGGCCGCCGGCTGGAAGCCGACCGTCGATAATTATCTCGGCCGGGTGCCGAAGGCCCGCATCCTGGAAGCCGTGCGGGAGGCGAAGGGCGAGCACTCCGCGCAGCTCATCGATCACCTGAAGAAGACCGAGATGGCCAAGGAAGCCGAACGGCTGCTGGACGGCACCGGCTGGCTCCCAGAGCCGCTGCGTCTCGCCGGAGCTGAGCCGGCGGTTACCGAACCGGCGGGTGAAGCCGAGGCCCTTCCGGACTTCCTGACCGGCGAGGAGGACGCTACAACCGATAGCGAGGAGCCAGAGCCGAACGCCATAGCGGCGGAATAGGACGCATCAGCGGGGCGGCTTCGGCCGCTTCGCGCCTCAAGGCGGTCAAAAGGCAGGCGACGGGGCTTTGCCGAAAAGCGAACGTTCAGCTTGGGCCGAAACACAGCAATAGTAGCCCGTATGGCCCTTTCCATGCCGGACTTTCGTCGCCCCCATACATTCCCCGCATGGAAAGGGCCATGAGGCTACTTGGTGACAATCAACGTTTGCCGCTCAAAATCGAATGCGCGTCAAACGACGCGCCCGGACGTCCTCAAGATGCGGTTGACGTTCAGCTTTATAGTCGAAATAGCTGTCCATGGCGGCAAAGAAGCGAGATTCCATGAAATACCAGTTGGTCGTCGTTCCGTCGCTACTGACGAGCCAATCACCGGCAACATATTCGGGGACACTGTGAAACAGCAACACGAGCGAACAGGCAAGGCTCCGTGAAATCAGATCGTTCAAGGCTTCAATTTCCGCAGGACTTTCCTTGCCTGCTGTCCGGCCGGCCTCGACTGCCGTAATTCGATCCCGGATTTGCAATGGGGAGAGATGTACGTAATCTGAGGTGAGGCCATATAGACGCCCTGTTTCCTCGCTAAACTCCACTCGGCGGTCCTCAGGGAGCATTTGTAGATTGAGGCTTTGTTTAATCGAAACTCTCTGCGAGCCGAGCTCACGATTAAATTTTTTAAGCTTTTCCTGGACGGAGGATTTATAGCTCTTTTGCTGAACGAAGCAAATCTTAATCGAGGACTCGATTAAAAAGCGAAGCTCGCGTTTTGCAACGCTGTTCAGGGCCTCCATAGCTAGCATTACGATTGAAATTGATGATTGAACAATATCCTGCGCGAGGTAAGACAATAAGTGATTGTCCACATAAGTGGGGTCGCGGGCCGTATCCTGAATGAGAAAATGTACGCCCGCCATATAGGATCGGATAATGAGATCCGTCTTCTTGAGTTGCGCTGCAATCTCAGGGAGCAAGTCATCAAGCTGTGTTTTCAGAAGCATTGTCGTTCCTATTCGCCGTACGATGGCCGCCCTGGACAAATGCGGTGGGCGACGATGGCGGTTCTGCTGCAGAAGGCATGAGCCGGAGTCATCGCCGCTGCTTCGTTGTGGCACGCCTCATTTTGCGCAGCGCTTCAGCAGTAACCATTGGCTTTTTCTTGTGAAGCATTCTATGACAGTTCGGGCACACGGCAATAAGCTCGTGCAAGCTTGTCGAGTCCCCGTCAGGGTTCATCTCTGATACAGGTCGAGTGTGGTGACATTCGATGAACTTGTTGCCGATGTCGCCATACTCCGCCTCGAAATCGAATCCGCAGACCGTGCACGCGAACGAGGTCAGGCTTCGCTTGAATGCGTCGATCAATCGGCGATTACGTTCGATCGCGTTATGCAATCGAACGCGGCGGCTCCCCTCTTCAAACGTCTCTGGGGGAGCCCTCGTGTAAAATATGGCCGGCGCTTCTTCGATAATGGCGTCGAACTGCGACTCTGTTAGATTATATGAAGTCACCATTCGCTGCCTGCCGGGCGCGAAGATGTTTGGAGCTATGGGGATCGGTGCTTCGAATACGACGACCCTTTCTATCGGAATCTCCCAGCTATGGTAGGATAATTCCTGCGTGATTGCCGCGTGTACTTGCGACTTCGTCATTCGGTTGTAGCGGTTTGACAGCGAGCCGCTCTTGGCGAGGCGGAATACGTCTGAGGCCATCTGTTCGAGGGCAGGCGCCGTCAGCGGCTCGGGGTCCTCTTTATAGACTCCGCCGTCATAGTATCCCACGGCTTGCCATCCGGCGTTCGAGCTAAAGGTCGCAAGAACGAGGCGGAATTCTTCACCAAGAAACTTCTTTGCCGGCCGTGCGACCGTGTAGCCGAGCATCATTCCATCGCGCGCAAGACTGAAATTGAAATTCCAGTCTTCATGGCCGAAGCCATTTTCCTGGACATACTCTCCGACGCCTGGTGCTCCGAGCCGGCCGGGGGAAGGCCGAGTCCAGCCCTGCGAATTCGGCGCCACGCGATGCAGTTTATAATGCATGGCGAGATACCCTCGGTTCGTCTGTCGGTTTCTTTATGTAAAAAATGGAAAAGGCCCACCACGTCGCCGTGGCAGGCCCATCACCTTTGGCGGTCTTCGTCTTCCCAGGCTGCAACGTGGGCATGATTTTATCACGCTCGATGTGACCTAAGAATAAATATTCCACGGTGTGTTGGGTTACATATCGAGGAGGCTACGGGCAAGCGCCTGCTTCTCGGCCGGGACTTTGGATAGGATCGGCTCCCAAAACTCTTTGTCGGCTACAAACCACGTCGGGTTACCGTGGCCATTTGGCGACCCCAGTGGGTTCTCGTCATCGCCGTTCCATCGTACCGCCAAGCACCGGTTCTTATCCCAGGACCCGATGGCAACGGCCCAGGTCCCGCTTTCACCGGGGAACAGAACGTCAATCAGCTTCCATCGCCGCTGCGGCGAGTGAACATCTTCGGGTGGGTAGTACATTGCTCGATGCTCCACCAGGTGCTATACGTGAGACATAACGTGCAGCGCTACGTGGCGCAAGTTGAAATTCCGCGTCGAGCGCCAGCGCATACCCGGGTCTCACGTATGATAACGTCCTTAATCATGCGTGAGTGTGCGACCTCCGAGGCGAGCGGCGCGAAGGTGCGATCCACTTAGGTCTGTTTTGGCGATCCGCGCCCGCAAGCTGCCCCCCGCTTTCGGCCAAGTCCGGCCAATAGGTCAGCCACAGCGACCAATATCATAAGCCTGCGACCTTGAGAGTCAGAGGACGGCCGGGACGGGTTTGAGCCGGTTGGGGTCGAGAGAGCGCCCCTCGGTTCGATCCGTTCCGGCTCTCCCGAGGTTCCCAATGCCAAGTATCGCCAGCGCCGCGCTGGCGGCGACGCCGATCGCCGCCGCTCCAACCAATCCTGGCCCCGCCGCGGCCATCGCCGAGGCCGCGCGCCTACTTCTCCCCGAGCTCGAACGCGGCCGCCGCATCGATGCAGCCATGCTGCGCGCCGCAATGGAGTGCGCCTTCGGCGGTTCCGATACGGAAGGCACATGGGACTGGAAGACCGCCTACGATTCCTGCGAGGCGGCGACGGTTCTGTTCCTGCGCAAATTCGGCCCGGCTATGCGCGCCAGGGGCGCATCGCCTACTGCCATGCTGCCGATGCTGACCAAGATCGGCGGGCTTCTCCCGACGCATACGCGCCGCTCCGAGGAGAGCGAGGCGCTCCAGCAATTCTCGACGCCGATCACGCTCGGTCTCGCGGCCAGCACCGCCGCCGCGGTCACGCCGGCAGACTTGGTGCTGGAGCCATCGGCCGGGACGGGCTTGCTCGCCATCCTAGCCGAGCTGGCGGGCGGCGCGCTCGTGCTCAACGAGTTCGCGGAGACCCGTGCCGGGTTGTTGACCCACCTCTTTCCGGGCGTCACCACGTCCCGGTTCGACGCGGCGCAGATCAATGACCATCTCGGCGTCGGCGTGCGCCCCAGCGTGGTGCTGATGAACCCGCCCTTCTCGGCGATGGCCCATGTCGATCGCCGCATGGCCAACACCAGCCTCCGCCACGTCCGCTCCGCCCTGGCACGCCTCCCCGAGGGTGGCCGTCTGGTGGCGATCACCGGGGCGAACTTCGCGCCGGACAATCCGGCCTGGACGGCTGCGTTTGTTCAGCTTCAGCAGCGTGGCCGCGTAGTGTTCTCCGCCGCGATCGACGGTGCGGTCTATGCCAAACACGGCACGACCATCGACACGCGCCTGACCGTGATCGACAAGCTGCCCGCCGAAGATACAAGTAAATTCCCAGAATCGCCGGGAACGGCGCCAGATGTCGCCACGCTGCTTGGCTGGGTGGCGCAGCACGTCCCTGCGCGGCTACCGATAGTTGAAGAAGCTGGCGTTCCCGCTGTTTGCCGCCCGGCCATGTCGCGGGCATCGCGCGGCAGCTCCATACGCCCTTACTCCGTTCCGGCGATCACAGTCGCGCCGGGTTCCCTAGAACTGGCCTACGAAACCTTGGATTGGAAGCTGGCCGAGAGCGGACGCATCACGGAGGCGCTTTACGAAGAATACAGATTGCAGACGATCCGTATTCCCGACTCTCAGGCGCATCCGACCAAGCTGGTGCAGTCCGTGGCAATGGCGTCGGTGGCACCCCCAAAACCCTCCTACCGGCCACATCTGCCGCCCGGGGTCATTTCGGGCGGATTACTGTCGGATTCCCAGCTTGAGAGCGTTATCTATGCCGGCGAGGCCCATTCCGGCCATCTGGCCGGATCGTGGAAGGTCGATGAGACCTTCGACATCGTCTCGGCGGCGCCTGACGACGCGGAGAATGCCGTTCGTTTCCGCCGCGGCTGGTTTCTCGGCGATGGCACCGGCGCCGGCAAGGGCCGCCAGGTTGCGGGCATCCTCCTCGACAACTGGCTGAAGGGCCGCAGGCGCGCTGTCTGGGTGTCCAAATCCGACAAGCTGATCGAGGACGCGCAGCGCGACTGGTCCGCGCTCGGCCAGGAAAGGCTGCTGGTGACGCCGCTGTCGCGGTTCCGCCAGGGCACGCCGATCCGGCTGGAGCAGGGCATCCTATTTACGACCTACGCCACTCTGCGCACCGATGGGCGCGACGCCAAGGTTTCGCGCGTGCGGCAGATCGTCGATTGGTTGGGCGCCGATTTCGACGGGGTCATCATCTTCGACGAGAGCCATGCCATGCAGAACGCCGCTGGCAATAAGAGCGAACGCGGCGATCAGGCCGCCTCGCAGCAGGGCCGTGCCGGCCTGCGCCTGCAACACGCACTGCCGAATGCCCGCATCGTCTACGCATCTGCGACCGGCGCCACCACGGTTCACAATCTCGCCTATGCCCAGCGGCTCGGCCTGTGGGGTGGCGAGGACTTCCCGTTCGCCACCCGCGCCGAGTTTGTCGATGCAATCGAGGCCGGCGGTGTCGCGGCCATGGAGGTGCTGGCGCGCGATCTGCGGGCGCTTGGTCTCTATGCAGCACGGTCGCTCAGCTACGAGGGCGTCGAATATGACATGGTTGAGCACCTGCTAACCGACGAACAGATACGTATTTATGATTCCTATGCCGGCGCGT
>Ga0326727_10010208_pt1 | contig 22507 bp, 49 predicted proteins | sample MB2enrmetagenome_FD_207643 | JGI IMG/M metagenome (GOLD analysis project Ga0326727, IMG submission 207643) | Lab enriched peat soil microbial communities from McLean, Ithaca, NY, United States - MB29MY | ecosystem: Environmental > Terrestrial > Soil > Wetlands > Peat | place: USA: New York...
GGGATTAGTTGTTTGTACTGCTGCAACAGGTACAGGCGATGTTAGAATATCAGCTTTACCTTTCACTATAAAGAATCAAACAAACGGGAACGTTCATGGCGTTGTCGCTGTGGCTGGTTCTGCTTCGATACCATATCCTGCGGCAAGAACTTGGATAGAAGGTACAGGTACACCAAATACAACATATTTGTCATGTACTTGTCATGGCACGGCAGTGGCAGACGCAAATTTACAAATGGCTAATACATCTTTGAATTTTCAACCATCATTCTCATATCAGGTATAGGTAAATTATGAATTTTTTTCAAACTCAAGATTTTTTTAAAAAAATGTATCCTAATACATTAATCACTTTTGAATTCGATATCAAATGTATACGAACAATGGAAATCATTCATACTGACGGAAAGGCCAATCCCGTACACCATCTTGAATACAACAAAGTAAAAGTGTCTGTGCCAGGCAAAGAGCCTATGTATGTCGATATACAGCCACACAGAATGTGTTGCGATTTGAATACGGTTAAAGAACATATCAAAAATATTGATCCTCTGGATCAATAAAATATTCATTATCACATTCGACGCAAAACCAAACGTAATGCATTGTTCCTTCAATGATATCGGCTTTTGAATAATTCATTTCCATTTTTTCACCACAATCATCACAAAGTGGAATTTTCATTTTCTTAATACCTTTTCGCCTATCACTATTATGCATTTTAACATTCCCCAAATTACATAAACACAAAAAGAACACATATAATAAAGAATGTATGGTCTTTTATCCATTTTTTTTCTTGCTTGTAAATAATTTTTTTATAGTTTTTGCTGTTTATGCCTGTTCCATTCAAACATCCTATCAACCCAGCCTTCTCAAATGCAATTATTCTTTTTGATTTTTTCCTTTTCATAAAATCCTATTAAAACATATATGTAGCTAAGATAAAACTCAAGCAAAAGGACTGCATATGTGGTGCATGACAATATTATCTTTTTTGATGTTAAGCTCTTGTTCCTCTGTTACTGTTCATATAGTCCCTAAAGAAGAAGTACAAATTTATACTGATGAGGACTTTAAAGATGTTACCGCAAGATCTTAAAGATATATTTAAAGAAATATATAATAGAGATGTTAAGCCTTATCTAAAATATATCACACTAGGTGTTATCGCAATCGTAGCGATAACCCTAGCGTGTTGTTTGATGTAAAGCGGCTTTATATTGCTTTTTCTTTTAATTCAGAATTTACGGCCTGTGCTTCTTTCCATCTAGAATAGGCTTCAAGAAATCCGACTTCGTTCTGAATTGCATTTTTTATGATGTCTTCTTTTGTGGTTTTGCATCGCGTTGCAACGATATCTATATATCTATTGTATTCATTATTTTCTCCTGAACAATATCTAATGCGAAAATCATTCATTTTTTCTTTAGATACTATATCTACTGGTTTTTTAACTTCCATTTGTTGTATAGGAGACTTTTTGATTGTTTCATTAGCATCATCATCTTCATCAGAGCTAACGACGCCTACAGCCGCGCATATAGCATATCTCTTAGCATATGATATCGCACTTCCTATTCCATGAGCATCTTGTCTTGACAATGGTATTGTTAAAGGTCCAAATTCAATCCATTGCCCGGAACTATGTACCAAACGTGTCATCACGGAAATTTTTTTTTCTTCTGTGGTCACATCCTGCAAAACTGTAATTCCATTAGAACTTAATGGTTGCCTTATGGATTCCCATACAGAAGAAATATCGCTATATTTGCTTTTGTAATGAGGATTAATGGCGTCTTTTTGAGCAGGTTTCATCTGCCCCTGGGCTGCACACATTGCTTTAGCTATTTCGTTTATCTGTTCTGAAGTTTTCATAGTATTCCTTAATTTTTAACTCTTGTTGATATTTCTTTGCTTGCTTTGATCTCTATTCCTTCAATATTCCTAATTCCATTTTTAATGGCTTCCTTAACTTTTTTTTCATCTATGCAAAGGTATTCTCTAGGTATTAAAGAATCCTTAACAATTGAAAATCCCCATTTATTGGTAGTGAATAAAGTACCATCAGGCACTTCAATACAAACATCTTCAATGTTTTCAGATTCAATCCACAATTCGATTCTATGTTTCAAATTGCCTTCAATTCCATCTAAAGAATCTTCCAATTCATTCGCGACGCGATTAACAGTTCTTTGAAATTCCAAATGAGGCGAAATTAAATCTTTCCTAACACAATCAAGCTTATTTTTCATTTTCTTTGCTTGAAGAGTCATAGATAGAGCTTGCTTAGCATCTGAATCAGTCACTATTTCAAAATGATTCGCTTGATTTACAAGAGAAGAAATATTTACCGATCTTCTCAATTCAACACTAGCTTCAAAGGCGCTTATGCTTCTTTCTTCTTCTACTGTGCAGATCATTTCATTTGCTTTATGAAAATCGAACATTGTTATCTCCTTTTTTATAGAAAGTCTCTGTAGCTCATGCCTAGATCGCTAAGCGTGGTGATGCTATAAGTCATTTCTTTTTCTTTTATTTTTTCAAATGTTTCAAAACATTCGTCATCCATGCATTCTTCCTGTTCTAGGCCATACATGGAATTTATTTCTTGTGATGTATATTGATTCCAATAATCCTCGTAAGACATATTCTCAGCCTTTTTTTTGTGCTTGTTTTGACCTAATATACCAATATTGCATGTTTTAAGTCAAAACAAAAATGTCTTAAAGAATTTTATATAAATCTGAAATGGATTAAATGGAATGGATTTTTATAGAGGAATTTTAAAGAAATGATCTTCATTTCTTGAGATGCGATATTGCCAAAGAGCATGGAGGAATTTTTTTTCGTCTTTTTTATGGTCTAAATATTCATGTATATGAGCTTTTCCACCCTCTTTGTCTAATTGCAATACTATTCGTCTTGCGATAGGAATTTTTTTACATTGCTCGAAAAGTAATTTATAGGCAGCAGTTTGCAACGGCCAGCCGCCATGATGAAATTTAGATGTCTTGATATCCAATAAGGTCAATGCATTATCGCCTTTAATGTAAATCAAGGCATCTATTTTCCCAGTGATTTTATATTCATGATGATTTATCCTTTCTTCCGTGATATAAACAGAAGAAACATAAGTGTTAAACCAATTTTTAAAAGAATTCACATATCCTCTATATTCTTCATTTTCATTGATGAATATATTTTGAGAATACAATTCACAAAGTCTGTGGACTTCCGTTCCTCTTTTTTTTGCATTTTCTAAAACATATGGATCGACACCGACATAATTATATAATTCGCTTAATATTTCTGTGACTCTGATATATCCCTCTGGGATTATATCATCCAAATCAGTCTCAATTTTAAGATTGTCAATTGTTTGCGTCATAAAAATTTCCTTTTTTGAGTGATTATATGTGAAAAACAAAAAAGAGTAAATACGAAAAATATCCTTTCAATATATTTTGATATGTCTTATCATTTCTTCCTCCAGGAGGATTCATGTCAAAAAAAACAAAACGTTGTTTTATAATCACTTCAAAAGACATTGAAGATTATAAGAGAAAAATGTATGCCAGGCGTTTGGTTACCAAAGCTTTAAAATCAAATCGAATACAAAAAAGTGAAGTATGCGAAATTTGCAAATGTAAATCGCAGCTTTCAGCTCATCACGTCGACTATGGAAGACCTCTTGCAGTTTTTTGGCTATGTAACATATGCCACGGACAAGCCCATAGAAAGCATCATCCTTTAAATCCTAAAAATAACATACAAACCCCAAATTGTCTATTGTGGGAGAAAAAAGAATGTATTTCGATAAGTATTTCCGTTCCAATCGAGCAATTCATTGCCATCAAAAAACAAGCTGAAATCTCTGGAATGGCAATTTCAAAAATAATAAGAAAAAAAATAATAAAAGAATTTCCTATTTCAACGGATCAATTAAAATTTAAGTTTGAGGAGAAAAAACAAGATGAATCAAAATATTTCAGAGACGAACGAATACCGAGTATGGGCGAGAATGAAACAAAAATGTCTGAATCAAAATCATGCAGAATACAAGAATTTTGGAAAGAAAGGAATAACGATATGTCCCAAATGGTTGCAATTCCAGAATTTCCTCGACGATATGGGGAAAGCTCCAGAAGGATTTAATTCTATCAAATTAATTGAGCCCCATATTGAATTCAAAAAAGATACATGTATTTGGGATAGAAAAGAACCTGCCAGAAAACCAAAAGATGCTAAACCAAACTTTCCTAAAAAAAGGCGCATAAAAGGAATTCGGACGAGCATCCCCATGTGCTTGGTAATTTCAAAAGATCTTCATAAAAGAATTCAAGAAGAAAGCATTTCAAGATCAGGTCTAAGAAAGAAAATTCTAACCATCAATGATATAATTCGAGAAGAATTAGAGCGCATATTCCCAAAAGAACCTGAAGATTATGCACTTCTAGATAAATCTAACACTGAAGAAATGCTAGAATTTTATGGACTTACGGATGAATTTCAAAAAAATAACCAAAAAGATTTTGACAAACAAGAGGAGAAAATGCAAGATATCGTGTAATCAAAAAAAAAGACTGGGAAATCAACCCCCCCAGTCTAAAGGTAATAACAATGCTCTCGAAAAGCGATCTTATCTTAATAAATCTCATCTTATTTTTCAAGATCATTTTAATTTATTTTCTTAAAGCTTTGAAAATCAATGTTTTTGATGAAAGAAAAAGAACATTTCAAGAAAATTCCTCTTTACTTATTCCAAAAAAAAAGGTAGGAATTCGTAATCCCTACCTTAAGGATAAAAGAATCTTTGATTGGATCTTAAATTCTTCAGTTATTGAACAATAAAACTAATACAAAAGGAATTACATGATCATTTCCAATCATATAAACCAAAAATCAAATAAACCAAAAGGAATCATTATGGTCATTAATCAAATAAACCAAAAGGAACCAGATGGATATCTCCAATCATAACGCAAATCCCGAATTTAATGCAAGTGAAAATCACACAAAATCTTCATTCGCGTTCTTACCTTCTTACATCATGGATGATGACACCCTTGATGAAGGAGCCAAAATTCTTTATGCCAGAATTTCTATGTATTCGCAAGAAGGAAGATGTTGGGCATCAAATCGACATTTCGCAGAAAAGCAAAAAGTAACCATTCGATGTGTGCAAAAATGGTTAAATCAGCTTAAAAAATCCGGTTACGTAAAGATTGATATACAAAAATCAGGCCTGATAACCACTCGTGATATATGGCTTGTTATGGACTTTAAAAAATCTCTTACGAAGCGAACTACAGTTCATGGTCGACATGAACCACAGTTCATGGTCGACACGAACTACAGTTCACCCCATAAATATAAAGGATCTATAAAGATAAAGAATAATATGGCGACCGATGAGGACATCGGTCTTGTCTCTCTTTTTTATGAGCATTTGAAGAAGTCAATCCTTAAGTTTCCTGATAAATCGCCTCAGCAACTTGAGAGATGGGCGCACGAAATGGAACGTCTGCGGCGAATAGATAAACGATCTGTCGATGAAATTCGAAAAGTGATTGAATATCTCCAAACTGATGAGTTTTGGTGTAGCGTGGTTATGTCTGTTTCAAGTCTAAGAAAGAATTTCCATAAGCTTTATGACAGAATGATGAAACCATCAAAAGAAAAGATCGAAGCTCAAGAAGCCGAGAAAAAAGTTGACAATATCAAAGAAAACAAGCAAATAGCAGAAAAGATTCTGATGCAAGCGAAACTTCCCTTTGGAATTTCGTATAAAATTGGCGAATACGGTATAACAATAAACAGTAGAAATGGTAACTTTCCTCTCGGATACAATGAAAATGGATTCAAAGATCAACTTGAGAATGCTTTAAGGAAATTTGGAATTTAATGAAAGATAAACTTTTGTATAAAATACTTATAAATAAAAGAATAAATATATTAGATTCATTTTTATACAAATTTTTTAGATTAGGAAAAGGAAAAATTAAAACAATAGATGAAAAATTAAATGCAATCGAAAATCAATGGATTAAAAAAAAACATGAATAAAGACATAAGCGAACCAGATATTTTTATTTTTGCCTGTGAGGAATGCCATAATATGCATGATTTAGATTTTAATAATAGAGACTTTCCTCGAGTAAGAAAAACTTGTGCAATATGTGATTTTCATGGATCTGTAAAAGAAATTGCAGAAAAAAAAGATAGGTAAAAAATGAGCGATTTTGAATTTATCGAGTACATCCAAACACCAAATGAAAGGCATTTAGGTATAGCTACCGTGCTCTTATATGGAAAAGTTTTTCATAAATATAAAATTCTTCCAACAAAAGATGGGAATGGTTTTTTTCCCGTTCCAGCAAGTTATAAAGTCGGAGATAAATATATTCACGCATTTGGACTTGTGCCTAAAAAAGATGGTTCTGACAATGGGACTGATGAATTGATAGCAATAATCAAAGCTGGCGTTAAGAATTTTATGGCAAAAGCCTCAAATTCAAATGGAAACAGGCCGCCAATCGCGCAAAACAAACAAGGAAATACCAACACACACATGAACGGTTATCCTTCGTCCAATTCAAATTATAACAATCCTCCACCATTTTGAGGTCAATATGAAAAAATTACCTCAATGGAAAGTAGGCATTTGTGCGATTAATCATTACATGCTGGAAGTTGAAGCAATAGATTCAATGGAAGCTGAAGAAATTGCTATGATAGAATTAAAAAAAAGTGTATATAATAAAACACACGAATTAAATCTTACCGGATGTTCTCGGCATATTTCCGGTGTATTTTTAAATGATAAAGAGACCCGAGGTTATGTTCCTTACGTACCTGATTATATATCTTACAATGAACTTTCTGACATCGAAAACCTGGAATAGGAAAAAGATTCTATGACTTGCGAAGCTTCAGCAAATTTGTCTAGATCATTTAAAAGAATTAAACATAAATTTAATGCTGTTCGTTGTGAAAGAGATGGAAAAAAATTTCCTTCTCTTTTAGAACGTCGTTATTATGATCAATTAAAAATAAGGCAAAAGGCAGGCGATATATTATTCTTTCTTACTCAAACACGATGGGATCTACCTGGAAATACTCATTACTTCAATGATTTCACCGTTTTTCTTTCGGATGGTACTGTAGAGTTTATAGACACAAAAGGGAAAATGACTGCTTCTTCAAATCTTAAAATCAAACAAGTAGAAGATCTTTATCCTGTCACCATAAAAATCATCACTGCAAAGGATTTCTAATGCCATTATCTAAAGGTAAATCAAAAAAAAATATTTCAAAAAATATTAAAACTGAAATGGAATCAGGAAAACCACAAAAACAAGCGGTGGCAATAGCTCTTTCAGAAGCATGTCGCGCAGGTGCTCATATTCTTCAGCTTCCATTAAATCAATTGCTTCGTCTTCTATACATGATAGAAGTTGAAGCAATAGATTCAATGGAAGCTGAAGAAATTGCTATGATAAAATTAAAAAAACATGAACAAGAATTAAAGGAGCTGGAAGATGCTACACCATCATTCAAAAGCTGCAATGAAACATCCTGATAAACCAGGTGCAGGCGCAGCAAAAAGAAAACATATCAAAGATCCTAAAAAAAAGATCGCTACAGTTATGGAAGAATTTAAACACGGTACTTTGCATTCAGGAAAAAGCAAAGCTTCCGTGACAAATCCTAAACAAGCGATAGCGATAGGATTAAGCGAAGCACGTCGCGCAGGTGCTCATATTCCTAAAAAGAAAAAATGAAGACTTATAAAATAAATATTATAGTGAATAAAATCATTAAAGGTAAAGCCCATTCATATGAGGAACCAATGGATAAAATAATTAAAAAAGACAAAAAAAAAATTGATAAGATGATGGACAAACTTATCGAAAAAGATAAACCTCGTGACAAGAAAATTGAAAAATGCGATAAAATGATGGGAAAAAAAAAGAAAAAATAGATTTATCGAATGAGTTGTGAAGTAACGGTAATAATAAAAGATGAAGAAAAAACTTTAAGGAAAAAATTCCTCGTTTATGAACCAATTACAGTAAACGAAAATGATCCAATTATTAAAGATTGCATAGAAGAAACTTTACAAAATTTTGACGGCGACCCTGATCACATTGAAGTAAAAATAAATTTACAAATCTCATGATAATTGATTGCATTTCAGATCTACACGGAGAAGAACCAGAATTAAGCGGAGGCGATTTACTAATTATTGCAGGCGATTTAACTGCAAGAGATGCAGCTTTTCAACATATTAAATTCCTACTTTGGTTGGATAATCAAAAATATAAGAAAAAAATATTTATTTCTGGTAATCATGATCAAATAATAGAAAGAATGGGGTGTTCATCCAAAACTTTACCGGAGAATACAGAATATCTTTGCGATTCAGGAACAGAATTCGAAGGATTTAAAATATGGGGGAGCCCTTGGACTCATTTATTTGAAGGAGTAAATCCTAATTGTACTGCCTTCATGATTCCAGAAGAGAAACTTGATGAAAAATGGGACTTATTTCCAGAAGAAATAGATATACTTATTACTCATTCACCGCCATTTGGAATCCTAGACGAAGCACAAGAACACATTCCTGCGCTTCCGTATGCAAAAAGCTTTAAAAGATGCGGCTCTAAATCACTTTGCCATAAAATACTTACTCGACCTCAAATTTCTCTTCATGTATTTGGTCATATACATGAAAGCTATGGAAAAACACAAAATCAATGGGGAGGCATTAGCGTCAATGCCTCCATCATGAATAGAAATTATGAATCAATCAATAAACCTATAAGAATTATTTTATAGTTTTTTTGGATTTTTCTAGTTCTTTTTCTATCATTTCTTGAATCCATTTAGTTAAGCTTGTTTTTTTTCGCAAAGCCTCCATTTTGGCTTGATTATGTAAATTTTCTGAAATACGAATACAAAGAAATTTCTCTTTCATCTTTTATTCCTTTTTATGATTATTTAAAATTCTAAATATATAATCTCTACAATAAAAAATAAGCGCCATTTCAGAATCATTTAAAATAAATACACCATAATATATTTTATAATTTAAATTGTCAATAATATCGTATATACTTTCTAAACATTCGATTAATTCCTTTTTATCATTTTTCATTTCTTGTTCCTTTCTTCCATAGTGCGTAACCAAACATGAAAATCTTTGAGTTCATCTTTAATTTCTCTAATCAATCGTAAAAGATCTCTTTTATCTATTTCATATCCTTGTTGAATTTGTCTTCGATCTGCATTCGCCTCTGTCCTTAACCAAAAAAATAAAGGTACAAAAATCGTGGCATTACCCACGATTATTGCTAAAACTTGTGACCACTCCATTTTAAACCTCTCTTGCTTCGTAAAAATAGTCTGGCATTGCTATTTCTAAAAATGTTAAAATTTTATTCATTTGATGCCAATCCAAGTCAAATTTAATCGGCGAACATAAGAAATATTCCATATCTCCTATGCGCTTTTTGTATATTTGATATTTAATCATTGTCAGTTACCTTTTTTTATTGTTATTTATCTTAATCAACCGCTACAACCTGCCGTATTTGGTGGTACGGTCACCAGGGAGACTGATTGATTTTGATGATATCATGATAACATGATAACACAATTCAATGCAAGCTTTTTTCTCTTTTTTCTTTTCAAAATAATCATTATTCAATAAATTAAAGAAAACGTAAAGCCGAACCTAAAAGGCTTTCCTGAGATCCATGTGCAGCTAACACATGGATCTCTCTTTCTTTAAAAAAACTTATATAATGAAATATGGAACATCCTGAAGATCCTTATACTCTTGAAGAACTTATTGAAAAATTAGAAGAATTACGCAATGGAAAAGAAATATATATCAATTTTTCAAAAGCATTGTATACATTAACTTTCGAAATAAAGAAAATACACAAACGATTAGAAGATCTTGAACCTTGGAAATAATTATGGCTCCTAAAGGAAACAAAAATGCAGTTGGTCATGGACGCCCTCCTAATGAAGGTTATTCAGATGAAGAACTTGTCAAATTAGGAGAAGAACTCCTCCAATGGATGGCTGACTGTGATGCCAATAAACATTGTGATGTTGTACATCTTTCTGAATGGTATTCAGAAATTAAAGGAATAGTTCCAAGTTATTGGGAAAAATGTTTAACTAGAAGACTGTGTTTTTCAGGGTATTATGATAAAGCAATGAAATGGATGGGAAAACGTTTACTAAAGAATAAAAAACTTGCACCTAGTTATGGTAATCGATTTCTTGGTATCTATTTCAAAGAAATTCCTGCCCATGAATGGGAGCAAAAGCAGAAAGAAATCGACTATGAATATGAAAAGAAACGCGAAACAGTCAATGTTGTTGATGAAAAAATAAATACTCAATTTGATTCCTTATCGAACCAAATATCACTTTTGCAACAAGAAGCCCGTAATATTCGCGATAGCAAAGATAAACAAGAATAAAGATCGTAATTTGTTGCAGGAGCATGCATTGCAGCACTTGGAAGCCTTTCTAAATTCTCCACAATGCATTGAAGAGAATATAAATCTTCTTCAAGTTTCTTTAAGCATGTAGGACAAAGATCATTCTTCATTTTTCCTCTTTTCACAATATTCAGAGAATTGATCAGGAAGAAGATTTAAAAGTTTTTTTGCTACTTTTTCAGAAATCATTTCATTTGAATATAAATGGCCCATTAATAAAGAAACTATCACACTTATTTTTTCAATTTCATTAATTTCACAAGCATCAAAATAATGCACCATTTCTTTAATAATTTCCCTACATTTTTTTTCATTTGGCGATTTTAGCATATTATTTCTTTTGTTCTTTTAATTTTGCAATTATTTCATCTTGATGTTTCATAAAGTTTTCATAAATAGAATCAGTTACGGCTTTTGCTAATAATTTATTTGGATTTGTAACACAACATAAAGCATGTACTAACATCGTACATAAAAGAGATATCATTTCTTTTTCGGTTAATTCATAACTACTAAGATATTGTATGATTTCCGTAAAAATTTCAGTTAACATTTCTTCATTCATTCCCAACCTATTTTTAATTCCATTGCAATTGTGCCATCATCTTTTGTTATTTTTGTTATAGTGCGTGTTTCCATTTTTCCTGAAAGTTTTGATTTCTCTTTCTCAACAGACATCACAACTTCATTAACTTTCACTTCTGTCAAAGTTAATTCTCTAGGAATCATTTTCTTTTTCTTGCAGGAAAACCATGCCCAACATTTAGAGCAACAAGAAATTCTTGGACGTGGATCTGGTTCTTTGATAGATTCTGCGGATATATTCATTGATTTTCTTTTTGATTTTTTAAATCATTATAAGCCTTCTCGATCACGTCTAAAGTAATATTTTTTGTTTCTTCAAGAGAAAATCCAAGATCAAAACATATTATAGTTAACATACCTAAACAAGCTGATATTGCTGACATGGGATCAACATTGTTTACAATAAAAGTCTCACCAATTAACTTCAGAGCTTTTTGGATTGCTAAAAGTTTTTCATCTTTTTTCATTTGTTTCATTTTGGAAGTGCTTTTATGTTAGCTCTCAAAGCATCGATATGCTCAAGATAATATTTTTCGAATTTTTCTTTGTCATCATTAACATCGGTTCGTTTATCTCCTTTAAGATAATTTTTACCTTCTATGAGATCAAGAATTATCAATAAAGTACTCGGTGGAATAACATCAATTAATGTCATATTAAGACTGTGGATCATTCCACTAAGAGAATAAACCATTTCGTTAAACATTCTCCCATGTATGGACGCCATTAATGACACATAACCATCACTATTATCTAGAGCAGGTTTTATATTAAGTTTTCTCCGCATTTCAGAAAGCATTTTAACTTCAATAAGCTTGAAATTTAGATGAACATATTCGCTAAATTCTCGTATTCGATCTTCATTGCCTTGATAATATGCAGCGAACTTATCCATTTTTTTCTTTTTCCTCTAAATCATTGTAAGAATCTTTTTTTGTTTTCATTTTGTTTTCCTAAAATTATCTTTATGTGTATATGTCATTTCTATGCCTGATGCACTTTCCCCAAAACAATTAGAATTTCTGAAGCATTGTACCGCCAAATGGAATATAACACATGGTAGCGTTCGTTCTGGAAAGACTGTAGCAACAACATTCGGTTTTATGCAAGCAGTAAATGAATGTCCTGACTCGAAAATATATATTGTGGGGCATACGTCAGAGACTGCCTTTCGTAACGTAATCTCTCTTATAATGAATTCAAAGGAGCTTTCTATCTTTCGACCATATTGCACTTGGGGAAATAGAAAATTGCACTTTAAGGATAAAACTATTACTGTTTTAGGTGCAAAAGACGAAGGTGCAATTCAGAATTTTCAAGGAGATACTTATTCACTTGTGTTATGTGATGAGATGACTCTATATCCTGAATCGATCATTGACATGATTGATACGCGCTTGTCGCCTTCGCATAGTCGTGGGTTCTGTAGCATGAATCCTTCTCATCCTGGACATAAGATAAAACAATGGATTGACAAGGCAGCCAAAGGAGACAAAAACTATTATGCTTTACATTTTACTCTCGATGATAATCCGTTTGTCGACTTTGATTACAAAGAACGCATCCGTAACAGCTTATCGGGCCTCTTTTATAAAAGAAACTATTTGGGTTTGTGGTGTTTGGCGGAAGGCGCTATTTTTGACTTTTTCGATCATGACATCTATATTCTTAAGCGCCCTCCTGCTTGTGCTGAATATTGGATTGCTGGTCTTGATTATGGTACAATCAATTCTTTTTCCTGTGTTTTGGTGGGTATATCTACTGGAGTACAGACTCAAACAGGAAAAAAAATGTGGGTCGAAAAAGAATACTACTGGAACCCAAAAGATACAGGAAGACAAAAAACAAACAGTGAATTCGCAAGAGATGTAAAGGAATTCCTTGAACCTTATGATGTAAAGCAGCTTTACATGGATCCAAGTGCTGCATCATTTAAGCTTGAATTGCAGAGATTGGACATTAATGTTGTTAATGCAAACAATGATGTCGAAGATGGAATAAGGATATTGACTTCAGAGATGAAAAAAGGAAATCTTTTCATTTTAGATGAATGCAAGCATTTGATTAAAGAAATTGAAGGATATGTATGGGATGGAAAGGCAGCGGAAAAAGGCGAAGATAAACCAATTAAGAAAAACGATCATGCTATTGATGCGCTGCGATATGCTATTGCATCCCATAAAGTTTCTGTATATGATCCATACAAAGATAAACAAGCCCGTGATAATTGGATGAAAAATCGATATGAGCCAACAAGAAGATATTAATAAAGAAGAAAATCAAGAATTCACAGGAAATCTTATATTATTCATCAAATGCCGTAATTGTTTTGAAGAATTTGATATAAATCCTGATTTAATTGTGAAATGTATGATATTAGGACAAAGTATATATAAATTTATTGAATACATACAAAATTCTACATGTGGAATATGTAAAGGTAACAAATCATTTGATAAAAAAACTAAAGAAATATTAGAAGAAACTTATTGGAAAACAAAAGAGCAATCAAATGACAATTGAATGGACAATTTTAGCGTGGAGCTTTCTAGGAAGTTTTCTAGGAACAATCTGCGGAAATATGATTACTGGAAAATCTAAAAAGCAAGCTTGATATAGAGTTTTTCTTGTTTTTATCGTCTAAAAATGTTAGAATATCCATTCCAAAACATGATGTGGAATGGATTTATGTCAAAAACATGTCTCGATTGTAATAAATCACTGCTTCATCATGCTTCGAAGAGGTGCGATGATTGTTATCCCAGTTACATAAGAAAATATCAAAAAGAATATAGAGATAGAAATAAGAAAAAATGCTACGAAAGATCTCGAATTTCTTATTTTAAAAATGAAAGTTATTATAAAGATAAAAGACGAGAGAATTATAGAAAAAAACGAGGAATCCCTCTAGATGATCCATTTAGAAAACGTAAAAACGGTGAAGGTAACATAGATTCTAGTGGCTATAAAACTATTACGAGACGCGGACATCCAAACCAAATGGATAATAAGGGTCGAATTAGAGAACATATATTCGTGATGTCTAAACATTTGGGAAGGCCACTGAATAAAAAAGAAAGTGTTCATCATAAAAATGGAATTAGAGATGACAATAGAATAGAAAATCTAGAACTATGGCATAAAGGACAACCACCAGGTCAAAGAGTTGAAGATAAAATTAATTGGGCTATTGATTTTTTAAACCAATATGGATATAAGACAACCAAGTAGTAAAATTTTTACTGGAGGGTGTCTTGAGCTTCTATTACCCGCCTTGGAACAACGCCTTGGAGCCCAATCAAGGTAATGTTCGACAGTGGCTAGATAATCTATACTCAAAATTTCAACCCATTGAACAAAGCCGGGTCTAACGCCTCTCTTGTAATGAGAGGGGCGTTAGACCCATAAATCGATGGAATCAATCGAACATCGACACATTATTCTATGCTGGTTCGCAAACATTTGTGAATAGGTATTTCAACTTTAGTCCTTCCACATCATATCAGCAATATTATTTTAATCTGATTCAGCAACCTGTCAATATTGTAACAGGATATGAAAGGCAGCACCGCAAGAATTTTTCTTATGTTCCTTCCGAAGGTGCTGATGCTCTTACGACAGATCAATACACACGATTAATTACGCATGTAGCTAATGCCGGATCTATTCATGAACAGAAAAGCAAGGCTAAAGAGCTTGCAACTGTTTCAGGAATGGTTCTTATGCAACCATATCTAGATTATTCTGGAAATGATCAAGCCCAAGGCGAATTAAAAGTTAAAATATGGGAATACAATGCATTTCTTGTTGATCCATATTTCAGAAACCCAGACATGAGTGACGCTCAATTTGTTTGGTGTCAAGAATATATCAGCAAAAAAGAGGCCGAAGATAGATTTTCGGATAAATTAGACTTAATCAGACCAATGTCAGGGACACCACAACGTTATGGATCATTTTACTTCCTTCCTGAAAATTACAATATGGCCCGCAATGATCTTATGGTGCTATCTTATGTATGGTATAAATGGAAAAGGAAAAAGAAACGCCTGTATTCTAGGAGTCGTAATCAGTTTTTTGATTTTGCTGGGGGTGACGCTCAACTTGAGTCTATTTTATACAATATACCAGACATGGAAGAAGTAACCGTTGAAGTGCCATGTTGGAAACTTGCGACTGTTCTTAATGATCAAATGATGTATCAAGGGAATAATCCTCTTGGTTTTGATACGAGCCCTTTCATTCCATATTATTGGAATTACGAACCTCACATTAATTACTATGATTTAAGAGTTAGATCATTAGTGAGAACTATGAGAGACCCACAATTCTTATTTAATTATAAAGTTATAACGAATAATGACATTGCTCAAGCTACAATTAATGCAGGATGGAAAAGAAAACAAGGCGCAGTAGCAAATGAAGATAACTTAAAGAAGGCGGGTCAAGGCTGGGATGTGGTTATCAACCAAGGTTATGAAATGACTGACGTTGAAAAAATCGTTCCAAGCGCTGTTCCAGAGTCTGATTTAGCATTAGCACAACAAATGTCTGATTTAATATATCAAACTTCAGGTATTCAATTAGAAAATTGGTCTGGACAAAGTGACAAGCAGATTTCTGCTCTTACGGCATTGATTAAACAAGCTGCAAATCTAATGGTATTTCAGAAATACTTTGATCAATGGGATTATTCGGATAAATTGCTTGGAGATAAGCTTCTACAAATCGTTTTGAATAATTGGAATGCTCAAAAAGTGGCCTTATATATAGGTGAGGAACCATCACCGCATTTTCATTCTAAAGTTTTTGCTAAATATCAAACAATTGTTGAAGAGTCGGATCTCACTCCAACACAACAAAATTTACAAGCACAGCAAATGATGGAAATGAATGAACGATTCCAGCGTGAGGTATTCCCTCCATCAATGATTATTCCTAAGTTAAATATTACTGGTAAATCTGAAATTATCCAATTCCTACAAGGTCAAGAGAAACAAGCTCAAGAATTACAAAATGAACAAACAGCAGTGCAGCACGCATTTGAAGATGCGAAACTGAAAGAGCTTTACAGTAAGGCTACGGCCAACCTGGCGACCGCTAGAGAGCGTCAAGGCCGGGCTGAGGCGGATATCGGACTATTTGAAGAGAGACTTTCCGAGATTACACGAAATAGAGCGCTGGCTACGAAAGACAAAATGGAAGCATTAGAAAAATTAATTGATGTTATCGCTAAATATGGCGAGATTGAAGCGGCTCTTAAGATGAATGAAATTGAAAGCTTTGATTATAGACAAGAAGGCAAAGAAAACACAGAAAAAGCAGATGCTAAAAGAACAGCTCTTGCAAATGATTTCAGAAACAGTATAATAGGAAATAATTTAAATCAGCCACAAAGGCCTCAACAGGGGCAGGGAATGGCTCAACAAGCAATGTGAGGGATTATGGGCGGTCAAAGAATAGATGATCATAAGTTTTGGGCTGGCGGGAAATCTAAGGATAGTGTATTCCCTAAAGGAGCACATACCAAAGATGAGTCTAGCGCTGAAGGATTTGGTGCACTTTCGCACTATGAAGATACTACAGAGGCTATTAAGAGCCAGCAAGAAATGAACAAAAAGAAAGTTCATGGACATCCGCAAAAACCTGGACATAGATATTAATTTTGAGTGATGATAGCACTCAGGCGCCATAAAGTTGAAGCCCATGAATTTAAGGGCGCGCGCAAGCAAGAGCGATTCATGGTGCCCGCATAGGGGTCTAAGAAATACTATGCATTTTATGCGTCAGGCCTACGCGTTAACTATTGTTTCCTCGTATCCTCCTATAGTGCAAGGATTCATAGATGGCCAATTTTTTAATATTTATGTTGAAAATACTTAAAAATGATGAACAAATGCCAAATTTCTGCGAAAGATGTAATGGAGCATTAACATTATGTCCCGAAAATTTTCCTTGGAATGAAGAATTTTATATATGTAATGAATGTGGTTCTACTTATATTAAAGAAATTAATAAAGATGTTCAAGAAGCTGATGTTAAAAAATCGATTTAGAGGTAATTATGAAGTCAGGTTTTAAAGATTCAACAGCAATTAAAAATCAAGAGCCTAAAGATCATCCTTTAGATGGTAAAAAGACTCCTTGGGATTTTACTTGTCCACAATATGATCAACGTTCAAGTTGCTTTGTAAATGCAGGTACGCATTATGGCGTCGGACATAAACAGCCTGTCGGACATGAAGGAAATCCAAAAGATAAAGTTTCTGCAATGCCTTTTGGCCATCATTCTACAATGAAAATAGATGAAGTGGGATAATAAATTAAAAAAAGAAAAGTAAATGGCTCAAGCACAACAAGCAGGACATCCGAATCGCCAACAACCTAAGAAAGTAGGCAAGAATCGATTTGCACATACTGCTAATACAAAATATGGAATGGGCGATAATTACGGCACTGGAATCAAAGCCAAGTTAGGAACCATGCGCGAAGATAGTATGGGAATGATTGGATTGACTCCTAAGCGTCTGAAGAAGCCTCCGAAGTCTCTTGCTTAATTTTTTTCCTCATTTATCCAAAGAGTTGCTTTGATCTTATAAAAGCACATGCCCGTTGTAAATCATAATAATTTCCTTTAAATAATATAATACATGTTCCACTATAATGATTTATGCCAAAGAGGTCTCCAATCTGTTTTTGTTCATTAATGAAATTAAATTCTTCAATCGCTTTTTTGAGTGTTTTTGCAAATTCAGGTGCAAGTTCTTTTTCATACCATGATCCACAGCTACAGACACCATCGATTATTTCAGTAAAGCACTTATTGCAATTCATTTTTCTCCATAGCTTTTCTTTCTCTTGCACTGATAGATATTTCTCTATAGATCTGATCTATTATTTCATCGCTTAAGTCATCATCTTCTTTTTTCTCGAGAAAAGCTCTATTATACATGAAGTTATCAATACTTTCCAGAATTGTTTTATTTTCTGTCATTTTTCCAGTCTGATATTGCAACCAAAGTTCTTTCGCGGGAATCATCCATAGCACTTTAATTATGTCAGTACCAGGATATGCTTTAAATAGCATAGAATTCGATTGAGCTTTAGGTTTTGTCAGTCTAGGTTGCCAAATCAAACGTTTTGTAGCTCCATCAGGTTCAGTTCTTGGATGAGCAAATATATAAAAAGGATGATCGCCAAAAGGTTTTTGATCAATTAAATTTTGACAACATTCGCTTATAGAGAAATTTTGCTTTGTAAAATACTCTAATCGATCATGAGTCTCAAGTTTATTGAGTTTCATTATTTTCATAGTTGCCTTTTATATAATCTTTCATTTAAAAGAAATTTAAATCCAACCGCAACCCTGCGTCACGGGTAAAGGATGTTTTTATGAGTACACAAGTTACACAAGAAAATCAAGAAAATAAACCAAATGACAAAGAATTAAATTTTCGAGCACTTCAAGCTAAATATGAGAAAGAATTAGCTCAAGAACGTGCTGCAAGACAAGAAGCCGAAAAAATTGCAGAAGAACGCACTAAAATGGCGGCGGCTGCAACATCCGATGATGATGACTATTCAGAACCATATGTAGACCATAAAAAACTTAAGAAAGAACAAGCCAAATTTGGCCAACAATTAAAACAAGAAACTTTAAGTGAAGTTCAAAAGGCCGTTCAGGTAGCACGTGAACAAGAAAGACAAGAAATGTGGCTTGAACAAAATCCTGATTTTTATTCTGTTTTGCAAAATAATGCTGATAAATTAGCCCAAAAATCCCCTGTATTAGCTAAAAGCATTTTAAACATGCCCGATAATTTTGAAAGACAAAAATTGGTTTATCAAACCATTAAAGAATTAGGTTTGGATAAACCCGAAGTGAAACAAGCTTCCATTCAAGAGAAAATCGATGCTAATAGACGTAGCCCTTATTATCAACCTTCTGGTGTAGCGAATGCTCCCTATCAAAATGCTGGGGATTTTTCTGAAGGTGGTCAAAAGAATGCATATGAAAAGATGAAAGACTTGCAAAAACGATTAAGAATATAATTTTCTTGACAGAAATTCCTATAATTTGCTAACCTTATTGTGTTTCTAGCACTCTTTTAGTATCAAGACTGACCGCATAGGCACAGGGCTTATGCGGTTTTTTTTATTATTTTATCTCCAAGCGAGTTTATCAATTTGTTCTAAATATGTTTTTTTGTCAGCTTTATCACTTAATCTACCGAATTTATAATTTAATTTTGTTAAAAAACTGATGCATTTTTTTCTATCGTTAACAAAAACAGAAAAAAGAGCTTGAAGAAAATCTCTTCGGAATAATGTTTTGCATTTTTCTGAATTGAAACTTTTTTTTAATTCTTTGAAATGAGGTGTGACTATTTCTAAGAATTCAATAACAGAAGTTGGTATTTTTATATTCCCTCTTTTAAATTTATCCGAAAGATCAAATTTTCTTCCACTAATTAAAACAAATATGAATTGTAAACTGCAATCGTATTTTTCCATTAAATTTTTAAATTTTAAATACTCAGTAAATTTTTTCTCGCAATAATAATTTAAATAATCTTCTAAACCCCATTTTTTTTGGATTTGATTATCTGCTATTGCCATCTCATAAGGATTTTCGTTTATAAAATAATATATTTCTTTATTTAATTTTTTTGCAGCTTCAAGTCGATGTTGTCCATCGATTATTGCTAGACTTTTTTTATTTTCTATATATAATTCTTTTACTTCAATAGGCTTATATTTTAGCCTATCATCTCTTTTGATCGAATCGATTAATTTTCCAACGTGATTTTTGTTGACAGATCTTTGTCCTAAGATATGTGAAAATATACTATAATCTGTAGTAGAATATAAAATTGGATTAGAATTCATTTTAGACTCCTGTTTGGGTTGTTTATGGCAATTTTCAACTTATTTAGGAGTCTTTTTTTTTTCAACTGAAAAAAGCTAACAAGAAATCTAGATAGAATTTATTTTCATTTATTCAATTCTGGAAAAAATCACGTATCTTGACATAATAATAAACATTTTACTATAAGGAAATTTCGCAAGCATAAGCGTTATATGCAGTCGCGTAGTGGAATTCGCACCCACATTCCGATGTGATCGAAAATCGACGTAATTAGGCTCGTCTACCGATCGTCATGTCAATATTCACATTCGACCACGAGGTTGAAATGTCTATTACGACATCAGGCAATCTTGGGCCTTTAATTTTGCAGTCATTAGCGCCTGCAATGCTTTATGTCCCAACGCCTACAATGAACTATATTACTGTCTGCGACAAAGTCAGTATGCCTGCAAATGGCGGTACTACTTGCAGATTTATGCGCCCACGTGCGCTACAGCCACCTACTGTACAATTAGGTAATAGCGGTATCGATCCCCCTGCACAAGTGCCACAAAGGGATATTATCGATGCTCAAATGGCTTTCTTCGGTCAACAGCATAATGTAGAGGAGTTTTTACTCGCTGCATAACCCGTGCCGAAATAGTTTATGATTGTGACGGGATGTATCATAAACGAGCAGGTAGAAAGACGGAGAAGTTGCCTGCTATAAACCTGTTCTAAATAACTGGGAACTCTTGTATACTGTACTTATACGGAACCGTATAGGAGATATAATATGCAAGACAATCAGAGGGAAGAAATATCGTATTTAGCTGGATTGTTCGATGGTGAAGGAACAATTTGTATACAGAAAGACTCAAGGCCATTAACAAAAGATAATGGTCGTAACTGGAATCCGATCTATAATGTAACGTTTAGGATTGGAATGATAGAAGAGACAGCTATCAAAGGTTTTAAAGAGTTTTTCAAAGTTGGATTTATAGATTGCGAGAAATCGTATCATAAATTTAGGCCAATGTGGAGATATTCCATCAGGGCTAAAAATGATGCAAGAATGGTTATAGAAATGATAAGGCCATTCTTAAGAGTTAAGAAACCACAGGCTGAATTAGCTCTTAGGTATTTCGTGGATTGTCCTTCACAAAGAGGGCGATATTTAAGTCCAGAGGTGCTTGAGTTAAAAGAAAAGTACTTTATAGAAATGAAAAAGCTAAATGGTGTTGATATTTCACCCGCAACGACTAAACGAATGGGACGCTCACCTAGTGTGCGCGTAAGCGATAGTCTGAACTCATAGGTGACTATGAGAGGGAAGGTTGAAGTGCCGTCCCCGCCAAAAATGGTCAGTAGGCGAAAGCTGAAAGTAACAGAATGAATTCTCCAGGATCAGGAAGGTGTTTTAGCTTGGGTATCTGAGCGTCTTGCGGTTGCCATGAGGCAAGCTGAGGATTTGATTTTAAGAGATTATGTTGTCTCTGCTGCATCTGTAATAAATGCAGGTGGCGGAAGCAATAATGACAACCCAACAAATTTGGGCGTGTCTGATTTTAGCTTAGTTGCATCTACTCTCGACACAAATAACGCTTATAAATTCATGAGCGGTATCGAGGGAATGGATAGATTCGGCACTGGACCCGTCCGAAGTGCGTATTTCATGCTATCAAGCACTGAATTACAAACTGACTTCGATGGTCTGACTGGACAAGGATTCCTTTCACAGTGGAACTATCCTACGAATGCTTCTGCGCTGCCTTCTGAATATGGATCAGTATTCAACATTCGAATTCTGACCAGCTCAGAAGCACCTGTAGCACGTGCTTCTTCTGCTAATGGACAAGACGTATATTACAATACAGTTCTTGGAAAACAAGCGATCACTCATATAAATCAAGATGGTTATTCCATGAACTTGATTTATCGAGATCCTTACTACAGCGGTATGCTAGCACAAAACGCTACTCTTGCTGTTAAATTCGCTCAATCTCAAGCGATAACTCAGGATACAGCCATCAGAAACCTTTTAAGCACGCGTCTAGCGTCATTGGGGGTATAATATGACTGAATATTCTAGAATGGCTAAGGGTACTTATACGCAATTAGGTGGAACACTTGGGTCTGTTGCTCCTAACGTACAAGTTATTAACCTGCCTTTTAAACCTGATTATGTTGAGTTGATTAATCTAACTCAAGCTATCACACCAGCGCAGCATGGTATTCCTTTTGCTTATTGGGATGCTACTTCGCTAGTGACGATAGGAGGTGTTGTTTATAATCCAACAATTATACAGATTTTCAATAATACTCCAGTATTGACAACTGATTCTGTTTTAACAAATGGAATTAGTGTATTTTCTGGTGGATTATCTCAGCAATATGGAGCAACACAACAAATTATTGGTATTACAAAAGCATCACAAGCAAGAGTTAACGTAACTGCTCACGGTTATAGCGTGGGAGATACAGTTATCTTGCAAGGAATTGCTACATCTGTAACCAATAACGCATTTAGATTGATTAACAATGTTCCG
>Ga0326727_10010211_pt1 | contig 22499 bp, 19 predicted proteins | sample MB2enrmetagenome_FD_207643 | JGI IMG/M metagenome (GOLD analysis project Ga0326727, IMG submission 207643) | Lab enriched peat soil microbial communities from McLean, Ithaca, NY, United States - MB29MY | ecosystem: Environmental > Terrestrial > Soil > Wetlands > Peat | place: USA: New York...
CCAGGAACTCAGCGTGGTCGCCCTGATCGGAATCATCCTGCTGATCGGTATCGTCAAGAAGAACGGCATCATGATGATCGACTTTGCGCTGGAGGCGGAGCGCAAGGAGGGCAAGAAGCCGGAAGCCGCGATTTATGAAGCGTGCCTGCTGCGTTTCCGTCCCATCATGATGACCACCATGGCCGCGTTGCTGGCCGGCCTGCCGCTCGCCCTGGGCACCGGAATCGGCTCGGAACTGCGCCGTCCCCTGGGCATCTCCATGGTGGGCGGCCTGCTCCTGAGTCAGGTGCTTACGTTGTACACCACGCCCGTCATTTACATTTTCTTCGATCGGCTTGCCCACCGGTTCGCAGCGCGCCGCAAGCCTGCAGCCGGAACTGAGGTGGTCCCCGCGGACTGATGCGATGAGCCTCTCTTCTCCATTCATTCGGCGGTCGGTGGCCACGACGCTGCTGACGGTGGCCATTGTCCTGGCGGGCGCCGTGGCCTTTCGGGAATTGCCGGTTTCGCCGCTGCCGCAGATTGATTTCCCTACAATTTCAGTGGGCGCCAGCCTGCCGGGCGCCAGCCCGGAAATCATGGCCTCCTCGGTAGCGACTCCCCTGGAGCGCCAGTTCGGCAGAATCGCCGGCGTCACGGAGATGACATCGTCCAGTTATCTGGGCACCACCAACGTTACGCTGCAGTTCGAGTTGAACCGCAACATTGATGGCGCCGCGCGCGACGTCCAGGCCGCGATCAATGCCGCCCACAGTTATTTACCTTCGAATCTGCCCAGCAATCCGACCTATCGCAAGGTGAACCCGGCGGATGCTCCCATCATGATTGTGGCGCTGACGTCGGCGGTATATGACAAGGGCACACTGTACGACGCGGCTTCCACCATCATGCAGCAGCGGCTTTCCCAGATTCAGGGAGTCGGGCAGGTGAGCGTGGGAGGAAGTTCCCTGCCGGCCGTGCGGGTGGACCTGAATCCGACGCAACTCAACAGCTATGGCCTCGGCGTGCAGGACGTCGCCTCGATGTTGAGCCGGCAGAATGCCAACTCTCCCAAAGGCCAGATCCGGGATAACACCACCACCGCGGACATCACCACCAATGACCAACTGCTGAAGGCCGTGGACTATATGCCGCTGGTGGTTGGCTACCACAACGGCGCGGCCATCAAGCTGTCCGATGTCGCGGACGTCCACGACGCCACGGAAAACGTGCGCGCCGCCGGCTTCGTCAACGGCAAGCCTTCGGTCCTGATCATCATCTTCCGCCAGCCCGGCGCCAACATCATCGAGACCGTGGACCGCGTGCGCGCCGCGCTTCCGTCGCTCAAGGCCTCGATTCCCACCGCCATCGATACGGAAGTGGTGCTGGATCGCACGCAAACCATTCGGGCGTCGGTGCGCGATGTCGAACGCTCGCTGATGATTTCGATTTCCCTGGTGATTCTGGTGGTGTTCCTCTTCCTGCGGAACTGGCGCGCCACCCTGATCCCCAGCGTGGCCGTTCCCGCCTCGCTGATCGGCACCTTCGGCGTGATGTACCTCTGCCACTACAGCATCGACAATCTGTCGCTCATGGCCCTTACCATTTCGACGGGATTTGTGGTGGACGATGCCATTGTGGTCATCGAAAATATCACCCGCTATCTCGAGCAGGGCCTGCCGCCCATGCAAGCGGCGCTCAAGGGCGCCAAAGAAATTGGTTTTACCGTCCTGTCCATCAGCATCTCTCTGGTTGCGGTCTTCATTCCCATCCTGTTGATGGGGGGCATCGTCGGCCGGCTGTTCCGTGAGTTTGCCGTGACCCTCTCGGTCGCCATCCTGGTATCGCTGGGCATTTCCCTGACCACCACGCCGATGATGTGTTCCCGGCTGCTCCGGCATACCCGGAGTGAGGATCATAAATGGTTGTTCCGCGCCAGCGAGCGCGCCTTCAACTGGGTGCTGGGCCGCTACGAGCGCAGCCTGGGTTGGGTCCTGGAACACTCGACCCTGACGCTCATGGTTTTGGGCCTTACCATTGCGTTAAACTTCTATCTCTTTGCGGTCGTTCCCAAGGGATTCTTCCCCCAGCAGGATAACGGCACCATTTTTGGCGGCATCCAGGGCTCGCAGGACATTTCTTTCCAGGCCATGCAGGCCGCCACGGCGCGGATCGTCGGGGTGGTGAAGTCGGATCCCGCGGTGGCCAACGCCATGGCGTTTACCGGCGGCGGTGGCGCCACTAATGGCGGATTTCTCTACCTGGGGCTGAAACCTCTGAACCAACGGGACGCGAATGCCGGCCAGGTGATCAACCGCCTGCGGCCGAAACTCATGGCGGTCTCCGGAGCCAACACTTACATACAAGCCGGGCAGGATTTGCGCATCGGCGGACGAATGAGCAGCGCGCAATTTCAGTACACCATTCAAAGCGACAATTTGCAGGATCTGGTGCAGTGGGGTCCGGTGCTGCTCCAGCAGATGCGAAAATTACCGATCCTCACCGACGTCAATACCGACCAGCAGAATAGCGGCCTGCAGGCCACGCTGACTTATGACCGGGCCACCGCTTCCCGCCTCGGCATTACCCCGCAGATGATCGACAATGCGCTTTACGAGGCCTTTGGCCAGGCCCAGGTTTCCACCATGTATACCGGCATCAACCAGTACCATGTCGTGCTGGAAGTGGAGCCGAAGTACTGGCAATCGCCGGTGAGCTTGAATGACGTGTATATCCGGGCGGCGCAGGGGAAAATCGTTCCGCTCAGCGCCGTGGCGCATTATGAGCCGTCCACCGCTCCCCTTTCGGTGAATCACCAGGGGCAATATCCTTCGGCTACCATTTCCTTCAACCTTGCCCCCGGGGTGTCGCTCAGCGATGCTTCCCGGGCCATCATCGACTTGGAGCAGAAGATCGGGATGCCCAATAGTATTCGCGGAATGTTTTCCGGTACGCTGCAGGCCTTCCAGTCTTCCCTGGCCACGGAACCCTTTCTTATCATTACCGCTCTGATGGCGGTCTATATCGTATTGGGCATTCTCTACGAGAGTTATATCCATCCGCTGACGATTATTTCCACGCTGCCTTCGGCCGGCGTCGGCGCCGTCCTGTTCCTTATGATCTTTAAGACGGACCTCAGCATCATTGCCGTGATCGGCGTCATTCTGTTAATCGGTATTGTCAAAAAGAATGCCATTCTCATGATCGACTTTGCCCTGGCCGCTGAACGCGTGGACGGCAAGACTCCGCGCGAGGCCATTTTTCAGGCTTGTATTCTGCGTTTCCGTCCCATCATGATGACCACCATGGCCGCCCTGTTCGGCGCTATGCCGCTGGCGTTTGGCACCGGCACGGGTTCGGAGTTGCGCCGGCCTCTGGGCATTGCCATCATCGGCGGTCTGATTCTGAGCCAGATGCTTACGCTGTTCACCACGCCGGTGGTCTATCTTTCGTTGGACCGCTTGCGAGTCAGATGGCTGAGCGCTCATGGCAAGCTCGAAGCGCAACGGCATATTGGGGCGTTAGGATGAAAAATGAAGGCAATGAATAAAATGCGCGCCGTAACCGCGCTTCTCTGCGCCACCCTCCTCTTCCAGGGCTGCGTCGTCGGTCCCCGTTACAACCGCGCCACCGCGCCGACGCCGGGGACGTTTAAAGAGGTCACGCCCGACGATCTCAAGCAAATGGACGGCTGGAAAGTCGCCCAGCCGAAGGACAGCGCGCTGCATGGCAAGTGGTGGGAGACGTTTGGCGATCCCCAGTTGAATGCCCTCGAGGAACAGGTCAATATTTCCAATCAGAATGTCGCCGCCGCGTTCGCCAGCTTCATGGCGGCGCGGGCCGTGGTGCGGCAGGCGCGCGCGCAATATTTCCCCACCGCAACCGTTGGTTTAAGCGCGGTTCGCCAGCGCCAGGCCGGGGCCGCCAACGGAGCGGCTTATACCGAATACTCCCTGCCTTTCGATGCCTCCTGGACGCCCGACCTGTGGGGCCGCGTGCGCAATACCGTTCGCGCCAACGTTGCGAACGCGCAAGCCAGCGCCGCGGATCTGGAGAATACGCGCCTGACCGCGCAAGCGGAACTGGCCGTCGATTATTTCCAGCTGCGCGGCCAGGATGCGCTCAAACAACTGCTGGATTCCACCGTAAAGGCCTATGCGGAGTCCCTGGACCTGACCAAGGCTCTGTATGAAACCGGCATCGATTCCGACGAAGCCGTCGCGCAGGCCGAAACGCAACTGGAAACCGTCCGCGCCCAGGATACCAACGTGGGCATTCTGCGGGCGCAGTACGAGCATGCGATTGCCATGCTGACCGGGCAACCGGCGTCTTCCTTCGCGATCGCCGTTGAGCCCTTGAAGACTCCTCCGCCGGCGATTCCCTTTGGCGTTCCTTCGCAACTGCTGGAGCGCCGTCCGGATATTGCCGCCTCCGAACGCCTGATGGCCCAGGCCAATGCGCAAATCGGCGTTGCCAAAGCCGCCTACTTTCCCACGCTCACGCTGGGCGCTTCGGCTGGATTTCAAACCACGAACGGTTCCACCTGGTTCACCTGGCCGAGCCGGTTCTGGTCCGTCGGCCCGTCGATTGCCGAGACCATTTACGATGGCGGCCTGCGCCGGGCCACTGTCGAGCAGTATCGCGCGCAGTATGATCAGACGGTTGCCAACTATCGCGGCACCGTCCTGACGGCGTTCCAACAGGTCGAGGATAATCTTTCCAGCTTGCGCATTCTTTCCCGGGAGATTCAGGAACAGGACACGGCCATCCGGTCCGCGCAGCGCAGCCTCGATCTGGCTACCGACCGCTACCGCCTCGGCATCGACCCCTACCTCAACGTGATTGCGGCCCAGACGACGCTTTTTGGCAATCAGCAGACAGGCGTGAACCTGCGGGTCGCGCAAATCGTGGCCAGCGTGCAATTGATTGAAGCCCTCGGAGGAGGGTGGGATGCTTCCACGCTGCCCACGCCGCAGCAGATTGTTTCACGCACGGCGCAGGCCCCGGTTGCGGCTGAGGCCCAACCCGCCAAGTAAGCAAAGCGATCCTCTGCCGCTGGGAGCGCGGGCTGCCAGCCCGCTTTTTTTACGGTGCGGGCTGGCAGCCCGCGTTCCCGGCTCTGCGGTGCGTGCGCATCCAGCGGGTGTTGTACTCGCGCTTGCACATATCGCACCAGGGATGCACTTGCAGGTGTCCATGGGATCGCCGGAGAAAGCTGAAATGATCCGCGGACTTGGCATGCCGACAGCGTTTGCAAATGCGGAGGCCGGGGCTGGGAGCGGTGATTACGGGCATATGCACCCCCAGGCGGTCATGGCGCCGCAATCGCAGGGGGAAAGCCTGGTATATATGGCATCGCTCCCGCATGCGGCACAGAAGCACTGGTCGGGGAGAATGCGACTTTTGAGCGCCATCAAGAGCTGGCGGCGGTCCCGCCGGGCCGGATGGGGAAGGACGCGTATCTGGCGTGCCAGGAGCTGCCGCCCGCTGATCCACTCGGTGGCGCTGCCACACTGCACACAATCTCCGGCTTGCGGGCCATACGCCGGCGGCGTGGTTTTCCAGCGGTCATAAGCGGACATCGGCATTACCGCACCTCAAGAACCGTTTGTCGTTTCACGTTTCACGTTGGGGAGAAGCACAAACAAACGTTTGCTGCCTCGATCTGCGTTATCTGCGGCCAAATCCTTTGCGCCGGCGCCCTCGGTGGTGAAATGGCCCAGAATCGGGCGGGCAGGGGCGCCGGCCAGAGCGAGCGCCCCTTCGGTGCAGGTGGGATGGTTGGGTAGGCTGATTGGCGGGGTACAGGCAGACCGTGCGGGAGGCGCCGCGGAAGAAGACAAACTACGGAATACGGCGTTCATGAGGGTGTTGACTTGAGGAGCGAGAAGGTCGAATTCCGGGTCCATGCGGGCCTCGCTTTATTGTCTCGTATTATCTCGTTATATATAACGAGATAATACGAGATATATAGACCAACTGCGCCCGTCTGTCAAGGCCGAACTGGAGGAATAAATTGTCTTTTATTTACTTTATGTTATAAGGAATAATTGCCGGGTTGTAAGGATTTACGCAGATATTGTTGGAATCCAAATACGAACGATACGGTGCGATAATATGAGAGACAGCGATTGCCGTGCTGGAAGATTGCTACCGGCCTGTTTCCAGAGGTTCGTGCGGCTGTCCCTGCCGCCGGGATCATTCATGGGCAGGATTTGTGATCCACCAGCCAAGGGTGGAGACGTTAATCATCAGGAGTCAGGCGGAGCATCGCCTCACGGATGGAACTCACGAGTTCCCTATTCGGGAACGGTGAAACATAATTCACTGCATTTTCATTAACTTAACATTGCCTGCCCGGGAGTATGGCGCTATACTCCGCTCGTCTTGTCACAGACTGTTTCTTTGGCGGTTGCGCCGGACTGTATTTTTTCCTACCCGGCGGAGTCTTTCGCGAAGGTGTCTGTGCCGGGCCGAACAGGTTAGTGCTGTGGGCCCCGTCTTACCGTTATCCAGGTTTTCAGATTCATAGCCGACTGTGCCGCCAAGTTGCGGGGAGGACCGCCATGCGCCAAAGCTTGTTGCATCGCAATATTTCGCCGTTCACAACGAGGAAGGATGCGTTTATAACCGCGCTGTACCTGGTCGCTGTCTGGGGCATGCTCCTGGGGCTGGCGCCGGTAACGACATTGGCGCAGAGCTTTACGACGAAGCTGACGGTGGGCGCGGCTCCACGGGCGCTGGCGGTCAACCCGGTTACCAATAAGATCTACGTTGCCAGCGAGACCAGCAACACCGTGAGCGTGATTGACGGCGCCAGCAATGCCATCACCACGGTTGCGGCGGGCACGACGCCGTTTGCCGTGGCAGTCAATCCGGTGACCAACCAGATTTACGTCGCCAACAACGGCAGCAACAGCGTGACCGTGATTGATGGCGCCAGCAATGCCACCACCCCGGTCGCCGCCGGCGGTAACCCTTACGCCGTGGCGGTGAATCCGGTGACCAACCAGATCTACGTGGCCAACGAGACCGGCAACAGCGTGACTGTGATCGACGGCGCCAGCAATGCCACCACCACCGTTCCGGTGGGCCTGGGTCCCCGGGCGGTAGCGGTGAACCCCGTCACGAATCAAATTTATGTTGCCAACCACGACAGCGGCACGGTGACGGTGATCAATGGCGCGACCAACGCCACCACCACGGTTGCAGCGGGCAAGAGTCTATATGCGGTGGCGGTCAATCCGGTCACCAACAAGATCTATGTTTCCAACCGTGCCAGCGGCACGGTAACGGTGATCGACGGAGCAACGAATTTGACGACGACCGTCACGGTGGGCACGAATCCCAGTGGCGTGGCGATCAATTTGGTCACCAACAAGATTTATGTTGCCAACCACGGCAGCGGCACGGTGAGCGTGATCGACGGCGTTACGAATTTAACTACCTCCGTCCCGGTGGACACCAATCCCCGGACGGTGGCGGTGAATCCGGTCACCAATCAGATCTATATTGCCAATCACGGCAGCAACACCGTCACCATCATAGACGGCGCCAGTAATAACACCACCACCGCCACGACGGACTCCAATCCTTACCTGGTGGCGGCCAACCCGGTCACCAATAAAATCTATGTCGCCGATTCGGGCGGCCATGTGAGTGTGATGGACGGCGCCACGAATGTTATTGCCAGTGTTGCGACAGGTACTGACCCCTATGCTGTAGCGATCAACCCGGCTACCAACATGATTTACGTTGCCAACCAGAAAAGCGGCAATATCACGGTGATTGACGGCGCTACGAATACCACCAGCACCGTCACGACGGGTTCTGAACCCACAGCCGTGGCGGTGAATCCGGTCACCAATCAAATTTATGTTGCCAACTACACTGGCAGCGACGTGACGGTGATTGACGGGGCCACCAATACCACGACCACGGTCGCGGCTGGCGCTCTTCCTTACGCTGTAGCGGTCAATCCGGCTACCAACAAGATATATGTGGCTAATGCGGGCGGCACCGTGACGGTGATTGACGGGGCCACCAACGCCACCACCACGATCGCGGTGGGCTCGGTGCCCTCGGCCGTGGCGGTCAGCCCGGTGACGAATCAGGTCTACGTTGCCAATAAAGGCAGTAACACGGAAAGTCCTGGATACGTGACGGTGATTGACGGATTCACCAATGCCACTACTACCATAATGGCGGGCTATGAACCCATTGCCGTGGCGGTCAACCCGGTCACCAACCAGATCTATGTTGCCAACTTTGCGGGTGGCACTGTGACCGTGATTGACGGAGCCACCAATGCCACCTCTACCGTTTCGGTGGCTACTGATCCCTCGGCCGTGGCGGTCAACCCGGTTACCAACCAGATCTTTGTTGCTGGCCTCATTTACATCAAGGTGATAGACGGCGCCACCAATGCCATCATCCACACTTTGGAGTCCACCAGCGAAGCCCTGGCGGTCAACCCGGTCACCAACAAGATCTACGTCATGATCGGTGACCAGGTGAGGGTGATTGACGGGGCCAGCGATGACATCACCAGAGTGGTAGTGGTGGCTGGGGCTGCTAACCGGGCTGCGGCGGTCAACCCGGCTACCAACCAGATCTATGTTGCCGACAACGAGGGCAACAATGTGATCGTGTTGACCGAGGAACAGGCCCAGCCAATTCCTTTGGTCACCACGATAACGCCGTTGCCTGGCAACGCGACGCTGGACCCCGCACCAACCTTTGACTTTACTGCCAACAGTTTGTATGTGCCGTTTGCTCCCCCGGTACAGAACGTCTATTACCAGCTGGATACGTGGCAAGGTGCATGACTGCCGGCGGCCGGATCGGCGCCCAGCTTTTCCGCGCAGCTTTCTCCGCTGGTGCCGGGCAACCATGTTCTGTATGCCTGGGCTTCCGATGACACCGACGCCACCGACATCGCGATGGGGGAGAGCGCCATTGGTGCGATCGCGGCCTACCCGTTTACGGTGGTCATACCGCCCACGGCGCAACGGGCGGTATTGACGATGAACTGCGCGACCGTTACCTACGACGGCAATCCGCACTCGTGTACGGGCACAGCGTTGGCGGCGGATGGGGTTACGCCGGTAAGCGGCTCGTGGATCTTTGCCCCGGCGAGCAAAACCGATGCGGGGAATTATCGGGTAGCGGGCACATTTATCAGCAGCGACCCGAACTACATGGGAGACACGGTAGCCAGCACGCTCACCATTAACCAAGCTGCTTCGGCGATTGCCTGCGAGTCGTCGATGCAATACACGCCGAATCCGGTCTCTCCATGTTATGTGACGAATCAGGCGGGTGTGGTATTGCCGGGGAAAGTGACATATGTCAAATTGGGCGTGCCATCGGCGGCATGGATCAATTCCACCGACCACACTTTGTTGAGTCTGAGTACGGCAGTGGGATCGGTTACCGTGGCGGCGGCCACTTGGCCTGGCACGAATGACTATTTGCCGGCGACGATCCCCACGTCAACACCTCTTGTGTTCACGACGACCGCTATTCCCGTGAACATTAATTGCACTTACACACCACTGGTATCGGCAACGGGAGCGACCGGTACGATTGCGAATCTGCCGGCCACCGCAACCTATGGCGACTCCGGGATGTTTGGTTGCCAATCGGATAGCACCAAGATCCCCGCTCCCATTTTGACTTATACGGCCACAAGGGGACTGAAGTCTACGGTGTTGAATGAAATCTTGACATTCAAGGCCGCCGAAACCGTTACCTTGACGGTTACGACACCCGCCGGATTGGGATATGCGGCGGGACAGTGGCCTCCGGCCGGGTCGGCGGGGCAACCGGGATATTCCACCGTGGTATCACCCAAAGCCGTGACCATACAGTCCCCCAACGTGAAGTGGACCTATGGCAGTCCGGCACCGGTGCTGGCGGCTCCGACTTTCACGCCGCCGCTGGTGGGCAGCGATAGAATTACGGTAACCCAGGTGGTGGAGGATCCCAATCGCGGTAACGCGGCCGTGGTGGCGGCGACGGCGCCGCTTACGGAAGCTTTAGCCGGACTGGGATATTCGAACTATCAGGTGGTGCCGAAGGTCGTTACAGCCAGCTACCCGAACTACACCATCACGCCGCTAAACGGCACCATGACGTACATTGCCGGCAACCCGGAGGGGCTCAACAAGATCATGCATTCACCCACCAGCCTTACGTTTGCCACCACCGCCCTGAACCCGGCCAAGCCGCAGACGCTCCAGGTACGCGTGACCAACAATATTGGTTCGGATCTGGAGTTCACGCTGAACGGGCTGGATCTGACGAACTTTACGGTGAACCAGTCGTCGTGCCGGGCTTATAGGGATGCCCCGACGGGCACTGCCTGTACGTTCATCATCGGCTTTAATCCGCAGGTGGCGCAAAAGTTCATTGAGAATCTGACCATAACCGCAACCGATAACAGCACCGGCCAACTAGTATATACGTCGGCGGCGCTGCCTTTGACGGCTTACTCTTATGGCGGTTTCACTGTCACGCCCTCGTCGCTCAGTTTTCCGGCCGCCGGCGGGCCGGGGACGCTAACGGTGAACAACAATACGGGCTGGGCCTTGGCGACAGGAACGATCGCGGGCAGGCGGAGCACAATCTCGGTGACCGGCAACACCTGTGTTCCGGCTACGACCGCGGCTACCTGTTCGCTGACTCTGTTGTATACGCCGACGGCGAAGCTGGCCCCCGGCGCCAGCATAAGCACCCTGGGCATTCCCGGCATCATCACGCCGGTCAGTGCGCCGATCACGCTGCCTAACGCCAGTGTGCACTTGTCAGTTGAGGAGCCCACAGACTAATCGGACTGCCCGAGGCCCAACCGTCAGGTTGAACCTCGGACACTTAAGTCTGTGCATTTGAGAGCGACCGAAAGCACTGCCTTTCTTCAGCAGCCTGTGAGCCCATGGAGTGGAGCGTGCGTATTCGCCGGGTTCAAATGCGGCGCTTCCAGCGCGGGCCGCGGGTGCGCGTCGCTCATGAATGATCCGGGCTTGCAGGGCCAACTCGGAGCGGTTCCATGGTTGCTGTAGTCCCGAAAACCTGAAAGGGCGCGCCTTCATGGCGTGCCCTTTCATTGGTGTCCCATCTATTACCGAACTGCTGTAGCCTTACGTTCGTCCTGTTCCCACGTATTGAAATCCCAAAGACCGCAGATGATCGGAATCGAGCAGGTTCTTGGTGTCGATAATGAGTGGCTGCTTGAGCACCCGGCGGATGCGCTCAAAATCGAGGGCGCGGAATTCCGGCCAGCCGGTACCCAGAATCAGGGCATCGGCAGCTTCGGCGGCTGCGTAGGCGTTGTCGCAGAAGCGCACGGAATCGCTGAGCTCCGAGCGGGCGGCCGGGATGGCCACCGGATCGTAGGCGCGCACGGTGGCGCCGCGCTGGCTCAGGCTGCGTACCAGGCTGATGGACGAAGAGCCGGCGATGGAATTGGTATTGGGCTTGAAAGCCAGGCCGAGCACGCCCAACTGCTTTCCGCCCAGGGTTTGCAGCACGCGCGCGATCTTATCGACGACACCGTCGGAAATGGAGCGGTTCACCTCCCGGGCGGCGGCCAGAATCTTAAGGCTGACGCCGCGGCTGCGGGCCAATAACGAAAGCGAATCCATCAACGATTCGGCGAACGGCCCGCCATAAGACGCGCCAGGCTGCAAACACCGGGGCGCGATCTTCTTGTCCAGGCCTAGGGCCAGCGCCAGGTCAACGGCATCGGCATTGACATGCTCGCAGACCGCGGCCAGTTCGTTGATAAAGGAAATCTTGGTGGCGTAGAAAGCCGTAGCCGCTTCCCGTACCAGCTCCGCGGTTTCGTGATTGGTGACGATCACCGGTACGCCGCGCATGACCAGTGGCCGATAGATCTGCTTGATGGTCATAACCGCCTCGGGTGAGGACGTACCCAGCAAAATCCGGTCCGGCCAGTTAAAGTCCTCCACCGCACAGCCATCGGTGAGAAACATGGGGTGCGAAACCACCGTAATTTTGGGGTTGGCCTCCCGCAAGGCGGTTTCGATGCGCGCGCCGGTGCCCACCGGAACCGGGCTGACAATGATCAGCAATGCCTCCGGCGAAGCCCGCCCGATGCGGGCGGCCAGGTCTTCGGCGTACTGCGGCGAATCGTGGGCCAGAAAGATTACGTTCGAGCGGCGGAGGAAGGATGCGATGTCCGTGGAATACACCAGCCGTCCGGCCCGGACATTGCGGCGGATCACTTCCTCCAGATTGCGCTCGTAATAAGGTACTTTTCCCTGGGACAGGGACGCGATTCGCTCCGCGTCCTCGTCAAAACAGGTTACCGGCGTGCCGAAATCGCCCAGGCACGCGGAGATGATCGTTCCCAAATAGCCCGCGCCGTAGATCCCGATATGCATGAGGTGTCCTTCCCGGCATTCCTTCGGGCTGGCTTGGAAATTAGTAGCCGGGCAATGTTAGTGTTTTACCCCCGATGAACCACGGACGCCAGATGCGGGAAGGTCATGTACTTCGGAAAGGACAAGGCGCAATTAGCAATTGGCTATTGGCGATTGGCTAAACCCACACAACCGCGTGAGTCTTTGTGAGCGGTACACTGTGATCCGATCCCTTGCTTTCTGCCCGGCCCGCCGTATCGGAGCCAATGGCCAATGGCGGGGTTTCTGGGTAAATGTCCCAAAAGAGTACCTGATTTCACCCTTTATTTCATGATTCTGGAGTTGAAAACTCCCACGCTTCGGCCTATCGTACAGATGCTTGCCCGGGGTGTGGCATACGTGTCCGGATGAGGGCGCGGCGCGCTCCACCCGGGGCTTTTGCATCTGAAATGTAGTAGGGGCCCGCAGTTCACCCGCGGTTCCGCGTTCTTTTCGCCCGGTATTTTGGGCACGACGGCAGCCGCGGCAAAGGAGATCGGCGATGGAAACCAAGCCGGCACAGAATATTCAAGATTCTTTTTTGAATACCGCGCGCAAAGATAAAACCCTTATCACCTTATATCTGCTCAGCGGAGTCAAACTGACGGGACGCATCCGTTCATTCGACAAGTACTCGGTTGTGTTGGAGACCAACAACCAGGAACAATTGATCTTTAAGCACGCAATCTCCACGGTGGTCATGCAGAAAGGCCATATGGTGGAGCGACCGGAGTCCAGACCTGCAGAGGCCAGACCCGCGGGCAGTGGGAACTCCGCCCCGGCGGGGGGCGTGGCCGGAGGTCCGGCGTCTGCGGAATAGCCGCTGGACGTGAAACGTGAAACGAGAAGCGTGAAACGGGCACAGACGGACGCTGGGCGCGAGCGTGTGTTTCTGGTGGGTCTGGATTATCGTGTCCGCTCCCGGGGCAGTCCATCCCCGGGGGACGAAGGCGTTACCAGTTCTGCCCGGCAGGCGAGGGATGCCGCATCGCGGACCTCCGAGGAGGCCAAGGCTTCGCGCGTGCCCCGCTTCACGGCGGAAGAGTCGCTGGCGGAATTGCGGGAACTGGCGACCAGCGCGGGCGCGCAAGTAGCCGGGGAGTTTCTGCAACAGCGGGACAAACCCGATGCGGCCACGCTCATTGGCCGTGGCAAAGTGGAGGAGATTGCCGGCGCCGCCGCCTCCATGGATTCCAACCTGATTATTTTTGATCACGATCTTACGCCCTCGCAGCAACGCAATCTGGAAAAGCTGCTGCCCGCGCGGGTCATCGATCGTACCCAGCTGATCCTGGACATCTTTGCCCGCCACGCACGCACGCGTGAAGGTCAACTGCAGGTGGAGTTGGCGCAACTCGATTACCTGATGCCGCGGTTGGCCGGGCGGGGCAAGGAAATGTCGCAATTGGGCGGCGGCATCGGCACGCGCGGCCCGGGCGAAACGCAGCTCGAAACCGACCGCCGCAAGATCTCCCGGCGCATCCGGCACGTTCGCGAGCAGCTCGAGGAAGTGCGGCGCATCCGCGCGCAACAACGCCAGCGGCGGGAATCGGTTCCGGTGGCCACCGTGGCCCTGGTGGGGTACACCAATGCCGGCAAATCGACCTTGTTCAACGCCTTGACCAGGGCCAGCGTGCTGCAGTCGCCGAAAATGTTTGCCACGCTCGATCCGACCATCCGTGCCGTCGAGTTGCCGTCCAAACGAAAGGTGTTGCTTTCCGATACGGTCGGATTCATTCGCAATCTGCCGCACACTCTGGTGTCGGCCTTCCGCGCGACTTTGGAAGAGGTACAACGCGCAGCCCTGATCCTGCATGTCAGCGATGCCAGCAGTTCCACCGCCGCCGAGCAGGACGCGCAGGTGGAAACCGTGTTGGGCGAGCTGGACGCGAAGGACCGGCCGCGTCTTCACGTCTTGAACAAGATCGATCTGCTGCCGCCGCTGCAGCGCGAGTCGCTGCGCGATACCGCCGATGCCATCCACATTTCCGCGGCCCAGGGCGCGGGTTTGACCACCCTGCTGGATGCCATCGATGCCGCCCTGGTCGGCGATCCCTTGAGCCGGGTGCGGGTGCGCGTGCCGCAGAGTGAAGGGAAAGTGCTGTCGCAGTTGCAATCGCGGGCCCGCGTATATGCCCGCCACTATCGCGATGGCACGGTCGAAATGGAAGTGCACGCCCCGGAATCGCTGTTGCGACTGATCCGGCGCTTTGTGGTGGAATGAAACCCCCAAAATTCAAAATGGGCCGGTGATCAAGGAGCGGTGAGTTTCCTTGACCACAAGCCCATTCGATCCTGAATCGGATCGGAGGTGATGTAACTATGGTAACCCTGTTGTATCGAATGTCAAGGGTGGGAGGGGGTGCTAGCGGGCAATTTTGTCCCAAATCGGGAATTCTAACCCGGCTATTCCAGGTCTAGAAACCACTTCATGGCTTGGTTCACGGCGCGCAGGGTGGCGGAATCCGCCCGCCCTATCCGCTGACCGATCTTCGCACGGGGAACAGTGGTAGCCTTGTCCACCATCGTTTGACACCCTGCAAATCGGGGTGCTACTGTGGTTTTTTAGTCCGCTCGATGCGCGAGTTTAAGCACCCAGGATGGAAGAAACCCTTAGGCAATTGGGCGGTTTGCTGCTCGGGTCTATCCCGACCATTGTCCTATTCCTGATCCTTTATTTAGCCTATCGCACGCTGGTGCACACCCCGCTGGAGAAGATTCTGGCGGAGCGGCGGGCGCATACGGAAGGCGCCATGGAGAAAGCACGGGCGGATATTGCCGCGGCCGAGGCGCGTACCGCCGAGTACGAACAGAGTTTGCGTCAGGCTCGGGCCGTTATTTTTAAGGCGCAGGAAGCCCGCCGCCAGCAGGCGTTACAGGCGCGAACGGCAGCCATTGCCGAAGCCCGGGCGAAGGCCGACGTGCAAGTGAAGCAGGCAAAAGCCGTCATTGCCCAGGACGTGGCTGCCTCGAAGGGATCATTGCAGGCGGAAGCGGAACGACTGGCGGCTGAAATTGTCGCCGCCATTCTGCGCCAGGCCGGAACTGCATATCCGGCGGGTGGTGGCCAATGAAGCCGGTTTCCCGTGCTCAAAGTACTGCATTCTTCGCTGCTTTCCTCTTGTTGGCGCTGTTTGCGGCGGCCGTAGGTTTAGCTCAGCAACAACCGGCAAAGCCGGGGGGGGCGGCATCCGCTGCCACCGTGGCGGCGCCGGCGCAGCCTGGCCTTCAACCGGAAGCTGGGGAGCCACAAGCGGCCGCGTCCGAAGCCACAGCCGGCGAACATCCGCAAGAAGCCGAGAGCTCCCAGGAGAAGATGGAGCGGGAGCTGAAATTCTCTCCTTCCGTCCGATGGCTGGCCAAGGTGCTGCACGTCAGTCCGGAACTGGGCTATTGGATCAGTCTGATTCTGGATTTCTGCTTGCTGGCCCTGCTGATCGGCTGGGCGCTGAAGAAGAACTTACCGGCCATGTTCCGCGCTCGTACGCAAACCATCCAGCGGGGAATTCAGGAAGCGCGTACGGCCAGCGAGGAAGCCAACCGGCGTCTGGCGGATATTGAAGCCAGGCTGTCCCGGTTGGATAAGGAAGTTGGGGCCATGCGCTCCGCCGCCGAGCGGGAAGCGGCAGTCGAGGAACAACGCGTTATGGCCACTGCCGCCGAAGACGCGCGACGCGTGGTGGAAGCGGCAGAAAGCGAAATTGTGGCCGCGGCCAAACACGCACAGCGGGAGTTGAAGGCCTTTGCCGTTGATCTGGCGGTGACCCTGGCCGAGCAGCGCATTCACGTGGATGCCGCAACCGATCAGGCGCTGGTTCGAGGGTTTACCGGCCAACTGGGCGCCGCGGATGATGGCGGTGGTCCCGGAAAGGACGGGCAATAGCGATGGCTTCCATTGCCATGAATTACGCCCGCGCTTTTGCGGAGGTCGTCATCAGCCTCAAGCTGGATTCCAACCGCGTGCGCGAAGAGTTGCAGTCGCTGGTTGAGACGGTCAGCGGCAGCGCCGAGCTGCGGCGGGTCTGGGACAGTCCGGCCATCGGCGCCGCGGAAAAACTCCGGCTGCTGGATGCCATCGCGCAACACTCCGGCATGGAAACGCCGGTGCGGAATTTTTTGGCGGTTTTGATCGAGCACGGCCGGACGGCGGCATTACCGGCCATTGCGCGCCAGTTCGAATTGGAACTGAATCAGCGCCTGGGCGTTGTCGAGGCCGGCATCGCCAGCGCGCGGGACTTGTCGCCGGAGGAAAAATCGGCCTTGGAGCGCCAGGTGGAGCAACTGACCGGCTGCAAGGTGCGGGCGCGGTATGACATCGACAGGAATTTATTGGGGGGCGCGGTAGTCAAGGTGGGCAGCACCATCTACGATGGTTCGTTGCGCGGACAATTGCGCCGGTTCAAAGAGCAGTTGATCGAGTTGTGAGTTGCGAGAATCTTAAATGGCTCAGATAAAAGCGGACGAGATCACAAAACTGATTCGGGACCAGATCGAGCATTACGAGTCCCGTATCGCGGTGGATGAAGTCGGTACGGTGATGACGCTGGGCGACGGCATTGCGCGCCTCTATGGCCTGGACAAGGTCATGGCGGGCGAAATGCTTGAGTTCCCGCATGGCGTCGCCGGCATTGCCATGAACCTGGAAGAAGATCAGGTCGGCGCCGTGCTGCTGGGCGATTACACCCTGATCAATGAAGGCGACCAGGTCAAGCGCACCGGACGCATTATCAGCGTTCCGGTGGGCGATGCTCTAATTGGACGTGTCGTGGATTCCCTCGGCCAGCCGATCGACGATAAGGGTCCCATCGCCACCAATCAGTTCAACCCCATCGAGCGGATAGCGCCGGGCGTCATCGACCGGCAACCCGTTCGCGAGCCTATGGCCACGGGGCTGAAGGCGATTGACTCGATGATCCCCATCGGCCGTGGCCAGCGCGAGTTGATCATTGGCGACCGCCAGACCGGCAAGACCGCGATCATCCTCGATACCATCATCAACAGCAAGGGACGCGACCTGATCTGCATCTATTGCGCTATCGGCCAGAAGCGTTCCAGCGTGGCCCAGGTGGTAAAGATTCTGGAAGATGCAGGCGCCATGGAATACACCATTGTAGTGAGCGCTTCGGCTTCCGAACCGGCTCCTATGCAGTACATCGCGCCATATGCAGCCTGCGCCATGGGCGAGTTTTTCCGCGATTCGGGCCGCCACGCCGTCACCTTCTACGACGATCTTTCCAAGCATGCCGTGTCGTATCGCGAAATCTCGCTGCTGCTGCGCCGCCCGCCGGGCCGCGAAGCGTATCCCGGAGACGTATTCTACCTGCACTCGCGCCTGCTGGAGCGCGCCGCCAAAATGAGCGACAAGAACGGGGGTGGCTCGCTGACCTCGCTGCCGGTCATCGAAACCCAGGCCGGCGACGTTTCCGCCTACATTCCGACCAACGTGATTTCGATTACCGACGGGCAGATTTATCTGGAGACCGATTTATTCAACAGCGGCATCCGTCCGGCCGTAAACGTGGGCTTGTCGGTGAGCCGCGTTGGCGGCAGCGCGCAGATCAAGGCCATGCGCCAGGTGGCCGGCACGCTGAAACTGGAACTGGCGCAGTTCCGCGAGCTGGCGGCATTTGCCCAGTTTGGCAGCGATTTGGATAAGGCGACCCAGGCCCAACTGAACCGGGGCCGGCGCCTCACCGAGATCCTGAAGCAGGGCCAGTACGTGCCGCTATCGTTCGCCAAGCAGATCCTGATCATTTTTGCCGGCACCAGTGGCGCCCTGGATGACGTTGCGGTGGAGGATCTCCGGGTGTTCGAAAAAGCGCTCTACGATTACGTGGAAGCCATGAACCCAGGGTTACTGAAGACGATTGAAGAAAAGAAGATTCTCGACGACGGCCTGAGAAGCGAAATGGCCAAAGTGGTGGCCGATACCAAGGAACGCTTCCTGGCCGACAAGAAGGCAGAAGTTAGGAGTTAGAAGTAAGGAATTCGGGATTCTAAGTCCTGACTCCTGCGTTCTAACACCTTTGAAAGAATGGCAAACGTCTTAGACATTCGGCGGCGTATTCGCAGCGTGCGCAACACGCGGCAGATCACCAAAGCCATGAAGATGGTTTCGGCGGCCAAACTGCGCCGCGCGCAGGAACGGGCGCTCTCATCGCGTCCGTACGCGCAGATGCTGACCAACGTGCTGCGTTCGCTGGTGACCCGGGCCGAAATCTACGATCCCGAAACCGGTGAGGCGAGACACCCGCTGCTGGTCCGGCGCAAGGAAAACAATATTCTGCTGATTGTGGTCAGCGGAGACAAAGGGCTGGCCGGCGCCTTTAGCACCAATATCAACAAGGCCGCGCTGCACTTTCTGGAATCCAAGCCGGGCAGGAATATCGATCTGATCTGCGTTGGCCGTAAAGGGCGCGATTTCCTGCGGCGCCGTTTTCCCGTGGGGACGGCGGGCGGCGAAGAGCGAGCCGGACAGGCGCAGATTGTCGGCGAACTGACAAACGTGCTGAACCGCATCACCATCGAACACGCCAACGAACTGGCGGAGAACGTCATCGACCGTTACACTCGCGGGGAAGTCGATGCCGTGTACTTGATCTACAACGAATTTAAGTCGGTCATCGCGCAGCGGCTGGTGGTGAGCGCGGTGCTGCCGATTGCCGAGATTGGCGCCGCCGACATCCGCGAGGCGCAGGAGTTGACCACGGAAGAGCGGGAGCGCGTGGCCGAGGCGGCGCGCACGGCCGGAGTGAGCCTGCAGGCGCCGTCCACCGCCGCGATGGACCTCGCCGCGGGACAGTTTGCCACCCGTCCCGTGGACTACATTTATGAGCAACCGCCCGCGGAATTGTTTCGTGCGTTGCTGCCCAAATACGTGGCGGTAGATGTTTTCCGGGCGTTGCTGGAGTCGGTGGCGGCCGAACATGCCGCCCGCATGACCGCCATGGATTCGGCGACCAACAACGCCACCAAGATGATCGATTCACTGACCCTGGTTATGAACCGGGTCCGCCAGGCCAAGATTACGAAAGAGATTATCGAGATCGTCAGCGGCGCGGCAGCACAGTGAGTTGCGAGTGGCGAGTGGCGAGTTGCGAGCAGGAGTATTGGTTGGAACGCGGATGCAAGGGCCGCGGAGGAAAATTTCAAATTTGAAATTTCAAATTTGAAATTATGGATTCCGCACCATGCAAGTCCGTGGCCAAGTTTTGTTTTCGGAGAACGGAAGGCAATGTCAGAAAATATCGGTCGTGTGATCCAGATTTCCGGACCGGCGGTGGACGTGCAGTTCACGGAAGCCAACCTGCCGCCTATTTATCAGGCGCTGCGCGTGACCAGTGACGGCTTCAATGTGCCGCAACCCATCAACGTGATTCTGGAAGTGCAGCAGCAACTGGGCGAAGGCCGGGTCCGTTGCATCGCCATGGAACCCACCGACGGCATGGTGCGGGGCATGAAGGCCATCGACGAGGGCGGGCCAATCTCCGTGCCGGTGGGCAAGGGCACGCTGGGGCGCGTGATCAACGTGATCGGCGAGCCGGTGGATAACCTGGGCCCGATTGCCAGCGATATCCGGCTGCCCATTCACCGTCCCGCGCCTTCGTTTGAAGAGCAATCGACGACGGCCGAAATGTTTGAAACCGGCGTGAAGGTGGTCGACCTGATTCAGCCTTTCCTGAAAGGCGGCAAGATCGGCCTGTTCGGTGGCGCGGGCGTGGGCAAGACGGTGGTGATCATGGAACTGATCAACAACGTCGCCAAGCAGCATGGCGGTTTTTCGGTGTTTGCCGGCGTCGGCGAACGTACCCGCGAAGGCAATGACCTGTGGCTGGAAATGAGCGAATCCAAGGTCATCGTGCCCGGGAAACCCGAAGAATCCAAGGCCGCCCTGATTTACGGCCAGATGACCGAACCTCCCGGGGCGCGCCTGCGCGTGGCTTTGACCGGTTTAACCGTCGCCGAGTATTTCCGCGACGTGGAGGGCTCGGACACGCTGCTCTTTATCGACAACATTTTCCGTTTCACGCAGGCGGGTTCCGAAGTATCGGCATTGCTGGGCCGCATGCCCAGCGCTGTCGGCTATCAGCCCAACCTGGCTTCGGAAATGGGCGAATTGCAGGAACGCATTACTTCGACCAAGAAAGGTTCGGTCACTTCGGTGCAGGCGATTTATGTGCCTGCCGACGATCTTACCGATCCGGCTCCGGCGACGACGTTCGCTCACCTGGACGCCACCACGGTTTTGAGCCGCGCCCTGACGGAAATTGGGATTTATCCGGCGGTCGATCCGCTGGCATCCACGTCCCGTATTCTGGATCCGCACATTGTCGGCCAGGAGCACTATGATGTGGCCCAGGGTGTGAAGCTGATCCTGCAACGCTACAAGGATCTGCAGGACATCATCGCCATTTTGGGTATTGACGAACTCAGCGAAGACGACAAGCTGACGGTATCGCGCGCGCGCAAGATCCAGCGTTTCCTGTCGCAGCCCTTCCATGTGGCGGAGCAGTTTACCGGTATGAAGGGACGCTACGTCAAGATTGCCGACACCGTGAAGGGCTTCCGCGAAATCATCGAGGGCAAGCACGATGACATTCCGGAGCAGGCCTTCTATATGGTTGGCACCATCGAAGAAGTGCTGGAGAAGGCTGAGAAACTGAAAACGGCCGCGTAGTAGTTAGTGGCTGGTAGATAGTAGCTAGGGGCCGAGGGCTGACAATAAGGATTCGAGGGTTCAACGTTTCGCGAAACGGCCCAACGAGGAACGCGAAACGAGAAACGCAAAACGGTTTTAGGCCGGGGGCCGACGACCGAAGGCTGTATATGGCTGACAGATTCGAACTCGAAATCGTGACTCCCGACCGGCGGGTGGTAAAGGACTCGGCTGAGGAGATTCAGATTCCCGGCAGGAATGGGTATCTGGGCGTCATGGCGGGTCACGCCGCCCTGATCACGGAGTTGGCCGTCGGCGAGATCACCTACCAGAGCAATGGGTACACGGAACGGCTCGCCGTCGCGTGGGGCTTTGCCGAGGTGCTTCCGGATAAGGTTACTATTCTGGCCGAAACTGCCGAACGCGCCGAGGAAATCGACGTTGCCCGCGCCACTGAGGCCCGGGACCGCGCCGACGCGAAACTGAAGAGTGGCAGTCCTGACGTGGATTATGCACGGGCCTTGAACGCCCTGCAACGCGCCGAAGTTCGATTAAAAGTCGCTGGTGAACGGACGGAAAAACCAGCCGGGAGGCAGGGGTCATGAAGCAATCACTGTTCATGTTTGTAGCCGGTACCTTGGGGTTAGTGAGCGGTTATTTCTATTTTTCGTTCGCCGGTCTTAACGTTCTGGCATTATTAGCGCTGCTGGCGCTGGTCATGTCGTTGGCCTTGGGCGCGGCAGAGCCTCGCTGGCCGTGGTTGTGGGCTGTATTGTTTTCGGGCTCTATCTGCGTGATGGGTGCTGGTTTTTGGTGGGACGATATGCCGGTTCCAGCCATACGCATTGTATCGGCGCCCACTGCCGGACTGGTATTGACCCTGCTGGGTGCTTACGTCGGTGCCAAGTTGCGGTGCATGGGGGGCAGAGCTGTTTCCGTACCGGAAAAACGCCTGAAATCATTTGAGGATGCGGCTTCGGTCCCACCGAAAACCGGACGCCTTGCAGGCTAGGCAGGCTGCCGGAAAAGGTCCAGAAAACTCCATCTGCCTCAAGCTGCCAACCGCTTCTATTGACTAATTAATTACTCCCATTCCCGCTGTGGTTCCCCTATGCTCGAACCATGGCGGTTTTGTGGACGGTTCTGGGAAGCGGGAGCAGGGGAAATTGTACGGTGGTGACGACTTCCCGCGCCCAGGTTCTGGTGGATGCCGGGTTTTCCTGCCGCGAGACGCTGCGTCGCATGCGTTCGGCGGGCCTCGATCCGGCAGCGACCAGCGCCATTCTGATTACCCATGAGCACTCCGACCATGTGGCGGGACTGGAGCGGCTGGCGCGGGTTCTGGACGTGCCCGTTTATCTTACGCAAGGCACTTATCAGGGATGGCGGCGCTACCTGCGCGACAAGCTGAAGATGGATGCCAGAATTGCCCGGCTGGA
>Ga0326727_10010212_pt1:0-2500 | contig 22498 bp, 17 predicted proteins | sample MB2enrmetagenome_FD_207643 | JGI IMG/M metagenome (GOLD analysis project Ga0326727, IMG submission 207643) | Lab enriched peat soil microbial communities from McLean, Ithaca, NY, United States - MB29MY | ecosystem: Environmental > Terrestrial > Soil > Wetlands > Peat | place: USA: New...
GTGCCAAACCGGAGCGTCGATATGAACTCTTGGCTCCGATCAGCCTGTTATCCCCGGCGTACCTTTTATCCGTTGAGCGATGGCCCTTCCATACAGAACCACCGGATCACTAAGGCCTGCTTTCGCACCTGCTCGTCTTGTTGGACTCGCAGTCAACCACACTTATGCCTTTGCACTCGACGGCTGATTTCCAAACAGCCTGAGTGTAGCTTCGCGCGCCTCCGTTACAGTTTAGGAGGCGACCGCCCCAGTCAAACTACCCGCCTCACTATGTCCCTCTCCCGGGTAACGGGAGTAGGTTAGAACCACAGAATTCGCAGGGTGGTATCTCACCGTTGGCTCCTCCAAGCCCGAGAGCCTGGAATCAAAGCCTCCCACCTATCCTGCGCAGCAAATGCCATAGTTCATAGTGAAGGTATAGTAAAGGTGCACGGGGTCTTTCCGTCTAGATGCGGGTAACCGGCATCTTCACCGGTACTACAAGTTCGCCGAGTCGCTCGTTAAGACAGTCGCACGATCGTTACGCCATTCGTGCAGGTCGGAACTTACCCGACAAGGAATTTCGCTACCTTAGGACCGTTATAGTTACGGCCGCCGTTCACCGGGGCTTCAGTTCGAAGCTTCATCTTGCGATTGACCTCTCTCTTTAACCTTCCGGCACCGGGCAGGCGTCAGCCCCTATACGTCGTTTTCGACTTTGCAGAGACCTGTGTTTTTGTTAAACAGTCGCCGTGCGCGCTTCACTGCGGCCCCCTCAGCCTTGCAGCCTAGCGGGGCACCCCTTCTCCCGAAGTTACGGGGTTAATTTGCCGAGTTCCTGAACGAGCGTTCTCTCGAGCGCCTTTGGATATTCTCCTCGTCTACCTGTGTCGGTTTGAGGTACGGTTCCCGTCGGTTCTCCTTAGAGGTTTTTCTTGGCAGCGTGGAATCGGTGCGTTTCGTCCATACGGACTACTCCTTTGCGTCTCAGCGTTAATGCCTCTCCGGATTTGCCTAAAGAGACCGCCTTACACGCATCGAACCTGATAGCCATAACAGGCTACACGTATCCTTCTGCGTCACCCCATCGTATAACGAACCAAAGGGAGTTCCGGAATATTAACCGGATGTCCATCGACTACGCCTTTCGGCCTCGCCTTAGGGACCGACTAACCCTGAGCGGATTAACCTTCCTCAGGAAACCTTAGACTTTCGGCGCGGAGGGTTTTCACCTCCGTTATCGCTACTTATGCCGGCAGGGTCTCTTCTCAACCGTCGACGGGTCCTTACGATCCCGCTTCAAACTGTTGGGAATGCTCTCCTACCACGCATGGCTTGACGCCATGCATCCGCTGCTTCGGTGCTCAGCTTAAGCCCCGTTGAATTGTCGGCACCGGACCGCTTGACCAGTGAGCTATTACGCTTTCTTTAAAGGATGGCTGCTTCTAAGCCAACCTCCTGGCTGTCTGGGCGTTCCGACATCCTTTCCCACTTAGCTGAGACTTGGGGACCTTAGCAGGCGATCTGGGCTGTTTCCCTCTCGACAACGAAGCTTAGCCCCCGCTGTCTGACTCCCGTACTAGTTGTCCACGGCATTCGAAGTTTGGTTGGATTCAGTAAGCTGGAAAGCCCCCTAGTCCATCCAGATCTCTACCACCGCTGCAAATCATACGAGGCTAGCCCTAAAGCTATTTCGGAGAGAACGAGCTATCACGGAATTTGATTAGCCTTTCACCCCTACCCTCAGCTCATCCGAGCTTTTTTCAACAAACACCGGTTCGGTCCTCCAGTGGGTGTTACCCCACTTTCAACCTGGCCAAGGGTAGATCATCCCGCTTCGCGTCTATTCCTGCCAACTTAACGCCCTATTAGGACTCGCTTTCGCTACGGCTCGCTTCCGCTTAACCTTGCTGACAAGAATAACTAGCCGGCTCATTATGCAATAGGCACGCGGTCAGGCATTCCCTTGCGGGCATAGCCCTCCCACTGCTTGTAGGCACACGGTTTCAGGTACTATTTCACTCCCCTCGCTGGGGTTCTTTTCACCTTTCCCTCACGGTACTGGTTCACTATCGGTCAGAAGCTAGTATTTAGCCTTACGGAATGGTCTCCGTAGATTCAGACAGGGTTCCACGTGCCCCGCCCTACTCAGGTATCCGCTTCGAGTCCAGCTCGTTTTCGTCTAAGTGGCTATCACACTCTATGGCTCCCCTTTCCAGAGGGCTTCGACTAACGACTGGATTGGTAACTCTACTGTTGCGGACCCTACAACCCCTAAGCCACCCGAAGGTGATTTAGGTTTGGGCTGTTCCGAGTTCGCTCGCCACTACTATCGGAATCACTGTTGTTTTCTTTTCCTCCAGGTACTGAGATGGTTCACTTCCCTGGGTTTGCTCGTACCCGACTATTTATTTATCGGGCCGTTATACGGTTTTACCGTATAGGGTTTCCCCATTCGGAAATCCCCGGATCAATGCCTACTTGCGGCTCCCCGAGGCTTATCGCAGCTTGCCACGTCCTT
>Ga0326727_10010212_pt1:5000-22498 | contig 22498 bp, 17 predicted proteins | sample MB2enrmetagenome_FD_207643 | JGI IMG/M metagenome (GOLD analysis project Ga0326727, IMG submission 207643) | Lab enriched peat soil microbial communities from McLean, Ithaca, NY, United States - MB29MY | ecosystem: Environmental > Terrestrial > Soil > Wetlands > Peat | place: USA...
GTTTACCAACGGAGGTCGGTAAACAGCCGCTCATGTCCGAAGACATAGCGGCGGAATTGCTATTTTGTGAGATCGCTCGAACTTAACTCGAACGACTTCTCACGACTGGCACGTTCAACCTTATTGTCAAAGATCCGATAGCAAATCCGCACTGGGCGGCCGCTTCCGGCTTCGGACGACACGAATCTTACGATTCGAGCCGTCGTCCTCGAAACCTTTCAAACATACTACGCCTTTTCCCGTGCTGTCAACCCGAGAACCTAATTAGGCATCAGGGAGCACCGGGCGCTCAACGCCGTGATTCGCAAGAATCGTTATCACCACGGAATCACTGAATGCACGGAAAGTCTTTGATTTCTGAAATTCCGTGCTCTCCGTGCTTCCGTGGCGAACCACCTTTTCCTGGCGATTCACGCGGAGCAAACGCAGCATGTTCCGCTCTGGCCTGCCTCGGCACTGATTTCTGCGCACAAAGGCACCAGAGCGTTCGAATTGATTAAAGATCTTGTTCTGGAGGTTTTCGGATTCCCGCTAACCCTGCTGAGCACGCTGGCCCAGCATCCAGCCCCGTGGCCGGGGCAGCTATTAAGAAGCGCTTCCTGTTTGACGCCAGTTCTTGATCGCAGGATTCAAAATCACACGCGCTCACTGGCGACAGCAACGCTCCTTGCTGACTTCATTTTTATACCAAACATTCATCCTGTCGCGCAACTCTCAAGCTACAATTTTTGCGGCGAAACGCGCCGAATGCAGCCGCAACCCGCATAAACATTGACGATTCGGCATCCGAAAAAATTTGGCGATGCTGCCCTGACGGAGTGCAATTCTGCGCACAATCAATAATTCCACATCATTCTCACACCGTTTGCACAAGGCGTCACCCGCTGACCGCCGACCCTGAATGGAAGCCAAGGAGAATTCCTTCTGAATGAAATTGTCATCACGAGGAGGCCTTCAGGCCGACGAGGGATCTGCTTTCCGCCTTGGGAAGCCAGCGATCGCACTCTGCTACTACTTTTTCCTGGCCTCCGCTTCCGTCAGCCATCCCCGCCGCAGCTTCTCCACCGGCACGCTCGACAAATAAGGTTTGATGTCGAGGATCGGCGTCCCATCCAGCATGTCGACACCGCGCACATGCAGATCGCAGCCTTCACGGCGCAGCAGTTCCACAACCGTGAGGCCAATCGGATTCGGACGCCGCGGTGATCGGGTCGCGAACACGCCGTGCGGCCGGTTGTCGCAAGGCGGCGTTCCCACCAGATCGAAGCCCTGCGCGCGATCGAACTCCCAAATCACAAACAGATGCGAGAGACCCTCGATGTCGGTCAGCCCCACTTCATATTCCGGCCGTATCTTGAGCACGCCCTCTGCCTGGTGTTGCGCACCCAAGCCCTTCGGAATCTCACTCGTGTCCTTGTAAGGGCTGTCCACATACCCGATCGGCCGCGAAGTAAACATTTTGAACGTCTCCACTACGTACGACTTTCGAACATCTCCACAACGCACGACCTACGGTAAAGCCCGAAGGGCGACATTTGCTTTAGCCGTGGGCGTAAGCCCGCGGTTGGCCCAGCAGTCTAAGACCGAGCCGCGGAGCGGCGGAACTCCCAACGTCGCGCTGCAATTTCAGACCTCATCACACCGGCTCCGTGCGCGTGAAGGCGTCGCAGCAGATTGGCATGTTCGAAACCGCGCGCGACCCTACTCCTCCACGGGCCCGATCTGAAAGATGATCGCGGTTCCTGGCTGCTCCCAACTACCAGTCAAAATTGCATCGCCGCTTGGCGGAATCCATGCGAGATCGCAAGTCGGATGGTTCCTGACTTCAGCACCGGCGATACCAGCTGGAGTCAACCTGTTCCCGTACGGCGTCGCCACAATCGCCGGCCCCGAGATCCTTACCTCGGAGCCGGGCTTTATCTTCACGAGAAAAATCGCAGCGCGCTCATCCCCGAATATCGATGTGCTGGTTATGCCGTCGAATCGGATTCCCACTGTGTCGACATTTCGAGGATCAGGTCCGCGTCTCAACTCACCCGCTCGCGGCCACAACTCCACTACAACGTTTCGCAGCGGATTCTCTCCAATGTTGTCGACCACATGCACCAGCCCTGCCGACAACAACTCGCACTCGCCATCGCGATAGCTCAGCCGCTTCGGCTCCTCGTCCTGTGCTGCGCTGATGATCTCGGAGTCGCTCGCCGAGTAGAGAAGATAGTCCTGCGGATGCCGATGGCACAGCGCGCGAACGTGCGGCGGAATCTCCACTACAAACGCGCGCACGTACTCGTTCGCCAAGACGAGATGGTGTCGCGGCTCGTCAGCAATGTCGACTACGTGAGAGCAATCGTAATCCATGGATCGTGACGGCATTGTACCGCCGCCGAGGTCGGCTCATGCCAACGGTACGCCTTGCCGGCACTACGGAACGGGCTGCCGAAAAACTCTTTGCAGCCAGCCTTGTGCCGTCGGCTGAAGCCGACTCAAGAAGTAAATAGAAGGCTGATCGGCACGACTGAAGTCGTGCCCTGACACACGTCCTCTGAGGCACAGTTTTCGGTAAAGTCGTACGTGACACGAATCGAATCGCAGACAAGTTCTGACGTCGCGAGCTTTGCTCCATTTGCTCGCGTCTTCGCGCATTCGCTATAATTCATCCTGCTGAGCGGGAGTAACTCAGTGGTAGAGTGCGACCTTGCCAAGGTCGAAGTCGCGGGTTCAAATCCCGTCTCCCGCTCCATAAGTATCGCTCTTGCAGCTGCGCCCAGCTTGGCCGGCGAGGGCGTTCCGCAAAGTTGACCTCCGAGGGCGCGGTCGCCAAGTGGTAAGGCCGAGGTCTGCAAAACCTCTATCGGCGGTTCGATTCCGCCCCGCGCCTCCAGAATCAGCCGTCAGCTATCAGCCCTCAGGCTCTGGGGCGCTCTCTGATCCGGCCCGAAACCCCACCCCGAAAGGTTGCCATCACGAGGAGGGCTTCAGCCCGACGAGGGATCTGCTTTCCCGCCCCGCACCTGCAACACTCGCTCAGTACGGTATTCGTTCGATCCCTGTGATAAATGTGATGCCAGCGACGGTCAATGCAGAGAGCCTGTTGTCGTTCGTGACAAAAAGATCAGTTCTGGAAGCAGCCGCGCAGGCGAGCTGCATGGCATCCGCAGGCCGAATCCGCTCACGGGAGCGGATTTCTGCATACCGCTTCGCGGCCTCCATTTCAAAGCCAATCAGTTGGATGGGGCCGTCGACAAAGAAGTTGAGGTAGCTCTTTTCGAGCATCGAATTTCCCATCTCCCTTGGCTTTGTCAGGGCTTCGCCCACCGTAAGGTAACTGGTTAACAGCTCATCTTTGCGTGCCACCATTCGCTGCCGGAACTGGATCACCCGGGCCGACCAGTCTGGGTTGTGCTCAAACAGGTATATGAAGAGATTGGTATCCCAAAAGATCCGGGCCATTCCTTTACCAGGCCTCGCGCCGAATTCGCGCGTCCATCAGCAAGGCAAACAAATACGGGTAATCCATGAGGTCCTTGATCTCAGTTGTACTGGTCAGAGGACAACGAGCAATGCCCCTGTTGACTTGAGCTCGCGACAATTTTCGATTGACGCGCCGGTGATCTCGAAAAAACCAAATCCCAGTTCCCTCCACGGCGTAGGTAAACGGCAGTTGCGTGGCGGTCTTGAACTCCTCTCCCTGGTGGCTCTCGATTCGACGCCAAACCAATTCCGAAAGGTTCTCGGCTGGAGCCTCCGCATGGCCTTCGAAAGGTACCGGCGGCAGATCTTCCGAACGCAGGCGATCGACAAAATGGTCGCCCGATTCCCGTTGCCATAACTCCTTTCCCACGCCTAGCATCGACAAAACAGGATCGTTCTGTTCCTCGTGCCGTGGTTTCGGCTCGCCTGTCACAATGGGCTTACTCATAGTAGAGAACCTCTATAATCCTTATTAACTCTATAGAGGTGTAAGGAAAAATTCAAATCGAGATTAGTCTCCGAAGAAGCCCGCTGTGACCCCCGTCACAGCCACATGTGCGAATAATCGGGCACACTAAATCGTGTTTATGGATCGCTTCGCCATCATCAACAACCGCAAGCGCGCCATCATCGCGCTCGTCCACTCCGTCTTCTTTCTCGGCGTGGCCGGCGTGCAACTGGCGATCTCACACGCAGCGCCGTTCTCGCTGCGCGGAGAGAAAGTTGTCGGCGGAATTATCCTGCTGACGATCTACGTGATCGTCACCACCGTCCTGCTGATCCTGCTTCGCTTCTCCAGCTGCACGAAAGAGCGCCTCTACTTCGCCTTCTGCTCAGCCAGCGCCGGCTTCGGCCTGGTGAGAATCTGGCTCGGCGATCCCGTCTTTCACGCCAACGTGCTTCGGGTGCTGCTTTTGTTTTGCGCAGTGATGATCGGTACGGGAATCCTCCGTACTCATTCAGCACCAGTCCCGAGCGAAGCCGAGGCTCAGTAACCTAGAACGCCGCTGCGCCCGCTTCGGCCACGGCATGATCTTGTTCGCCCGAGCCGCCGCTCACGCCGATCGCCCCGACCACTTTGCTATCGCGCTTCAGCGGAATGCCGCCGGCAAAGATCATGATCCTGCAATCGTTCGAGACATGAATGCCGAAGAACTGCCCGCCCGATTGCGAATGGGTTGCCAGATCTTTGGTCGCAATCTCGAATGCGCGCGATGTATAAGCTTTCTTCATCGAAATATCGATGCTGCCAATCCACGATCCGTCCATGCGCACGTGGGCTACGATATTGCCGCCGTCATCGGCCACCGCGATGTTCATCGGCTGTCCGATCTCCTGTGCCTTTTTCTCTGCGGCCGCAATCACGCGCCGCGCGTCTGCCAGATTCACTCCTGCCATTCGTCCTCCAGAGTAGTCAAAATCAGATTTGTAGAATCTTGTCGCGCAACAAAATCCAAGAACCAGTTCGTCACGATGCAAAAAGGCTGTACGACAAAACCACCAGCACGATCAACGTAATTACGACATACATGTGGTCGTGCTCGATGGCAAAGGCTACGGCCGAGAAGGCTACGCGCGCTACCGGAGTCGCGATCAGCAACAGGAGTCCGAGCTGAATGATCGCTTGCGCTCTGAACTGCAGCACGCCGTGCATGATGTCGCTGGGACTCTTCAGACTCTGCGGTTCGCCGCTAAACGTCACGTAGTGCGGCGCCTCCCGTCCGTGCCGCAGCAGGTACACCACCCCGCCAAACAGGACCACAGCAGCGGCCAGGATCACGCCCGTGCGCAGCAGCGTCCCGATGATGATCTCGATGCGCTGGTCATTCCAGGTCCCGGGCTTCTGCGCCACCACGCTCTCGTCGCTCATAACCGCCCCGTCGCTCCGTTAAAGATCATTTCAATCCCTAGCACGACGATTACCGCAGCAAACAGGTATCGCAGGGCCTTCACCTTCGCCGTGACCAGCAGCTTTGCGCCGATCAACGATCCCGCCAGCACACCCAGCATCACGGGCATGGCGATGCCGGGTGCGATATAGCCTCGACTCAGATACAAACCAGCACTGGCTGCCGCGGTCACGCCGATCATGAAGTTGCTGGTGGTGGTGGAAACCTTGAATGGAAGCTTCATCGCCTGGTCCATCGCCAGCACCTTGACCGCGCCCGACCCGATGCCCAGTAATCCCGACATCACGCCGGCTCCAAACATCAGGCCGTAGCCGGCCGGCACGCCGGTAACGCTATAGGGCTGCGGCCCATCGGGAGTAGGACAAGTACCGTTCAGCTTCAGCTTCACTGCCAGCGGCGATGACTTCATCTGCGGCCCGTGCTCTTCCCGATGCCGGCTCGACAAATAAGCGGAATACAGCAGCACCAGCCCGAAGACGATGGCGATGGCGCTGCCGGAGACGTGCAAAGCAATCAGCGCGCCGACAACCGCGCCGACCGTCGTCGCCGTCTCCAAAAACATGCCAATGCGGATATTGGAATAGCCTTCCCGGACATAGGCAGCGGCTGCACCTGAAGACGTCGCGATGACCGAGACCAGTGAGGCTCCGATGGCATAACGGATGTTGACATGAAATAGCAAGGTCAACATAGGAACAATGACGACCCCGCCACCGAGCCCGGTCAGTGCTCCCAGAAAGCCCGCGAGCAGCGATCCCACTCCCAACCACGCGCTGAACTCAAGAACGTTCATTGCAATGTCTGATTCTCGCCCAGTCGCGCATCTTCGAATATTGCCCGCTGGGGAATTCTTGCCCTTGCAGCGGAGATACGAACGCTGAGAAGGTGTAAGGATTGTACATGCCGGCTAGTCGCGGCTTCGCTGGCTGTTTGCCGCATTAGCGGTCGCTAATGGGCGCTATGGATTTTGTGCGCGGAACACGATACGGTAATGACACTGGGCGCGGTACCCAAGTGGTAAGGGAGAGGTCTGCAAAACCTTTATGCGCCGGTTCGATTCCGGCCCGCGCCTCCAGCCTTTTCTTGCATCCATCTGATTTCCTTAGATATCCATCATTCGTCAACTTCGTCCAGCTTCTGCCAAAATCGGGAAAAATGGGGGAACATACGGCGAAAGGTTGGACAAAAGTTGGACAAAAATCACGGCTGCTTGGTCTCTATTCTCGCCTCAAGAAATGCGTGGAAGACGCATTTTGGGTGTCGGTACCGACGATGTGTACGCCATCTGTATGCACCGCAAACGGTGCAGGCGCTATAAGCCCCTAGCATTTCGATTGTTCCTTTGGGTGATTCGCGGACTTCCGGGAAGCAGCTTGTGCCCTGCTTGCGATATCTTCCTGGCAGTGGAGGCTGAATGCACGGGGGTGGAGTACACGCGGTCGAACTGGTCTTCCTTTCATTGTTGGCGTTCGTGGTGTTATTCGCCGCGGTCGCTCGCAAGCTCAACCGGCCGTATCCCATCGTGCTCGTGGTTGCCGGACTGCTGCTCAGCTTCCTGCCCCGGGTTCCCAAAGTTACCCTTAATCCCGACATCATCTTCCTGATCGTCCTGCCGCCGCTGCTTTATTCGGCCGCGTGGCTTACATCCTGGCGTGAGTCCGCTTCAACCTGTTCAGCATCTCCATGCTGGCCTTTGGACTGGTGGCCTTCACCGTATTCGGAGTGGCTTTTGCGGCGCCGCTTGTATTTGCGGGCTTCACTTGGCAACTGGGATTCCTGTTGGGCGCGGTGGTGTCGCCCACCGACTCAATCGCGGCCACGTCCATCGCCCGGAGCCTGGCGCTGCCACGGCGCATCGTCGACATCCTGGAAGGCGAGAGCCTAGTGAATGACGCCACCGGTTTGGTCGCTCTGGAGTTTGGTCTGGCGATGATTCTCCGCTCGCAGACCCCGACCGCCGGTGAGGCGCTGGGGCGATTGTGCTATCTGACAGTGGCGGGCATCGTGATCGGGCTGGCGATTGGCAAGCTGGTGGACGGATTCGAACGGCGTATTGATGATGGGCCGATCGAAATCGCGATCAGCATACTCGTCCCTTACGCAACCTATTTGGCGGCGCTGGCGGCGCATGCCTCGGGTGTGCTTGCGGTAATCGCCTGCGGACTCTATCTCAGCCGCAAGAGCGCGCATTTCTTTTCCGCGAACGTGCGCTTGCAGGCCTGGGCGGTGTGGGAGTCACTGACCTTCGCGCTGAACGGTCTGGTCTTCGTGCTCGTCGGTCTGCAACTGCCATACGTGCTGGCGGGAATTCGCTCCTACAGCATGAAGCAGCTGCTGGTGTACGGCGCGATCTTCAGCGCGTTGCTGATTGTGTTGCGCTTGCTGTGGATGTATCCCGGCGCCCGTTTCGGCTATTGGTTTCGCACCCGTGTTCTACATCAGGACTATCCTCGCCCGTCGTCGGGCGGGATCTTTGTTCTAGGCTGGGCGGGAATGCGCGGAGTACTTGCTCTGGCCGCCGCCATGTCTCTGCCAGAGAAGCTCTCCGACGGAAGCCTTTTTCCGCAGCGCAATCTCATCATCTTTCTCACCTTCAGCGTGATTCTGGTGACGCTGGTTCTGCAAGGGCTGACGTTGCCTTGGGTGATTCGCAGGTTGTGGCTGGCTGGTGCCAGCGGCCCAAATTGCGAGGCGCGCGAGGCACGGCGCATCATGACGCGAGCGGCCTTGCAACGGCTGGACGAGGCGCGTGCACAGGATACTCCCGACCTCGATCCAGTCTACGACGATTTGAAGCAGCACTATGAGCAGCGGCTGCAGCGGCTGGAAGGGAAAAGTGAGGACCGCAACGAAAGCTTGCAACAGTATGGTCGCGTCCTCGAGGTCAACCGGGATCTATTGCGGGCGGAGCGCGAAGCAGCTCTGTCGCTGCGTGCCGCTGGCCGCATCAGCGACGAGGTACTACGCCTGATCGAACGCGAGCTCGACTTACGCGAAAGTGAGCTGACGCTCGCTGCCGAATCCTGGGCGTAGCCAGGAACCGTTCTCTGTGAGTCGGGCAGTAGCCGACGCCCCAGGTCATCGGTTAGGCGGAAGTTAAATGGAGCGCCAGTAAGTAAAGCCGGAATTCGCCAGACATTCGCTGTCAAATTGCAATCCATTCGCCTCCGATGTGCGCACACCTGCAATCGGCTTTTGGGGCTCAGAAGTCTCTAGGTTTGGAGCCATAGTAAGTTGAACGTAAGTTTCTGCCCCAACAACGTTGGGTAAGTCAGGCGCAGGGTTTCGATGCCGCGCAGTAGACCTTCATCTCGTCCATGGCACGCAAAACCTAACCGATCGTTGGGCGCTCCCCTTGATCACGTTGAGGGTGCGACATACCTGGGACCACGAAAGGCCGTCACCGTAGCTCGGCGATCTGAGTTTGGTCCAACTCAGGGTTTGCCGGTCATCCGGGAGCAATCCGGACAGAGCACTTATACGAGATGCCGACTTCTTGCCCAAGTGACGGGACCGGTGTTTTCACAGCGACTTACGAACAGGGGACGATAACGTCTAGGATTCTATCCGCAGTGCTCCGGCGAAGGATATTGGTGGAGCAACCTAAGGTGCTGGAACGTCTAGGATTCTATCCGCAGTGCTCCGGCGAAGGATATTGGTGGAGCAACCTAAGGTGCTGGCCGGAGCATTGCGGATAGAATGCGTTGAACTGAGCCGGACCTGGTGCTATGGGGATTGAATCGTTTCTTGTCTTTGAAGTGTGGGTTGGCTACGCTGCAAGGGGACCTGATATGCCGCCAAGCCGAGGATCGCAACGACTTGTGCTCGCAATCTGGCGAGACTTGGGTTGATGTTTCCGTGGGGAAGTAGGCATTTAAACACAGTTCTCCCTCAGCCTTAGGAGAGGCTGTTCCGGGATCGGCATGTTGATATGCAAACTTCATGAAGAATCCAACCGCGGGATCAGCCGAACAAGAACCAAGTGACCAACCTTACACGAGGGGCATAGTTTGCGTTCGTGCTCCCCGAGCTTTTCTTTTGTGACCTTGTGCGGTGCAGGCGCGCTAAGCAGCGTCCTGCATAATGCCAATTTCTTTGCGCGTGCACGATTGGCGAGAAAGCCGAACTGCCGGATGCGCACAAAGCCGCTGGGCAGGATATGCAGCAGAAAACGCCGGATGAACTCCGCTACTGCCAGCGTCATGACCTTCGTCTGATTGCGATCGGCATAATCCTTGTATTCGAAATTCACGAGGCCATCTTCCATCGACAGGAGGCGTCGATTGGAAATAGCGACCCGATGTATATACCGAGCCAGATACTTCAGAACCTGCTCGGGGCCGCCGAAGGGCGCCTTCACAAAGACGACCCATGGGATGCGCCGCGCTTGTTGACACAGGGCTCCAAACGTTGCTGGCTGCGCAAGTCTAGCCATGTCGCCATGGAAGTTCAATCGGCCTTTTCGAAATGACTCGCTCAGGTAAGTTAGAAACAGCCGTCGAAACCGGCTGCTCAAAACCTTCACGGGGAGAAAGAACGACGGTTTCTTGCCAGCGAAGGCCGTCGGGACGGATGCCGCCGCCGGGAACCACGCAATGCAGATGAGGATGCAAGTGGAGATTCTGGCCCCAGGTGTGCAGCACCGCTAAGAAACCGATCTCGGCTCCCAGGCGCTTGGAGTCGGCTGCGATGGTCAGCAATGTTTCCGATGCTGCGCGAAACAGGATGCGATAGATTTCCCGCGCATTCTGCAGCGCCAGGTTGCCGATCTGTCGAGGTAGCGTAAATACAACGTGGAAGTATGGGACCGGCAACAACTCGGCTTCCCGTTCGGCAAGCCAATTCGCGCGAGCCACGGCCTGGCACTTCGGGCAGTGCCGATTGCGGCACGAGTTATAGCAGATGCTCCGATATCCGCACGTATCGCACTGTTCCACATACTCCACATGGCCGCCGAGCACGGCGGTGCGGCAGTCGCGGATCGCTGTGAAAGCTTTTCGCTGATGAGTGCCGAGCACATGGCCCCATTGCGCGAAGAACTCTTTTTCGTAGGTGCGGAAGACATCGGCTACTTCGAGCCGATGCTCTCTCATCGGATCAGATCGAGTGAACCCAGTGTCTCCAGTGGACTTCGGGTGGAGCGAATGGCGCTGTCGGACAGATGCAGATACCGGGCCGTGGTTTTGAGATGCGCGTGGCCCAGCAGGGTCTGAATCACCAGCAGGTTCACTCCCTCGTCCAGCAGATGCGTCGCGAACGCGTGGCGCAGCGAATGCGGATGAATCGGCTTGGTGATGCCGGCCATCTGCGCGGCTTTCTGACAAGTTCGGAAAACGCTACTGGTTCTGATGGGGCAATTCGGCTTTCCGCCGGGGAAAAGCCAGTTGGTGGGACGCCTCCAGCGCCAGTACGCTGCCAGCAGGTCGCGCAGAGGCTCGGCCAGCATCACTTGTCTATCTTTGTGTCCTTTACCACCGCGAACCCAGATGGCGCGGCGTTGGCGGTCAAGATCGGATACCTTCAAGTTGGCCACTTCCGATACGCGGAGCCCTGCGCCGTACATGGTGGCTAACATCGCCCGGTGTTTGATGTTCTTCGGCGCTTCGAGCAGCGCCTTGACTTCGGCCTTACTAAGAATGACAGGCAGCTTCTTTTCATAGCGGGGCAACGGGATTCGGTCGATCTCGATTCTCCGGTGCAGTGTGTTCTGGTAGAAAAAGCGGAGTGCGCAGACGGTCTGAATATAAGTGGAGAGCTTGACTCGCTTTTCGTTGAGCAGGAATAACTGCCACGACCGGATCTCGTTCGGACCGAGTTGATCGGGCGGCTTGTTGAAGTGCTTAGCGAACTCGGCGACCGAACGGATGTAGCATGCGACGGTTGTTGGTGCGTAGTTGCGGATGCGTAGATCCTCCAGCATCCGCTGTCTGAGTGAAGTCATCGGTGAAACCTCCGTCACCGATGAGAACATCCGCGGCGCGATCCAAACAGACCTCGGTCGATCGCAGACGGCAACCGCTGTTAGGCGAAAAAGCAAATCCGAAGAGGAAGGACTCCTAAAACTGCCGCTCGCGGCTTAGTTCAACGTCCATTATCATTCACAACGTCTGTTGGCAAGCTTAATAGCTTTTGGACGCTTGTCCGAAATGCCCGATTTTTCCAGAACGGGTTTCTTCCCCGCGGGAACTCCAATTCGGCGGATAAGCCGTTATACAGCCAGGTGACCGTGCCATGCGGTCGCCGGATGCTGGCTGACTTGCCGGTACCGATCCGCTGCGCGTCCCAATCCAGATTCTTTCCGGATGGCCAACGATTCTGACGCGATGGTAACAACAACTGGGACCCTCCCCGTCACAGGACAGCAGATCGGCGCGCCCGTCCCCCGTCGGTACTCAGTTTATTGCAGTTTTACAACGTCATCGGGTTTCCACGTCTGGTCGTAATACGCTGTTTCGGCGCCGTATAGACGAATTGACACCATGAAGGCTCGGCCCGTCAAAGTCTGTAGCCAGTTTTTCTCAGAGACGTTGCTTGGCTTCTTCGGTCCGAAATAAATGTCGACCGATCCGTCTGCATTTGATTGCGGCTTGTCGTACAGGTTTCGCGACGGAAATGGCTGCGAGGTTTGCGGCAGTGTACCGTCCGCAGGATTGTAGACCGTCACCGACCAATACAACGCAGCGGGGATGGGAGCGGGCAGGTGCAATTTATATTGACTGCTGCCGTCGAGCGGGTCACCGTCCTTGTCCCGCATGGCGCTTGGATACTTCGAGCCTCGATTAATCATGTCAAGAACCATCGCCGGTGAAGACGAGTAGGCGATCTGGAAGAAGACCGCACGGTTCTCGATGTCAAGATAGTTCGTCTGGTAAAACAGCGGATCCGCTCCAGCCCAAGCATTGAGGTATTGACGGTCCTTATAGAGGAGCTCGCGCCCATCAGGCCGACCCGCCATGCGCCGGGCAAAAATCATTTTCGGAGCGGTCTCGACAGCTCGTGTCAGAGCGAGTTTTTCGTCGCTGGTCGGATTGAACGGTTGGCCTTTCACGATATTGATTGCAGCAAGAACTCCGCGCGTTTCGGCGGAGAAAGCGTCGTCTGCTTCGTAATCGATGTAGGCTTTCAACTTCTCCCAATACGTGAAGTCGGTGGGATACATCATGTTCACCGGCACGTTGGAAGCGTTGGGGAACTCCATCGGCTTGCGATCTTTCTCGACCGCGCTCAACGGATATGCTCGAGTCTGTTCGGCGATAGCGACGGCTTGCTTCGCATCCGGACCGTCCGGGCCCTGCGTCAGCACTGTACGGAAGAACAGGAAGACGTTGTACGTCCGGGATGTGAAAGTGAAATACCCCCCTGGCACGTGTCCCTGATAACCAGGCGGCAACAGCAGGTACAGACCACCTTCATCGCGATCGGGGCCGGCTGCACCAACATCGGTGAGCGTACGTTGGAAGAAGTCGGTGAACATTCCAATCACGTGCGGCGGTACATACACGACGAGCGGGCCCGTCTCCTTGAGATCGAGATAACTCATGGAATAGATCACGTCGCAATTCGGGGTCGGCACCCAGGTCTTGGCTGTCATCCGGTCTTTCCAGATCGGCAATATGTTGTAGCCCTTACCGAATTTTGCTTCCGACCCGTCACGCATGCCGATTACGTTTAGAGTCGGCAGGGTCAGTAGGTAAGCCTGGATAGCGTTCTTATAAAACAACTCGTTGTACATTTGCGCGACGGTGGCTTTGTCCGGCCACTTGCCGTCATACAACTGCTTCACGAGGGGCGATGTGGACTCTTGTGCCGGTGCGGCGATACATAAAAGCGCAAGAGCGAGTGTCGCGGGGATGAGAACTAGATAAAACCGGCGGCTAGTCGTCATGACTTCATGCCTCCTGCGTTGCTCGTATTCGGCAACGGGCGGATGAGCAGAAAGGGGGACATTGTCTCCCTTTCTCTCGTATGATGCTGCGCTAATCGTTGGTTGGAATGGGCATCTTCTTTGTATCGAGATCCTTTAGCGCCGGAACCGGGTTTTCCGGATTCTGCAGATCAGGGGTCAAATCGGTCGAAGCTCCGCCGGGAAATCTCTTTATATTCGGGAACTTAACGATGGATTGATCGAACTCCAGGGTAGCTTGGCCGATAAGCGCACCGGCCCAGCCATTGTCCTGGCCGGAATATCTTCCGGGCGAACTGGTCAAAACGCGGGTTGCGGCTGCGCCGTTAAAGATCATGTCGTACTTTTCGTAAGGATCCATGGTGAGGTTGTAGAGCGCGCCGATAGCACCGAGCGGGGCCTGCACTCCGAGCCAGGAGTCCTTTGCCGTAGTCACAGCCTTCCACGCCATGTGGATCCAAGGCTCGTCGGGGCCGCCATTGATATCGACACGAACTCCCCCGTAGTTCTCTCCGTTGATGTAGACCCACGAGGTGCGTGCCGAGTGCGGGGCTTTCCCCAGAATGTAAGCGCTATTGTCGATGCTATCGAAGTAGATTGGCTTGCCGTCGTTGCCCTTCCACTCGCCGTGCGGAGGCGGCGTGAGGCCGGACATCGCCGCCAGTGTTGACCAGCAATCGATGTGCGACATCATCTCTCCGTAGGTGACGCCGGCGGGAACGTGGCCGGGCCACCACATGATTCCGGGAACGCGCCATCCGCCTTCGAAGGGTGTGCCCTTCTCACCACGGAACGGAGTCGTACCGGCGTCGGGATAGGCATCTTGCCACGCACCGTTGTCGGCGGTGAGGATGACGATGGTGTTGGGTGCGTCGGCGCGGATTTCCTCCATGATGCGGCCAATGTCGGCATCCATTTCCATGAGCGAGTCAGAATAATTGCCGAGGTGCGATTTGCCACGGAAATCGGGCGCGGGATTGGTGGGGTTGTGCATCTTGATGAAGTTGACGTCCATGAAGAACGGCTTGCCGCTCTTGGCGTGTTCCTTGATGTAAGCCACGGCCGAGTCGGTCTGCCGCTCGTCCATGGTGGCCAGGGAGTCATAGGTAATCGTGCCGGTCATCTTCCCGGGCTTTCCGGCGACGCCTTCCCATTCGCCGAGGTTCACGACACTGTCATACATTTTTTCGAAGTCGGGATTGAAGGACGGGAACCAGGGATGGAAGAAAGGCGAGGTGTCGTTGTAAGCATAAACACCCGCATAGTAGGCAGCAAAATGCTTCATCTCGTCGAAGCCGTGCTCGGTGGGATAAGAAGCCGGTATGTCGCCTAGGTGCCACTTGCCGGAGAAGTAGGTGGAGTAGCCGTTCTTCTGGAAAAACTCGGCGATGGTGGGCGTCTCTTTGCGTAGAAAATTGCGGTCGCCGGGACCGATGACGATGGAGAGCGCGGAACGAATGGGAATGCGGCCGGTGATGAACGAAGCGCGACCGGCGGTGCTGCTGGCCTGTCCGTACCAGTTGGTGAAGACCGCACCTTCTTTCGACATTTTATCGACGTTGGGCGTGGGATGGCCAAGAAAGGCTCCTCCACCGGAGTAGGCGCCGAAGTCGTTCCATCCGGTGTCGTCGGTCATCAGCATGACGATGTTGGGCCGTTGGGATGTGGTTGATTGCGCGCGCGCGACGGCGACGGGTCCCGCAACAACGGCCGAAATCGCCAGTGCCCCGATGGTTACTGTCCGAAAGCTCGCTCCAAGATCCATAAATGCGTTCCTCCTTTGAAATTTGCTTCGGCGTCAGTGTGCCAGTGGTGACTTCACGCCGAAGGACAATTGAAGAACGGCTTGCGTCCGTTCACGGCATGCGACTGACTACGGGAGGACGCCACGTGCCGTTCAAAATCGCTTCGTCCGCCCAATAGGCTCGGAGATACAGCGAGAACTCCGCTTCGGGTGCAGGCAGCCAATTGCTTTCTTTGTCTCTGCCGGGGGATTTCGCGCCCGCATAGAGCGTGAGCGAGCCGTCTGGGTTGTACTGCAAGTTTCTGTTCTTGGTGCCCAAGGAATAACGATTCAGTGCGTTCGGGTTAAAGAAATGAGCATCGTTGTAAAGTGTCATTGACCAGAAGCCCTTCACCGGCGGGGTTTGGTCCTTGGGGAACGTTATTGCGTAAGTACTGCTACCGCTAAGCTGCATACCCTGAGAGTCGTAATCGGTATAGAAGTACTTGGTTTCCTTGAACTGGTTGTCGAATATATTCGACTTGGCGCCAGCGGTGCGATTGAGGTAGTCGGTCCCCCATTCGCCGTTGTGGGCGGGCGAGTTCCATCCGTTTCCGGCGGCACGGCCGTTGTAGCGAAAGGCAAACAGCGGCGCAACTAAATCGTAGTCGGCGGCCACTGCGGTTTCCTGCAGGGTTTGTTTGACCTCCGGGTCCGTTGCTGCAGCATCAAGCACGCTACCGATCCAGCGGTAGAGTGATTCTTCTCCCGGGAGTGGAGGGATCTGTTTCATCACGATTGGCAGTTCATCAAAGAATTTCTCGGGAAAGACCCACTGGGTTTCGCCGCGTGTCATAGGCGGACCGGGAAGGGGCGGAAGTTTGGTCCAGTCCCGGACCTTCATCTTGCCGTCGAACTCAGCCACGGGATAGAAGACCGTCTGACTCAGCAGTGGCTGAATTGCCTTATGGTCCTCCGGGGTGTCGAACAGGAACACGCGAGGCAAGACCCAGACGTAAGGGGTGGAAGAGCGCACCACGGCGCTGATGCCTGGAGGAGGTGTGCCCTTCCAGTCGGGGCCAACCAGCAGGTAGAAACCGGCCTTCGTGCCCCACTGCTTACCGAATTGAGAAATCTCGTCCGTTCGGGCGTCAACAATCTGATAGAGCCAGAAACGGTCGCCGAAGTCAGCAACCTGCAAGATGAAGGGGGTTTTGTCCAGGGCGAGAAAGCCGGAGCCGTAGACGACATCCTGATTGGGGCAAGCGACCGCGCGCGCTTCGGGCGACATGTAGTCGGTGAGCATGGCGAGACTGTTATAGGCAGCTGGGGCTACGCCGCCGACCAATCCGGGCGCAGGAAATTGGGAGACCTTCAGGTAGCGGTTATACATATTCACCAGCGGCCATCCCCACAGGTAAGCCACTCGCCCGACCGCTTGCACATAGGCTTTGGTCATGGCGTTACCTGGGGCCGGGCCCGGAACCTGGCTGGCTGTGCTTGGTATTGGCGCCTGCTGCGCGGCGAGGCTTAACGTCAGGGTACACACGATGAAGGTGACGAAACCTGGCACGTCACATCTGGAGCGAGATCGAGCGAACTTCATGAACGGACCTCCTCGGAAGAAAAACCCTTACGGTTGCGCCGACGTGTGTGATTTCGCGAGATACCTGCACGATCCATCGGCGCCGTGCCGCTTGCGTGCGAAGAGACCCGCTTCGTGAGACGCAGGACGGTGGGCGGGGCATTGCCGCTGCTGGCGATGATTTGCCGCTGGTCGTAATCGATGAGCCCGGATGAGTTTTCCGCGCCGCAGCGGAATTGAGCGCTCCGGCAGCAAGCGCGCCGGCATCTCCGCTCACCCATCCTGTGACAGGCGAATTTCTCGCTGACCGTCATCATCGTGGGGTCTTCTCTCCTATGAATACTTGATGACTGATTGGGAGCTAAGGCTTGGTAGCGGGCGCACGACGTGGATCGAGTGAGCGCGCCGGTTGGCGGACTGAGCGGCGGCTCTATATATGCCATGATCCGTGCAGCCGTTGACAGGGGCCCGCGCTGAGGGGAGTCAACGGCAATGCAACAAAAATCCCAGATTAGTCTATGAAAAGCGCCTCTGCTGGCGCGGTGACTTCGCTCACGCCAAGCCGTGACATTATGAGACGCGGGTCAATTTCAAGTCGATAGCAGTGAATGCTCGATAAGGCGTTAAGAGCGCGACGTGATCAGGTCTATTTCCGTCGTCCAACTCTGAAGAACCAGCCTGCCCTTCTGCCGTCGGACGTTGCAGATCTTATCCCCTCTCTTCAAGGTAACTACCGAGAAACGATAGATCCCTATCGAGACTGCCCCGAAAGAAGAGGCGAGGTTGTGCGCAGGTCTCATGGTCAGGGCAGTTTCGATAGGGTCGTTTGAACTGAGCCGCTAGCGTTTGCGGCGGACGCGGGGAGTGCTATGGGATTTCGATTCGGCGGTGCAGCCTGCAGGTCGG
>Ga0326727_10010213_pt1 | contig 22498 bp, 21 predicted proteins | sample MB2enrmetagenome_FD_207643 | JGI IMG/M metagenome (GOLD analysis project Ga0326727, IMG submission 207643) | Lab enriched peat soil microbial communities from McLean, Ithaca, NY, United States - MB29MY | ecosystem: Environmental > Terrestrial > Soil > Wetlands > Peat | place: USA: New York...
GTCATGGTACCAGAGACTCAGCTCTTTTGTGGCATCATCAACGAGAAGATCCGCAAGACAGGGCCGTTTCATCTCATAAAATGCCTTCCAGTGCTGGCCCCTCCCACACATTTCCTCCCCGGAGATGCCGGTAAATCCTTCCAGCGCCCTGTTCCAGGCAACAACGTTGTGATTACGATCGATCAGGAATTGCGGAATTACTGACACCCGTACAATAACTGCCATCAGCGCAAGGACGTCCTGGGAAGGCTCATCCGTTGATGAAGACCGGAAAGATGAACCCTCACTACTCTCTTTTTTTTCCGGGTTTATCGTACTGGTCATATCAATCCCTGATGAAATCAGCATGAGGTTGTTCTGTTATGCCCGATGAGCGCCTTTTACGGAAAGAAAGTCTGTCTGAAATCCAGAGATAGCAAATTATCCTCTGTTCTTGACCCATCCTAGGAGGGAAAACGATTGGGAAGGCTTGTGTGCTGGTGTTTGATTATAATCTCTGTTCTTCTGGGAGATCAGACAGTATGTGTATATCGGAAATTACGAGGTATATTATTACCCGTGTGTAAGATTTTAACGCCATTAAAATTCTGTTGATGGTGCGTATCTGTCACATCCCCTGTGCCAGCAGGGATACCATGCCCGGAGGAGATGTCCACATTCTGTGAATCCCGGAAGCACATACGCATCTTACCCGTGGTAAATGGCGGTGACGTTTAAGGCAAATCGGTAACGTAACTGTTTTATATGCCTATATCGGCATCTATGGAGTAACAAGAGCCGGGGCCTATGTCGGATCTATTATCTATCGTTACTACTTCAGAGAAACGCAAACGCCTCCTGATCCTGCTGGAGGAGGGACCTCTCCTCTGGGAAGAGATTAAGACACAGCTCAACGTGACTGCCTCCGGGATGCTTCCCCAGATCAAAATTCTCGAAAATGAAGGGCTGATTGTCAAGGAGGGACGACAGTACATGCTGACTGACATCGGCCGGATTATCGTGTATCACCTCAAACCGTTTGACAGTACACTCAGCGTGATCGAACAACAGAAAAAATTCTGGCAGGATCATGACTGCGAAGCGCTCCCCCAGTCCCTCCTTATGAGGATAGGGGAGATAAAAAATCCCCAGATCCTTGAAGCCGGCATAGAGGAAAGTTTCGAGCCCCACAACCAGTTTCTCGATATGATCCTCCGGTCCACCTCTATTGCGGGGATCTCCCCGATAGTCCATCCTATCTACCCCCGGTTCTTTCTCGCACTGGCAAAAGAAGGCCGCTCGGTGAGGCTCATTCTCACCAAAAAAGCCTACGGCAAGATAAAGAAGGAATTCTACGATATGCTTATCGAGGGCCTGAAATACCGCAATGCCACTCTTCTTATTTGTGATGATGATCTCCGGTTTGCGTTCATCGTCACTGATATTTACTTCTCCATGGGCTTGTTTATGAAAAGCGGGGTGTTCGATTCCACAAAAGATATTGTGAGCAATGCCCCGTCCGCACTTCAATTCGGTGAGGATCTCTTCTCGTACTACCAGAAAAAATCCCGGCCGGTCAACCCGGACGGATCATACTGAGAAGTACAAGAATGATCGGCTCGCCGTTTATCACAAATATCCTGAATTTTCTTTTTATCAGTGACGGGCTTGTTTCCCATGCCGGCGCGTAGAAAACAATTACCATCGCACTTGCAATAAGGCTGTACAGGAAGAAGATCTCATAACTGACAAGGATATCTGCCCACATCGCTAGGGCGAGTATCAGGTGCTGGAAGATACACAGGGAGAAGAGCAGGTATTTCAGTTTTGTCTCCCCAAGAACCACCGGAAGGGTACGTATCCCTGCAGCCAGATCTCCTTTGACATCCTTGAGATCGAAAATCGTGGAATTGATAAATAATTTTATTCCGAAGTAGAGGGCAATTACCATCCCCGCCAGCACCTGTCCTGAGGAGAGAATAACAAGACCGATGGTTCCCCCCCAGGTCAGACCGATGACCAGGTTTTTCACCCCGAAACCACCTTTCAGTTTGACCGTACCTCCCTTGAACGGTATTCCCTGCGAATAGAGGATTCCTACAGCAAAAGGAAAGACCGGCGGGGAGAACAGGCGGTTTGAGAAGAAAATGGACACCCCGATTAGGATCGCAACCCCGCAGGCAGCAAGGCTGGCAAGCCTGTTTGCCCCTGCATACTCCTGGTGGTTTACTTCATCCTCCTTGTTGTCGAGTGCCCGGTCAAGGGTGTAGGTTGCGTAAATAATCAGGGACGAGGCGAGGACAAGATACAGGTTCGGGTCGATGGCGGCAAGAAGGAAGGCGAGGTACAAGCGCAGACCTCCCGAAAATCCAACAAGTGATGCCGAGTTTAACAATTTTAACGTAGGTGCAGAAAGGCAAGGCATGAAGAAAAAGCGATTTTGCCCTGCATTATTTTAAATGCAGTAAAAAATTCTAAGGCCATTATACGTTCATGACACCCGGACTCCTGTGGGTAAGCGATCGCGTTAACCTCTTCACCTTTCATATGAGGTATTCCCGGATCGGATGCTGGCACATACTCGTTAACTCACGGGAATTTTATCTAGGAAAGAGACTGGGACCTTTCAGAGAGGTCATAAAAGAGAAGTGCCTTCATGAAATGAGCCCGATCCGGACAGCACTGATGGTGGCGGAAATGATTCGGCCGGAATCTTTTCAGGCCTGCCCGGCGTCTTTCCGCTTTTTTGCAGGGCCGATCCCGCCCATGCGTTGCTCAGTTGAGGATATTGACCTTCACCTGCTCGATACCGCAGACGCCCAGTACCTTGAGCTTTACCTGATCCGAGAGATGCTCAGAGAGGGGGCACCCGCTGCAGGCAAGTACCAGATCGATCTCCACGCTGGTATCCTTTACCCGTACGGCCCTGACCAGGCCGAGATCAATGATGTCAAGGCCTACCTCCGGATCGATCACTTCCCTCAGCGCATCGCGGATCTGGTTTTCGCAGATCACTTCCTTACGGACCAAAGGCGGAACCGGGGCTGGTTGTGCCTGTTCGATAAGGCGGAGCCTTTCTTCGAACTGGTTCTGCCGCTCCAGCAGCCGGCTTGCCACCCGGAGTACCGGGTCGGGCAGCACCTCCCCGGCGATCTCCTCCTCTATGCCGCGATCGAGCCCGGCAATCCTGCCCGGGACCCCGACCACCGTGGCTCCGGGAGGAACCGACCTGACCACAACGGACCCGGCTCCTACTTTTGCACCTTTGCCAATCCTGATGGGGCCAAGGACAATAGCACCGGATCCCAGAGTAACCCCCTCTTCGATAGTCGGGTGGCGCTTGACATTTTCCAGTGCCGTTCCACCGAGTACCACACCCATGTAGATCAGGACATCGTCGCCTACCTCGGCGGTCTCCCCGATAACGATACCCATGCCATGATCAATGACCACCCGGCGGCCGATCGTAGCACCGGGATGGATCTCGATCCCGGTCAGGAACCGGTTTATATGGGAGACGAAGCGACCCCAGAATTTCAGGTTGTGGGACCAGAGCCAGTGCGCCCTGCGGTGGAACCAGAGCGCATGGAGCCCGGGATAGCAGAAGAGTACCTCTGCCGTGGAACGGGCTGCAGGGTCCTTGGAAAAGATGGCCTGTATATCTTCCCGGAGCCGGTCAAAAACCATGGTTGTCTCCCTTATTCCACAAACAGGTCAGGGATACTTAAGTAGCGTTCACCAGTGTCCGGCAGGATAACGACAATGGTCTTACCCTTATTCTCCGGGCGTGCTGCCACCGCAAGTGCCGCGTAGGTCGCGGCACCGCTGGAGATCCCTGCAAGGATACCCTCTTCTTTTGCGAGTCTCCTTGTAGTCTCGAAAGCATCCTCGTTTTTGACACGGATGATCTCGTCTACCAGCTCGCGCTTGAGCACCCCCGGGACAAAACCCGCGCCGATTCCCTGGATGCGGTGGGGGCCGGGAGACCCGCCGGAGAGGACCGGGGAGGCATCGGGTTCGACAGCAATTGCGCGGAACGAGGGTTTTTTCTTCTTGATCACGTCCGCAATACCGGTGATTGTCCCTCCGGTCCCCACACCGGCAACGACAATATCGACCTTCCCGTCCGTATCGCGCCAGATCTCTTCTGCAGTGGTCTTCCGGTGGATTGCCGGGTTTGCCAGGTTGTTGAACTGCTGAGGAATGTAGAAGTACTTCGGGTTTTCTGCGGCCATCTTCTCTGCCCGGGCAACAGCCCCTTTCATGCCTTCAGCTCCGGGGGTGAGCACGATCTCTGCACCGAACGCTTTTGCAAGTTTCCGCCGTTCGATGCTCATGGTCTCCGGCATCACCAGCGTGAACTTATAACCCCGGGCGGCACTCACGAATGCAAGCGCCACACCGGTGTTGCCGCTGGTTGGTTCGAGAATAACAGTATCCTTTTTGATGAAACCGCGCTTTTCGGCTTCGTCAAGCATTGCAACCCCGATCCGGTCCTTGACACTGCTCATCGGGTTGAATGACTCAACTTTGGCAAGCACCGTTGCACCGGCACCTCCAGGGAGGCGGTTCAGCCGCACGAGCGGGGTGTTGCCGATGGTTGCCGTAATGTTGTCGTAAATCTTTGCCATACTCTTCCTCTTTTGCGTCGGAAATCCTTTTCAGTTTAATGATCAGGATCTTACTACTTCACAATTGTTAACTCTTTGGAGATGATAAAGTTTGGTTTTCTGATAAAAGGCTCTGCATCCCGTGGGGTATAATGGATTGCGCATGCGTGATCAGAATTGAAACTCGCGGCAAAAAGTGACGCAAAATCAGGGTATATTACCCAACCGGGCCAATACGATCGTGTTCACTTACGTGAACAGGAAAACAGCCATGAACACACACCACACGAATATCGCCGGACATGCGGACAGCCCGGTCCCTCCCGGTACTCCCACCCGCGTTTTTGCTCCTGCCCTGCCGGGAAAGCAGGTGGAGCTGTTCAGCGGTATCCGGAGCTCCGGGCAGTACTGTACGCCCCCGGATCTGATTAGCACAGGTTACCCCGTGACTACATACAATACAATCTGCGGGAGATCTCTGGTCATGGGTATGTGTCCATGAAGATCAGATCCTCACTTTCCTATCACCACAGGATCCGGCAGGCCATGCACGACATCATCTCACCGGAGTATGGCACCTACCGTCTCTGCCGGAGCACCATCAGCCTCATGCACCATACCCTTACCGCCTCCCTTCCGGGATCCAGGGTGCCACACAACCCCCGGATCCCCTTCTTTTTCTGATTCCGTGATCCACGACCTGCAAGGCAGGGTTCCGGTAAGAGGATGCATAACTATAGGTGGAGGGATCATCATTATCCCTTCTCCCAATCTTCTCTTTGGTTTTTCCTGCCAATACAGCAAACATTAACAATTGTGAATCCCAATATCGTACCACCAGCAGGGTAGAGTGCCGATGATTCCTGATACCATCCGTACGGATTTTCCCCTCCTGTCCTCGGTCTGCTACCTGGACAGCGCCGCAACAAGCCTTTCACCGGAGCCGGTACTCGCTGCAATGCTTGAGTACGAGCACACCTGTCGGGCAAATGCCGGCCGGGGGGTCCACCGTCTTGCCCAGCAGGCGTCCCAGAAATACCGGGACGCCCACGAGAAGGTCAAAAAATTTATCCACGCTGACGAGGGGGAGGTGGTATTCACCCGCAACTCCACCGAAGCAATAAACATGGTTGCCTCGGGCCTTTCCTGGCAGAAGGGGGACGGGATCATCACCACCCTCCTCGAGCACCACAGCAACCTCCTTCCCTGGATGCGCCAGCGCGACCGGCAGGGGCTCGATCTCCGGCTTTTGACCCCGGCACAGGACGGGACCCTGGACCCGGCGGCTCTTGAATCGCTCATCACCAGAAAGACGCGCCTTGTGGCCATCACCGAGGCCTCCAACGTGCTCGGGAACGTGGTGCTGGTCCGCGAATTTGCAAAGATCTGCCACGATTACGGGACGCTCCTTCTGGTCGACGGGTCCCAGTCCGCCCCCCACATCCCGGTAGATGTCGGGAAGCTGGGGTGTGACTTCTTCTGTTTTTCCGGGCATAAGATGCTCGGGCCCACTGGTACCGGGGCGCTGTTCATGAAAGAACCCTGCCTGGAGCCCCTTGTTGTCGGTGGAGGAAGCGTGGAACGGGTCACTGCCGAGGAATACACCCTCACCGGGGGATATGAACGGTACGAATCCGGTACTCCCAATATTGCAGGCGCGATCGGGGTTGCTCGTGCCATTGAGTACCTTGACACGCTCGGCATGGCAGAGATCCAGCGCCATGAGCAGGTGATCACCCGGCATATCCTTGAGGGTCTTTCCGGGATCGATAAAGTTTGCGTTGTTGGCCCCGGCCCATCAGGAAACCGGATCGGGGTTATCTCGTTCACCCTCGAAGGGCTCAATCCCCATGATGTTGCCATCCTGCTGGACAGCGAGGCGGATATCATGGTGCGGTCCGGCCACCACTGCTGTATGCCGCTCATGGACTGCCTGCACCTTCCTGATGGCACGGTCCGGGCAAGCCTACACTGCTACAACACGATGGAGGATGCAGATCTGCTCGTGGAATCAGTCAGACAGATTGCCGGGGAACTCTGAATGCAGGAATTCGGGTGATGGTTTTTGCCAGAGAAAACCGCTGACGAGAGTACGAACGTCAGGGAAGAACCGGCCGCCAGGACCTCGCGGGATCCTCTGCTTAACAATTCGGACCGGTACTGCCGCCAGCGCCTGCTTCCCCAGATCGGGGCAGAGGGGCAGCGCAGATTACACGAGAGCCGGGCAGTGATCATCGGTTTGGGGGCCATGGGCAGTGCCGCGGCAAACACCCTTGTACGTGCAGGAATAGGCGAAGTTGTCCTGATCGATCGGGATCTCGTGGAGCTGCACAACCTCCAGCGCCAGGTCCTGTACAGCGAAGAGGACGTGGACCGCCCCAAGGCGGTTGCGGCGGCCGAGGCCCTGCAGAAGGTAAATTCCTCTATAAAAATCGTTTTTCACACCAAAGATCTCAACGTGACCAATGCCGAAAAACTCCTTGCCGGGGCAGACATTGTCCTAGACGGCACCGACAACCTCCAGACCCGGTTCCTCATCAACGATGTCTGCGTAAAGCATTCTGTCCCATGGGTCTATACCGGGGCTGTGGGTACAAGCGGCATGGTGATGCCCATTGTACCCGCAAAAACGCCATGCTTCCGGTGCCTTGTCCCAGAGCTTCCCGGTCCGGGTCTGCTCCAGACGTGCGATATCGCCGGGATCCTCAACACGGCCCCGACCTTCATTGCCTCTCTTGAATGTACCCTTGCTTTCCAGATCCTCACCGGCCAGCTCGGTACCGAAAATGGGACGGCGTACCTGATCCATGCCGATCTCTGGTACCAGACCTTTGATCGGATCGCTGTGGGGAAACGGGCCGACTGCCCCTGTTGCGGGGAGGGCCGGATGGATTTTCTCGAAGCCACCTCGCGGGAGATGATCACGTCCCTGTGCGGCCGGGACGCCATACAGATCACCCCGGTAACCCCCATGGAGATCTCCCTTGAGGAGCTAGGCGGGCGGCTTTCGCGGCTCGGTGAAGTCCAGGGTACGAAGTACATGCTCACCTTCCGGACCGGTACAGAGGCAATCACGGTATTCCGCGACGGGCGGGCCATCATCCAGGGCACGAAAGATGAGACAAAGGCCCGCTCGGTCTATGCCCGGTATATCGGGCTCTGATACGAGCTGCCGGAAGCACACTTTATTTACCCGTTTATCCCCGTGGCGGGTACTCATTCCCCGGCCCCGCATGGGTGCGGGGCTTCCGGATCGCCGGGGTCCCCTCAAGCCATTCGGAGATTCGTGCAGCCTGTTCTGCGGCAAGCTCCTTTGAATCGGTCTTGAGGATGAGCCGCCCGTCCTTGTGGATGGATACCTCGCACCGGTCATTGACGATCAGGAGTATCCCGGCATTCGTGACGATCATACAGACCCTTCCCAGGATCTCCTCGCACCGGTCGAGATCGAGGCTGAAACGCTCCTTTGGGATGGCTTCGAATGCGGCCGTGGTCTTACAGGGCTTCAGGATCGAGTACATACATTCCTTCCAGCGATCTTTCGATAAGGGCCCCGGGATCGATCTTCTGCTCCGCGGCCAGGATATCCCCGGCCCGGGCTGCAGTTGCCGGTTTTTTGGGAACAATGGTGCAGCAGAGTCCGGGAAGCGTGGAGATCTCGTACGTACCGATCTTCCGGGCGATATCGATGATCTCGACCTTGTCCATGCCGATAAGGGGCCGGACCACGGGGATCCGGATCACCTGATTTTCCACCATAAGGTTCTGGAGGGTCTGGCTTGCCACCTGGCCCAGCGACTCGCCGGTCAAAATCCCGAGTGCACCCTCTCTTTCTGCGATCCTTTCTGCAATACGGTACATCATCCGCCGGCAGAACAGACAGTGAAGGTGACGCTCGCAGTTCCGGGCAAATGCGATATGGTTGGGCCCGTGGGGCACCACGTAGGTCTTTATCGGGCGCCTGGCCAGGTGCTGGAGGTGGCGCACCAGGCTCATTGCCTTATTGAGGTTTTTCTCGTCGGTAAACGGGCGGTTGTCCATGTGGACTGCTACGATGTCCACTCCCTGGCGGAGCATGAGGTACGCTGCAACCGGTGAATCAATTCCCCCGGAAATAAGAGAAACCAGCTTTGCCATGGATATGCCCCCTATCCGGTGCAGAAGAAGGACCGCCATTTGGGTATCCCCTCACCTGACAGGAAAGAACCGGGGGACAGCCCCCGCGTTGGCAGACTTTTTGACCCGGCCCCTCATACTGTAGTGTTCACAATTGTGAATGCCATTAGGAGATCGTGGGTACCATCACATAAAGGTTCTGCACAACCTGCCGGGCAGGCTATGGCCCTCCCTCATTGTATTATTACTAAAAGTAATAATCACTCCCAATTTTTGCCTTATAATTATGCTTTATATGCATACAGGAAGACCTGTATACTAACCATGCAGACCACAGTAGACCGCGAGACCCGCCGGGAGTACCGGCAGAAGATTCTCGCCAACCTGTCCACTATCGTCAACGAGATTGACGAGCTTGACCGGGTAGCTGCCCAGGCACGGAACCACCTGCACCTGCACGACCGGTTCTTTTTCCAGCAGGGAGCTAACCTTCAGGAGGACGAATCGTACGGCACACGTGAAGACCTGTCAGAACTCTACCTTGACACCTGCCAGATGATCTCCCGGCTCAACCGGGCACGAGCGCACATGAGCACCGTCTGCAGCCTCATGCACTTCTATGACTACTCGTCAAACCCGGTCTTCCAGAACTATGCAGCAGAGGAGGCACAGCAGCAATGACCTACGGTACCACGGGATTCGGGTTCTTCCGGGATACGACCCGGTTCAGGCAGAAGGTCCTGTACTGGCATATCATGCCGGCATGCACGGAGCTGGGGTTCCGGTGCGAAGGAAAATCCAGCGCCGAATCCTTGGAATCCTTCTCTGAGGGGATCCATATCCAGAACCAGATAGCCTTTGCATCGGCTGCCGCACAGCTGGCAAAGGACCGGCTTCTGTAATTTTTTTATTGCTGTTCTTTTCGTATTACCTCCAGGAGCCCCGTATTATCCGCCGGGCACATGTTCCCCATGCTCTTAAAAAAACCAAACCCTGTTTTTACCGCTACCTATACTCTTTTAAGCATAAACAAAGAACCATTGGGATACATCACAATTGAGAACTTTCCAAAAAACCGAGAGATTGCCAGGAGAGAACAAGGGATGGATAGTATTTCCCGGAACCCGGATATGCTGCAGAACTGGATGTACCGCCAGGTTCCCCGCCCGTCCCTTCTCTTTTTTGTAAATAACTGTTTTCCGTGTCGTTGCTGATGTGATACCCCCCGCGCCGGTGTCCGGAGGAACATGCAGATCAAATCGACCCCTGCATCCCTGCCGGTGATCCCCGCGTGCTCTCGTACCGTGCCCGACCAACCAATATCATGCCCTGCGAAAGGTGATTTCCCGTGAAATTCTATGAAAATATCATCGACACCATCGGCAACACGCCCCTTATCCGGCTTCACCAGGTGCTTCCTCCCGGAACGCAGCCGCTTGTCCTTGTAAAAGCGGAGAGCTTCAACCCCGGGGGAAGTGCCAAGGACCGGATCGCAAAGGCAATGCTCCTTGCCGCCGAGCACGATGGGAAGATCCGGGAAGGGGGAACCGTGATCGAACCGACTTCGGGAAACACCGGTGTCGGCCTGGCTCTCTTTGCTGCCTCGCGGGGATACCGGATGATCTTTACCATGCCCGAGAAGATGAGCAAGGATAAGGAACTCCTCCTCCGGGCCTTCGGGGCCGAGGTTATCCGCACGCCCACCAATGTGCCGCCCGAAGACGAGCGGAGCTATTACAAGGTGGCAGAAAAGGTAGCAGGGGAAACCCCGGGCTCTTTTGTCCCTAACCAGTTCGCAAACCCGAACAACCCGCAGGCCCACTTTGCGACCACTGGCCCGGAGATCTGGAAGGATACGGATGGGGAGATCACCCATTTTGTCGCGGGCATCGGGACCGGCGGCACCATCTCCGGTACCGCACGATACCTCAAGGCAAAGAATCCTGATATTAAGATCATAGGTGTAGATCCCGAGGGCTCGATCTACCACCACGTATTCTACGGGACGCCCCCAGAAGCCCACTCGTACAAGGTCGAGGGGACCGGGGAGGATTTCATCCCGGCAACCGTAGACCTCGAGATCGTCGATGACATTGTCGTGGTCAATGACATCGATGCGTTCCGGATGACCCGGAGACTGGCCCGTGAGGAGGGTATCCTTGCCGGGGGGACTGCGGGAGCATCTGTTTTTGCCGCCGCACAGGTTGCACAGAACCTCAGGAAAGACGATCTTCTTGTGGTACTGCTGCCCGATACCGGCCGCAATTATATCACCACGATCTTTAACGATGAGTGGATGAAAAACAACGGTTTTGGCGAGGCGATCTGAGATGAAATTCGAGACCGCAGCAGTGCATGCCGGGGAGGAGCCGGTATTCTCTGAAGGAGCATCAGGGGACGTCGTGGTTCCCATTCACCTTTCGTCCACGTTTGCGCGGCGCGATGTGGCACAACCTACCGGGGGTTTCGAGTATTCCCGGAGCGGGAACCCAACGCGAGGTGCGCTCGAGCAGAAGCTGGCGGCGATAGAGGGTGCACGCTTTGGCTTGGCCTTCTCCTCGGGGCTTGCTGCGGAGACCACCGTGGCCCTGTCCCTGCTCAGAAAGGACGACCACGTGGTTGCCTTTGACGATCTCTACGGGGGCACGCGGAGGCTCTTTAACCATGTATTCCAGGAAAACTACGGGGTAACCTTCTCGTACGTGGATGCGCGGGATGCGGAGAACGTGAAAACCGCGCTCCAAAAAGGCACCCGCTTTGTCTGGCTGGAGAGCCCGACAAACCCCCTGATCCGGCTCTGCGATATCCGCGAGATCGCCGGGATTGCCCATGACGCGGGTGCGCTCGTGATCGTGGATAACACCTTTGCAAGCCCATACTTCCAGCACCCGCTCGCTCTCGGGGCGGATATCGTGGTCCACAGCACGACCAAGTACATCAACGGCCATTCTGATTCTGTGGGGGGGGCAGCAATGCTCTCCGATGAAGACCTGTACCGGAGGATCCGGTACAACCAGAACGCTGCGGGCGCAATCCTTTCCCCGTTCGACAGTTTCCTTGTTGCCCGGGGCATAAAGACGCTTGCCCTGCGCATGGAGCGGCACGAGAAAAATGCCCTTGCCCTCGCAAAATTTCTTGAAGACCACGAAAAAGTTACCGGGGTGTACTATCCGGGCCTGACCTCGCACCCCCAGCATGCCCTCGCCAGAACGCAGATGAACGGTTTCTCCGGGATGCTCTCTTTTGAGATCAAGGGAGGAGAAAAGGCAGCGCTTAGGTTCCTTCGCTTTCTTTCCCTCTTCTCACTTGCCGAGAGCCTCGGGGGTGTTGAATCGCTCATCGAGCACCCGGCAGGCATGACCCATGCCTCGATCCCGAAACATGAGCGGGAGAAGGTGGGGGTGTCCGACTCGCTCATCCGTGTCTCGGCCGGTATCGAGAACGTTGAAGATCTCACCAGAGACCTGGAGCAGGCGTTTGAGGGGGTGTGATCATGGGGACAAGGGAGAAAAGATGATGAAGTAACCCGCGGAAGTTTCCTGTAGGGTTCCTCCGTTGGAGGGAAAGAAAAAACGTGCCGGTGTGGCAGAGCGGTTTAATGCCTTCGCCTGCAGAGCGAATGTCTGGGGGTTCGACTCCCTCCGCCGGCGTAAAAATACGAGGATCACTGCCATGAAACTCTATAGCACCCTGTCACGGAGCGTTGAGCCGCTCGAAACCCTCCATCCGGATCGCGTTTATCTCTTTGTCTGCGGCCCGACGGTCTATGACTATTCCCACATGGGCCATGCCCGGACCTACGTGGTATTCGACGTGCTTGCCAAGTACCTCCGCTGGACAGGCAGGGAGGTCTTCTACCTCCAGAACATCACTGACGTTGACGACAAGATCATCAACCGCGCACGCGAGGAGGGGATCTCCCAGAGCACGCTCGCACGGAAGTTCGAGGCGGAGTACCTCCGGGACATGAAGTCCCTGGGGATCGATTCGGTCAGCTACTATGCCCGGGCAACCACCCACATCCCCGAGATCATCGACCAGGTCCGGCGCCTCGTGGAAAAAGGCGTGGCCTACGCTACTGATACCGGGGTGTATTTCAACCTCGATACCTTTGACCGGAACGGCGAACTTTCGGGGCAGGAGAGGGCAAAACGGAAGAGCCGCGTCTCCGATGCCACCAAGCACAACCCGCTGGACTTCGCGCTCTGGAAACTGGGGGAGTACGGGGAGTATACCTGGGACTCGCCGTGGGGGAGGGGCAGGCCCGGCTGGCATATCGAAGACACGGCGATCTCCGAAAAGTACTTCGGCCAGCAGTACGATATCCACGGCGGGGGACTTGACCTGATCTTCCCCCACCACGAGGCAGAGATCGCCCAGATGGAGTCCCTCGAAGGAAAGCACCCAATGGTCCGGTACTGGCTCCATACCGGATTTCTCACGGTAAAGGGCGAGAAGATGTCCAAGTCGCGCGGGAACTTCATCACGATCCGTGATGCCCTTAAGACCTGGAACAAGGACGTCCTGCGGTATGCCATCCTCCTCTCCCACTACCGGTCGCCGCTCCAGGCAACCGACGAGGGATTTGCGAACGCCGCAAAAGGGCTCGAGCATATCCGGGCGGTCGCGACAAAAGACAAGGGCCCGGACGACGAGGGACGCCAAGCGTTTACCGACGCCATGGAGGCCGATCTTAACACGCCCATGGCCATTGCAGCGATCCAGCAGCTTGCAACAAACGGGGATCTCGAAGCACTCAGGGAGTATGGTGAAATCCTCGGCATCAATTTCCTTCGTGAGTCAAGTGCACCCTTAAGCGTCCTTGAGGATATCCGGGCCGAGCTCCGGGCACAGAAGCAGTTTGCGGTTGCAGACCTGATCCGCGAGCGGATGACGGTGGCGGGGATCACAGTCGCCGATAAGCCGCTCTGATCCTGGTTTCCTGGGGGAAGGTCCAGGTTTCAGGCGCATCCTGCCTTTTGCCCAGATGTCCCGGTCATAGGGTAACGCGCGGCCATTTCTGCCGCATTAACCCGGGTTTCCCATCAATCCTGGCGACATTTGCGGATTTCTCCACTGGTATATACCATGCAGGCGGATGGATATCCTTGAGGATTTTGCACAGTCCCGAGGTTTTCCGCGAAAACACGGTCAATAACCCCATCCACCCTCAAAGGCGCGAAGTAAGGAACGGCGGGGCCCGTGTCAAAACCTTCTGCCGCAAGCAAATCACGGCACAGAAAAATACACCACAGGAGATGAACCATTTGGCAAAAGCATACCTGAAAATTGACCTGGAAACAGGAAAAGAGATTGATGTAAAATCTGCACTCAAAAAGGTTAGCGGGATAAAAAGCGCTGACTTTGTCACCGGAACACAGGATCTCATCGCATCCGTCGAAGCAAAGAGTTTCGAAGAGATCTTGACAAAAACCCTGCCGGAGGTACGCAAGATCAAGGGAATCAGGAAGACCGTAACAGACTTTGCGTTCGAATGGGCCTGATTGCCCCGTACCGGTATCATCGCACATCCCATCATCGATGCACAACCGGGCCTCCCGGTGTGAATCCATCCGTTTCCGGATGGATCACCCGTACCCGGCACTTTTTATTCATCATCTCTCATATCAGGAGACTTCCCTTTTGCGTATCCCCTGAAGGTAAACAGCAGGTTTTTTATGAAATTGATGATTCCGAGGTGTAATTCCGCTGCTTTGATCCGTTCGATCCGGGGCACCTTTGCCGTACTGCTCTCCAAAACCAGAAATAACCGGCAAAAATAAGCGTAAAATCAGGATATATACCACGGGCCGTTCCATATGCACGTGTTCACTCTTTCGTGAATAAGGAGCACAGAAAATATGACTACTCTTCCCAGGTATGCCCCACAGCCTGCTGCAGGTACCCGGAGATCCGGCAGCGCTTGCGCCACTTCCCGTTCCGGCGCAAAACCGGCCGGGGTTATCGAGCGTCTGGGCGGCATCCGGAGCTCCGGGCAGTGTTGTCGTCAAAAAAAGGGCTTGTTCCGAGTCCGCCAGGTACGAATCTGCCATCGGTACACCCCAAACAAGGCGTGATGCGCTGATTCCAATGCCATTATATCCGGAGATTTACTCCGTGGCCGGTGAGCAGCACACACCGTCCAAACATCCCGTCGTCTCATGAAATATTGCCTCAGAAAATCGATTGCACACACCCGCCGGGGGGTTTAACGCCCCCCCGGGCACCATTTCTCTCACATTTTTTCCCGCGTGCCAGATCTGCCTGCACAAATAACCGGGGCGTACCAAAATGGCACAGGTGATTACTCGTTACTGACAAATTTTGCCGGTATCGTGCGGAAAGTGTCCATTTTGATTGCTTTTTTACTCGTTTATCAGGATATATACGTGATTTGGAGTAATCGTATATCCGGGACAGCAGGACCCGGTGCCAGGATGCACGCCTGCTCCACCATACGGATATCAGGTCTCCCGGATCCACTCTTCCGGGAGAATACCCATAAAACGCGCTCTGAAATGATGGTAACAAAAATCCCCCCGCCCGGGGGTCATGTTCCATCACGGAAATGATGCATACCATGACAGGAGATATCTTCGGATTCCTTTCGAGGTTAAATCCGTTCTCAAAGAAAAATGCAGATCAGAAAGAACTGAGTAAGGAACAAAACAAAACCGAGGCGATAGCCATTACCGAAAAGAAGTTCAACCTTGGAACACTTGCCCTCCATGCAGGGCAGGAGCCCGACCCGGCCACCGGGTCCCGGGCAGTACCGATTTACCAGACCTCCTCGTATGTGTTCAAGAACACGGAGCACGCGGCAAACCTGTTTGGCCTGCGTGAGCTTGGGAACATCTACACGCGTCTCATGAACCCGACGACCGATGTGTTCGAGAAGCGCATTGCCGCCATCGAGGGAGGAACGGGAGCGCTTGCCACGGCCTCGGGCCAGGCAGCGATCACGTATGCGCTTCTCAACATCACCCGGCCCGGGGACGAGATCGTATCCGCCGACAACCTGTACGGCGGTACCTACGAACTGTTCCACTACACGTTCCCGAAACTGGGACGCCATGTCGTCTTTGTGGACTCCTCCAAGCCTGAAGAGTTCAAAAAGGCGATCACCAGCAAGACCCGGGCTATCTATGCCGAGACCGTCGGGAACCCGAAACTGGATACTCCCGACTTCGATGCGATCTCAAAGATTGCCCATGACAACGGTATCCCGTTCGTCGTCGATCACACCACCGGTATCGGTCTCGTCCGCCCCTTCGAGCACGGTGTTGACATTATCGTCCATTCGGCGACAAAGTATATCGGCGGCCATGGCAACTCCATCGGGGGCGTCATCGTCGTTTCCGGAAAGTTTGCCTGGAACAACGGCAAGTTCCCCGAATTCACCGAACCTGACCCGGGTTACCACGGCCTGAAGTACTGGGACGCCTTCGGGAACTTTCCCGGCCTCGGGAACGTCGCGTTCATCTTCAAGATCCGTGTCTCACTCCTGAGGGATACTGGCGCGGTGCTCAGCCCATTCAATGCCTGGCTCTTCCTCCTTGGTCTTGAGACCCTCCACCTGCGCGTGCCCCGCCACTCCGAGAACGCACTCGCGGTCGCCAAGTTCCTCAAGGATCACCCCAAGGTCGCATGGGTAACGTACCCCGGCCTGCCGGATGATGCAAACCACAAACTTGCGGTGAAATACCTCAAGGGCGGCTTCGGGCCCATCGTGGGTGTCGGCATCAAGGGAGGAGAGACCGCAAGCAGGAAGTTCATCGACTCCTTAAAGCTCTTCTCCAACCTCGCAAACATCGGCGACTCAAAGAGCCTCGTCATCCACCCGTCAACTACAACCCACCAGCAGCTCACCCTCGAGGAACAAGCAAAAACCGGCGTTACTCCTGACTATGTCAGGCTCGCGGTCGGCACCGAGGATATCGAGGATATCATCGCTGATCTCAAGCAGGCACTGGACAAGGTATAACCCTCTCTTTTTTTGGTACCTTTCCCGGGGCAAAAGGCCCTGGTACAACAACAGCGTCTCCTGCAGAGCGCTTGCCCTGAAGGGAGGAGAAAATGCGGCAGGAATTGCCGCCAGCTGCGGTAATAACCCCGGCCGGTTCGTATGGGGTCGGGCAGAACCAACCCGGGACCGGGATTTTCCGGCTCTCGGTGGGTCTTGAGGACCCGGCTGATATCATCGCCGATCTCGCCCACACCCTGGACGGGATCTGATCTTTTTTACCCGAGGTTTTCGAGGCGCCGGCAGGCCTCGCGGAGTGTTTCCTCTTTTTTGGAGAAGGTAAACCGGAGTTTTGTCTCTCCCCCCTCATGGCAGAACGAGCTGCCCGGCACGGCTGCAACGCCGACGGACTCGATCAGGTGGCGGGCGAACGCAACGTCGCTCATTCCGAAACCCGATATGTCCGTGAAGATATAGTACGCACCCTCGGGGAGCCGGCAGGAAAATCCCGCTTTCTTCAGGCCATCATAGAGTATCCGGCGTCTCCGGTCATAGTCACGGGCAAGCTCATCGTAATAGGTGGCGGGAAGGCCAAGGGCGGCAACAGCGGCATGCTGGAGGGGTGCCGGTGCCCCCACCGTGAGGAAATCATGGATCTTCCGGATCCGTGCAGTCAACCGGGCGTCGGCGATCGTGTACCCCACCCGCCAGCCGGTCACACTGTAGGTCTTGGAGAGGCTGTTGATGGTTGTCGTGCGGTCTTCCATGCCGGGAAGCGATCCGATCGAGACATGGCGGTGCCCGTCATAGAGGATATGCTCGTAGATCTCGTCGGTGATCGCGATCACGTCATACTCGGTGCAGAGGTCGGCGACAAACTGCAGTTCGTTTGCGGAGAAGATCTTCCCGGTCGGGTTGTTGGGGGTGTTGATGATCACGGCACGGGTCTTTTTCGAGAAGGCCGTTTTCCAGGCCTCCTCGTCCAGCGCACCGTCACCGAGCGGGACATAGCGGGGCACCGCCCCGGAGATGACCGCGTCGGGCCCGTAGTTCTCGTAGAAAGGCTCGGGCACGATCACCTCGTCTCCCGGGTTGGTGAGCGCGATCATGGATGCCATCATCGCCTCGGTGGACCCGCAGGCGACCGTGATCTCGGTCTCCGGGTCTGCATTTATCCCGTTGTAGCTTTTCACCTTCTTCGCAATCGCCTGCCGGAGGTCCTGCGCCCCCCAGGTGATTGCGTACTGGTTGTAGTCCCCGTTGATGGCGTCGCAGGCTGCCTTCTTGAGCTCGTCCGGGCAGGGGAAATCGGGGAATCCCTGGGCAAGGTTGATCGCTTTGTGGGAAAGTGCAAGCCGGGTCATCTCCCGGATCACGGATTCGGTAAAGGCGTCCGCACGGGAGGAGGGAAGTATCATAGTACTATCTCGGCCGGCAAAGAGGATAATCTCATCTTTTCACTTCGGGATCCCAAAGATACGGGACCGGACAAACGGCCCGGAACACCGGCATGAGATCAAAAAGTGGGCGGCGGGAAGTGTGCCTGCACGTACGTAAACTGAGGTGTGACATCATTTGTCTTCCTCAAAGCGGCCCGGTAAATTTTGTAATGATGTCTTCCATAAGCACTATACCGCCACGGTACCCGGCATACGAGTGATCGATAATCATCCGGTCGTTTATCGGGAACGAGACACTGAGATGAAGTGCATCATTGAACTCATCGGTAATGTACTTTTCAAGCGAGCTTGCGAGCAGGACTAAAAAACTCCTGCCCTTGAGCAGCTGCCGGATCTTGTGAGTGTCCGATTCAAAGAACACCTCGGGTTTCACGACGCAGTCGATGTTATCCGAGAGCTCATGCAGGATTTCCGGGCGCTGCTCTTCCGGAGGATTATCCGTGATAATGGTAATATCCGGCAGGTACCCGACCTCGTTTGCGATATATTTCGTGATGCCGATGGCCGTAGCGCTGTCACCGACTACTGCGGTGTAGGAGTGAGGCATTCCAATAATTAAGGCGTCCCCGAAATATTCCACGTTACGGTATGCCCTGCTTTCTTCAGCTGCGATAACATCCTTTACTTTTTTCTCCGGGATGCCAAGCTTTTCTGCCACGATGCCAAGCAGGGCTGTTGTCTGTTGGGGGCCGACGGGAACGCTCGGGAAGGTGATGTACGGCGTCCCGAACTTCTCCTCAAGCCTTTCTGCTATGCTGTGGCCAAGCCAGGGATTGAGAACGAGGTTTAACTCGGCGGCAGGGATCTTTTTGAGTTTTTCCGCCCCGTCAAATTCGGAAAAGATACTATTTACCTCCACACCGATCTTGGCAAAGGTGTTTTTGAGTATCTCCAGGTCGCCTTTCCAGAATACGTGCTGGAACGGTACAACACCGAGAATGTTGATGGTGCGCTTCTTCTTTTTTATGGGCACCAAGTACTGATCTATCACCGCATTAAAGAATAATTCGTAGCCCCGGTACGTATTCCCGGAAAATCCCGGTGCGTTCACGTAGATGATCGGTATCCGGTTCTTCGTCTCCTCTTTGAATTTTCTGACCACAGATTCTACATCGTCCCCGATAAGTGCTGGTACGCAGCCGGTTATTACCACGTACAGGCTGCCCTCCATCAGTTCGGTGGTGGATCTGATGAGTTTTTGCAGCCGTTCCTCTCCACCGAAGATAACATGCTGCTCCACCAGGGAAGTACAGGGTGTACCGGTACCGCCCTGCACGCCTGGTGCGCTTTCGCCTGACGTGTAAAATTGGCCGAAGAGCTGGGCGACCCCACAGCCCCCGCCGGAATGCAGGATAGGTACCGCTCCGTAAACGCCCAGCGTCGATGCATAGGCGCCGGCAAGCGAACACGAGTACCGGGGGGCCTCCTTTATATCAGCAATATCGTCGAATAACGATTCATTTTCCACTCCCGTTTCCGCCATTTTTCTCCTCTCCTTCAGGCAGAATCCTTTTCCAGATAGTACAGCGGGTTGGGTTGTTTGAAGTACCAGTCCTTGTACCCGTACTGGGTTTTTTCCAGCATCGTTTTTTGCCAGGAGATACTTTTCATACCCTGGAGCAGGAAGCTGCCATAGGCCACGGCTCCCGCATATGCAGTCTGCTGGCTCCATTTGAGATTATCGCACCGCACTGCATGGGTACGGGTAGCGCCTTTGTTTCGCTTATAGGCACTCCCCTGGAACGGGCAGGTCAGGGTAATATCCGGGTTTAACATCCTGGTGATATGAGCCTGTTCTGCAGCCTGGAAGGTATTGACCAGGATGTTGAAATCCCCGACCTGGTCAACGACTTTTTCCAGGTCTTCCAGGATCAGGTTGTCATAATCCTGGGACAGGGCTGCTGATGACTTAATGCCCAGTTCATCGAAGTACGGTAGCTGCGACAGTAACCGGCCCTGGCCGAGAGCACCAAGCATCTCGATTTTCCTGCCATTGCCCTTGATGTTTCCGAGTTCTTTTCGGATAGCGTCCATACGGGGGCCCCATTTCCTGCGTTCCTCTTCAATGACCGTCTCGGCCTCCCGTTCTTTTCCGGTGTACTCCCCGATCTTACGGAGCCATTCGTCCGTATTCTGGAATCCGACCGGGGACGGGTACATGAAATAGGGTACGCCGTATTCCTGCTCCAGGCCCCGGGAGATGTAGTCCGTATAGGATGCGCAGAGGGGAGCTGTCACCGCTGCCTCGGAGAGCTCTTCGAGTTGCTGCACGCTTGCAAACTCCGGGACAAAATTCGGCCGAAGACCCATTCTTTTTAAAATGCCGGTCATCTCCCTGCGGTCCTGCCAGGTGTAAGAGAGCATGCTTGCGATATTGACCAGGTCCTCCTGTTTCTTTTCAGGCTTTTTGACCAGGTACTTCAGTACCCCGTGCCAGAATGCATCGTAACCGGTTTGTACGAGCTTGGAACGGATGCCCTCGCAGTGGACCGGTACAATCTTTGCCTTGATGTGAGGCTGCATAGCGTTGACGGCGCCCTCAATGTCTTCTCCAATAATACCCGATGCACAGGAGGTGAGCACAAAGATTGCCCGGGGCTTATACCGTTCTTCGGCTACTCGTATGGCTTTTTTGAGTTTGTCGCCGGCGCCGTAGACGATGTCCTTCTCGGTAATTCCCGTTGTCAGCCAGTGGAGGTCAAAGGGAGGCCTGCCATCAGCTGCGGGAATATTGCGGAAGAGTTCCCTGTACCCGAGAGCTGATGCCGAGCAGCCTACCGGCGCATGGAAAATGAGTACTGCATCCCTGATCGTGCTGATACGGATGGCGAGGTAAAAATTGAGGGCACAGCCTGCAGACTGCTGGAATTTCCGCTCGCTCAATTTGAGATTGCCGGCTTTCGCATCTTTAATCAGCTGGCTGACCTGACCATAGTACACATTGATACCGTTGGCCCTCTGCTCCCGGTTGGGACAGGTCTTCTCTTTTAAGTTCAGTTTTTTATCGCAGATGTGGATGTCATCCTTTGATTGCATAAGATCTCCTCTTTTTCGCATCAGCAGACTGTACTATTCGGGCGCCGCTGGCCGGGAGCGGTACACTTTTTTAGCCTGCTCTGATGCGTTATTACCCGTTCTTATTGAGAGGGACGGTTAAATACACGAGGAAAAAAGCAATAATGGATCAAATTTTTCGTTTATTGAAATATTCAGGCAATATTTGTTCTTTTAAATCCAAAATCCTGAAAGAATAACATCTGTTGGGATTAAAAACTGTACAACAGGGTAGCGAAAGAATTAAAAAAAATTATTATGTTCTGTTATCGGCAGAGATGATGACCCCATCACGAAAGTGATCACTCCTCCCCTTAAAGAGGTTACAGAACATTTTTACGAGATTTCTTCTGCCCCGGGAACAACACACTGAAGATCACAGGGGGTGCCCTTCTGCGCTTCTCTCTTCTCCAACAGCTTGTCCGACCAGCTCTCCGCCCATTTCTTGAGCCCATCAGATTCCAGTGGAGATGGAACGTACTTTTTGTTATTTTTTACAATTGCCTTTGCCAGTTTCCGGTACACATCCGCCTGTTCCGATTCCGGAGCATGCTCGATGACAGTCTGGCCGCGCAGTTCGCTTCGTGTAACATCAAGCGAGCGCTGGACATAGCCTGCCACAGTCGTCTTGGTTTTCTTTGCGAAATCGTTGACGATCTCTTTCTGGATCGGCTGGTTCATGGAATTGGCAATGATCCCGGAGAACAGGGCCCCGCCGCTGTTGGCGTACTTCGTAATGCCCTTAAACAGGTTGTTTGCCGCGTAAATTGCCATGAAATCCGAAGAAGCTACCGTATATACCTGCTCGGCCACTCCCTCCCGTATTGGGATCGAAAAACCGCCACAGACCACATCTCCCAAAACATCGTAGATGACAATATCGGGGCTGTACTCCTCAAAGACTTTGCGCTGCCGTAAGAGCTCGATCGCCGTGATGATCCCGCGGCCGGCACAGCCAACGCCCGGTTCCGGGCCACCGGCCTCCACGCAGAGGATTCCGTTGAACCCCTCGTGGATGATGTCCTTAAGGGCAATATTTTTCCCGCTCCGGAGTGCATCGAGCACGGAGGGTATCGAGGCACCACCCCGCAGGTTGTTGGTCGAATCGCTTTTGGGGTCACACCCAATCTGCATAACTTGAAGGCCGCTTTCCGAAAGTGCAGCCGACAGGTTCGATGATGTCGTGGACTTACCGATGCCTCCTTTCCCGTAAATGGCAATGTTTCTTGTCTTTCCCACTGCTCTTCACCTGTACATACATATCGAAAAGCAGATTTATACCGTAATAATCAAGCAATAGTTATCATATAAATGCA
>Ga0326727_10010214_pt1 | contig 22497 bp, 20 predicted proteins | sample MB2enrmetagenome_FD_207643 | JGI IMG/M metagenome (GOLD analysis project Ga0326727, IMG submission 207643) | Lab enriched peat soil microbial communities from McLean, Ithaca, NY, United States - MB29MY | ecosystem: Environmental > Terrestrial > Soil > Wetlands > Peat | place: USA: New York...
TCTGGCCGGGCAAGCAATCCGTGGCATTTCCGGGCGCACCTCCTGGTTGGGTGATTCCAGGCGACGATCCATTCGTGCCCAACACGAGTTCGCCGGTGCAGTGGGATAAATTCGCCCCGCGCTTCGGAATTGCGTATGTGCCCCGTGCGCCGAGCGGATTCTTGAAGACTCTCTTGGGCGGGCCGGGAGAGACGAGCATTCGCGCTTCCTGGGGTTTGTTCTACTCCCAGATGGGCGAGTTGGGAAATGCTCCGGCTATCGGCGATGCGCCGTTCGGGTTCTACTGGGTGAGCGAGGCTCCACCTATGTTCGACCAGCCATTTCTGACTCGCGCCACACAGACGTCGCAGATGCAGCGCTTCCCCGTGGCATTCCCGCCCGGTCACGTCTCCGCGTCCAACCCTGATACCAGCGTCAATTGGGCAGACTTTGAGCCTATTCAAAGCTCGCCGGGTTGGTACCACGGGAATGTCATGCCCTATTCCGAGAACTACTCGTTTTCAATTGAGCGCCAGCTAGGGTCGAACACGTTGGTCACCCTGGCGTATGCAGGCAGTCAAGGCCACCACTATTTGGTTACTGTCGAGTCCAACCCCAGCAATCCCGCACTCTGCCTCAGCCTGAGCCAGGCAAGCGAAGTAGCGCCCGGAACCCCCACTTGCGGGCCTTATGCGGAAAACGGCGTCTTCACGACTGCCGGCGGGCAAAACGTGACGGCTCGTCCACTGGCGCCGGGCCTAGGGAGCAACGGCCTTTACACGACTATCGGAAATTCCAACTACAACGCTTTTGAGGCTAGTCTAAAGCACCAGACCGGGCGAAGGACATTTCTCGCCTCTTACACCTACAGCAAAGCACTGGACGATGGTTCTTCTGAGGTCGATCAGGTCAACCCCCTCAATAACAGGCTGAGCAAGGGGCTTTCCGCATACGACATGACGCACAACTTCGTATTCAGTTACAACTACGAGTTCCCTTTCGACAGGCTCATTCACGAAGGGCGCGCTACGAGCGGATGGATTCTCTCCGGCATTACCCGGTTCACCACCGGCCTTCCAGTGACCATTCAGGATACGAGCGATATCGCTCTGATTGGCAATAACAACGTAGGGAATACCGGCTCCACCACCGACGAGCCGAACATCGTGCCCGGGAAGATTCTCGCCAACAAGAACCCTCGATCGGGTATGCCCTATTTCAACACTTCGCTCTTCAGCCAGGAGACCTTAGGCCAGGTTGGGAATGCGAATTGGCGATTCTTTCATGGGCCGGGCATTTCCAATTTTGACATGGCCTTGCTGAAGGACCTTCGGCTTACCGAATCGAAGTCCTTGCAATTTCGGGCGGAATTTTTCAACATCTTCAACCACGCACAGTTCACTAACCCCGACGGCGAGTACTTAGATTTAGGTTCGACCTTCGGATTTGTCACGCACGCCCAATCGCCGCGCATCGGGCAACTCGCGGTCAAGTTCATCTTCTGAATCTCTGCGCCAGATTCAATTTGCGCCGAAATGGATCTTTTGAATGCGCCTGATACCATTTAAGCTTATCGCCCCTGCCGCCCTGATGCTGATGCTGGCGGGCGCAGGCTTGCGCTCGCAGGGGCCGGGACAGCGCAACTCTCTCCCGTTGCCCTCGGGAAAGGTCATCTATGATCCGGTACCCGGCCAGCCCATTCGCACCAATAGTTTCCCTGGAACCGTGGCCCTGAGCCCGGACGGCCACTATTTAGCGATCCTGAACGATGGATGGGGAACGCCGGAATCCGGTTTCAGCCAGTCAATCGGAATTCTGGACCTCGATGCCCACCAATTGCGGGATTTCCCGGACACCCGGCTCCGGCTCGATGCCCACCAGGTTTATTTCTGCGGCTTGGCGTTTTCGAGCGACGGTACCCTGCTGTACGCTTCCATGGACTCTTACACGGATCCCGCCGGCCTCCGGCCCGGCGATACGGGTAACGGCATCGCCGTTTACAACTTTCACGTTGGCAGCCTGACCCCGGCGAGGTTTCTGAGCATTCCCTTGCAGAATGTTGCGCCGGGTAAGATAAGGAACGTTGCCTTACCGGTGCTGCCGGCTGGGAAGTCGATTCCCTATCCCGCCGGACTGGCCGTGGTGCGCGGCGCGGCGGGAAGCGATCAGCTTCTGGTTGCCGACAATCTCGCGGACAACGCCCTCTTACTCGATACGGCCACCGGCAGAGTCGTCAAGACCTTCGACCTTTCGACGGGAGAGCATATCCCGGCATCCTACCCCTATGCCCTCGTCGCGACTCGCAATGGCAGCCGGGCGTATTGCAGCCTCTGGAACGCCTCCGAGGTGGCGGAGCTTGATTTGTCCAAAGGCTCGGTGATAAGACGGATCCGGCTGCTTGCGCCGTCCCGAGACTTGGCGGCCGGTTCCCATCCCACGGCGCTTCTCTTGAGCCCGGATGAAAAACTTCTGTACGTCGCCCTTTCAAATGCGGATGCCGTGGCCATCGTGGATACTGCCACCGGCAGTGTGGTCACCACACTTTCCACCCGCTTGCCCGACCAAAAGTTCGGGGGCAGTTTCCCCACCGCACTGGCGCAAAGCGAAGATGGCGGGACGCTCTTTGTCGCGGATTCAGGCTTGGACGCTGTGGCGCTGTTTGAGATCGACCCCCGTAATCCTACTGCCACACGCCACGCCCGCGGATTCGTTCCCACCGAGTGGTATCCCGCGGCTTTGGCGGTAAGGGGAGATGACCTCATCGTGACTTCGGGGAAAGGCCGGGGCACCGGCCCGAGCAGTGGCCCGCCCTTGTCGCCGCAGATGGCCCTTTACGAAAAGCACCCTTATGTTATGGAACTGCTGCACGGCTCCGTGGCCCGCCTCCGAATCTCCGAAGTCCGCAACCGTCTGGAGAGCCTCACCGAGGAAGCCGAGCGAAGCAATTTGATGCAGAACCTCGACTTCACCCTACATTTCCGCACCGCGGGCAATCCTATTCGTCACGTTATCTATGTCATTAAAGAGAACCGCTCCTACGATCAGGTATTCGGTGACCTGAAGCCGGGAAACGCGGACCCGTCGCTGTGCCTCTATGGCGAGGACATCACGCCCAACGCGCACAAACTGGCGCGCCAGTTCGGAATTTTGGACAATTTCTATTGCAGCGGAAACGTATCAGGCGACGGCCACGTCTGGTCCACGGCCGCCACGACCAGCGACTATACTGAGAGAACCTGGCAAGTCATGCAGCGGGCTGACGAACGCACTTACGATTACGAGGGTGATGTCGGCCACGAGTATCCTCTGCTCGAGGGAATTCCCGACGTGGATGAGCCCGCCACCGGATATCTCTGGGCCAACGTCGACCAGCACGGCCTTACCCACCGAAACTACTCCGAGTTTATCGAGACCCAGTGGTGCGACACAGGATACGTCGTGAAGGACGCCAAGGAGAATCACCCGCTGCCGCCGGGCGCGAGCTGCCCACAGAATTTTGTGCGAACCGGAGAGTTGTTGCCCGCCAACGTCGGTCAGCCCCACGGATCTGCCAGCCCCTGGCCCTGGCCGGTTCCCATGATGTTCCGCGACATTCCCACCAAACCCGAAATCGAGGGCCACTTTGATCCTCGCTTCCCGGATTTTCGTCTCGACTATCCCGACCAGCTTCGGGTTGACGAGTTTCTGAACGAATTCGAGGAGTTTGTAAAAGCCAAGGAATCAGGAAAGGGCGACGAGCTTCCTCATTTCGTACTGATGCGCCTGCCCAATGATCACACGGCCGGGACGAAGCCCGGCTTCCCCACTCCCGCGGCCATGGTGGCGGAAAACGATCTGGCGGTGGGGCGCCTGGTCGAGGCCGTTTCCCATAGTCTGTATTGGCAGGACACGGCGATCCTGATCCTCGAGGACGACGCTCAAGACGGGCCTGACCATGTGGACGCGCACCGTAGTCCCACGCTGGTCATCAGTAAATACTCGCCAGGAAATGCCGGACAGCCGTTCGTCGACAACACGTTCTATACGACCGTGAGCACGATTCACACCATCGAAGTCCTGCTCGGCCTCCCGCCCATGAACGTCAATGATGCCCATGCCCCCATAATGTCGCCGCTTTTCGAGGGCCCCGGCGCCCAAGTGCCTTTCCAGGCCGACTACGCGAACCAGCGGAACGGCCTGATCTACAAGACGAACACCTCCCGCTCCCCCGGCGCCGCTGAATCCGCCAGAATGGATTTTTCCCACGCCGATGCCGCCGACGCGAAAATTCTTAACGCGATTCTTTGGCGGGATCGAAAGGGCCTCGTGCCTATGCCCAAGAGCAGGTACCATTATCAGCCACCTGATTGATCGCTGCCGCCCGCGGGGGCTAACTGGATTAGGAATGATAAACGCCCTTCCATGACAGTGGGGGGAATCGACATCGCCTTGGTCGCTTGATCGTGTAGTTGCCTTGTCGGACAGATGCAATGGCGTCCCCGACGGGATTTGAACCCGTGTTACCGCCGTGAAAGGGCGCTCCCCTACCGTACCTTATTGAAACGATGCGATGCGGATGGCAACCGAAGACACCTTCAGTAAGCTTGAGGAAGGGTAAGTGGACCATAACTGGACCATAAAATTCCCGAAGGGTTTGCCTCCAACGCACGTCATTTATTGTTTGTTCATCATCCGCCACGACTGCCTCTGCCCGCTCAAATGTGGACATCGGTCCCTGTTTCAACACGGCAGATTTGCTGGACGGAGCGTGCGACGGATGGCGCGGAGTACTTCCTCGTATTCCGGCAGAACCGGCATATGATGCGCCAAGCGGCGTGACCAGAGCGCTTTCAGCCGAGCCTCTTTTTGAAGTATGGCAGTTTCGAGGTTTTTATTTGACTTACCCAGAAAGTCGAGTTTCTGACGAATGGCGTCCGCCATGTGATCCAGTTGGATGTCTTGGCCATTACTCAGAAATCTTGTGGGCGCGGACGATGAATCTCCTGGGGGCGGGGCCGACAAAATAGAACGGATAACAGGTCACGAGGGTGAGGACGTCGTCCGCGGTAGCAGCCAGCACCTTAACGTTTTCGGGTTCGACCACTTGGGTCGAGTCCACGTGATAGCGGTAGGAACCGTGCAGTGTCGTCAGGGTGATTTCATCGTCTTTGTGAATATTGCGCAGTCCGCGGAAGAACGTGTCCCGGTGCCCCGCCAGCGCCACGTTGCCTTGCTGGCCTGGCAGCGGGGTGCCGGGAATATGCCCGACGGCGTGTCGCAAAGTTCTTCCATCGACGCCTTCCATGATCATGGCCACGACGCCGATGGAACTGATCTCGATTCGCCCCAGGGGAGAGCCCGCCAGGCCATCGATGCCAAGACTCTCAGCGAGGGCACGGTCCGCGTCCGCCTGGGCGGTAAGAGGAGGCGAACCAGGCGGTTGAATGGTAAGGGCAGGCGTCTGCGCATCCTTCAAGGCGCGCTCAAATCGCCAGGTTTGATAGGCCTGAAAGAGCCACCGGTCGAGCAGGACGACGGCGCAGTAACTCAGCGCCAGGACTCCCACAACCCCAAAAAGGAATCGTGCCCAACGGATAAACAAACCCAGCCGCGTCGGCTGTCGTTTAATCTTGAACATCATGGGCGGTCGCCTGGACTGCCGGCATTGGGGGCCAAAGGCTGAGGTTTCGAAGGTGCGTAATAACCGGCACGCGTGCGGACGGTCAAGCGCCCATGGCCCGGCGCCGTTGCCTTCACCTGGATCACCCGATAGGCCCCGTCTTGCTTTCGGTTCGAGGGTGCATATGCGAGGGTGTATTGTTCACGGATATCGTGCGCGATTCGTCCACAGGTGGGCACAACCCCTGACAGGTCCTGGGGGAAGAAGGCCTCGCCTCCCGTGGCCTTGGAAAGCTGGCGAAGCGCCTCGGGCTTTTTGTCTGGATCTTCGTCGGTGTAGATGCCAATGGCATAGATGATAGCGTCGGATTTCTGCGCCATGGCCAGGATCTGGCTCAATTTGTATTGGCTGGCGTTGTCGCCCCCGTCGCTCACCACGATCAGAACCTTTTTGTCCCTGTTTCCCTTCTTCAGGTGCTCGAGCGCCACCGCCAGAGCGTCGTAGAGCGCGGTTTCGCCGTCCGTTTTAAATGTCGAGAGGGCCATCTGCAATTGCTCCGTTTGGTCCGTGAAGGGGGTGCCGGCGGGAAGGCCGAACGAGACATGCTCGTTGAAATTGACCACGAACATCTGGTCCTGCGGATTGCTGGAGCGGGCAAACGCCATGGCAGCGGCAATCACCTCATCACGCTTGGGTCCCATACTCCCGCTGTTGTCCAAAACCAAGCCCACCGTGACGGGAATATCTTCATGGCTGTAATACTCAATCTGTTGCCGCGCGCCGTCCTCGTAGATCTGAAAGTCATCTTGGCCGAGCCCCGAAACCGAGGCTCCTTTGTGGTTCTCCACGGTGGCGTGCAAGACCACGCTGGAAACATTTACACTGATTTTGTAGGGCGCAACCGGACGAAGGTCGGAAATCGATGTTTCTTGCGGGCGGGCAAAACCGGGCAGAGCGAGCAGCAACACCAGCGCCGCGAGACTGTAGCGCGTGGTGACGCATGCCTCTCCTCTGCGAATTATCGTGCTCAGCGACTCCGTAGCCGGCATCAATCTCACCCTCACCCTATTGCGACTGCCAACAGGCCCTACGGCTCGCGAGGTTCAGCCGTCCATCTTCCCGGCAGCCAATGGGGGACGGATGCCAGTTCTCGCCACCACCGCCACGTGATTCCGCCTCCCTCCCAGAGCATGACGCACATGGCGCTCGCCGTAAACAGGAACGTCCCACCGATCAGCGCCACGAGCAAGCATGCGGCATATTCGTAGATGATGAACATTGCATCCTCAGTTCAGGTGACCTATCGCCTTCCACTCGATTCCGGCCCGTTGGCGGAAGGACGATCTTCTTGATATTTGACGTGCAAATAGGTGAAGGGGAGGCAATACTTTGCCTGCCTCCCCTTCACGACCCGACGCTCAGTCAGTTACGCCTGGGCCAACAGAGTGGCGACCGAAGCGTCATCCTTAGGCCCCTTACGTGAGTAGTCCACGCAAGCCCGCACACTTTCTCGACTCAGACCATTCTCTTGGCAAGAGCCGAAAGACCAAACCACGCGCCCAGCGAGAGTAGCCCAATCAATGCCACAAGTGACAAGGGGCTGGCTGTTTGCGGCAGGGTCTCTACGGCTGGAGCTGTCTCCACGGCGGCCACCTCGGTCGGCGGAGCCTGAACCACTTCCGTTACCGCCACCTCTTCTCCCGTAGGTTTGACGGCTACGACCGGCGCCGTCGCCAAAACCTCGACGGGTGCAGGCAGTTCGACAGGCGTCGCGAGAACGGGCTCATTGACGATCTTGGCCAGCTCTAAAGCCCTGGACTTGGGGTAAACAAATTCGTCGCCCCATTCACGTCCCGGATAAAACCACGACCGGATGGCTTCCGGCTGCCCTTCTGCCCTCTCCTTAAAAGTCATTACCGTTTTGTCGGTCGCCCGCATACGGTAATCGGGGATGGCGAGGATGGTGGTGTACACATGGTCTTCCGCTTGATTGAAGATTTGGACGATGTGGCGATCGGCGGGAGAATCCAGGAGCTTAAAGACATAAGTACCCGCCGGCAGGATCTGAGCGCCCACACCCGGAACCTCCACGGGCTGGTTGAAGGTCACAACCGTTTTTTTGTTCCAATCGTCTGCCTTGGCACTGGGTAGAACCGCTAGAACCACCAGGGACAGGCAGAAAATCATCATAACCACTTTGAATTGGTTCATCTTTTTCATCTGATTTACCTCGATACTCTCTTGGGGCGTTCGATTCTGCCCCCCGTTGATACTCTCTTGGGGCGTTCTGTTCTGCCCCCTCGTTTTTGGGCCGCATCTACATATGAAATGAATTTATGACCGCCACTGCTCGTGCGAACATATTGCTTTCCCTCGACATCGGCATCCCACTGGAATCTGGCTATTCGCATGCGACACTATGGTTATACCTTGGGGTGGATTATCTGTCTGTTCAGCATGGCTCACGGGTTTGGTCAAAAATGCTCAGGCCGGTTTAGGCGTGGGATTTCAAGGTGGGAGCGGTCAGGAAAAGGTGGCGACATAAGAGTGAAAAAGCGGAGGTGGCGCGGGCCGCCTGCCCCGATTCGTCGGCGTCCGCCCGCGCTGCGTCCGAGGGATCGTCTTTCACTATCTATTTACGGCAAATTAGTGCCGGTCAGGAGACTTTGCCGTTACGAAAGATCCGGCCTGGGATGTTAATCCGCCCACTAGAGGGTGCGCTGAGACGGCTTGGATTCGGGTGTAAAAAGGCTTTTTTCAGGACAGATTGTCTGAACGAGGCTCACCCCATGCTCAATGAGTGCATAGGCAACAATCGATGTCCCGCTCATTTCGGAGAAGGAAAGATCTTCTTAGTCGAATCTCCCGGTTGTTTCCGCATCGGTATCACTCCGATACACTTTCCAAACCATTCGCGACGTCGTTAACGCGGGGCTCAGCCGCCGTGGAGACGGAGAGAGGAAGTCTCACCGCGGCTACAAACAAGAGGGCATGCAAGGCGCAAAGAAGAAGAAACGCCGCGGTAAACGGGCCGAGCGCCACGTCATGGATATGGGCTGCCGCTAATCTCCATCCCAGAAATGTCGCGCACAATGTCGTCAAAGTCGGGCCCCCAAGACGCTGAACGACATTGAGCGCGGTGGTCGCCATCGGCAGATCGTTTCGCTTGACGGAAGCGTAGGCGGACGCAAGGGACGGCATACCGACCGCGCTCAGGCCCACGCCTCGGATGAAGAGGGCGGCAGCGAGCGCAGCGAGAACGAGTCTGTGACTTGTCAGGTAGAGAAAAGGCAGCGTCCCGACGAATGCCAGAAATGCGCCTCCGGCCGACACGTTGCGAATGCCGAACCGCCTCGTCAAGGTTCCCAGCAGCGGGTAGCAGCACATCATCCCCAAGCCAAGAGGAGCCAGCAGCCAGCCCGTCGCGCTGGGTGACAGACCACAGGCGCGGATTAGATAGATCGGGATCAGCATCTGGCCGGCAAACGCGATCCCGTTCGCCATGAACTGAGTGACAACGGAGGCGGAAAAGGCTTTGCCCTTGAACAGGCGAAGGTCGATAAGGGCTTTGTCTCCCTTCTTTGCGGCGGTCGAGAAAAACGCCGCAAGCAGAGCAATGGACACAAGGAAAGACCCGAGGCCTATACGCTCGCCGAGGTGATCGGAGCCATAGAGAAAGAGCACCAGCCCGGGCGACAGCAGTGCCAGCCCAACAAAATCGAGGTCTCGCGGCCTCAGCTCTTCATGATCTTTGGGCAGAAGGAGAATGGCCAGCACGACTGCCAGTGCGCCGACCGGAAGATTAACCAGAAAAAGCCAGCGCCAGGAAGCGTATTGCAGAATAGCGCCGGCAATCACCGGGCCGAGGATGGGCGCGAACAGAAGCGGCACAGCGGCATAGCCCATCACGCGCACCATGTGCTTTCCCGCATGGCGAGCCATCATCAACTGCACCATCGGGGCCAGCAGACCTCCGCTCATGCCCTGCAGCACGCGGAACGCGATAAGCGAGTTCGCCGACCAGGCGGTTCCGCACAGGGCCGAGGAAAGCGTGAAAGCCGAAAAACACCATAAATAAAGGGCCTTGGCCCCGATGCGGTCTACCAGCCAGCCGTTCAGAGGGAGCATGAGCGTGAGTGCAAGAAGATATCCGCTCGTAACCCACTGAATCGACGCAAGGCCGCTATGCAATTGCATGGCGAGGCTGGAGAGAGACACATTAACAACGGTTGCGTCGAGCTGGGAGAGAAAGGCGCCGAGCACAACAACGGAAGTGATCTTCCAAATAATCGGATCGAGCCGATCGGTTTCGTTCGATAGCTCAGGCGATATGTTTTTCACCGTGCCCCTGGCACGTCTCCGGGAGAATTGCCACCGTGGAACCGTCCGAAGCTCCGTGCACACGTCAGACCGATGAGGAAAACGCCCAGTCCCAAGGGGACGACATGGGTTGCAGAGCGCAAATCAAAGTTTCCGACACGGCAGACAAGCAGATAACCCAAAATCAGATTGAAGAATCCCCAAAGCATGTTTACGGTCGAGGAGGAAAGCCCCTTGCCGGGCGGTTTCGCAAAGGGGCTTTGAAAGGATCGCCCCATCATGCCGCTCACAAAATGCGGAACAGCATTTGCAAGGAAGGCGCCGCCAAAGAAGTAAGACACAGTGTGAATCCAATTCATAGTCAGTTGCTCCTCTTCATCGTTTATCGAACCCGAGCCTCGCGTCGGCACATTCATGCGCGGGTGCGGTCGAGCAAGGCGATGATCTCCCCGGTTGTGCCGGTTTCGCCCAAGCGAGGAAAGATGCGCTTCACGCTGTTGCTGTGGGCGTCAGGGTTCATGTCGGTCATGGCGTCAACGGCGAGCGTGACGTTAAACCCGTGCTCATGCGCTTGGCGCGCCGTTGACTCCACGCCAATGCTGGTGGCGACGCCGGCGATCACGACCTGCGTGACACCAAGCTTCTTCAGATGTTCATCGAGACCGGTGTTTGTGAACGCTCCCCATGTACGCTTTGTCACGGTGTGGTCTTCCGGCTGCTTGTCCAGCTCGGGGACAAGATCGGCCCATCCGGCAGGAAACTCTCCGCGTGGACGAGCCTGCTCCGTCCGTCCCGGCGCGACACCCGTGGCATTGACGAGCACCACCGGCAGGCCATGGCGGCGGAATGCATCGGCCAGTGCGGCGGCGCGCTTTACGACCTCGCCGATCGAATGGACGGTTGGATATGCCACGATGCCTTTTTGCAGGTCGATCAGGATGAGAGCGGTTTTGGGGTCAAGGGCGGTGACTGCCATAAAGTTCCCCTTATCGGCTGGGATGAATCGATTTCGAGTTTGGCTGACGATCTGCCGACAAATCGGCGAGGCGCTTGAGCAGTTCAAGGGCGACCCCGAGTTTCTCCTGCTCCTCAGAGGAGAGTTTGGCTTGAATGGAACGGAGTAGCCAGTCCTCCTTCGCAGCTCGATTGGCCTTGATCATTTCCCGGCAGGCATCGGTGAGAGACAGGATGGTTTGCCGTCCGTCGGCTGGGTCTGGAAAGCCTTTCACCAGGCCGGCATTCTGGAGCGCCGAAATCGTTGCGCCCATCGATTGCTGTCGCACGCCCTCAGCCCGCGCGAGAGCGCTCACGGTAGTGGGGCCATCGCGTTCCAAACGGATGACCGCGGAGATCTGTGACCATGTGTAGTCACCGAGACGTGCCTGCTCCCGCATCCGGTGCCGCAGTTGGCTGATGAGAATGCGAAGCTCGCTTGCCAGAGCCGAGGCGCGTGCGTTTCGCGAATTGCTCTTCTGTTTGCTCACAGATCGACTCTAGCATATACACAGCTATACTGTGAAGCGTTTCTTCATATATTCTCGGTCGCCAGGATTGGGGGCTTAAGCAGAGCCTTGTCTTACGTCGCAATGCTGCCTCTTGCGATGTGGCCAACCTGCGCCCGGAGGGCTGTGATTTATCGCCGCTGAAATGCGGCGATACCGTTTCACAATGGGCACCTCATCGCCAAAGTGCTCATCGACCGCAGATAGGGAACGAAAAGTCGCCTTCCTGTCAACTATGTCACCTCATGGGCTCAATTCAGGCGTGGATCGGTGTTTTTCGTTCCGAAACCGGCTCAAGTGATCGGTTGGGCAGTCGCCAAATACTGGTAAACCCTGGGCGACAGGGCAGGATCTAATTCCCCGCAACCCGTTTCGAGCGCTGACTTGGTCGGGAAGACAGAAGATTGCCCGCTAGCCATGAACGGTCCGATTCTGTGGGGACCGAGAAGTCTACAGCGAGGGACCGGTATCGCTTACTATTGTTCCCATCCAATCCAAGCGCAACTAAATCAGCAACTAAATCAGTCTTGCCGAAACCTCACGAAGTGTTTAGAATAATGCCACGTCTGCGGGGGGAGCTGAGTCCAATGCAGGCGCATGGCTTTGAGGTATACCGATTGGTCGAGAAAACACCTAAGGTTATAGATGTCGGCGCCTTGGGAAGTCTCGTCAAGGCGCTGATTGTCCGTGGGTACGAGGTCATTGGGCCGACGGTCCGGGACAATGCCATCGTCTTCGATCATATCGAATCATCTGAGGAATTGCCCGCTGGTTGGACCGATGAGCAAGCGCCCGGGCACTACCGACTGAAGCGGCGCAAGGACAAGGCCATTTTTGGATATGCGGTGGGGCCGCAAAGCTGGAAAAAATACCTGCACCCGGCAGATGTGAAGCTGTGGTCGGCGGAGCGACAAGGCGGGACGTTCCGTATATTGAACAACGAGTCGCAGCCCAAGCGTCCGTACGCCTTTCTCGGGGTCCGGGGCTGCGACCTGGCAGCCATTGCGGTGCAGGACCGGGTGCTCATTAAAGACAAATACCGCGATCCCATCTACGGCAGTCGGCGCGATAGCACGTTCATCGTCGCAGTGCAGTGCACACAGGCGGCGGCGACGTGTTTTTGTGCCTCGATGGGAACTGGACCGCAGGCGAAACAGGGATTTGACCTGTCACTCACTGAACTCCTCGACGACAACCGGCATGTCTTTCTTGTACACGCAGGGAGCGAGCGTGGGGCAGCTTTGCTTTCCGAACTGGAGGCTGCGCCGGCAACGAAAGAGCACCTTCAGCAAGCGGAAACGGCAGTCGAAGCAGCGGCGCAGCAGCAGGTGCGCAACCTCGACAACACCGGCATCACAGAGCTCCTTTACCAGAATTTCGAGCACCCTCGCTGGGACAATGTCGCCGCGCGATGCCTCACTTGCGCCAACTGTACGATGGTATGCCCAACCTGCTTCTGCACGACCGTGGAGGACGTGAGTGACGTCAGTGGAGAGCATGCCGAGCGCTGGCGCCGTTGGGATTCATGTTTCACGTTGAATTTCTCGTACATCCACGGTGGGAGCGTGCGGGCTTCCGCCAAGTCGCGATACCGGCAGTGGATGACACACAAGCTGGCCGCCTGGCTCGATCAGTTCGGGACTTCAGGGTGCGTCGGCTGCGGGCGCTGCATCACCTGGTGCCCGGTGGGAATTGACATCACCGAAGAAGTCCGCGCCATACGGGAAGGGGGAATAAATGGAAACCCTTGAGCGCATCATCGCCGAACATCCTTTCTTCAGAGGTCTGGAGTCCTCCTACACGGGTTTGCTCACGGGATGTGCGGCGAATGCCCGTTTTGCTGGAGGAACCTACATCTTCAAAGAAGGAGGAGAGGCCAACGAGTTTTATCTCATCCGGTCCGGTAAGGTGGCGCTGGAGCTTTCTGCGCCGCAGCGCAAGCCGATTGTGGTCGAAACCCTGGCGGAAGGAGATATTTTGGGATGGTCGTGGCTGTTCCCACCGTATTTGTGGAAGTTTAACGCGCATGCGACGGTGGAAACGCGTGCGATTGTGCTCGATGGGAAGTGCCTGCGGGGGAAGTGCGAGCAGAACCACGATCTTGGCTACGAGGTGCTCAAGCGCTTTTCGCAAATCACGGCCCAGCGGCTGAACGCCACCCGCCTGCAATTGCTCGACATCTACGGGGCACGGTAACGACGATGTTAGAGACCGAGACACTCCAGATCACCGGCGATCCAATGCTGCCGCAACGGTATGCGGTGCGGCATGTGACAAAGGAGACGCCTGACACATTCTCGCTGAGCCTCGAGCCGGAGGATGAAGTCAACGGAATGGCGTTTAAGCCGGGGCAGTTCAGCATGCTATGGGTGTTTGGAGTAGGCGAGTTACCCATCTCCATCAGCGGTGATCCGGCAAACCACGGACGACTGGTGTATACGGTACGCTCCGTGGGCAACGCAACCCACGCGTTCGTGAGCCGAAAAGTGGGTGATACGGTTGGCGTGCGTGGACCCTTTGGCACGGGATGGCCAATGGAGTCAGCACGCGGGCGCGACATCGTGGTGGTCGCGGGGGGAATCGGCCTGGCGCCGCTGCGCCCAGTGATCTACGAGGTTCTGAACCATCGCCAGGATTATGGGCGACTCGTCCTCCTTTACGGAGCCCGCAGTCCACGTGATGTTTTGTACCGCAAGGAACTGGCCGCGTGGGCTCGTCAGGCTGAAACCCAGGTGCTGACCACGGTTGATTATGGCGGCCTTAGCTGGCATGGGCGCGTGGGTGTGGTCACGACATTGTTCAAGTATGCCCGCCTGCAGCCGGCGCGATCGGTGGCGATGGCGTGCGGACCCGAAATCATGATGCGTTTTGTCACCCGTGAGCTGGAGACACAAGGACTTAAGCGCGAGGACATTTACGTTTCCATGGAGCGAAATATGAAGTGCGCCGTCGGCTTCTGCGGACATTGCCAATACGGGCCGCACTTCATCTGTAAGGACGGTCCGGTTTTTCGCTACGACCGAATCCAGCCACTACTGGAGAAGTATGAGCTCTAAGACCCAATCCAAGCACAAGAAAAGGCCGAAGATCGGGGTCTTCAAGTTCGCCTCCTGCGACGGCTGCCAGTTGAGCCTGCTCGATGCCGAGGATGACCTGCTCGGGATCGTGGGAGCAGTGGAAATTGCCTACTTCCCGGAAGCGTCGCGGACCATGGTGAAGGGGCCGTACGATATCGGCCTGGTCGAGGGCTCCGTCACCACTCATCAGGACGCGCAGCGCATTCAAGAGGTGCGAAGGAGTTGCAAGACCTTGGTGACGATCGGAGCTTGCGCCACGGCTGGGGGGATCCAGGCTTTACGGAACTGGAAGGATGTCAATGATTTTATACGGGTGGTTTATGCCACGCCGCCATACATCAACACGCTCAAGCTGTCGACCCCCATCGCCGAACATGTGCCGGTGGATTTTGAGTTGCGCGGTTGCCCCATCAACAAGCACCAGTTGGTCGAACTCATCACGGCAACGTTAGTGGGACGGAAGCCGAATGTTCCCACGCACAGCGTGTGCCTTGAATGTAAGCGCAAGGGAAACGTATGCATCCAGGTCGCGCACGGCGTCGCTTGTCTGGGGCCCGTGACGCAAGCAGGCTGTGGCGCGTTATGCCCGAGTTACGACCGTGGCTGCTACGGGTGCTATGGGCCGATGGAGAGCCCGAACACGGGTTCCTTGTCGAGTCAGTTCCACATTCTCGGGCAATCTTCCCAACAAGTCGTACGCGCCTTCCGGGGATTCAATGCCTGGTCATGGCAGTTTCGCCAAGCCAGCGAGGAGAGTGAACGGCAATGACGGGGCGCACGATACGAGTGGAGACGCTAGCCCGCGTGGAGGGCGAAGGATCACTCTACATCAAGATGGCGGGTGATCGTGTGGCCGACGTCAAACTGAAGATTTATGAGCCACCGCGCTTTTTCGAGGCCTTCCTGCGTGGCCGGCACTATTCGGAGGCGCCGGATATCACGGCGCGGATCTGTGGAATCTGCCCCATTGCCTATCAGATGAGCGCCATCCATGCGATCGAACGAGCCTTGGGGATTCGGATCGACCCCGCGACTCGATTGCTCCGCCGTCTGTTCTATTGCGGCGAATGGATCGAGAGCCACACGCTGCACGTCTACATGTTACATGCCCCGGACTTCCTGGGCTTCCCGGACGTGATCGCCATGGCGGGCGCCCATCGGGGTGTGGTGGAGAAGGCGCTGCGGCTGAAAAAGATCGGCAATCGCATCGTAACTCTTCTGGGCGGGCGGGAAATTCATCCCGTCTCGGCGGCGGTCGGCGGGTTTTACAAAACTCCCACCAAGCGCCAGTTGCGCGAGCTGGTGGCGGACATCGAGTGGGCGCTCCAGGCTTCGCTGGAAACAGTGCAATGGACGGCGGGATTGGATTTTCCCGCCTTTGAACAGGACTACGAGTTTGTGGCGCTTCGTCATCCCGACGAGTATCCCTTTAACGAGGGGCGCCTGGTCTCCAATCGCGGCCTTGACATCGATGTTGCCGCCTACGAGGACCACTTCGCTGAACACCACGTCAAGCATTCCAACGCGCTGCACTCGGTGATCGAAGACCGGGGTTCCTACCTGGTGGGACCGCTGGCGCGATTCAACCTCAACTTCGACAAGTTGCCATCGGTCGCCCAGGAGGCGGCGCTCCAGGTGAAGCTGAAGCCTCCGGTAAGAAACCCGTTTCGCAGCATCATGGTGCGAGCCGTCGAACTGGTCTTCGCGTGTGCCGAAGCCCTGCGGGTGATCGGGGAGTACGAGCCTCCCCCCACGCCGCGAGTTGAGGCGCCTCAGCGCGCGGGGACGGGTCAGGCCATCACCGAGGCGCCGCGGGGCATCCTATATCACCGCTACGCGTTGGATGATCAGGGGCTCATCGTGACCGCCAAGATCGTGCCTCCCACCTCGCAGAACCAAAAAAGAATCGAAGACGACTTGCGGGACTATGCCGCGCGGCTGGTTGCCTGGCCGCAGGACGAGGCAACGTGGAAGTGTGAGCAGGCGATACGAAACTATGATCCGTGCATTTCCTGCGCGACGCATTTTCTGAAACTGGATGTGGAGAGATAGAGCGTAGGGAACGGTGGCGGCATGCATATCATCGGATGTGGGAACCCCGAATGCGGAGATGATGGAGCCGGATTGCTGGTAGTGGAACGGCTCCGGGAACTGGGCATTGAGGCACTCGGGGTAACTACACGCACCTGCCCAGGGGAAGCTACAGGGCTTTTGAGCGCCTGGCGTAGTGATGATGCCCTCATTGTTGTGGATGCTGTCGTAACCGGCGCACCGGTCGGCACCGTTCATCGCTGGGATGGAATCCCCCCAGCCGCGAGCAGCCCTTCGGCGTCGACTCATGGCTTGGGCGTGATTCAGGCCCTCAGGCTGGCGCATGTGCTGGGGTGCGTCCCAAGATCCCTGGAAGTTTATGGAATCGAGGGAAAGCGATTTGAGCCGGGTTCCCCGCCTTTGCCCAAGGTGAAGGCGGCGGCAGAAGATTTAGCTCAACAAATTCGCACCACCATCCAAGCTAACCATACTCCATAGTAAGTCGAGTCGACAACGTCTGCCTGCCACCGCATGGGGAAGACCTTCGATTGCGCGTCGTCGCTGTAATTGATAGCCCTGCGAGCGGATCTGCCCTGAGAAGTGGCCGTTGCGGATAATGGCCGCCGGCAGGAAATGACGGGGTGTAACGCCATGGCGTTTACTGACCGCCTGGGCAATCATCCGGCGTGGGGCTCGCCCGCCTTACTACATCAGAGTTTTGCCGAGCGTCGCCAGGACTCAACCCTTTCAGAGTCGGACCTTGTTGGGGGGGGCGGCTCACTCTCCCATAATTTGAGGGATTACCGTATCGCCCGGGTGCCGGTCAGGAATAGGGCTATTGCATCGCGGCCAGAACTTCGTCGAGCGGCATGGTGGCAAACGTTGAGGCGTAGTCGGACATCCCGTAGGGAATAATGAGCTGCCCGCCGTGCACAAGACTGCCGCAGGAGTAAACCACGTTGGGGACGTAGCCTTCGCGCTCATCTTTGTTGGGCTTGATGAGGGGTTCACGCAGGCGGCCAATGACCTTGGTGGGGTCGTCAAGATCGAGCAGGAAGGCGCCAATGCAGTACTTCCGCATCGGTCCTACGCCATGACTGATCACCAGCCAGCCGGCTGCGGTTTCGATGGGTGAGCCGCAATTGCCCAACTGGATGAATTCCCACGGGAACGACGGCTCCAGGACAAGCTGCATGGAGTGCCAGAAGTGCAAATGGTCGGAGAACATCACGTAAATGTTTTCGGCGTCCTGCCGGCCCAGCATCACGTAGTGTCCCCGGATCTTGCGGGGGAAAAGCGCCATGCCTTTGTTCTCCACGGCCGGGCCATTGAGCGTGGAGAATTTGAAATAGAGAAAGTCGGAAGTTTCCAGGAACTGCGGCAGGATCATCTTGCCGTCGTAAGCCGTGTAGGTGGCGTAATAAGTCTCGGTGCCGTCGTCATGGTGAAAATGAACAAAGCGGGCGTCCTCGATTCCGTTGCTCTGCGAGGGCGTGGCGGGGAATAAGACGCGCTCCGATAAACGCGAGTCGGGGGCAAATTTCACTTCGTAATTCGATTGGGCCAGCATCAGGGTTTCCCGGGCAACGGTTTGGGTCTCTTGATCAGGTAGGTGGAGCCGTTTCACGGCGAGACTGACGCAGGTGCGCAGATCGTCCAATGTGAAGGTATCGCCCAGGCACTTAAGGACCTCCTGGTTGAAGCTGCCCGCCAGGTTGAGTTCCTCAAGCTTGCGCTCGAACAGGGGCTTCTCGTAAATCGCGTTGGACACTTGCATCGGCTCCAGGCTGTAACGGGTGGGCGTGTCAATCGTAATGTTGTTGTCAGCATCCAGGAGGCCGGTGCGGAAGGTGATGGAGGAAATGTGCCCTTCCGCCGTGGCCCGCAGGCTCAGAATAAAGCGCAGCGAACCGGGCGGGAGGTCCGACTGGTCCGGGTGCGGCACGATGGAGGGATTGAACAACGCCGCGGCTTCGAGGGAAAACTCATGGGTGAAATATCCGCCCAGCAACAACTCCCGTTCTTCCGAGAGTTTCTGGCCATTGAGCAAATACGGCCGGACCTCGTCGAACTGCCGTTTGAGGAACTCGCAGACCCTCGGGTGGCGGTCGCCAAATTCCGTCCGCAACTGCTCCAGCAGCGCATGAACTTCGGTTTCGGGAAGAGCCATGACGCGGGCGCAGATTTTGACGGAGCGCTGATCGCTCATCAGGCGAAACGGCCGGGCCAGCACACGCGTGCGGTCAGGCTGCAATGAGATGCTGGTGCGGTGGAGGTTGATGGTTTTCATAGGATGATCGAGGCTAAGATGCGGGCTCATTGAACACCGTGACGGTGTCTTGCATAAGCTTCATTTCCGCCAGTGACAGCAGGAAGGCCAGCGTCGATTCGGCTCCCTGGTTCAGGTTAACTCGATCCACGTGCAAAGCGTCGCAGCAGCCGCCGGAATGGATGGAGTGAAGTTCCAACCCAAGGTCGTTCCAGCCCAAAAACCAGTCGAAGGCGCGATGCGCCTGCTCGTACCACCAGGAGTCCGAGGTGGCCCGATAGGCCTCAAGACACGCCGACACCATGGAGTGAGCCTCGATGGGCTGCTGATCGAAGGTCGAGCGCGTACCGCCGCGATGATAGAATCCATTGCTGCCGATGGGCCGGAAGCACCCATTCTCGGAGGTTTGCACCTTCACCAGCCAGCGTAAAGCCTGCAAGCCCCGGTCAAACGCCTTTTGATATCCGTTGACCCGTCCGCTGAGAATCAGGGCGTGCGCGAGTTTGGCATTGTCGTAACTTAACTCCTCTTCAAACCAGGGCCAATCCGGATGGGAGGCCCTGTCGAAAATATCCATCAATCGGGCCCTCAGCGTTTCGCGGATTTGACTGACCAGGCGGTCGCCGCCAAGACGCCGTAAATACTCATGAATGCCGATGAGGCAGAAGGCCCACGCGCGCGGTGAGGTGAATTGCGTAACCACCGGCAGGGCCCGCGCGAAGAGTTGTCCAGCCATAATCTGAAAACTTCGATGCGGGGAACGCCCTACGCCCACGCCCAGCGCCCAGAGAGCGCGCGCGTGACAGTCCTCCGACCCCTGTCCATCAAGCCAGTGGCGGTCGAAACTCAGAAAGTTATGGAACCGTTTGGTTTTGTCGTCGAACGCATAATTCAAGAAGGCGGCGTAAGTGCTGGAAAGGGTCCCCACCCGAGATGTTTCTTCTTTCAACTCATCGAGCAACGTGGCGAGAATGAAGGCACGGGCGTTGTCATCCGTGCAGTATCCCTCGGAGAAATTCGGCACGGTGAGAATGGCGTGTTGGAAAATACCGGTCAAATCGGTCATGCGGGAAAGGTGGTCCAGTCTCACTTCCGGCAAATCCCGCGGTTGCTGGTCAAGGGTCTTGGTGGCGAATAACTTTCGCGACAACAGCGCGCCCTGGAGGCGGGCCTGTTCGAAGCTTTGCATGTAGAGCCGCGCCACGTTGCTCCACACCATCTCGCGGCCCAGCTTGTAGGCGTTCTTGCGCATGGCATGACGGCGTGTCGAATCGCGGAGCAAGCCGCAGACCTCGCGTCCGATGGCTTTCGAGTCCCCAAAGGGCACCAGAACACCGCGCTCTTCCGCCAACAGTTCCGTGGCGTGCCAATAAGGGGTGGAAACCACGGCTTTACCCGCGCCAAAAGTGTAAGCCAGCGTGCCCGAGGTGATCTGCGCCTCGTTGAGGTAGGGCGTAATGTAGAGGTCGGCGGCGCCAATGAACTCTTTCAGCTCCTCGATTTCAACAAAGCGGTTGTAGAAAATGACGCTCTTCTCAATCTTGTTCCTTTTGGCCAGGATTTCCAGGCTGAGGCGATAGGCCTCGCCGCGCTCCGCTACCTCGTGAGGATGCGTCGCACCCAGGACGACATAAACAACGTCCGGGAATTCCGCCAGAATCTGCGGGAGAGCGTTCAGGACGTGCTCGATTCCCTTATTGGGCGAGAGCAGCCCGAAGGTGAGCAACACCGTCCTCCCTTCCACGCCAAACTGGTCCTTGTAATAGTTGGGATCCACAAACGGTATGTCAGGAATACCATGCGGAATGAGATCGATCTTGGCGGCGGGCGCATGGTAAATCTCCTCCAACATCTGGCGGCCGCGCTCGGTCATGGTGACCAGCCGGGTCGAGTGCGCGATCAATTCCTGCATCACGCGCCGCTGTGTGTCGTTGGGCTCGCGCAGCAGGGTGTGGAACGTGGTGACGACGGGCATTTTCAGCTCGCGAACCAGCGCCAACAGATGGCGGCCGGCGGGCCCGCCGTAAATCCCAAACTCGTGCTGAACGCAGACGATGTCCACGTTGCTGATGTTGATGAAGTCCGCCGCGCGCTGGTAGGACGAGAGATCCTGCTCTTCTATTTCGAAACGCACAACGCCGGGATACTCATAGCCGCCTTCGATGTCATTTACCGGCACGGCAAAGCACTGGCTTTGCGGGTGCTCTTCCGCCACTGAGGTGAGCAGGTCGGACGTGAAGGTGGCGATGCCACACTTGCGCGGCAGGTAATCGCCGACAAAGGCGACCTTGCGAATCTTAGGCTCTGTTTCCACGGGTTTGTTCGTATCAGCCGCTGGCAGCGCGACACCTTGTTTATATCCCGCGGTGATTCGCCTGTCTGGTCAAAATAGCTCAGCCACGTTGGCGACGGGCGGAAACCCCTGCGCGGATGGGTGAATCTCAGCGGAGGTTCGAACCGGAGAATGATCTGATCCCTCGCCCCGTGCGCCGTAACCGAACTCGCCATCTCACGATGCAGCTTCCAGCATTCACTTGCCGATGGGAAAGCTGCCAAGCCCGGAGACTCATCCGGCTTTCCCCTCGGGGTGACCCGTTCGGTCCCTGCCGATGCATTCCTTCCCCGAAGGGTGTGCGGAGTAAGTTGTTAGAACATGTTGAGGGTAATCTGCACGCCGGGGAACCTCAGGTCGCACAGAAAATAGGCGCCATCAATGTATTCAACATAAAGGTCGTCGTTGTAGCCCCAGCCTACCGGCCATCCTTGGTTGTATCCGAACGAATAGCCGCCGTACTCGAAGCGGTTATACCCGCCCATCATCCGGGGATGCCCCATGTGGAACGAGTGCTCGTGACCGAAATGGGAACTGTAATTGGCGTTGGAAATGCGGCCATGTTGGCCACCGCCGCGGTTGTTGGCAACGGCGGGCGCCTGTTGTCTTGCGGGTCGTTGCGTTTGCTGCGCGTGTTGCGGTTGCGCCTTTGCTTGCTCGGCGCGTTGGGGCTGTGCTTTTGTCTGCTGGGCGTGTTGTGGTTGTGCCTTCGCCTGCTCGGCGCGCTGTGGTTGTGCTTTTGTCTGCTGGGCGTGTTGCGGTTGCGCCTTTGCTTGCTCGGTGCGTTGGGGCTGTGCCTTTGCCTGCTGGGCGTGTTGCGGTTGCGCCTCGTGTTGCGCCGGCTGAGCCTTTTGTCCGTCTCCGCCCTTATCCTCATCGCCCTTTTGGGCGAATGCAGGAACGGTGGTGGCGAGAAGCAAAAACATCACTGCCGTGCTGATAACGCGATGGTATTTCATGGGTGGTGCCTCCAAACTCATGTCACATCTGCCTCGCACTGGATACTCGAAGCACACTTGTTATACCGCCTGTGCGCATGAGTGTCAGTTCATTAACGCTCACGTATGAGGTCAATAATGCTCACGCCAGATAATACGGGGAATCTTATCAGGGTGGAGCCGGCGGAGTTTCGCCGGGGATTTGAAAGGAAAGGGGGGCGTTCGGCGGTAACATTCAATGCTTGACCTTGGTCAGGGGGTACTTGCTGGATGTAGGGGTACGGCTTGCCGTACCCTTTTGGTTCGGTCGCGCGATAAAAAGATGTAGGGGCACGCCATGGTGTTCTGTGTCAAGACATCCTTTACAGGTTGTATCAGGACATCCTTTACACCTGGGGGGAGGTGTCGGGGAGGACCAGCGCGCTGGTCCTCCCCGACAAAATATCCATC
>Ga0326727_10010215_pt1 | contig 22496 bp, 18 predicted proteins | sample MB2enrmetagenome_FD_207643 | JGI IMG/M metagenome (GOLD analysis project Ga0326727, IMG submission 207643) | Lab enriched peat soil microbial communities from McLean, Ithaca, NY, United States - MB29MY | ecosystem: Environmental > Terrestrial > Soil > Wetlands > Peat | place: USA: New York...
ATGTTGAAGAGAATGCCGCTGACGCCGAAGCCCGCGCTGCGATAAATCTCCTCGGCGTAGTTGAACAGGACGTTGATCCCGCTCCACTGTTGCAGTGCGGCCAGCGCCATGCCGATCCAGACAAGATTGCGTGTGCCTTTGCCGAAGAGATCCTTCCAGCGGACTCGCGATGCGGCCGAGGTGCGCAGTGTTTCTTCGATGGCCGCGAGTTCCCGAGCCGCGTAGTCGTCGCCACCGATGCACGCCAGCACGCGCCGGGCTTCATCCGTGCGATTCACACCCGCGAGCCAGCGCGGGCTCTCGGGAATGAGGAGCGCGAACAGAAAGAACAGGATTGCCGGAACCGCGACTGCCGTGAACATCCAGCGCCAGCCGAATTGCGCATTCCAGGATTGCAGCAGGACGGCCGCTCCATCGGGAACCTTTTCCGCGATGCGCCAGTTGACGATTTGCGCCGCGAGAATGCCGCAAACGATGGCCAGCTGATTGAGGCTGACAAGGCGCCCGCGCCAGGCCGCGGGGCTGATCTCCGCGATGTAGAGCGGGGAAATGTTGGAGGCAAGGCCGATGGCCATTCCGCCGGCGATACGCCACGCGATGAAGAGAGAAAAGACTGGAGCCCAACCGGTGAGGATGGAGGAAAGCGCGAACAGCAGAGCCGCAAGCAGCAACACCTTTTTGCGGCCCAGGCGGCTGCCCGCCTCGCCCGCGAGAAGCGCGCCGATGAGACAGCCGATGAGCGCGCAACTGTTGGCCCAGCCGATGAGATGTTCGGAGCCGAGATGAAAGTAGACTTCGTAAAACGGCTTGGCGCCGCCGATGACGACCCAGTCGTAGCCGAAAAGCAGCCCGCCCATGGCAGCAACCAGCGCTATGCCGCAGACGTAGGCTGCATGAATCCCGGCCGTTGGGGATTCGGAAGCATTCGCTCGGTGCGTGCTGCTCTGCATTCTTACTCCAGACCTGCGATCCCGCGCAGCCAGCCGGTTTGCTCCAAGAGATCGGCTGCACCCGCGTGATTGCGATCCAATTCCAGAACTTCATTGAAGCTGCGCAAGGCTTCCGCAATCTTTCCCAGGCCAAAAAACGCCTGGCCGCGAAGATACAGCGCCTCAATCCGGTTGCGCTTCTCGAGATCGTCTTCAAAGAGCAGCATGGCGGGCAACGACGTGGCGAAGTAGTCGATCTTGGGAGTTTGACGCTCAAGTTGCTCCGCGTAATCGAGAATGCTCTGGAACAACGCCGTTGCTTCCTCTATTTTCCCGAGGCATTGGCAGGCCATGGCGCTCCAGAACGTCATCTCCGAAACCGAGCGAACGCTCATTGCGCAGAAATCGCCGCGCTGCCGCGTGGCGCGCATCCAGCACGCCTCCGCCTGTTGGCGATCGCCCCGGCGCGCGTGGCCGGCGCCAAGCCAGAACCATACATCGCTCTGGTTGGCCAGCAGATGCCTGGCTTCTCCCAGGCTCGGCGGAATCTTGAGAATGGCTGCAAACGATCTGCAGGCTGAAGCGGCATCGCCTTCGGCAAGCGCACGTTGGCCAAGCAGCAGGTGGGCGCGCGTGAATTGCGCCAGAACCAGGCCTTCGCCGCCTTCCCACGGCTGGAATTTGCGCGAGAGCAACAGGTCCGCGGCGCGCGCGGGCTGGCGTGTCTGATTGAGCAGCGTAGCCAGCTCAACGGTCAGGTCGTCACGCAGCCGGCAAACGTTCGGGTAGCGTTCGAGTTCAGCCAGCCGAAGCTGCGGCGGCTCACCCATGCGTTTGGAGAGCTGGTCGCGCTCGTACAGGACGCGCGCATCGTTCGGGCCGGCGGCAAATGCGTGATCGAAAGCATCGCGGGCACGCGCCGGATCGCGTGCCACGTTGAAATACGCGATACCGAGATTACGCCACGCGGTCGGGAATTGCGGATCGCGTTCGACGGATCGCTCCCACGCGGTAATCGCCTCCTGGTGACGCCGGCGATCGTAAAGAAAATTGCCCAGATAGTAGGGCGCCCGCGCGTCGCCCGGATTCGCCGCGGTCGCCCTCTCTAAGATGACGAGCTCTTCAAGACGGCTCGGGAAGCAATAATCAGGCGGGGCCTGCGCTGCTTGCCGGTCGGCTTCGGCGCCGGCGCGAGCGTCGCCCATCTGCCGGCAGAAATCGGCAATGGCGTAAAGGATGATGGGCGTGGAGCCGTCGCGCGCAGAAAGATCTGCCGAGCGAAGCAGTGCGACAGCCTCTGGATAGAACCCCGCACGAACCAGGTCGAAGGCAAGATCGAGAAGCTGCGGATGGTTTGCGGGAAACTTGCCATTCAAAAGAAATCGCGCCCATACATCCAGAGGGTCGCGGGCGAGCGTGTCGCGCATGATCGCGGCGCCCTCGGATTCCCGGCCCAGTTTGCACAGGATCATCGCGTAAAGGTTGCGCGCGTTCAGGTTTTCAGGATTCGCGGCCAGCGAGCGCTGGATGTGGTCGAGCGCCAGCTCCCACGCGCCACGCCGTGCATCGATTTCGGCAAGCGCAATATACGCCGGGCCGCACCATGCCGCGTTCCACGCGGCTTTCGCGAAGGCGTCGCAGGCCCCCTGATCGTCGCCGCGGAGGCGCAACGCAAGGCCAAGATTGTAGTGGGGCTCGCCATCGCGAGGATTGGAGTTGCGCTGCGTCAGGCGGGCGATGGCCGCTTGGAAATGCTGCTCCGCCTCGGCAAATTCTCCGCGACGCAGACGCCACAGGCCCAGCGCGTTGTTCGATCGCGCATCGCCTGCATCGCGCCGTAACGCTTCCTGCCAATAAGCTTCAGGGCGTCGCGTGGCATGGCGGTACTGCGCAAGATGAAGTCCCGTGAGATAGAGTTCGTCGCTCGACTCGATCTCTTCCGGCAAAGGCGGTTCGGTCGCGACTTGCGGCTCGTTCACTGCATCTGAACGCGGCGGATCGTAGCGAAGAATCTCTACTCCATTCGCCTCGATCTGAACGGAGAAATTTGCGGCTTGCGCCGCATCGCGGAGTTCGACGTCCGCGCGGAACGGCCGGGCAACGCTCAAATCCTCGATCCATTCGCGCAGCGCCGTGCCTTCGCGGCTCAATGTGATGCGCGCGCCCGCGATTGCGTGCGTTACGCACGCGCCTACATACACGCGCCCTTCCGTCGCACGAAGACTCACTGCCGCATGGAGATTGGCGGCTTGCGCCGGGCCGATCTCGCGGATGGGGTACCAGTATTGCGAAAAAGTCCTGGTCTCCCACGGCGCAAGAAACGAAAAATCGGGCTGATTGTCGGTGAAGACGCCGGCCATCAACTCGATGTAGGGGCCATCGCTATCGGTGAGGCAGCGATCCCAGGCGTAACCGAAGTCGTGGTTGCCCCAGGTCCACTGCTTCTTGCCGGGCGCAATACGGTGATCGGCCACATGGACGATGCCGGCTCGCGCCGCGTGATCGTAGCCGCCGAAGAAATCCTGCTCCGTGCCCAAGATCATGTAGCTGGTGGGCACGGGAATGTTGGCGTACCAGCTCAGATCGTTCGCGGCATAGGAGCCGTCGGGAACAAACTGCGAAGGCATCTCCCCGGCGAGAACGCCGGAACGGGCCCGCTCAGGATAGTCGACTCCGTAGTAGGGACGGTCGCTCAACGGAAAACTGGTAATCGCGCGCCTGGCATGGTCGGCCACAAAACGTACGTCAGGTGGGAAAAAAGATTGGTACTTCTCGTGGACCTTGACCGCGACATTGGCCCACCAGAGAAAAGTCTGCATGAACGGCGTGCGATTGTAGAGGCGCACCTTCAACTCGACATATGCTTTGCCGGGATGGAGGCACACGCCATGCATGCCTTTCATGCGCGTCATGGGATCGTGATCGCTGCACCAAACGGTGATCGATCCGTCGCTGCCGCGTTCGATTTCGGTCTCAACCGGCATGAAAGTTGCCGGGCGGTGGTGCTGTGGCCAGTTGAATTCGACGCCGCCCGAAATCCACGGGCCGGCGAGGCCGACCAGGGCCGGCTTGATCACGTTCTGCCGGTAGAAAAAGTCGTATCCGTTGATCTTGTCGAGACCCACGTGGATGCGTCCGCCGATCTGGGGCAGAATCATGAGCCGCAGAAATTCATTTTCGATGTGCACCGCCTGCCAGGCGCGCTCCACCGACTCGGTGGCGATGCGATCGATAAACGGCAACGGATACACGCGGCCGCTGCTGCCCTGATAAACGCGCTTTTCAAGAAACATCGGATTGCGCTCCGGCGCAGCGGGCAAATAGCTTTGCAGAGTGACCGGTTTCTGCCACACTTTCACGGCGCCTGATTCGGAAGCAGGCGGGTCAGGAAGCACAAGACGCACTGTGGACTGCATATTTTCGCTGGATCGCATTTGTTTGCGGTGCAAGGTTCGAGACTCAAGCCATTCCGGCCTGGAGCCGGTCCCCTGATCGGCTATAAAGTAATCCTATGACATCGAGAAGAGATTTTCTTGCCACGGTGCCCGCACTGGGCATGGGCGCCGCGCTCGTCCGGGCCGGAACGCCCGCGGATCAGGGCGGTCGAGCCGCGATCGAGGCTTGCGGCGAAACAGTGGAACTCGAGAATGGGTGGTTCTTCCGGCTCGATCCCAGCTCTGCTCTTGCGCCGCCGGCCATCGAAAGCGGTTCTACCGGATGGGAGGCAGTGAGCGTTCCGCACACGTGGCAAACGCTCGGCGGCCATCCTGAGTACACGGGCACCGCGTGGTACCGCATGGAGTTCTTCGCGCCTGCGGAGTGGAGAGACCGGTTCGTGCGCGTGGAGTTTGAGGCAGTTTTTCATACGGCGCATGTGTTCCTGAACGGACAGCCAGTTGGCGAGCACATCGGCAAGGGCTATACCGAGTTTCGCTGCGATCTGTCTCCTTACTTGCAAATTGGGCAGAAGAATGTCCTGCTGGTGCGAGTCGACAACTCACCATCGAACACCATGCTGCCGCGCATGAAGTCCTATGATTGGACCAACGATGGCGGCATCGTGCGGCCGGCACGGTTGTTGATCACGCCACAGGTCTTTATCGAGCGCCTGGAGATCGATGCCCTTCCCAATCTTGAGGCGAACACGGCGCAGATCCAAGTGCGCGCCGTGGTGCGCAGTACGCTCGCCGGAGGGCAAACGGCGCGGCTCGCGGGCCGCGTGCAACGCGAAGGCTCGGGAGAAGGACAGACTCCGATTCCGGAGAAGACCATTCATCTGTCTCCCGCCTCCTCGCAGCTCGTCGAACTCGATGCCATTACGCTCACTTCGCCGGACCTGTGGCATTTCGACGCTCCCGCCCTGTACGAAGCAGTGATCGGCCTATTCGCCGGCAGCGAAGCGCATGTTTTTGGCGAGGGCTTCGGCATTCGCAAGTTTGAGGCGCGGGGAACCGATTTTTATCTCAATGGCGAGCGCGTATCGCTCATGGGCCTGGAGCGCATGGCGGGCAGTCATCCTGAGTTCGGCATGGCGGAGCCTGGCGAATGGATCGATGCCAATAACGGGGATATGAAAGAGTTGAACTGCGTCTTCACGCGCGTGCATTGGCCGCAGGACTGTCGCGTGCTCGACTTCTGCGATCGCAACGGAATCCTGATGCAGGAGGAGGTGCCTGCATGGGGCCCCTTCACTTTTGCGGGGATTGACGCGGATTTGCAGGCGCAGCTCACGGCCAACGGCCTGGAACAACTCCGCGAGATGATGGCCAGCCACCGCAATCATCCGTGCATTGTGAGCTGGGGCCTGTGCAACGAAGTGGATGGCAAGAACCCCAACTCACGCGCCTTCGCGCATGCCCTTGCGCAGGAAGCGCGCAAGTCCGACCCGACGCGACTGCTCACCTATGCTTCGCATTCGCTCCGCGAGCACCCCGAGATCGACATGGCCGGGGACTTCGACTTCATCTCGGCGAATGAGTACTTCGGGAGCTGGTATCCCGGCGGTACGGAGGAATTACGCGCGCACCTGGCCGATCTGAGGCGGGCATTTCCCGGCAAGCCCATTGTGGTTTCAGAGTACGGTTGGTGCGAGTGCCAGGCCAAAATTCCGCCGGGCGACGAGAATCGCGTGAAGCTTGTAAAGGACCACACAAAAGTGATCCGCGAATCGGGCCAGGTGGCCGGCGCGATCTACTTCGACTACAACGACTACCGCACCATCGTGGGCGATCACGGTGCGGGCGCCCTGCGCCAGCGCGTCCACGGAGTCGTCGACATCTACTCTCGCCGCAAGCCTTCGTTCGATGCGTTGCGCTCCGAGTCCAGCCCCATCGAAGACCTCGCACTCAAAGCCGACGGCGATCATCTGGAGCTGCGCATCCTCACCGGCAGCAGACTTCCCGCCTACACTCTTCGCGGCTACACAGTGCGCTGGCTTTTCTTCGGCTACGACGACTTGCCGATGGATGGAAAACTCGACCGGCTTCCTGACCTCGCGCCGGGAAGCAAGCTCACGCTGAAGGCAGCTCCCGCCACAGTCAATTTGAAGCGCGTCGTCGCCGACATCCTGCGGCCGACTGGATTCTCTGCCGCCACGGCCGAGCTCAACATGTAGAAAACTGCCCATGTAACGAGCGCGTCTGCAACGGGGCTGTTTTTCCACATTGGGGTACTCGGTGTGCACCGGAACGGCGAGAGGGGCGGTGCGGTAGGCTGGAAATCGGAATGAGTGTGTGCACGATTTGCAATGGCGCGGGACTGGTGCGCGCGCTGGACGCGGCGGGAAACTGGGTGAGCCACCCGTGCCAGTGCCAGGTAACGGAGCGCGAGCGGCGGCGGCTGGCAGCAGCGCAGATTCCCGCGCGTTACCGCGACTGCACGCTCGATACCTTCCATGTTTACCATGGTGCCGACCGCTTGCTGGGCGAGGCGCTTACGACCGCTCGGAGGTTTGTAGATGAGTATCCGGTCGACACCGCCGGAAAGGGATTGCTCTTCACCGGGCCGATGGGCGTGGGCAAAACGCACCTGGCTGTGGGCGTCTTGCAGCGCCTGGTGCGGGAGCGCGGAGTGAAAGGACTCTTCTGCGACTACCGCGAGCTGCTCAAAGGCATCCAGAACAGCTATAACCCAGAGGTGCGGACCACCGAGCTCGAGTTGTTGCAGCCCATCTTCGCGGCCGAGGTGCTGGTACTCGACGATTTGGGCGCGCAAAAACCCAATGAATGGGTGTGGGACACGGTCGCGCTCATTCTGAACACGCGCTACAACGACCGCCAGACGACGATTATCACCACGAATTACGCGGACCTGCCGGCGGGTAGCGGCAGCCAGACCGACTTGGAACGCGCCGCCCGCGAACAGACGCTGGGCGACCGCATCGGCGACCGTATGCTTTCGCGGCTCGCTGAAATGTGCATCCAGGTGAAGATGAGCGGGAAAGACTGCCGACAGACGGAGATCAAGCGGGCGCGCTTCGGTTGAAGCCTCTGCAGCTCCATCGGCAGGCTCTTAGACGAACAGCCCACCGCTATCGAGCTTCCGGCTGAGGGCGATCGGCCGCTCTACCGGAACAGCCACAGGCTTCCCAAAATCCAAAGCATGGCGGCGATGGTCACGCCCCGATAGGCCCGCTCGGCGCGCAGGCTGGCCTGCGGGATGTTAGGCGTGGCTGCGGGCGACGTGCTGGACGCCCGATACGGGGAGGTGCACATGGTAGGCCTGCCTCTCAACACCTTGCGGTAAAGTTACGGAACCGGCAATGTCCTGGTTCCCTCTTGCCAGATGCCGGACTCTTGGCGGTCCCGGTTTGCACCTGTCGATCTCTTACCCGTTTAGACGCGTGGACTTCTTCCAGGATGCCTGGAAAAGATGGCAATTTGATGAATAGCGCGAGCCCAGCCGACCGGTGCACTGGTTGAGGGCTCATCGCACTCGCTTCATCGGAAGGGCACCGCATCACGACACGCGAACAGGTGTACAATCTCGCTCGTGAGCTCCGGTCTTCAACTCGTTCGTCCCCCGGCCACAACCGAGCGCAATTGGCTTCCTGTGGCCGTAGCTTCAGCCATCGTGATTGCCGCTTTGGGCGGGTTGTTCCTCTTCTACGAGCACGGCAAGGGCGGGCCGACGGTTACGCCGATCTCCGCCACAACCGATCCCTACGCAGCCAACCTGACCATCGGCAAGCTGGCCATGAGTGAATCGTCGAACCTGTCGGGAGGCAAGGTGACCTACCTCGACGGCCACATCGCCAACGAAGGCAACCGCACCGTGACTGGCATCACCGTTCAGGTTCTCTTCCGCGATGCGGCGCACGAGGTGGCGCAAAACGAGACTCAGGCGCTGCGGGTCATCCGCACGCGCGATCCGTATGTGGACGTCGAGCCGCTCTCCGCGGCTCCGCTCAAGCCTGGCGACGCGAGAGACTTCCGCCTTGTGTTCGACACCGTCGCGGACCAATGGGACGGCGCCTTCCCCGAGATTCGCATCATTAGCGTCGATACGAAGTAGGTCTCCTCCTTCCTTACCGGGTAGAAACTACCGAAGCGTGCAAAATTTACGCGGCGGCGGGGGTGCTTCCAGTGCTGCATGGGGGTGTTCGACACGCCATTCTGTTCACCTAACGCATTCATCTTCAACGAATTACGGATTTTTGTTTGCCTTGCGCCTGCTTTGGCAGCAGCCTTGCACTCTGATAGGGCGAGCACACGAGAGCGCTCAGTCCGCGGCAGGTTCAAGCCGCCGGGAATGCAAAGGGGCAGATCAATGCAATCTCCGAGTCGTTTTTTAATTCCGCGCCATTTCGCAGTTGTTGCGCTGGCCTCCGCCATGGCAATTCCGGTTTGGGCGCAGCAGGCGCAGCCGTCCGCTGCGGATTCCCAGAGCGTACCTTCTTCGGCTGCGCAGCAGCCCTCCCCGACGTTCGATCATCCCTTGAGCCAGCCGAGGGAGGGATTCTGGGGCCGCGTGAATCCCTTCGCCAGCAAGAAATGGGTGAAAAGGCAAACCGACCCGATTAATGACCGGCTGACGGAACTGGACGAGGTGAATGCCCGGAACGCGCGCGACATCAAGGACGTGGATGCGCGGGCACAAGCAGGAATCCAGAAGGCGCAATCCTCGGCCGATGCGGCAAACCAGACCGCGAACTCAGCCAACCAGCAGGCACTGAATGCCAACAACACGGCGCAGCAGGCCTCTGGTCATGTCGACCAGCTGAACAGTAAGGTCAATGGTCTGGACCAGTACAAGCAGACCACGGATCTGGAGATCAAGTTTCGCGCCGGGGGCCCGGCGCTCACGGCCGATGCGCGCGCCCAGCTAGATAAGCTGGCGGCCAGCGTGACTGGCCGCGAGGGCTACATCCTGGAAATGGAAGCGCACTCGCCGTCCGCGGGGAGCGCCGGCATTCAGAACTCACAGCGTCTGGCTGAAGCGGTCGAGCGCTACCTCGTCGCAGAACACCAGATTCCCATCTACCGCATGCATTACGTGGCTCTGGGCAACGCCCAGGCGCCTGCCTCCGGCGACCAGGATCAAAAGCCGGAGCGCGTGAGGACCAGCAGTGTGCATGTGATGTTGATGGAAAACAGTTTGGCGGCCCGGGCAGAAGCGCCCCCCCAAAGCGCTTCTGTCGCAGCTGGCTCGGAGCAGCCGTAAATCGCGGCTTATCCTCCCCCGAGGCATTGCTCTAGTGCCAACGGCCACCCCGCCGTATGGCCGCCAACCAAGCTCTCGCAACGCGAGAGAACCAAGGCAACTTGGCCCCCGTTTCGGCGGGGGCCGTTTTTTTGAGGGACACATCCCAATCCCTGCCTGCAAGGACGAGAGGAGAATGGGACGATGTTGTTGCGGCCCGCTTGTCTCGATTCATGAGGGTCATGCCGCAGACCATTCTAATCTATGTTAGAATGGCAGTAACGATGAGGCGCCGCTATGAAACTCAAAGTAACAACAGTAGGCAGCTCCGCGGGAGTTGTCTTGCCTAAGGAAGTCCTGACCAAGCTCAGGGTCGTGAAAGGGGATTTTATCTTCCTGACCGAGTCGCCCGATGGATTTCGCATCACGCCTTACGATCCCGAGTTCGAGGAGGACATGGCTCTGGCGCGCCAAGTGATGCGCAAGCGCCGCGATCTGCTCCATGAGCTGGCCAAATGACCGGTTTGTCGTGGAGATGGATCAAGGAAGGCTCCGTCCTCGCGATTCACGACGAGCAGATTTCGGAACACGGCGGCTTGGCCGGTGTTCAGGATCTACCCCTTCTGCAATCGGCGTTGGCGCGACCGCAAAATCTTGAGGCATACGGAAGTCCCGACATTGCCGATCTTGGCGCTGCGTATGCTGTTGGCATTGCCCGCAATCACGCGTTTTTGGATGGCAACAAGCGGACTGCATGGGTGGTGGCTGAAACTTTTCTGCTCAAGAATAGGTACGAACTGTTCGCGAGCGATCGGGATGGCGTGATGACCATGCTGGCCGTGGCCGATGGAACCATTTCGGAACCGGAACTCGCGATCTGGCTGCGCACCTACACGCGGTCATGCAAGACGGCGTGAACCTCTACACTCTTTCGTTTGCCCCACGCCGTACAATGCTTGCATCGCATGCATGGAGGCCCTTATGCAGATTTCGCTGCGCAGAATCCTTCTCGGTTTGGTTGCTTTAGCCTTTGCGGCCGGTATCTCGCGTCCGCTGCTGGCGCAGGGCGCGCCCACGCAAACCGCCGCGGGCCAGCCCTACACCATCGAGTACTACTACAAGTGCCAGTGGGGCCATCAGCAGGAGTTTCTCGACCTGTTTTTGAAGAACCATTGGCCGCTGCTCAAGAAGATCCAGGCGACGGGGCGCATTCTGTCGCTCAAGATCGAGTCGCCGGCCTACCACACCACCGAGGACGGCCGCTGGGACTATCGCGTGACCATTGTCTACAAAAACTCCACCGTGGCCACGAGCACCAACCCCGACGAAGCGGCGTTCATCGCTCAGCTCTGGCCTGACAAGGAAACCTACAAAAGAGAAGAGCAGCGGCGCTTCGAGATTCTGCTCGGGCACTGGGATCTGCCGGTGACGGACGTGACGCCGGCACAGTGAATGGCAGGCGACGCACCGGCGAGAGCAGGCGCGTGAGTTCGTGACTGACGCACAAGTGTGAGCAGGGGGCGACACATTGAATCGACGCATGTTTTCGAGGGCGTTGGCAGGGCTTCCGCTTGCCCAGGCCGCGCTGGCGCTTGAGCCGGCGACGCCGCATCGAGCAATCACAAGCGGGCTGGCGACATTCACCTGCACGGGTAAGGAAGAGCAACCATTTCTGGTTACACAGGAAGGCGAGCTGGCGAATTACGAGGGCCGCGGATACATCGACCACATGTGGTTTGGTGGATCGTTTCCCAACTACACCGATTTGCGCATTCGCATATATGTGGACCGCGAGCAAACTCCTTCGATCGATATGAAGTTGGGCATGGCCGCCGGCGTAGGATTTGCAGACCCAGCCGCGCCCTGGGGCACGCAGTTCAGCGGCATAACGGGCGCGCCCAGCGGCATCTACTTGAATTACCGGATCCCCTTTTCAAGGCACATTCGCGTGACCGCCGAATTGCCTCCGGGGGTGAAACGCGACACCGTACTCTGGTGGATTATTCGCGGACTCGAGAACAACCCGGTGCAGGTTGCGGGCTTTGTGCTCCCCGAGCGCGCGCGGCTGCGGCTGCACAAGCTCGAAGACTCGACTGTGCAGCCGCTTGATGAGTTCGACCTTTGCCGAATTTCCGGGACCGGGCTGATCTTTCAAGTGGCGATGGCGGCCAAGAGCACGAATTTTGAATTCCTGGAAGCGCAGATGCGTGCCTACATGGCCGGCGCGAAGGAGCCGCAGTTTTTGTCATCGGGGTTGGAGGACTACTTTCTGGGAACCTACTACTTCAACCGCGGCGTTTACCATCTACCGCCTGCTGGGTTGACGCACAAGGATCCCAAGGACAGTTCCTTTTCCGCGTACCGCTTTCACGACGCGGATCCGATCGTGTTCTCCAAAGGGATTCGCCTGGGGTGCCGCTGCGGCGAAAAGCGCGGAGACAAGGTCTTCGGAGGAGCGGGCAATCCCCAGCCCACCACGTACACGACTTACACCTGGGCGTACGAATGGTGAAGGCCTGATTACAACTCGTCGCGTTGGCGCCACTGGCGGACGAGGTCGGTTGCGGCTCCGGGCCAGGTGGGGAATTCGAATTGGAAGCCGGCGTCGAGTAGTCGGCCAGGAACGACATAACGGCTCTTGAGAACCAGTTCCGGCTCCGTGCGCAGAAAGAACATTCCAATTGCCAAGAGCGCGGCAGGCGCGGGCAAGCCGTTGGGCACGTCCCACGCCTCGCGCAGCGCGGCCATGAACTCACGATTGGGCAGCGGGTGGGGCGCGCAGAGATTCACGGGGCCGTCGATCTCTTCGTGGGCGATGAGAAATTCGAGAGAGCGCGCGTAGTCGGACTCGTGCATCCACGATACAAGCTGGCGGCCGTTGCCTTGCGTCCCGCCCAGGCCGGCGCGGACCAGATGTGAGAGCACCGCGAAGACGCTTCCCGGGGCGGGGCTGAAGACGAGCGAAGTGCGCAGGGCAATCTTGCGCGTGTGCGGCATTACGGCGGCAAAGAACGCAGACTCCCAGTCCCTGGCCAGTTGAACGGTCCAGTTCCACTTCTCCGGCGCGCGGCGACGCGGGCCGATGAGCTCGTTGCCGCCAATCTCGCCGCTTGCCTCGTCCATCGCCTTATCGAGCGAGTGCCGATAAATGGTCGCGGTAGAGGCGTTCATCCAGATGCGCGGAGGATTTGCGAGGCAGGCGAAAGCCTGATGCAGCAGCCGCGTGGGGCCGATGCGCGAATCGTAAAGCTCGCCGCGGTTGCGCGCCGTGTAGCGGCAATTGATGTTGCGGCCGGAAAGATGGATGCAGACATCGGCGCCCTCGAGCGTTTCCACCCACGGGCCCAGCGTTTGGCCGTCCCAATGCACGGTTTGCCAGGGAGCGGTGTAGGGGCCGCGCGTGAGCACGGTGACGTGATGGCCGCGCTCCTGAAAGAACCGCGCCAGCATGCGGCCCACCTGGCCGCTGCCGCCGGGAAGCACGATGCGCAGGGGACGTGCGGGCTGTTGGCCGGAATCGCTCATGGAATCAGCCTACCGCGCCACGCGCCTGACTGCGCTTCTCGATACGCCGGAAACTGGCGCTAGAACTGGAAGCGCATCGCTAATTGCATGCGGCGGGGCGGCGCAACCGAGGTGATCTGGCCGAAAGAACTGGAGGATTCGATGGTATCGATTCCCTGCCCGTTGGGATGATTGACGACATTGAAGGAGCTGACCGAAAAGCCGAGATGCGGCGCCTCGTCATCCTTGTTGGCGGTGATGGCGAAGTCGTGGCCCCAGCGCAGATCGACGTCGACGTAGCCGGGCCCGGTCTCGGAGTTGCGGCCGACGCCATCGGGGCGCGCGTTGAAGAGGCCGTCGCCATAAGGGTCGGCGCCGGTGAGGATGGTCCACGGCGAGCCGGTGTTTGAGAAGATTCCGGCGGCCATGTTGAACAGGCTCTTCTGATCGAAGATGGCATACATGCCGAATCGCTGGCGGCGATCGTAACCGGAGTTCGACCACTCCTGCTCGGGATCGAGCTGGTTTTCGGGGAACCAGCCGATGCCGCCGGTGTTCGACTCGTAATGCGACCAGGTGTACCGGCCAAAGCCGGTGAAGTGTTTGTTCCACATGCCGCGATAGGAGATGTCGAGACCGTTGCCCGTGTAAAAACCCTCGGATTGCATCTGACGGATGCGGTTGTACGCGGAGTTGAGACGCAGGGTGTAGCCCGATTGCACCGTGGGCGCGTTGATGTCGATGGAGCGGAACATATCGATGCCGCGCATGGAGTAGGTGCTGACCGTTCCCGTGGCGCGCTCGCCGAGCTGGCGTTCGATGGAGAGGCCATACTGAATCTGGTAGGGGATCTTGGCATTGGGCTCTAACTGCACGAGCATGGGCGGCTGCGCGGTGAGCGTGACGCAATTGGTGACGGGCACGCAACCCGTGGCCGGAAGCGTGGCAGGGTCGAGCGCGAGAATGATGGCGCGACGCCGCGCGTTGCCGTAGCGTTCGAGATCGAGCAGAGGCACTCCGCCGAAGCGGTCGTAATAAATGCCGCTCCCGCCGCGCACGATGGTTTTCGAGTCGTCGCTCAACACCCACGCGAAGGAGACGCGCGGCGAAAAGCCCAGCCGTCGCGTGGCCAGGAAGTTCTGCCAGTCGTAGCGGATGCCGGGTGTGATGGCGAAGCGATTACCAACCTTCACCTGATCCTGAATGAAGGCGCCCATCTCCTGCTGGTGATAGATGAAGTGCGTATCGCCGGTGCTCTCAGAGAATCCCGAGGGAAGGTTGGCGGCATAATTCTGGAATGCCGTGGCGAGTACGGTGACGCCGTCGGCGGCCAGCGTGGGCGCGAAGGTGTAGGTGCCGAGCTCGTTGGTCAAGTCGTCAAAGGCGCGGCGGCTCAAGTGCGGCACACTGGCGCCCCACTTGACCAGGTTGCGGCCGCGCGTCCAGGTGACCACGTCGGAGAGGCGGAAGTTGTACTCGGTGCCGAAAGAGTCGGCTTGCGCCGAGCCGGAAAGGAAGTCGCCCGGAAGGCTGATGCGCGGGCCCTCGACGACGTTCTGGTTGCGGTTGGACCAGTGCTCGCCGACCAGAGAGATCTGATTGAGCAAGACCGCCGAGAGTGTGGAGTCAGAGTGCGCAACGAGATCGTCCTCGTGGTAGATCGAGTTGTAACCTGCAGCGGCCAGTGCCTGCCCGCCCACCCCCTGGTTCTGGCCCGTCCAATCCTCGTAGCTGTATTGCACGTAGGCCGAGTGTTTTTCGCCGAACTGATGCGCGGCGCGGACACTGAATTCGGTATCGCGCGTGGGTGCGGACACATTGGCGTTGAAGGCGCCGGTCGGATTAGTGGCGGTGGGCGCAAGCGTGGCGCTTACCACCGCATCCTGGTCCTGCTCGGCACGGTTGAAAGAGACAAGAAAGCTGCTGTTGTGAGCGTGCGGAATGGGACCGGTGAAACTGCCCTCGTAAATGCGCCGCTGCTCGAAAGGCTTGGAAGGCGCGAGAGCGTTCTGCGCGTTCAGGGCCGAATCGCGAAAGTAGAAATTCAGTTCGCCGTGGTATTTGTCGGCGGTGGACTTGGTGATGATTTCCATCTGGCCGCGGCCGGGGTAGTAGTAGCGCGCCGAATAGGGATCCTGGTTGATGCGCACCTCCTGCACCGCCGATGCAGAAACCGTGACGCGATTGGCTTCGACGCCGTCAACCAGAAGTCCCGTGCCGCCGGTGGAGGAGACGTCGGAATCGAGGAAGGCTCCCATGGCGCTGACAAAATCGTTGTCGAAGATGGGCAAAGCCTTCAGGTCGTCCGCAGTCATTACGGAGGTATCGCGATTCTCGTCGGTCGAGGTCGGATCCTGATTCGATTCCGCGTTGACGACGACGTTGGTTGAAGCTGCCGCGACCGAGAGCATGATGTGCATCGGCGCCGCGAGGACCTGCGCCGCGGAGGCAGATGCGAAAGTGTTGCCCGAAACGGCGATGGTGACCGGAGTGGTGACGGTCTTGAATCCGGCCAGCGAGACTACCAGCGTATACGCGCCGGGATGAGGCGCGCTGACCAGAAAGCTGCCGTCAGGTCCGGAATGGGTGGTAGCGGCAATGGCGCCGCTCGCCCCGTTGCTCGCACCGCCACTAGCGTCGATCAAGTCGATTCGTGCGCCGGGAATGATGGCGCCCGTGGAGTCTGACACCACGCCGCGCAAGACGGGCTTGGGCCGCGGGGCCTGGCCGGGAGCATGGCACGCCAGTGCTGCAGCCGGAGCGAACAGGGAAAAGGCCAGGAAAAGAGAACGCATCATGAGAACCTTCAGGCAAGGAAAAGTGAAGCAAAAAGAATGACGACCTTGCTGATCGAATCGCTCGCCGCGGTGGCCAGACGCGGCTGGATTTTGCGCCGATTCAAGACCGGCGTCTGCATAGAGTAGTTTTTCGGTTTTCCCCTGCGCCGATTTTACGCTGAAGTAAGCGCCTGCGTCCATTCGGAGGCGGAATCAACGAGGACATCAGGGGGATTCTCCACGAGGGACTGCGGACCGAAGCCGAAGGTGCATCCCAGGGACCAGGTTCCGGCGTTGCGCGCGGTCTCGACGTCCACCTTGCTATCGCCAATCATGACGGTTTGATCGGGGCGCGCGCCGGTTTCTTCCATCAGCGTGCGCAGACCGAGAGGATCGGGCTTTTTCACGGGAAAGCTGTCGCCACCGTAAATATGGAGAAAGTAATCGGCCAGGCCGAGTCCCTCGCAGATGCCACGAGCCGGGCGCACCGGCTTGTTGGTGAGCACCGCCATGATTCGAGAGGGACCGCTGGGTGCGTCGTGCAGCTCATGCAGCGCCTTCAGCGCATCGAGAACGCCATCGTAGGCGTAGGTGAAATCCAGTTTGTGCTCGCGATAGTACTGCAGGAAAAATGCGTAGGCCTTGTTGAACAGATCCCCGTTCACCTGGTCGATGGCGGAATTGGATGCCATGGCCAGCGAGCGGCGCATGAGCAACGGCGCGCCGTTGCCGACAAAGCCGGCAATCGCTGGATCGGGCAGGGGCGGGAGTCCAGATTCCTCGAGCGCGGCATTCACGCTATTGCAAAGATCCTGCGCCGAGTCGATCAACGTTCCGTCGAGATCGAAGACGAGCAACTTCAATTGCGCCGCGGGAATGGGGTGAAAAACGCGGATCATATCTCCAGTGTAAAGGGGGCCCGCGGATTCATTTAAACTGGGCAGTCGGAGGCGTGGAAAGGAGCTTCGAATCTTGAACAAGCGATTCACCATCCTGGCAGCGCAGCTCATACTTTTGTTTGGGCCGGCCTGGCTTGCCGCGCAGCAATCGCCGCGTCCGGCATTCAGCAGCGACACGCAAGCGGAGCGCATTCCCAACCTGGACACGCTCAAAAAAGAACTCCGGCGGTACCACGACTGCACCTGTACCTGCGGCTGCTGGACGCACGACCAGAATGTGCAGGCGGATCGCGCCATCGCGTTTTTGCGACAGCGCGCCGCGCATCGCCGCCCGCAGGAAAAGTTGGCCCTGGTTTTGGATATCGACGAGACCACGCTGTCGAATTATCAGGAAGAAGTAGGCGCCGACTTCGCTTACAACAAGCCGGTTTTCGATGCCTGGGTCGAGACCGCGCAAGCGACGGCGATTCCCGGCACGCTACGGCTTTACAAGGAAGCGCAGCGGCTGGGCGTGAGCATCCTCTTCATCACCGGACGCGACGAGGCGCAACGCGCCGCCACAGAGCGCAATCTACGCACGCAGGGCTTCGACCATTGGCAGGAAATGGTGATGCGTCCCGCCGATCACGGAACGCAGACCATCGGCGAGTTCAAACAGGTGGCCCGCAGCCAGATGGTTACCAAGGGCTACACGCTGGCGCTGAATGTCGGCGACCAGTGGAGCGACCTGAAGGGCAAGCCGGAAGCGGAATTCTCAGTGAAGTATCCCGATCCGTACTATTTCATTCCGTAGCGCCGCTCTAATGGATGTGAATGCTGCCTGAGCCGGTCTCGATGCGTACCGTGGGCCCGCCACCCCCGATCTTGCCTGCCAGGTGGTGGTGCTCCATGGATCCCTGGCTCGCGATTTCGCGATCGCAGTGAATACTGCCTGAGCCCGTTTCGGCGTCGAGCGTGAACGCCGCACTGCCGGTCCAGATTTCGATGCTCCCCGAGCCGGTTTGGAGCCGCCACGGCGCGGACGGCGTTCCGCCAGCTTTGATACTGCCCGAGCCGGTCTCGGCATGCAATCCGCCATGGAGATTCTTGAGTTCGATGGTACCGGAGCCCGTTTCCGCTTTCACGTCGCCCGGGCCGGACTGCTCGGCATAAATGCTGCCCGAGCCAGTCTCGACTGTGAATCCGCCCTGCAATCCCGTGACGTGGATGGAGCCTGAACCGGTGTTGAGTTTTGCATTGGCGCCCACGCCGTCGTCAATGAGATTGCCCGAGCCTGTCGCTGCATTCAGAAAAGCGTCGGGTGGGACCTGAATGTCGTAGTCGATGCTGATGTTGCGGAGATCTTCGTGTCTGGCTCCAATGCGCACAATGTTGCCCGTCTGCTCGATGGGCGGATGGTCTGCGATCTCGTGCACCTTCGCATCGCTCCCGCCCCAGTTCGACTTGACGCGCCCGAAGATGTGGACGCGGCCAGCGGGTCCGCTCGTGAGATGAATGGAGCCGGAGCCGGTTTGCACCGTAAGGTCCACTCTGCCGCTGACCGTGAGGTCACGCTGAAAGGTCGCTTCCTCGGCCCGCGCGGGAGCTGCCGCAAGTGCCGCCAAGGTGACCAGAAACGCCGTTCCCAAAAGCAGATTTTTCATCGGCCTCCTCTATTGACCTCAAGATACGTTGTTTGGCGCCGCCCGGTTCCTGGAATGTTGCGCCTTGACTGGGGCGACTTGTCTCTGCCCCAGGCTCCCCTGTCCAATGCTATTCTCACAGCCAGATGCACGGTCTGCTCCTGTTCAAACCCGTGACGGTGGCCCTGCTGATTCTGGCCAACGCCTACTTTGTGGCGGCCGAGTTCGCGCTGGTTTCCATCCGCGAAACCCGCGTCGAGCAACTGCTGGAGGCGCGGGTTCCGGGAGCGCGAGCGGTACGGCGGCTGCAGCACAATCTCGACGATCTTCTTCCCGCCGTGCAGTTGGGCGTGACGCTCTGTTCGCTGGCGCTGGGCTGGCTAGGCGAGCCGCTGGCCGCGCAGATGCTCAGCGGATGGATTGGCGGGCTGCCGCACGCGCAGATTTATGTCAACGTGGCCTCGCTGGTGCTGGGCTTTTGCCTCATCACGTACTTTCATGTTGTGGCTGGCGAACTGGTGCCCAAGGCACTGGCACTACGCCGCGCCGAGGCACTGGCCGTGGCCGTGGCGCCTCCCATGCTGGTGTTTATGGCCGTGGCCCGACCGGCGGTGCGGCTGCTCAGTGGGTCGGCGGCGGCGGTATTACGTGCCTTCGATATGCCCAAGACGGAACGCGCCGCATCCATCCACTCCGCCGAGGAGCTGAAGCTGATTGCCACCGCGGCGCGGCGGCTGGGCCTGCTTCCCGAGTTCCAGGAGGTGCTGGTGCACCGCGCTCTCGAGCTCAGCGACGTCCTGGTGCGCGAAATCATGACGCCGCGGCAGAAGATCTTCTCGCTGCCTTCAAACATGCTGCTCGAGGAGGCGTGCGTGCGGGTCTTTGCGCGCAATCACTCGCGTGTTCCGGTCTACGACGAGGCGCGCGGCTCCGAGCACATTGTGGGCGCGGTGTATGCGCGCGATCTGGCGCGGCTGTTCTATCAGCGCGCTTCCATTTCTACACCCGCGGCGCCGCCGGCCGAGATTCGTCTCGCGCAGATCATGCACGAGGTGCTGGTGGTGCCGGAAAGCAAATCCGCGCTGGAACTGCTGCGCGATTTCAAGCAGAACCGACGCCATCTCGCCATCGTGGTGGATGAGTATGGCTCCACGGTGGGACTGGTAACGGTGGAGGACTCCATTGAGCAGTTGGTGGGCGAGCTTGAGGACGAATTCGACACGCCTTCGCAGCCGGTTCTGGGCAGCGCCGGCGGTGCGGTGTTGATGGATGGAAGCGTGAATCTGCGCGATCTGGAAACGCAGTTGCACTGGAGCCTGCCCCGCGATGGCGGCGTGGAAACGCTGGCCGGCTTCGTGCTGGCGCGTCTCGGACACCTTCCTCAACCCGGCGAATCGGTGGTGTATGAGGACCGGCGGCTGACGGTGGTGGAGATGGATGCGCGGCGCATCGCCAAAATCCGCGTGGAAACCGTGGAGGACCCGCCTCCTGCGGCCGAATAGGATCTCGTGAATCCGGGTGGCTGCTGAAGGCGGCAACACAAACCAACAGATTGACTCTCACGTGGTTCCGGACCGCGGAATTGTGGACAACGCGGCGAGTGAGCGGTACCTTGAAAATTGCGCAGGTCCCTGTACGATGGCTTCCCCAATAAGCTCTCGGACTTTCGGAGTTCTCCCGGCCGGTCAGACGGTGGAGGCTTGGACGCTCACCGGCCGCGGCGGCCTGGTGCTGGAAGCAATCACGTACGGCGGCATTGTCACACGGCTGCTGGCGCCAGACCGCAACGGAAGCGCAGGCGACGTGGTGCTGGGTTTCAACGATCTCGACTCTTACCTCAGTGGCCATCCGTACTTCGGCGCCATCACGGGCCGCGTGGCGGGCCGCATTTCCGACGCCGCGTTCACGCTCGATGGCGACACCTACCGTTGGCGCGGAACGATCCGCCCAATCATCTGCATGGCGGGGTTGAAGGATTCGACAAGCGCCTTTGGAGCGCGACGCCGGTCGATCGTGGGGACGGCGCGCCGTCGTTGCGGCTTAGTTATCATAGTCCCGACGGCGAGGAGGGCTACCCCGGAAACGTGCACGTCGCGGTGACGTACACGGTGACCAATCAAAATGAATTCTTGATCGAAAGCGAAGCGGTGAGCGATCGAACCACGCCTCTGAGCCTGACACATCACTCCTATTTCAACCTGGCCGGCGAGTCCTCCGGCGCGATCGTGGATCACCGGCTGGAGATTTTTGCCAGCGAGTTTGTTCCCGTGGATGAATACCTGACTTTGACGGGCCGGCTGGAATCGACAGCGCGCCACGGCAATGATTTTCAGGCGCCGCGCCGGATTGGCGACATGATTGCCCAGCTCTTTCAGGGTCACGGCGATTTGTATGCCCTGCCCAAAAGAACAGGGCGTGAGCTGCGGCTGGCGGCGCGCCTTGAAAATCCCGCGCGCGGGCGCGTGATGACGGTTTCCACAACGGAGAGTTACCTGCAGCTTTATACGGGCAGCCATCTGAACGGAGCGCGGAAGGGCAAATCAGGCGCCGCGTACGCGCCCCACGCAGGTGTCTGCCTGGAGTGCGAAGGCTATCCCGACGCTGCGAACACCGCTCGCCGCGACGACATTCTTCTGCATCCCGGACAAATCCAACGCCATGCCACGGCGTACGCATTTTCGGTTCGCTCCGTAAATGCAGCGAGGAAAGACAGCGCCGCGCCGAGCGCGTCGATAAGTCATCAGGAAGGAACGAGTCAGCGATGAGTCATAACGCAGCGGTTCTTGAGAAACCCGTGCCCCGCCCCGATTACAGTTTGACCGGCGTGAATGCCGCGCTGGCCATCGAGAAAGGATTGGCCGAAGCCGATTGGTACCAGTGTGCGGTGCCGCGGGAAACCATGCGCGAACTGCTGGTGCGGCGCAACGGGCCCGCGATCCGCGACACCATTCTCTGGTTCGCGTTGATCCTGGGCTCAGGATACGCAACGTCGGCGCTGTGGGGCACGTGGTGGGCGATCCTTCCCTACATGATCTATGCCGTGCTCTACGCATCAACCTCAGACTCGCGCTGGCACGAAGCAGGACACGGCACGGCCTTCAAGACCGACTGGATGAACAACGCGCTCTACGAGATCGCATCGTTCATGGTGATGCGCGAGTCGGTAGTTTGGCGCTGGAGCCACAACCGCCATCACAGCGACACGATTATTGTGGGCCGGGATCCGGAGATTGCTGTGCCGCGCCCGCCAAGCTGGCCGGGGATCATCAAGCCGTACTTCGCTCTGCAGGCCTACCCCGCCTACTTCAAGACCGTGCTGCTGCACTGTTTCGGAAGCATGACGGCAGCCGAGAAGACATTCATTCCTGAAACCGAGTTTCATCGTGTTTATCGCAACGCGCGCGTCTACGCGGCGATTTACCTGAGCGTCATTGCGCTCTCGATCTACGAGCGCAGCATTCTGCCGCTGCTGTTCGTCGGACTGACGAACCTGTTTGGCAGCTGGCTGATGCCGATCTACGGACACACGCAACATGCAGGGCTGGCAGAGAACGTGCTGGATCATCGCCTGAATTGCCGCACCGTGTACATGAATCCCATTCACCGTTATCTCTACTGGAACATGAACTACCACGTGGAACACCACATGTTCCCGCTGGTGCCTTACCATGCGCTGCCGCGATTGCATGCCGCCGTGAAGGACGACTGCCCCGCGCCTTACACGAGCCTCTTCAATGCATGGAGCGAAATCATTCCCGCGCTACGGCAACAAATGAAGGACCCGGCGTACCACGTGAAGCGCAGGCTGCCCGAGCCCAGGGCGCGGACGCGCGAAGCCTGCTTTGCGTCGGATGCGCAACCCGATGCGTCGGGATGGGTGGCGGTGTGCGCGGCAGCCGATTTGCGGCGCGCTGACGCGGTGCGATTTGACCACGCCAGAAAAACCTACGCCGTCTACCGCGATGAAGACGGCCGGCTCTACGCGACCGATGGCCTCTGCACCCACGGCAATACGCACCTTTCCGACGGCCTGGTGAAGGGCGGTATCATCGAGTGCCCGAAGCACAATGGACGCTACCATCTCGGCGACGGCTCGCCGGCGCGGGCGCCGATTTGCCGCGGCCT
>Ga0326727_10010216_pt1 | contig 22496 bp, 24 predicted proteins | sample MB2enrmetagenome_FD_207643 | JGI IMG/M metagenome (GOLD analysis project Ga0326727, IMG submission 207643) | Lab enriched peat soil microbial communities from McLean, Ithaca, NY, United States - MB29MY | ecosystem: Environmental > Terrestrial > Soil > Wetlands > Peat | place: USA: New York...
GTATAATAATGATTGATTTCTGTTGTTTTGCTGTTTCATGTAACTTATTATTTTCTGGTCATATTCCTTATTTCGAATTATACCAAAATCCGCTTAAGGAAAATTCCACTCGTTTTCAAAGCTGAAAGGATAGATATTGGAGCGGTAATCTGAACCATCGATGCAAAGTTGACTCATCACGCCAATTTGCTGTTCACTTTTCCTCATAACCCGTCTGGTGGGGTTTGCTGTAAAAGATTGATTTAAACGAATATTTTTTACATCCTGATTTGCCATTTCATTACATCGGATAATATTTTTGTTATTAATGTTTTTGTTAACCCATTTAAATTTAACCTGATTCGTTGTACACGACACCCACAACCTGTCCCAAAGGTCACCATAAGCTTCTTTAATTGTGTTATTTTTATTATCAGACTGTTGAGGGTCCCTTAAATATCCTTTATTTAGCGCTTCTACCAAATAGTCAGAATCGATCCAGACTGTTACTCGGCACGGGGATTTTAGAGCCTCTAAACCTACAATTATTGCCATTATCTTCATACGGTTATTTGTTGTCTTTTCGTATCCACAGGATATTTCCTGTTCAACCGTTTTTCCAGGAATTTTATATTCTAAAATTGCGGCGCAGCCACCCGGTCCAGGATTACCCAGACATATACTGCCAGTATAAATAGTCACATTTGGAGGTATGATTGTATTTTTATCCATTGTTCTTAGAATCGAATCATGCTTTAGAATCGCCATTTTGACTTTCATTACTTACAAAGTGACTCAAGCCATATTGATGACGCAAAAGGTCACCCCCATCCTCAAAACCGTCTTCACAAATTGGGCACTTATGGGGGTATTCGTGCTGGATAATTGTAAATTCCTTCTGGATATATGTGTACTTCTTCCGTGTCCGAGGTTTTTGATTTGGATCAACGTCAGAGTCTATATTTGTCTTTTCCAACAAAGGAGGGTTTTTAGCAATTAAAACGGGGCCTCTTGCCTCAATAACTGGGTCTCTGCGCGGAGGGCTCATCACATGATAGAGAGTTTTAGGTTTTCTTTGGGATTGACGACTATGAGGGGTCCGTTTAATTTGAAGTAATCTTTCGTATTTCAACTTCTGGATACGCACATTCTCTTCAGCTTTGTTCAAATCCAAATACAAATGTCGTATCTCATTGTCAGTTGCTTTTAATGCAAATTGTGCCGCACTATATTCGTTTAACAATCGTTTTCCGGTTGCATCCAACTCCCAGTCCCGGATCGGTTTATCTGATAATGAATTTAGATGAGCCAACTCTATTATTGGTCGTTTAAGTGAAGAAATATCCTTCACAACTGTTATGCATACTATACCTCGGGAACGTTTAAGTGGTGGCGTGGCGGTTATATATGGACCAACTTGGGTTTCGAGGGTTGTTACCATTTTTTGTAAGTTTACGCGACGTTCTCGTAGTTGAGGTAGTTTGTTGTTAAACTTGTTTACAAGATTACTGTACTCAACGAGTTTTTTATACACCTGATCTAATTCGTTATCTGCATCGTTTACCCGTTTTCGGGATACTGTTATCATTCTCAATAACACTTTTTGCAAACTCCGGATATAACCGATAAGTTTGTGCAAATATTTTTCCCAATCGCTGCGCCGATTAAAGCAATTTTAATCTATTATTATCCATTGTCACGGTTGTTTATATCCCTCTTTGGTCTATTTCTGTTAGTGCTTTAGGGTTGACAATAAATCTGGGGATAAGGGAAACAAACTTTGAACGGAAATAAACCGTATTCGGCGGTTGATAAATAATTGAGTTCTACATTTCTTTATGTTGTTTCGCAAAGGTACCGAGTGAATGAGTAATCGGTCACCGTAAAGTATATGCGGCATGTTATTCTGACGGAAAGGTGAGATTCAATATATTTCGTCTGATTTATCATCACTTTCGGAATCGTGTATTTTGACTTCGAATTTTCCCATTATTGCCTCACTGTCTTGCCGCAGAATATGCAGCGCCACGCAAGAAAGATTCATGGACTTCGAATTAGTGTCGCCTTTTAGGGGCTTCACTTCGCGTCTGCCAAAGACACAGAATCCCTTTTCCCCCAATTTATCCAATAGCTTGGTTAAATCAAGGGTAACATCCGCACACAGTTTTGGCGGCAAATCATATCCATAGATTCCCAAATCACTTATGTATTGAAAAAATTCACTTATGAGATCACCTTCGGCCCTGGATTTAGGATTATCATTATTATATGAAAACATGTGGGCACCATTCACGAAATTTAATACTTCCTGACCTGTTGTTAACAATGCCATAGGAACCGCCTCTGGCGGGAGCTTTTCTATTAACTTTCGTGTTTTATGCTCAAATGGACTCTCGTTGATTTCTGCTTTCATCCTTTCTAATTCACTGGCGGGAATAAGCCATTTTCCCCTTTGGGTCATTTGATGGCCTTTTATTATTCCGTTTTTGCACTTATCTCTAATCGTGCGCTTGTCATAGTTTGTTAAATAGGCAACCTCGTTAATTGAATAAAATTCTTTGTTTTCCATAAATTCCGCCGTTATTTCCTATTAATGCCGTTATTTCAAATTTTCAACTTTCTATATAGCTGTCATTATACTCTCAGGAGGTGAAAATGCCAACACTAAATGAAAGATCCGTGATCAACCTGGGTCAAGGCAGTTACGTAATTACCTTGCCAAAAGACTGGATTCGATATTTTGATATTAAGCCGGGTGACAGGCTGGAAATCATAAGTAATGGAGAGCTCAGAATACTTCCCCCTAAACGGCAGGGAGTTCATACAAGCCATCAGGAGATAAAAAATGACCGATAAATCAGTTGAGCATCTTGAAAAGAAAGCGTTCACTGCAAAGGAAATAGCATATATGACTAATACTCATATTAATACAATCAGGCTACTTTTACGCAAGAAGGTAATAGGGTCGATAAAAATCTCCAGAAAATATCTAGTCAGCCGGTCAAATCTAGATGCTTGGCTCGACGGGAAATAACTGGTATTCAATAACTAAAATAGGTGGTCAGCCTGCATGCAGACCGCCCTTCAGGAGGATAAATGAAATCCGAATATTTTAGTGGCAGATCCCACGCTGTTTTCTGACTCGCCGGAGTAAAGGGAAAGTGAATTTTGTTAACCACTAAGTAATTATTTTATAAACACACAAAAGGAGAAAAGAAGTTGAAATTATTTGAATGTCCCAAATGCAAAATGATGGTGACATACCCGGATGATGGAGATCAGTACAAAGAAATGGTTTCCCATCTCGAAAAATGCCCAGGTACAGATCAACCGCCAAAAGCAAAGAATATCGCAGATGTAGTCCCTAAGGATGTCCTGAATGGCAATATCGTTGCAATCGACGAATGCTTGGGTATACCTCTCCATGTGATCGGCATGAACTGGCGCGATAGCAGCTTCAAGGAAGACTCCCGTTATCTCGCACTAGAAATCCTGATGGATGGTGAGAAAAGGATCTTGAATACCGGTGCCGAACGCATCATCCAAGCATTTACCTACATCAAACCTGAAGACTTGCCTTTGGAAGTTATATTGGATAAGTTGACAACCAAAGCAGGACGCCGAATTTATCGAATTGTGAAACCTGGAGAAAACTAATCAGGGGTTGAACGATTAAAAAGAAGAGCTGGAAGGATGTACCCGACGCCCTTCCAGCTCCGGGAAAAGGGTGTAAACGTATGTATTCCTTGGAAAATTATAACAGAACGATAAGAAATATCTTGTCTTTGGGCGACGCAATCTACAGGCGGTGTGATTGATGGACAATCTTAGTATTTTTGATGCTGCTTGTAGATATTGTTCGTTGGGGCGCTGCGTCATCCCTTCTGGCGGCGGATCCGACGGCAAGGCTGCGCTGGTTCCATGGAAAATTTATCAGATAACCGCGCCCGCCGAAGGACAATTGCAAAAATGGCAACAAGAGTTGAAGCCACCGATTTGGGCTATGGTCACTGGCCCCGTAAGTGGTGTGTTTGCCATCGATGGAGATTCACCAGAAGCTAACTTTCTTATGGCAGCCTCAGGAATCAGGCCCCACGTAAAAACTAAAAAAGGATACCACTATTACTGCAGTTATCCGAAATGGCCGGTAGCTAATAGTGTAAGACTATTACCGGGACTGGACATCCGCGGACAAGGTGGGTACGTTAATTTCGCTGGTACGAATGGTAAAGCGCAATACGAAGTACTTATCTGGCCGACCCAAGATTCCTTATATATGTTTGAGCAGCTTCCGCAAGAATTACGAAAAGTTTTGCAGCCCAAGCCAAGTACTTTCTTAGAACGGATCCTAAGTCAAGCTCGGGACCGCGCCCGACTCGGGAACAGAAATGAAACTGGTCTCTGGCTCGCCTGTCAGCTACGCGATAATGGTATTTCTGAATCAGATGCCAAGCCAGTTATGGGTCAGTACGTTTCCGCCATAAGCAGTTTGGGAGGCGAACCTTATACTGAGAATGAAGCATTTGCATCCATGCACCAGGCGTTTTCCAGACCGGCCCGGCAAGGTTGGCATGTAATCGATGGCACGCTTCCTGAAATCATCGTTGCTAATCGCCCATTAAGAGAAAAGAGCAACGATACCATGGCTGCCGTTGAACAAGCCAACAACCCGCCCCAGCTCTTTGAGCGGGCTGGGCACTTGGTCCGTATTGTAAAAGATGAGAATGGTGCACCTTATATCGAACAACTCTCGGAAAGTGCCTTCCGTGGATTTATGGATCGCTCCGCCAATTACGTACACGTCACCAACAAAAGTGAGAAAATCCCTCTGTCAGCCCCTCCTCTTGAAATCGTCCGTGACTGTATGAGTTTACCCCACCGCAATTTGCCCCCACTCCTGAATGTCACTGAGATTCCAGTTGTACGCAGTGATGGCACAATTGTTGATTCCCCCGGGTATGACCCAATTACAAAACTTTATTATGAACCAGCCAAAGGACTTGTAGTGCCTAATGTTCCAGATGTACCAACTCAGAGCGATTTGCGATCTGCAGTGGCTTTGCTAAATGAAATAGTAAGCGACTTTCCATTTGACACAACCGCCTCTCATGCCAATGGGATTGGTGCAATGGTAACTCCTATTTACCGACCAATGATTTCAGGAGTGACACCAATGTGTCTTCTGGACAAACCACAGGCAGGCACCGGAGCCAGTTTGTACGGCGAGGTCATATCCACTATTGCGACGGATAGAGCAGCCATGATGACAGCGCCGGCAACAGACGAAGAATGGGAAAAAAAGCTAACATCCGTATTGAGGCGTGGGCGATCAGTAATAATAATCGATAACGTTGAAGGCAACCTTTATTCTCCATCGCTGGCAATGTTTTTAACTTCGAACAATATTAATGCCCGGATATTGGGGCAAACCGAAGATATTATCTTACCCAATAGAGCGACCTATATCTGTACTGGTAATAACGTTCGTCTGGCCGGGGATCTTCCGAGACGATGCTATCTGTGTCGGATGGATGCCCTTGAGGCGAAACCATGGACGCGAGATCCAACAAGGTTCAAACATCCGAATTTAATCCAATGGGTGAAGCAGAACAGGGGCGCAATAATCGCGGCAATTATGACCCTTGCCCGGGCATGGGTGACGGCAGGGAGACCGGCTGTCAATAACCTGCCCAATTTAGGTGGCTTTGAGGAGTGGACATATATCGTAGGGAATATCTTGAACGATGCCGAAATTGAGGGATTTCTGGAGAACCTTGACACAATGTACGCCAAGTCAGATGTTGATTCAGCCCAATGGGAGTCATTTTTAGCAACATGGCACGACGACGTATTCAAAGAGGAAAACGTTACGGTATCTGAAGTAATCAAGGCACTAAATAAGACCGATGACGAATCACATTTCTACGATACCCTGCCTGATATTGTGGACCGTGATAGCAAAAAAATTAATCGAAGTCTCGGTTATGCCTTGAGTAAGAGGACGGGGGTTCGTTACACCAATGGCTTGATGGTAAGCAAAGGTGGTGTGAAGAAACATGCTGTGACCTGGCAAGTGGTGAGTTATCGGGTTAATAGCAAACCAGATTTAGCCTCAAAAGGTGAGTTAGGGGAGTTACCTGCAACCCCGCGTTCGGATGTTCAACAACAAGATAATACTGAGGTCTCACTGGACTCCCCTAACTCACAAGTAGCCTCAAAAAACGGTGAGTTAGGCAAAACAAACTCGGAACAAGAAGAATTGGAATTTTAAGGGTCATTTTCATGGATACACAATTGCTAAATAGGGTGAAGTTGGGTAATGCGAAATTAAATGGGGCATGGCTTAAAGCTCAGGAAGTTGTCAACGATGCAGCGGAGTGGTCAAGGCTTATGGGCATGATTGACAGAGCATGGCCGCGGCTTGAAATTCTGTGCATGGAACTAATTAGTGAAGGATATTGTGATTGTCTCTATCGTGATGGAGAACGCACCAAGTGTTTTGAGGATGATGGTCGATTTTGTTGGGTATGTCCCAAAAAGCCATGTTATGCATGTGGAGGATCTTCCTGGTGGTGGCGTCAGAATAATTGGGCTCAAAATGGTGATTGGCTATGCTCCCGGTGCTATCCACCAGGGGATAGAAAAAACGAAGATAAAGAAAAAATGAAAGGAGGAGTAAGAGAATGTATCACGAAGATTTAAATCCGGAGGAGTCGCCAGGACCAGTTAAACCACGAAGAAAATGTGAAAGGAAAACAACCCACTGTCAAGCGCTTGGTTGCTATGAACGCGCTGTGCTCGACAGCGAATGGACTCCCGGTTCCGGTTACGACTCGACATTGAAAAAGTTCGTTTGCTCTAAAGGGCACACAACTTTTCTCTCGCGAAGGACATTATAAAAAACCTACATTGATATCTTGATCATCGGGTTTAGGTTGACAATATAAAGAATGAGTGGGTACTGAAAATTGCGCTGACTCGGTCACCGCATTCAACTCTGGTTAATGATTATAGGGGAAAAAGATGAAAGTAGTATGTCCCTATTGCCAGCAATTAGTAACGATCAAAGGGTTAGGACGAAAACCTTCCGAGATAGGCGTCAAAAACATTCTTGACGCGTTGATTTCAACCCGGAGCATTGCGGAGGCAGCCAAACAATTAAAATGCAGCCGCGGTCACATTTACGGCATTTTAAAAGCAAATGGGCTAACCGCGAAAAAGTTATTTGAGAGGAGTTAGTACTTAAGATGTTTGTTCGAACAAAAACTATCAATGGGCATGATTACTTTTACTTGGTCAAAAACATAAGAGATGGTCATGCCGTGAGACAGAAAGTTATTAAGTATTTAGGTGCAAAATATCCAAGTTCCGAGACTCTCAGTGAGTTAATAAATAAATACTGTAGTGCCTAAGTTTTAGAAAATGAAACATATATTTAACGAATCAAAAAAAATTAAAAAGGTTGGTGTAAATAAAATGATAAAGCTTTCAATTAAAGAGGAAGAAACTACCACAGACAGCGATGAATGTGCGATTTGTGGCAAAAAGATAGGTGATTCAACAATCGACTTCGGACTATTCCTGGCGGATTCTTGGGACCATGTTTGCTGGGATTGCGGTGACTGGTTGGCTCCTCAGTTAGTGCGAATTCTGAGATTAATGCGCGGGGAGGACTCCCAAGAAATGGATGAGCATAAATTGATGAAGCTCGAGGAGTATGCCGGTAACAAAATGGTGGTATTCGACCGGTTCGATGCATTTAAGGGTATTCCTCATCACAAAGTCGGAACTACTGCCGATCCTGGCCGCAGAATGAATGGTGATAAAGATGGCGATTTCCTGTCACACGATGTGGCAGGAGAGTTGGTAGCGGAATGCGGGGCAGTGCGTATTTTGGTCACTCGTGGAACCAAGCCTGAAGATGCTACAAGGCTTATCACCAAACTATTGAAGATGATTGAGGTTAAAACAAAGACTATAACACCGCCAGACAATCCGTCGGATGAAAGCGCATCGACTGATGAAACAACAAAGTAGACTTTGAACCATATGACATTGCCGCTCAAGGAATTGATCTAATGACAAATAAATTACCGATGGCGAACAGCGCCGGTGCCATTAAAGAATTTACCCTCATTAATATATTCTGGTCGATGGCCGGTGGGCAACGTGCCTGCTCCTTAGCACGCAACGAGGTGATAGATTCATCACCTATCAACTTGAGTCCGCCGGCTTCGGCACTGCTATTTTGGTCAAGGGCTGAAACGCAACAACGTGCAAAAGCCGTTGCATTTTCATGGTTTATTGGTCGATGTCGGACGGGAAAGAGACGGGATTAGATAGGAGATAGGAATATGGAAATTAAAGAATTGCAACAATCTAGACATTTTGTTGCGGAGGAGAGTGCCGATGTCAAGTAGCTTTGGGTTGATGAATGTACCATCACTTAAAGACAAACCGGCCGTTACCGAGGAGGAAGCCAAGATGATCTGGAACGCCGCCATGAAACCGATGATTGCCATGTTAACAAAGGTGCTCTGGTATACGGGTCTAAGGATTTCGGAAGCCTTAGCGTTGACTACAGTGTCACTTCAAAGGGATGGGATGGATTTCAAGTTACAGGTAATGACTGAGAAAGCAGGTAAGATCAAGGGTCAGAGTAAACCGGACGCTTTACCGATCCCGCATATGCTCGGACTGGACCTGGTTGATTACATTCGGCAGCATTGTTCTCCCGGCAATCTTTTATTCCCTATCCATCGGTCAACCGCCTGGCGACAAATACGGAAATGTGCGGAGTTATCCGGGCTTCCCAATTGGCGGGAAATCCATCCCCATTCGTTTCGGCATGGGTTTGTCTACGACAAGGCAAGTAAAGGGGTCCACCCTTACGTTCTAACCAAGTTAGCCCGTCATCGTGATCTTAAAACGACATTGGCATATTATCGTCCTACGGATAAAGATTTGCGGGATGCGATGGAACGATAAAACACGGTGTTGGTAATCCTTCCTCAACGGGAAAGTTATTGACAAGGAGGAGTAATTATTATGGTAGATGACCTGGATAGATTACCGAGCCGTTTCGCCGCACGGTTAATAACGTCCCTTACATCCGAGGCTATTGCCGAATGTTATGCTTTGGGAAAGACGACACGCGAGGTCGACGATGATTCTATTACCCTTTTTTTATTCTACACATTGTGTTCTTTATGTTTACGCTATATCCGGCAAACAAAACTTAAAAAAACTGATATGGAGTTCCAGAAGATAATCCATAATTTGGCACAGGTATCAGGCTTATTCCGACGGGATGAAAAACCCATGTCTTATGGAGATACACTGAGGATACTCACCGTTGATGAAGCGATCCCAGCTGACATCGATCTTGATTATACGGAAACAGAACCATTGGAATATGTCACGATTTCGCGGTTTGTTGACGTGCTGTTGCTGGCAATTGACATTTTGCAAGATTACGAATCATCTATACCCTTGTCAACAATGGAAAATTTAACTCCTGAAGAATTCCAGCGACATTTTGCCTTCAAACAGCCAGGATTTGACAATGTGGTGGAATCAGCACGACGGACGGTTATCAAAGTCGCTCAATTACGAATGCTGAGAAAAGCGGTGAGTGGGACTCGGTTGCGCGGGACGCAACTAATTAGGAAGGACGATAATGAATTCCCGTTTGAGTTATAAATTGGGGTTACCATGTAACAATCTAATTAAAGTATGTCTTCGATGTCGCCCTATTATATCTTTTAAATATTAACTGGCCGCGGCGCCAAGGGGGTCGGTTTTGAAACCTAAATTTGATATGGGACAATTCCAATCACGCCATTTTACTAACAAGAAGGGTAAGCCTTTCCGAACCAAACCGCATTTTGCCAAGTTTAATACGATTCACAATGCAACTCGAACCCGTGTTTATATGGTTTTATATTGGCGGAGATTTAAGTTGAAATTGAACACCGGTCTGACTTTAGGCCAATTGGTAGATGAAAGTGGTGCTAAATACAAGTATGTCAAGACCAGGATTGCAAGATGGTGTGCATGGGGATTTCTGCAACGCAGATTTACTGTTAAAAATGGACATGCCGTATTTTCTTATTCCATTGCGGAAAGAGGCGTCCACTTTATACGTGATGTTGTACCAAAGGAATGGTTAGAAAAATATGCCCAGATGATTAGGGATACCAGGAAAACAAAGTGATTTGCCATTTAAAGACCGTATTGACTCAAGATAGAAACAGATCAAACAAAGATGGGTCAATTGCCACGTCTATTTTTACGTCAATAAGAACTGCGTTATTAACCGAAAATAGCGGTAAATACTGCGATAATACCAAAAACGATTGGAGCAACAATCGAAGCCATATCGAAATAGTGCAGAGTCAGGTTCGAATCGACGGAATGAATGAATGGAAATGCCCAGATAATGCAATGCCGGAAAAGAAACAATTGCCAGAAATACAAGTTCGCAGAACGTTTTCCACTTGTTTGTCATGCTGCAGCCTTCCAATCTCACGAAGACATGAAAATTGATTGTAAAAATGAAGAGACCCGGCCTGGCATTCCGGGTATCTTCAAAAAGAGAGTTAAATGAAAAGGTATTATCATCGTAGGATTTTCATGAAGTGGAATCAATAGCGATTTTGTACTAGGACTTGTAAAAACGAAGATGGCCTGGGATTGTACAGCCAGGCCATCTCCAATTAAGAAGTTGACGATGGGTGCACATCGTCAAAACAAAGGATAACAGGGACAATTCATAGAATCAACAAGTAAAGAAAAGAGTATTTAAGGGAGTTTGTAAGTTAAATTGAAGTCTATATCTACAGGTCTTTTATGTAATGCTTTGGCAATCTTGCTTCTTGTATGGGACCGTACTTGCAGGCCTTTCTCAATCCTCACGATTGTGGTGGGTGAGACGTTAGCCCACATTGCCAGGACGACAATAGTTAGATGTTTTTCCTCTCGAATCTCTTTTAATGTTTTCATGTCAGATTTACCAATCAATAGAATCAACGCCCAAGGCTTTGATCAGAGCTCGCTTTGTGGTGAAGTTGGGCTTTACATTCTTACCGTTTTCAATTCTGGATATAGTTGCATGAGCAACACCGGATTTTTCAGCGAGGTCCCGTTGGCTCATGAGGGCTTTTTCCCGGGTTTGTTTCAAATTCATGGAAATATTATACCACAGTGCTACAAGAACGATAACAAGGTGTTGACACAATGATTAGTACTATGGTAGTATTATGGTATTAAATAGATAAAAGGGGGATTGCAATGGCCAGAGGAAGTATTGTACAAAGAGGGAGTAGTTACCGGGTGAGAATCAGTTACCAAGATGATGCCGGTAAGAGACATCAGATATCCAAGACCACATCCAGCAAGGGACGGGCGGAAAAGTTAAGAACTCAAATACTTAGCGAACTGGACAAAGGTATTCTGGCGAAACCAAATAAGTTGACCACCGGAGCATATCTGGAACAATGGCTAAAAGGTTCCGTGGCTTCGACGGTTGCCCCCGGTACATATGGGTCTTACGCCTATATTACAAAAAAATACCTGATACCGGAATTGGGTGGTATCAAGTTGTGGAATCTGAAACCTCAACACCTTCAACGTCTTTATGCTGATAAACTTCAGCAAGGTTTAAGTCCGCGTTCAGTTCAGCTCATGCACATTACTTTACATAAAGCGTTGAAGAACGCTATAAAAACTGGGTTAATATCTCGTAATCCCATAGACCTTGTAGATCCACCCAAAGTGGAACGTCACGAGATGAAAACGATGACAGAAGAAGATATTGGTCGGTTCTTGGATGAAGCGCGCAAAGGGGATTATTACACCTTATTTTACATATACTTATTTACCGGCATCCGGCGAAGTGAGGCTTTAGCTTTGAGATGGAGCGACGTGGACTTACTCGGTTGCCAGCTGTCCATTAATAAGACTATGCAATTTCTAAATAAAAAAGTCACCTTCAAATCGCCCAAGACGGCTAATTCTCGCCGTTTGGTAGCGCTCTCTCCCAGCACGAGTGTTGTTCTGAGACTTCATAGAGAGGCACAAAACAAAATCAGGAAATATAAAGAGGAGTCCCCAGTATCGGATGATGACTTGGTTTTCTGTCAATCTGACGGCTCACCGTATTTACCAAACACAATTAGCCATGCCTGGATAAAATTGGTAAAGAAATGTGGACTTGACGGCGTTAGACTTCATGATGCACGGCATACTCACGCTACACTCCTTTTCAAAAGCGGTGTGAGTGCTAAAGTAATTCAAGAACGCCTTGGACACTCATCGGTTGCCTTTACGATGAACACTTATGCTCACGTATCACCGGGGATGCAGAAGCAGGCGGCTAATCAATTTGATGACGCTGTAATTCCTGATAAATCCGCTAAGAGAGTTCGTTAGCATGGTACTGAAAAAGAGGTAAAAAGGTTAAAATCAAACCCCATTTCGTGGTTGGACGTTCACTTTGAATCGGGGATGCCCAAATGATTGATTTCTTAAAATGCCATGCCTATGTAATATCTTTGCGTCAAATGGTACTAAAGTTCGGGTTCATTGTCCAAAATGGGGATATGAATGCGGCCCTGTCAATGATTTAATAGTGTCAAGACGCATCAATAATTTTTCCCAACAAGGAGATTACGCTCGTGTCAATAGAAATCGATGGGCAGAAATATTATAGGACGTCGGAAGCTTGTAAAAAGACAGGCATAAGCCGGGCGACCCTTTTTCGATGGCTTAAAGCCGGTGTTCTGGAGAAGTACCATAAAGACCGAAGAGGCTGGATGATGTTCAGAGAAGAGGACTTGAATAAGATCCGAGCAGAAGTAAGAAAGATTAAAGTTGAATATGCTTATCCCGAAAGGAAAAATGCTAAGAGCTGATCAAACCAATGAAGAACTCAGTTTCGAACTACAGCGTTTAAGAAAGCGTGTATCCGAATTAGAATCGTTCCATATCGAGAAAGCTGGGCAAGCGCTGCAAGAATCCGAAAAGAACCTCCGTAACTATTTGGATAGTTTACCTATGGGGATTTACATCATAGATCCCGACGCCAATATCTTGTATGCGAATCAGGCGTTATTGGATATCTTTGGTTACGAGAGCTTCGACGAAATCAGAACATGCCCTATAGGTGAACACTATACGCCTGAATCGCAAGTAGGTTTAATTCAGCGCAGGGAGCGATACTTACGCGGTGACCGCAATCCGGAAACGTTTGAACTAGATATTATTCGCAAAGATGGTTCCATCCGGAATTTACAGGCTTATCGGAAGGAAATTTTATGGGATGGCAAGAAGCAGCGTCAGGTCATCTATGGCGATATTACCGAGCGCAAACAGGCAGAAGAAGCTCTGAAAGAGTCAGAGACGAGGTACCGGAATGTAGTCGAACTCGCCAAAGATGGCATATGCATTATCCAAAACAAGTTGGTTAAATATTGCAACCCACAATTAGCGGAAATGTTTGGCGGTACCACTGAAGAGATCAAAGATACCCTCTTTTCCAATTACATACACCCCGATGCGTTATCAATGGTAGTTGATCGCTACAGTCGGCGAATGGCGGGTGAACATCTTCCATCCAAATACGAAACAGTCCTCAGGCGTAAGGATGGGAGAAAATTAAACGTCGAACTCAATGTGGGCATATTAGAATACCTTGGACAGAATGCTGAGATAGTGATTATTCATGACATTACTGAACGTAAGCAGGCGGAAGACACATTGCGGGACAGCGAGGAGAAGTATCGGCTGATTGTCGAGAACACCCAAGACCTTATTTTCACTGTGAATTCTGCGGGAGAGCTAACTTATAGTTCTGCTTCCTTCAAACAAGTACTCGGCTATGATAGCGCTGAGATTATAGGTCATTCCTTCCGGACAATAATTCACCCTGATGATATATCAGCTGTCGAGGAAGCGATGCAATGTAATATTAGGGATGGCTACCAGAAGTCAGGCGGCATTGAATTCCGCGCTCGAAGTGCTTCTGGTGATTGGCAGTGGTACAGCGGTAGGGGCACCACCCTGCGTGACTCAAACGGTAAATTTACTAATTTTCTTGGTATTGCCAATGACATCACAGAACGTAAGCAAACAGAACAAGCATTACAGGCATCGGAAGAAAACTTCCGCAACTCAATGAATAGTTCCTTGATGGGTATTCGTATCGTTGATGCAAAATGGCACACCTTATACGTAAATCGAGTATTCCTGGATATCTTTGGTTTCAAAAATATCGATGAAGTTAGCAGGACCTCTTTGCAAGATCGTTACACACCAGAAGAGCGTGCGCGGTATCTTCAGCGTCAAGAGAAACGAGAGCGAGGCGAATCAGTTCCAGACAGTCCGGCAGTTGAAATAGTTGGCAAGGACGGTGCCATTCATGTTATAAAAGTTTATCTCAAGGAAGTTTTTTGGGATGGCAAACAGCAACGCCAACTGATCTATCAAGATGTTACTGCCATCCACCAAGCGGAGAAGGCCTTACGGGCATCAGAACAAAACTTCCGCAATTCAATGGACAGTTCAACGATGGGCATTCGCATCATCAATGAAAGCGGGCATATTTTGTATTGGAATCAAGCATTTCTGGATATCTTTGGTTACCAGGATATTGGTGAAATTAGAAAAATCCCACTGGAACAACGTCTTACATCGGAAGGGTATGCCAATTATCTTAGGCAGAAGGAAAGAGCAATACACGGTGAACCAATCCCGGATAAATCGGAAATTGACATTGTACGCAAAGATGGGGATATTCGGCATTTAGAAGTTTTCCTTAAGGAAGTTCTCTGGGATGGTAAGAAGCAGTTCCAGACTCTCTACAATGATATAACTGAACGCAAGACATTAGAAGCCAATAACGCTTATCTTGCCACGTTTCCCGAAATGAATGCAGACCCTATCCTTGAACTCGACCTGGAAGGCAATCTCAAGTACCTGAACCCGGCCGGTAAACGAATCTTCCCCGATCTTCCTACGCTGGGGTTAAGACACCCGTTCTTAGAAGATTGGGAAGAACTGATTAAGCAGATCAGACCTGGTAACTCGGTTCAACCCATTATCCATGAAGTGTCATTCGGTGACTCGTTCTACGAGCAGACATACGTCCCGGTCAATGAAAAACGGACACGTATTTACTGTCGCGACGTTACCGAACGCAAACGGGCTGAAAATCTAGTAAAAGAGAGTGAAGAGAACTTAACAGCTTATTTGGAAAACGCGCCGGATGGAATTTATATGAACGATTTGAAAGGATGTTTTCTCTATGGCAACAAGAAAGCAGAGGAAATCCTTGGATATGAAAAAGAAGAACTTATCGCCAGTAATTTCCTCAAACTCAACCTGCTTCCGCCAAAATATTTAGCAAAGGCTGGCAAGTTATTGGCACTCAACGCAATGGGCAGAAACACAGGACCCGACGAATTTGAATTGGAGAGAAAGGATGGAACCATTATATGGGTGGAGATAAACACGGCTCTTATCAAACAAAAAGACAAAAAGGTAGTTCTCGGTTTTGTCCGTGAGATTGGCGAACGCAAACGTGTTGAGGAAAGGCTGGAACAAGCAGCCGGAGAATGGAGAACAACCTTTGATTCTATCTCTGATCTAATTATGATTCACGACAAAGATAACCGGATCTTACGGGTAAATAAGGCAGTGGCCGATTTGCTCAAAACAACACCTAAGGGGATTATCGGGAAGTTCTGCCATGAAGTAATGCATGGCACAAACGAACCACCGGTCAATTGCCCTCACTTGCGGACAATTGTCTCCGGTAAATCTTCCGAATTGGAAACATTCAATTCCGTTGTTGGAGTTCATTTCGAAGAATCGGCCTCTCCCATGTTTAACGATAAAGGAGAAATTACAGGCTCAGTTATCGTTGCCAGAGATGTGACTCAGCAGAAACGGATGGAGGAACAGCTCATCCTGACAGACCGTCTGGCATCGATCGGCGAGTTGTCTTCCGGAATTGCACACGAACTCAATAACCCTTTAACCAGTGTTATCGGGTTCTCGCAACTGCTGATGGATAGTGATATCCCGGCCAATATAAAAGAAGATCTGGGCATTGTTAACAGCGAAGCGCAACGTGCTGCGGCAATCGTCAAAAACCTTTTGACGTTTGCCAGAAAGCACCCGCCGGTCAAACAACTCAGTCAGGTTAATGCAGTAATCGAAGATGTGCTGAGGCTGCGGGCTTATGAACAGAAAGTAAACAATATTGAGATTGAAAACCATCTGGCGCCGAATCTCCCTGAAATTATGATTGACCATTTTCAAATGCAGCAGGTCTTTCTCAATATCATGGTTAATGCTGAATTTGCAATGTTAGAGGCACACCATCGGGGAAAACTAATCATAACTACAGAGAAGTTGGAGGGTATTATCAGGATTAGTTTCGCCGATGACGGCCCGGGAATTACTAAAGAAAATTTGAAGCACATATTTGATCCTTTTTTTACCACTAAAGAAGTTGGGAAAGGGACTGGATTAGGACTCAGCATTTGCCACGGGATAGTTACGGAACATGGCGGTAAAATATACGCCACGAGTGAAAAAGGGCGAGGAGCAACTTTCGTAGTGGAGTTACCTCTTTTAAGCGAACAATAGTGCCAGGGGGTGGTTTGTGGAACAGAATGAAGTTAAACGGCAAAGTGTTCTGGTGGTTGAAGACGAACCGTTTATTGCTGCGGTTTGTCTGAAAACCCTCGTTAGAGAAGGGTTTCAGGTAGACATTGCGGTAAATGGAGAGGTTGCTCTAGGCATGTGGAGGAAAAAGGATTATGACCTCTGTATTAGCGATGTCCGGACACCGCGGATGAATGGCATCGAACTCTATAGGCAATTAGAAACCGAACGTCCAGGGGCAGTGAAAAAGTTTATCTTCACCACCGGAGACGTGCTGAGTGGCAACATCAAGTCATTCCTGGAAGAGACAGGCGGTCTATACCTACCCAAGCCGTTTGCACCGGAAAACCTCAGAGCCATAGTTAAAACGTTTTTTGTTTTGGTTTGATATTCCCAACCGGGGAAGGAAATAAATGGCGAATCGTGAACAGAAGATACTAATAGTTGATGATGAGGCAATGATTAGACGGCTACTGACCTTGAAGCTGTCAAAACAAGGTTACCATTGTGAAGAGGCTGGCAGCGCTGTTGCGGCATTGGATAAAATGGGGACTTATCAGGCAGACCTGATAATGCTGGACATGAAAATGCCGGGGATGTCAGGAATGGATTTGCTGCCGAAATTAAAAGCAATTTATCCCGATACCGCAGTGATTATGGCGACAGCAGTCGCAGAAGCCAATCTGGCAATTCAGTGCATGCGACTGGGCGCCGATGACTATATTACCAAACCCTTTAATTTGGATGAGGTCTCTCTTAATGTAGAAAAAACGCTTGAGAAAAGAATTCTTGAACGACAAATCAAAGAATATCAGGAGCAACTAGAGCAAAAGGTCGACCAGCAGACGGGAGAAATCAGAAGGTTATTTCTCGGTTCCATCGAGGCTCTGGTGATTGCACTTGAAGCTAAGGATAAGTACACCGCCGGGCACTCCCGCCGGGTAACTGAGATAGCTTTAGCCATTGGGCGAGAACTTAATTTATCTGGAGAAGAACTAGAAAACCTGCGCTGGGGGAGTCTGCTGCATGACGTCGGTAAGATTGCAGTCGACCATTTTGTACAAAACAAGCCCGGTAAGCTTACTCCTGCGGAATACGAACATATTATGATTCACGCTCATGTCGGTGCGGGTATCGTGAAGCACGTGGTTAACGTAAAAGTAGTTGAAATGGTCGAGCATCATCATGACCACTACGATGGCACTGGACTTCATCAGGAAATAGCCGGAGAAAATATCCCACTGGGAGCCAGAATATTGGCGATAGCTGATGCTTTCGATGCTATGACCTCTGACCGTCCTTACCGCCCGGCAATATCTATTGCTGCAGCACGGGAAGAAATCAAGCGATGCATAGGAACCCAGTTCGACCCGGTTGTAGCCAGTGCTTTCCTAAAAACAGACACGGCTTGCCACGACAGTGATAAAGACATAAAAGTTGCCATAAACATGCCGGTAATACATTAAAAACAAAAGGGGTACTAGAAGAAATGGAACAGCCAATTACTAAAAAGAAAGTACTCATTGTTGATGATGAGCCAAATGTGAGGCGCCTGTCACGCACAATATTGAGCAAAAAATTCGATATTGTTGAAGCTGAAGACGGGAAACAGGCAGTAGAAATTGCTAACATTCAAAACCCGGATGCAATTCTGATGGATATGATGATGCCAAAGATGGATGGTCTGACTGCTTGCCACATTATTAAGAACGGCCCAGCCACGAAATCGATTCCGGTCATCATGGTTACTGCCATCGGTTTTGAACTCAATATCAAACTTAGTCAACATATGGGGGCCAGTGCTTATGTAACTAAGCCCTTTGCCATTAAAGATCTATTTGATAAAATCGATCAAGTCCTCCAACCCTGATAAGACGCAGAGGTATTAAGGAGAAAATATGGGAAAAACAATACTTATTGTCGAAGACGAACCTAAGAACATGACATTGACCAGGGACTTACTCAAAATATCCGGTTATGAAACCATAGAGGCGTGGGATGGCGCACAAGGTGTTGAAAAGGCTAAATCAGCCCACCCGAACCTCATCCTGATGGATATCATGATGCCCAAGATGGATGGCTATGCGGCATGCAATGCAATTAAAGCTGATCAATCCACCAAAAACATCCCCGTAGTGATGCTTACAGCCGTTGGCTTTGATCTCAACAAGAAACTAGCCAAGCAAATGGGCGCCGACGGATATGTGACCAAACCATTTAGCCGGCAGCAGCTGATGGACGCGATAAGCCCATTATTAAGAACTTCTTGAAATCTTCGTTCTGTAGAGAAAAAGATAAAATTAACAGAATTACAATGGCAAGTTCAAGATGAGTATTTTCGCAATCCTGGACATCCTCTTTTATCAAATAAGAAACCATGAAGTCTTGACACGGCTTTAAGGGAAAGTGGAAAAAGATGCATTTTGCTTATAGTCCTTATATGTTACTTCCCCTGTTTAGCATGATACTGGCACTCTTTCTTGCATACCGTGGTGTGCGTTATCGCAGTACACCGATGGGGAAAACCTATTTAGTATTGATGATTGCGTTAGCATGGTGGTCGTTTTCAGTAGTCATGGAGCATTCCAGCCTGGAACTTTCGGCTAAAATCTTCTGGGGACAAATGTCTTACTTTGGCATCACTGTAATACCAGTTGCGTGGCTAATATTCACCTTACTATATACCAAGAGGGAAAAATGGATAACGCGGCGCAATTTGGCATTATTGCTCATCCTGCCGGTAATTACGCTCGCGATGGTCTGGACCAATGGCATCTTTCATTTGATGTGGAAGAACTTCTGGCTGAATACCAATGTTTCTCCACCGGTGGATGCAGTCACTCATAACTGGTGGTTCTGGATCCATTCCGTTTACTCCTACTCATTACTTGTGCTAGGCAATATCTGTATCTTAGATTTGTTCAGGAAATCCCAGGGCATTTATCGAAAACAGGCAGGGATCTTATTGATCGCTGCATTTGTGCCATGGATCGCCAACATTCTTTACATTGCAGGTATCAAACCATTTACTGTGATTGACCCAACGCCACTGGCTTTTGCCGTAACTGGGCTAGCTTTTTTATGGGGCCTTTCTCGTCTCCAGCTGTTGGATATTATTATGCCGATCGCCCATGATGCGATTCTAAAGAGTATGGCGGACGGTGTTATTATTTTGGACACGCAGCAACGTGTGATAGAACTAAATCCAGCCGCGCAAAATATTATTGGTGGTAACAGGTCGCATGTAATCGGGCAACAATATAATCTGGTATTGCCCGGACAATTAGGCTTGCTTGAAATGAAACCAGGCATGGGTGAAACAGAGGCTGCAATAATCCTAGGACAAGGAGAGGAACAACATTTTTATGGAGTACGTATCACACCTGTAGGAACTACACAACATCTTAGTGGTCACCTGGTTATTCTGCACGATGATACCGAACGCATGAAAGCCGATGCTGAATCTAAAGAAAGAGCAATACTCGAAATTGAACTGAATGAGCGGAAACGAGCAGCGGAGGAGATACAACGCAGACTTGAATTTGAGGAAACTATCGCCAAGGTGTCCTCCCGCTTTGTGGGTATTTCTGACCTGGATATATCGATCAGGGATTCACTTGCTGATATTGGCAGACTGAGTCGAGCAAGCCGGGCTTATCTCTTCCTGCTAAATGGGGAAAATAACACCATGGACAATACTCAAGATTGGTTTGCCGATGGTGTCAAACAACCAATCAATAAACTTAAGAAAATTTCATGCGACGTATGCCCAGAGTGGGTGAACAAACTTAACAACGGGGAAGTTGTTCACATCCCGGATGTTTTAAAAATGCCTGATAGTGATGCCGCAAAAGAAATATTTATGGGTCGGGGCATAAAATCAGCATTGATGTTACCCGTAGTAGCTGGTGGGAAACTAACAGGATTCATTGGTTTTGACAATATCAATGAAGCAGGACAATGGGGTGACAATGATATTGCCCTATTGCGCCTGTCTTCAGAGATTATCGGGAATGCCCTCGAGCGGAAGGCAGCGACCGACCAGTTAGCAAAGCTCAATGAAGAATTGAAGTCCTTTAATTTGCAACTGGAGACGAAAGTCGAAGAGAGAACAAGACAGCTTGAGGAAGCGGTGGGAGTTGCCGAAGCTTCAAATAAGGCAAAATCTGATTTTCTGGCCAGTATGTCCCACGAACTGAGAACACCGCTCAATGCCATTATTGGTTTTTCACAGGTTTTACACGAGAAGTATTTCGGAGACCTCAATGATAAACAATCAGAATACGTGGTTGATATTGTTGATTCTGGCAAACATTTATTATCCCTGATCAATGATATATTAGACCTGTCTAAGATAGAGGCCGGCAAGATGGAATTAGACGTATCCGAAGTGAAAGTAGCTGACCTTTTGCACAACAGCCTGGTGATGATCAAAGAGAAAGCTCTGGCTCACAGCATAAGTTTGGATTTACAGATTGCAGACAATATAAATGGAACGAAAATCAAGGGTGACGAGCGAAGGTTAAAGCAGGTGATGTTCAATCTGTTGTCTAACTCAGCCAAGTTTACCCCCGATGGTGGTGCGATCACGATAGTAGCAAGAAAAGAAGAAAAAGAATTGGATATCAGCGTCTCGGACACAGGCATCGGGATGACTCAACAGGAACAGAAAAGACTCTTTGAAGCGTTTTACCAGGCCAGTGGCGGCATTAAAGGGAAAACGCCGGGGACGGGACTTGGCTTAGCAATAACCAAAAGCATCATCGAAAAACACGGTGGCAAGATATGGGTAGAAAGCGAAGGGACAAGTAAAGGGAGTAAATTCACCTTCACCTTGCCCCTCTGAATGTAGGATTTTGTAGATCTTAAGGAGAACGATATGAGTAAAACGATTTTAATCGTCGAAGATGAACCTAAAAATATGAAACTACTCCGTGATCTGCTTCAGAGATTTGGATATGAAATTTTAGAGGCATCCGATGGTGAGGAGGGAGTTAAATCAGCCGGCGAGAACATCCCGAATCTTGTCCTGATGGATATCATGATGCCCAAGATGGACGGGTTAGAGGCAACGAGGATTATCAAGGCTGATGCCAAGACTAAACACATACCCATTATCGCGCTTACATCCTATGCGATGAAGGGGGATAGGGAGCGAACCATAGAAGCCGGATGTGATGGTTACATTGCAAAGCCAGTCGACATTCTAGAAGTCTTGAAAACTATTGAGCATTTTTTGACGATGCAAGAAAAAGAGTTTTCCCCAGACAAATTGGTAAATACATAAGATGGATTTTCTGCAATATCGGAAAGTCGAAATTAATAGGGACATATTATGAAGGATAAGTCAGTAATTTTAATTGTGGATGATTATCCCTTAAATATAAAACTTCTGGAAGCATATCTTCTCCCATGTGGTTATGAACTTCTTAAAGCGGCAAACGGAAAAGAAGCGTTAGCGATGCTTGCTGGAAATCAAATCGATCTAATGCTGCTGGATGTAATGATGCCCGATATTGATGGGTTTGAAGTTACCCGCAGAATCAGGCAAGATGATAAAAATCGCCTGCTTCCGATTATTCTGGTGACCGCACTACGGGAAACAGAGGACCGTGTTAAAGGAATTGAGGCTGGTTGTGATGATTTTATTTCAAAGCCAGTTGACAAAACGGAACTTCTGGCTCGGGTACGGTCTCTGCTAAAGATTAAAGATTACAACGACCTAAGGAGTAATTACCAAAAGGAATTGGAGTCCGAGGTAAACAAAAGAACCGAAGAGTTAAAGCAAGCATCTGCCAAGTTGACGGCAGCTTCACTCGACACGATCTATAGACTATCCGTGGCCT
>Ga0326727_10010217_pt1 | contig 22493 bp, 14 predicted proteins | sample MB2enrmetagenome_FD_207643 | JGI IMG/M metagenome (GOLD analysis project Ga0326727, IMG submission 207643) | Lab enriched peat soil microbial communities from McLean, Ithaca, NY, United States - MB29MY | ecosystem: Environmental > Terrestrial > Soil > Wetlands > Peat | place: USA: New York...
GGTGGTGCCGGTGTAGGCGTTGCCGCTGGGGTCGGCCAGCGTGGTGTAGCCGTTGAAGACGGGGTTGCCCGAACCGGTGATCTGGCCGGAGAAGGTCGCGTGGCCGCCCCCGTCGTTGATGTAGTAATCCGTGCCGTTGCTGGGCAGGTTCAGGTTGCTGGTGAAGTTGATGTTCGCCGAACCGCCGATGTTGATGGTCGTGTTGCTGCCCCAAGTCAGCACGTTGCTGAGGCTGTTGCCGGTGTTGGCGCCGATGGTGCCGCCGTTGAACTGCAGCACGGGGCCGGCGAAGGCCCCTTGCACGGTGGAAATGACGCTGCCGCCGGTCAGGATCAGGGTGCCGCCGGTAACTTGGCCGGCGGCGTTGCTGAAGGTGACCGTGCCGGTGTTGACCGCCACCGTGCCGGCGCTGGCCAAGCTGAACGACGGGCCCAAATTGAGGGTATAACCGCCCCCGCTCCCCAAGTTCAAGGTCTGGCCGGCCGCGACGGCCAGCGAGCCGTTGTTCACGGTGACCGTGGAACCGCTCTGCAGGCCTCCCGACTGGAGGGCCGCAGGCGGCGGGAAGGCCCCCGGCACGGCGTTGCCGGCCAGCAGCGTGCCCGAGGCGCCGGCGCCGACCAGGCTGAGCGCGTTGCTATAGGTCGCGGCGCTGGCGGTGGCGCCCAGGACGAGCGTGCCGCCGTTGTTGATGCCGACCGGCGCGCCTTGCAAGGCGGCGGGCGAGCAGCTCAGCAGGTTCCCGCTCACCTGGAAGTTCGTTCCCGTGCTGAACGAGCCGCCGGCGCCGGTCAGGCTCAGGATGCCGCTGCCGCCCACGTTGATGGTGGCCGCGCCGCTGTCGGTGAACTGGCCCAGCGCGAGCTCCGCCCCGTTGACGGTGAAGCCGTAGCTGCCCGCCCCGCCGGTGAGCGCAACGCTGGTGAAGCTCACGGAGGCTTGCGCGCCGGTGGTGGTCAGGGTGCTGCCGGCGGCGGTCACCTTCAGGGCCCCGAAGGCAGCGATCCCGTTCGAAAGCGTGCCCGGCTGCACGTCGAGGGTCGAGCTGCTGGTCACGGTGACGGGCGTGTTGTAGGCGGTGGCCAGGGTCGGAGGCAGCGCCAAGACGCTATTGGGCAGGTTCACCCAATTGCCGGTGCCCTGATCGTACTGCACGTCGAGCCCTTCGCCGCCGCCCCCCTGGTAATATCCGATGGCGATCGGGTACGTGCCGGCCGCGGTGAAGTCGTAGCTGCCGTAACGGGTGGTGGAGCCCTGGTAGGCGTTGTTGTTGACGACCGGCTGGCCGCCGATGAACAACATGCTGCCGTCGTCGCTGGTGGTGCTGAAGTTGTAGGTGCCGGGCGTGGCAATGTTGATCAACCCGGTCATCAGCACGTCGTACTGGTTGTTGCCCGGGAAGCCGATGGCGGTGAAGCTTGGCGGGTTCTGGCTGTAATTGCCGCTGGGGTTGAAGTTCAAGTTCTGGTTACCGTTGGCGGTGGTCGCTATCTGGGCGGCCAGGCCCAGGTTGGCCAGCCGGCTCACGATCTGCGCTTGGGTGTTGAAGTAATTAGGCTGGTTGCCGTAGTCGTAGGCGAACAGCGCCAGCAGGCCGCTGCCGGCGGCGGGCGTGACGGCCGCGCTGAGGGTCAGCGAGAGCGCGCCCCCGCTGAGCGTGATGCCGCCCGTAGCGCCGCCGGGCATGAGGCCCGCCGGGCCGAAAGTCAGCCTGCCGCCGCTGACGGTCGTGCCGCCGCCGTAATTGGTGCTGGGGTTGGTGAGGATCGAGTTGCCGGCGGAGGCCGACAGGCCGCCGCTGCCTTGCAGGTTGGCGGTGACGGTGGTGGGGCCGGCGAGCTGGTAGCCCACGGCACTCACCAGCGTGCCGTCCTGGATCGTGCCGCCCAACGGGCCGACGCTGAACAGGCCGGGGAAGTGCGACTGGTTGCCCAGGTCGATCACGCCGCCGCCGTTGGCGGCGAAGTTCGCGCCGTGTTGCAGCGTATTGCCGCTGCCGAACGTGAGGTTGCCGGGCCCGGTCAGGGTCAGGCCCGTGCCGACCGGCGTGTTGAGCCCGGCCCCGATCGTGAAGGTGCCCGCATCGACCTGCAGCCCGGCGCTCAGGCTGCCGAGGGTAATGGGCAGGCTGGTGGTGTTGCTGCTGCCGGTGCCGTTGTAGCCAGCCAGGATTTCCAGGGTGGCGGCGTTGATCTGAATGCCGCTAGAGGTGCCGAAACTGGCGGTATCGCCGGAGGCCTGGAATGTGCCGCCGCCGAAGAGGATGGTCGGGCCGGTATAGCTCAAGGTGGCGGTGTTAGGCGGCGAGGCAACGGTGAGCCCGCCGAGATTGTAGGCCAGCGCGCCGCTGCCGGTAATTATGCCGCTGAATTGGCTCAGGTTGGGCACGGTCAACTGCGTGCCGCTGGCCCCCAGCGTGATCGTGGCGTTGGCCAGGGCCATGCCCGAGGCTGACGTTACGGTCATCTGCGCGCTATTGTTGAGGTTGATCACGCCGCCGCTGAACTGCGCGAGGCTGGGCACGGTCACCACCGCGCTATTGTTGGCGTTGAGGATGCCGCCGCTGCCGGTCAACCCGCCCAGCGTCTGGCTGGCGTTGAACGTGGCCACGCCGTACAGTGCCAGTTGCGGGCTGCCCTGCAGGCCGTAGCCGGCGTTCACGTCGCCGTTGACGACCAGGTAGCTGGGGCTGGCGTCCACGAGGATCGAGGGGCTCCAGATCGCGCCGTTGCTGCCGATGGTCAGCGTGCTGCCGCTGGCGACGCTGGTGCCGCCCGTGTAGGTGTTCGAGTTGTTGAGGATGACGGTGCCGGGGTTGGTGTTGCCCTGGACCAGCAGGCCGGTGGCGCCCGCGATGGGCCCGCCGGTGACGGTGTAGGTGACGGCGCTGTTGCTAAACGTGACGCTGGCCGGCTTCACGCCCGCCGTCTGGATGTTGATGGTTTGGCTGGTGATGCTCGGGTTGTTCGTATTGGGCGTGTCGTCGAAGGTGACGCCCATGGCGTCCTGGTACACGTTGCCGTTGTTCGTCGTGTTCCAGTTGGCCTTCGCGAGGTCCCACGAGGTCCCGTCCTGCGCGCCCGTCCAAATGGCATTGCCGTTGAGGGGGTTGACGGAGAGCAAGACGCTGCCAGAGCCGGTATCAGTCACCAAGTAGCTGTAGAGGCCTTGGGCGGCCGTGGGCACGTTGCCGATTGTAAAGTTCAGGCCGCCCGTCGTTGGGTTGACGCTGAGGTTGTCCACCAGGGTGGCGTTGTTGGTGGCCGACAGCAGGGGGTAAGTGCCCACGACGAGCGAGCCGCTGAGATTCAGGATTTCGGGGCCGCCCCCCGCAACTGTACCCAAGGTCAGCGTGTTGCCGCTGCCGCTGACCTGGACGAAGTCGCTAAAGCCGCCGCTGGTGGTGTTGTAGTTGAAGACCGCATTGTCCGCGACGGTCAGGTTGCCGATGACGGTGAGGCTGCTGGTGCCGGCGCCGGCGAGGGTAGGCTGGATGATGCCGCCGGTGGCGATGTTCACGTTGCCGGTGATTTGGCCGCCGCCGCCGAAGGTGGCGCCGCTAGCCACGTTGACGCCGCCGGGGACGGTGTTCACGCTGTTGGCCTTCAGGCCCAGCGTGCCGCCGCTAAGCACGTTGATCGCGCCCGAGCCGGCCGGGGTGCCGAGGACGTTCGTGGAACCCAGCATCAGGGTGCCGGCGGTGACGTTGGTGCCGCCCAAGTAGCTGTTGGCGGTGTTGGTCAGGACGACGGTGCCGGTCGTGTTGGCGCCGTTGATGTTCAGGGGGCTGCTGCCGACGTTGTTCACGATCTGCGCGCCGATGGTCAGCGTCTTGCCGCTGTTGGCGCCGACCGGGCCCGTGGGAATCACCAATTGCACGTTGCCGGAGCCGTCGTCCAGCAGGTTGGCGTTGGCGGTGGCGGTGATGCTGTTGAAGGTGAAGGGGGTGCTCGCCGCGCCGGCGGAGAGCGTCAAATTGGCGCTCATGCTCAGGTTGCCGAAGGTCGGCCCGTAGCCGCCGCCCATGCCGGTGCCCGAGGCCAGCGTGGTGGCCGAGTTGACCGTGACGGCGGTCGCCGGGGCGTTGAAGGGGGTGATCGCGGGCGGCTGGCCGTTCCAGGCATACAGGTTCGCGACGTCTTGCGCGCTCAAAGCATAGTTGTAGACGCGGATGTCGGCCTCATTGGCGTTCACGTTGTGGCGGTCGTTGAGGTTGATGCCGAAGAGGTCGGTGACGTTGAGCTGGCCGACGTTTTCCGGATTGGCCACCGTGTTGTTCCACACCTGGCCGTCGACGTAAATAGAAATATTGTTGGTGCTGCTGTTATAGGTCGCCGTGTACATGTGCCAAACCGTGTCGTCGGGCTGGATGGGCCCCCAGTCGCCGTTGTAGACGGTCATCTCGACGCCCCCGCCTTGGTGGTCGAAATAGAAGGAGGTGTGGGACCCGTTGTTCTGGAAGCCGAAATAATCTCCCTGCCAATTGCCCGGGTAAGAGATCTGCTCCACCCAGCCGGAGATGCTTCGCGACTGGTTGCCGGTCGTCATGCTGGGCAGCGCGCCCATTGACACGGTGCCGCCGGAGACGACTTGCAGCGACTGCGAAAAGTAGCTGCTGAGGCTTGGCGGGACGGCGCTGGTAAAGCTCATCGCAGGGCTGCCCGGTACCGGCGCCGCGGTGACGCCGCCGCCGTGGGCGGCGGTGACGGTGTCATTGTAGGTGCCGTTCATGGTCCACTCGTCGACCAGGCCGGGCGTCGTGTTGATGGGGGCGTTGACCGTCACGACGCCGCCCTGGAGGGTAAGCGTGCGGGCCGAGGCGCTGTTCTGCACGTTGGCCCCCGCGATAGCGAACTGGCCGCCCGAGGCCGTCACGCTGAAGCCGCTGGGCAAGAGCAACTGGCCGCCGATCGCCGGGCCGGTGGGGCCGACGCCACTCACCTGGGCGCCGCTGGAGGCGTCCAAGGTGCCGCTGACGGTGACGTTGCTGCCCAGCACCGCGGTGCCGCCGGAATGGGTCAGGCTGGCGATGGTGCCCGTGCCGAGGGCGGTGAACTGCGGGCTGGTATTGCTGCCGGAGGGGGCAACCGTCACCGCGCCGAGGGTGAAGGTGCTGCCGGCGTTGAAGGTGGCCGTGCCGCTGACGGCCAGCGAGCCGCCCGCGTTGAGCACCGAGCCGTTGGAGGTCAAGGTGTTGGCGATGGCCTGCGGGATGCTGGTCAGGTCCAGGGTTGCCGTGGAACCGACGGTAATGGCGGAAGCCGGGGAAATCGAGCCGCCCAGGGAGGCCTGCGTGTAGAATTTCGTGTTGTTTTCGGGGTCGGTGGCGCCCATCTGGACCCACTCGCCACCGGTGCCGCTATTGTTGCTGGTGTTGTAGGCGATGCCGAAGTTGCCGTAGGCGCCCGAGTTTGGCCCGACGCCGCCGCCGCCCTGGCCGAACCGCAGATCGATCGAATGGAAGCCCGGGCCGAGGGCGACGGAGGTCTCTATGTTGGCGTTCCAGTTACCGTCGTTAATGAGCACGCTGCCGTCGATCGCGAGGTAGCCGGTGTCGTCGAAATTCTTGCCGAAATTGTAGGTGAGGTAGCCGCCGCTGGTGTTATCAAGGTAGCCGGTATAGCCCCAGGTGGTATTGTTGCCGAAAAGCGGCCCGTAGGGACCGTTGTATACGTTCACGGCGGACTGGGGGACGTTCACCCCGCCGATCTGATGGTTGTTGTCAAACGCGAGGGTGTCCGCACCCCAGCGGGCGACCGGCACAATTGTCGTGTGGGGGATGGGATCGTTCCAGTCATTGGCGCTGCCGCCGTTGGTGTAGTTGAAGGTCCCGTTGCCGTTGTAGACGTTCGTGCCTTGGATGACCAGGCCTTCCCACAGGCCGGCGGGGCTGGAGTAGACCTTCAGCGTGCCCGACTGGATGACGGTCGGACCGGTGTAGGTCGCGGGCCCCTGCAAGGCGAGCGTGCCGCCGCTGGCCAAGGTCAGGCCCTCGGAGCCGATAAGGCCGGCAATGCCGCCGGCCGCCGTCAGGGTCTTGCCCGCAGCGATGGTCCAATTCTGGCTGATGCCCAAGGTGATGGGGGTGTTGATCGTCACGTTTTCGTTGGCCGTGATGCCGCCGGAGCCGACGGTGAGACTGCCGGAGCTGAGCGTGTCGGCTGCCCCGGCGTTGAACGTCAGCCCGTTGGCCTGGATGCCGACGCTGGTGGTGAGGTTGATGGTGCCGACCGTACTGGGAGCGGACGTAAATAGGGCCTGGGCCGAGCCATCGTTGAGCCAGGTGCCGGTGCCGGTGTTCCAGTTGTAGGTCGACGTGTCCCAGAGGAAGCTGTTCGGCGAGGGCTGGTCGTTCGTCCAGGTAAAGATCCCAGCTCCTTGGGCGTGTGCCGGGCCGGCAAGCGCGGCGAAACCGATGAGCACGGCCGAGAATACGATCCAAGTGCGAGCAATGCGACTAACCACGTCCCACCTCCTGGTTTCTGTCAGCAACAGAGATTTCAAGCGCGGTGTAAAGCTCTCGCGTTCTCCCACCGGGGGAGACGGAGATTATTTCCCATAAAAAATCGACACTTCAGCCCGCGCCGCGCGCACCCGCGCGGCACTCATGGCTTTTTCCAACCGGAAGCCTAAAGAAAAACGGTAATGGCGAATACTCCGACCCTTAGGCTAGCGATGCTACCCCATACAACGTTCCATTTTGTTTATTCCTCAGTTTCTGTCAAGCACTTGGAGGGGAATTCTGGTCAAATGGTCGCGCCGGCCCCCACGACAGTGGGGTGTTTAGAGGTGCGGATCCACCGATTCCACTCCGCTCGGTTCAAGGCCATGCCCGTCGGACCACCTTCGCAGGGGGCTGGGGAAGGTGTCAGGTGCCAGGTGGCGGATGGCGCGAGGCGAGGGGCGGAAGAACCGGGGTTCGGAACGGCAGTAGCCGCGGGTGAATACCCGCGGACCGCGGCGACGCTCAGGGGGCAGAGACCGGGGAGTGGGGCGGGCGCAGGTGCGTTCCCGCCGCCAGGGTCGACCTTCAGTCGCCCGGCACATCGGGTTGTCGCTCTCCGCCGTCCGTCGGGTCGGATCGTACAGAAATATAGGAATCGGGGCGCGGCCGTGGGCGCCGCGGGCCGAGTGGCGAGTGGCGAGTGGCGGGTGGCGGGTGGCGGGTGGCTAATGCCACCTGCCACCTGTCACCTGTCACCTACCATCTGCCACTCTACCACCTGCCACCTGCAACCTGCCAGCCGAGGCCCCTCGGTGGTGTGGACCGGTGTTCCCACGTAAAGGCTGTAGCGTGATTTGCAACAATGGTTTATGATCGAAAGAGAGACGTGGTTCTGCCATCTCCGATTGACGGCTGAGACTGCGGAAGAGGGAGGGTGGCGGCATCGCTTGGACGATGCAATCGGCGGCCGGGTTCGGCCCGCCGCCGGGTCGGTGGCACGGATTGAGATTGGGGGCTTCTGGGATGGACATCTTTGTAGTGATTGCCATGGTATGGTTGGTGAGCGCCGGGCTGGCCGGCGGATTGGGATACCTGGGTGGCCGGAGCGGCGATGCCATTACGCTCGGCGCCCTGTTGGGGCCGGTCGGTTTCCTGCTGACGCTCCTCTTCTTGACACCCATAGGCCGTCGCAAGGCGGTCGTTCTCCCCTGGGCGAAAGTCCCTGTTGTGCAAACCCGTGGCGATGCGGGCCCCAACAGGCCGTTGCCGCGGGCGGCCTGAGCCGGATGCCACGCCGGGTGCCATGCCCAGGCTTACCGGGCATGTGAGGCGGGACCGCGAACATGTTTGCTGTCTGGCTGCGCCCGCTTGGCAAACATGGCGCCCATGCGGGACAAAACACCATCCGGGCGACGCGGTGCGCCGGGCACATCTTGCCAGCAGGCCGCCGCGTGCCGAGGGTCGCGCGTGCGGCAAGTTGACATTCCGCTTGCGCGCGGTACAACAAAGACTGTATCCGCCGTCCGCGAGCGGGACCGGCCGGGTGAAATCCTCGCAATTTCATGTGAAAAGGCAATCTACCATGGCAGACAGAACTGACCGCCGGTGTTTCCTGGCCAGGGGCGTGCTGGGAGCGGCCGGCATCGGCGCGGCCTGCGGCAGCATCGAGGAGAACATCTTGCGGGCGGCAGTGCAGGAGGGGACGGCCCAGGGGGCCGCGGGCAAGACCGCGCAGCCCAAGGTCGACATCCCGCCCGGCAGCCTGCCCCGCGGCAAGATCGGCAAGGTGTCGGTCAGCCGGTTCTTGATCGGCGGGAACTTGATCGGCGGCTGGGCCCACAGCCGCGACCTGATGTACGCTTCCAAGCTGTTCACCTCCTACAACACGGAGGCGAAGATCTTCGAGACGCTGGAGCTCGCCCAGGCGTGCGGCATCAATACGATCCAACTGGACCCCGCCTGCTGGGAGCCGGTAACCAACTACAACCGGCGCCGCCAGACGAAGATCCAGACCATGGTCTGCATCACGCTCGTCGAGGACAAGGCGCGGATGGCCGACACGGTCAAGCGGCAGGTGGACCTGGGGGCCACGCTGCTGTATTCGCACGGCGGGGTGACGGACAAGCACATGATGAGCGGCGGCAAGATCGAGGCCATCGCGCAGATGGTCGACCTGATCAAGGCGCAGGGCGTGCCCGCCGGCGTGGGCGGCCACTCGCTGAACATGCCCAGGGCCTGCGAGCAGCACCAGGTCAACCCCGATTTCTACGTCAAGACCTTCCACATGGACCGCTACTGGTCGGCCACGCCCGGCGCGCGTCGCCAGGAATACGACTGGATGAAGAACGACTCGCCCGACCACGACACGAACCACGACAACATGTGGTGCAACAATCCCGAGGAGACGGCGGCCTTCATGGCGACCGTCGCGCGGCCGTGGGTGGCGTTCAAGGTGATGGCGGCCGGGGCGATCCACCCGCGCATGGCCTTTTCCTACGCCTATCGCCACGGGGCCGATTTCGTCATCGCCGGGATGTTCGACTTCCAGGTCGAAACCGACGTGAAGCTGGCCGTCGAGAGTCTGCACAACTTCGCCACCCGCAACCGGCCCTGGATGGGATAAAGCGGAAGAGACAATGCGGAGGGGTCTTGGGTCTTAGGCCTTTGGCCTTGGAGGTTTGAGCAAAACCGTAACCTCTTCCCAAGACCTAAGACCCAAGAGCTAAGACCTAAGACCCAAGGCCGCAGGCTCTTCGTCGCGCCGCGGTCAAGGAGAGGCCCATGAGCCAGCCGGTCGGCAACCGTCGCGAGTTCCTGGGGTCCGTCGGCGCCGCGGGCGCCGCCTCGCTGCTGCTGGGGGCGGCAGCCACGCCGGCGAGCCCCGCGGAGAGCGAGAAACTCGCCCTGGACGGCGGCCCGCCCGTGCGGAAGACCTTTCTGGGCGTGCGGAACTTCGGGCCGCAATTCTATGACGACGTCGAGAAGCAGGAACTCGTCGATGTGCTGAACATGCGGAATCCTTTCCGCTGGTCGGCCGGGCGGGCGTCGAAGGTCCTGGCGTTCGAGAAGGCCTACGCGGCCTGGCTGGGCGTGAAATATGCCCTCGGCGTGACCTCGGGAACCACCGCGCTGATGACCGCCATGGCCGCCCTGGGCGTCGGGCCGGGCGACGAAGTGATCCTGCCCGCCTGGACCTGGTACGCCTGCTACGACGCCGTCGTGCTGGCCGGCGCGCTGCCGGTGTTCGCCGAGATCGACGAATCGTTCACCATCGATCCGTGGGACGTTGCCGGGAAAATCACGCCGCGGACCAAAGTCCTCATGCCGGTCCACTTGCAGGGCTGCCCCTGCGATATGGACGGGATCCTGCACGTCGCCGGGGCCCACAAGCTCCGCGTGCTGGAAGACTGTGCGCAGTGCGTGGGCGGCCGCTACTGGGGCCGCCCGGTCGGCACACTGGGCGACATCGGCATCTACAGCTTCCAGCAGAGCAAGACGATCACCGCGGGCGAGGGCGGGGCACTGGTCACCAACGATCCGCGGCTCTTCGAGCAGGGCTTCCGCTTCCACGACTGCGGCATGCTCCGCTCGCCCTACACGGAGGCATTGGGCGGCGGGCTGCTGGCCGCCTTCGCCGCCGGCAACGTCCGCATGAGCGAGTTCACCGGGGCCGTGCTCTGCGGGCAGCTCAAGAAGCTCGATACCATCTGTGCGGCCCTCCGCCGGGCCGCCCGCATCGTCCGCGAGGGCATCGCCGACCTGCCGGGCCTGCGGCTGCGAAAAGTGCCGGACCCCGACGGGGAGCTGGGCGTGGGGGTCTTTCTGGACCTGGGCAGCCGCCAGCGCCGCGACCGCTTCATCGCCGCCCTGGGGGCCGAAGGCATCTCGGCCGCGCCCCCCGCCGGGTCGGTCATCCTGCCCGTCGACCCGCGGATCGAGAAGAAAGCCACAGTCCATCCCGCCTGGCCGTCTTTCCAAACTCCCGCGGGCAAGGCCATCCGCTACGGCCGCGAGTGCTGCCCGCGGACGCTCGACATCCTCGGCCGCCATGCCGGCGTGATGCTCGATCCCACCTTCCGCGACGACGACCTGAAGGACATCATCCGCGCGGTGCGGAAGGTCTACCTGGCCATGCGGCCGGCGTGACGGCGGGCTGACGCAAGCCGGGCCGTAGCTCGCGCGACGTGCTCACGGGCCGGCGGCCAGGAAGGCCCGCCAGAGGTCCTCGCGAACGTAAACCAACACAAACACCCCCGGCGGCCGCAGGCCGAAGAGCATCTGCTTGTTGTACTCCCCGCGGAGCCCGGCGTCGATCTCGTCTTGCACGTCGGGCGAGAAGAGGATTACTGCCGGCGGCGGGGAGCCCGCGGCGGCGGCATCCTTCCGCCACTCGGCGGCATCGAGCCAGTAACCGACGTGGTCCGCGTTGAATCGCCGCAGGTACCAAGGCAGCGGCCAATAGCCCTCCGGGACCACCACGTGCAGGATCATGTCGTGCCCCGCGGGCGACACGCGGGCCAACGCCTCCAGCCGCTCGGCGAGCTTCAATACGTCGGGCGACGTGTAGGAATGGCCGTAAGGATGCCGCTGGTCGATGGGGATGCGAAAGTTGAGCAGGTAAGACTGCCAAGCCAGATGTGAGAATGCGGCCAGGAGCATGAGAGCGGCGAATATCGTACCCGGCACACGGCGTGTGCCGAATACATTGAGCAGCAGCCAGGGGGCGGCGGCGGCCACCAGCAACATGCCGTCCAGAAAGCCCAGCGCACACCAGGGCGTCTTGTAAGGGATGGCCGCGTAGAGGGCCGCAAGGATCACGCTGTAGAAGACCAGGAAGCGGACCAGGGCGAGGGAGGGCACTCCCCGCGCGGCCTCGCTCCCCTCACCCCCGACCCCTCTCCCGCGAGGGGAGAGGGGGGATTCGCCGAAACCACCCAGACAAAGCGAGAGAACGCCGCCCAGCGCGGCCAGCACGAGGATCGCGGCTTCCGGGGCGTAAAGGTGTCGCAGCGACCGCCAGGCCAGCAGCAGCTTGAAGTAGTAGGACCACGGCTCTACGTGCAGGCCGCTCTGGGTGCCGCGGCGCCAGTAGTTGCCGTAGGCCTTGATCGAGTCCCACGGGCCGTGCCAGTCGCGGCCGAAGCCGGAGTAGAAGGCCCCGGCCACCAGGCACGCGGCGGCCAACGCGGCCAGCAGCGGGACAATGCGAAGCCGCAAGCGGGGCATGGCGCCGTCGCGGAGCCGCGCCCAGGCCAGCGTTAAGATCAGGGCGGCCGCCATGGCCGCCGCGGACAGGACCCACGTCTCTTTCGTGGCATACATCAGGCCGCCGGCGGCCCCGGCCGCGATGGCCCAGCCGGCCCGCCCCGAGCGGACGTATCGCCAGCCGCAGCCGATCGCCGCCAGCGTCATGGCCGCCAGCAGCGTCTCCTGGATGTAGTATCGCGAGTAGAAGACCAGCGTCGGCGAAAGGGCCGTCAGCCCCGCGGCCGTCCCGGTGGCAGGGGCGCCCAGCCCGTCGGCCAAGAGAATAACCAAGAGCACCATCGCCAGAGAGAAAACGACCGGAACGAGCCGGTAGTCGACGGCGTCGCTATGGGCGAAATCCTGCACCCCGCGGAGCCACAAGGAGGGCAGGGTCAGCCAGTAGAGGGTCGGGCCGTGCTGATCGCGGATGTCGTACTCGTACTTGCCTGTCTCGTACAGAATTGCGGCCTTGCTGGCCTGGTTGGCCTCGTCGGCGTGCATCGCCCGGGCCGCCAACTGTGGCCCCCGCAGCCACGCCGCCGCGATCACCGCCGCCAGCAGGCAGGCGGCCAATGCGATCCGGTCGATGCGCTTGCCGAAAGCCGCAAACATGCGTGGGGGCAGGGGTTAGGGGACTTCAGATTCGAGATTTCAGATTTCAGATTGGCAGTAGGGGTGGCGGACCGGAAATCTGAAATCACAAATCTGAAATCATAAATCCCCGTTCACTCCCACTCGATCGTGGCGGGCGGTTTCGAGCTGACGTCATAGACCACGCGGTTGACCCCGGGGACCTCGTTGATGATCCGCGTCGAGATGCCGGCCAACAGATCGTAGGGCAGCCGGCTCCAGTCGGCGGTCATGAAGTCGTCGGTCTGGACGGCGCGGATGGCCACCACGTCGGCGTAGGTCCGCGCGTCGCCCATCACGCCCACGCTCTGCACCGGCAGGAGCACGGCGAAAGCTTGCGCGGTTTCGCGGTACAGGCCAGCCCGGCGAATCTCGGCCACCACGATGGCGTCGGCCTGGCGGAGGGTGTCCAGCCGGCGGCGGCTGACCTCGCCGATGCAGCGGACGGCCAGCCCGGGGCCGGGAAACGGGTGCCGCCACACGATCTCCTCCGGCAACCCCAGCCGCTGCCCCAACGCCCGCACCTCGTCCTTGAACAGGTCCCGCAGCGGCTCGATGAGCGTGAAAGCCAGGTCCTCGGGCAGGCCGCCGACGTTGTGGTGCAGCTTGATGGTGGCAGCGGGGCCGTCGGGCGAGCCGCCGCTTTCGATCACGTCCGGATACAACGTGCCCTGGGCGAGGAAGCGGGCGCCGGCGATGCGGGCGGCCTCGTCGGCAAAGCACTCGATGAACGCCCGCCCGATCCGCCGCCGCTTCTCCTGCGGATCGGCCACGCCCGCCAACGCCTGCAGAAACCGCTCCTCCGCCTGCACCACGTGCAGGTCGGTCTTGAAATGGTCCGTGAACTCCGCGATGACCGAGGCCGCCTCGCCGCTCCGCAACAGCCCGTTGTCCACCAGGATGCACGAGACCTGGGGGCCGACGGCGCGGGCCAGCAGCGCGGCCACCACCGAGGAATCCACCCCCCCGCTCAGGCCGCAGATGACCCGGTCCTGGCCGACCTGCCGCCGGATGCCCTCGATGGTCTCTTCGGCGAAGTCGCCCAGCCGCCACGTGCCGCCGCAGCCGCAAATGCCTTTCACGAAGTTTCCCAGGATCTGCGGGCCGTGCGGGGTGTGCGTCACTTCGGGGTGGAACTGCAGGCCGTAGATCGGCAAGCGGGAGTGCCGCACGGCGGCGAATGGGCAGGTATCGGTCGCGGCCAGCGGCTGGAACTCCTGCGAGACCTGCGTGACCTGGTCGCCGTGGCTCATCCAGACCTGCATCCGGCCCGGCAGGCCGGCCAGCAGCCGGTCGTCCAGCAGGATGCGACACTGGGCGCGGCCGTACTCGCGGGCCGGGGCGCTTTGCACCCGGCCGCCCAGGGCCTCGCAGGCCAGTTGCATCCCGTAGCAGATGCCCAGCACGGGGATGCCCAACTGGAACAGGGCCGGATCGCACCGCGGGGCCCCCGCCTCGTAGACGCTCGATGGCCCGCCGGAAAGGATGATCCCCTTGGGCGCAAGCTCCGCCAGCCGCCGGGCCGTGATGTCGTGCCGCACGATCTCGCAGTACACCTGCTCCTGGCGGACCCGCCGCGCGATCAACTGGGCATACTGCGAGCCGAAATCCAGGACCAGGATCTTCTCGCCGGCAACTTTCGTCATGGAGGCTTTCCCGGGGGAAAGTTCCCCATTATAACTCCTGGATCATGTCGCTGCACCCCCTGGAAACCCTGTTGGCATCCTCCTGGCCCCCGGCCGAGTGGCAGGACGTGACGGTCCTGCTGGCAGTCTCCGGCGGGGCCGACAGCGTGGCTTTGCTGCGGGCGATTGTGGCGCTAAAGACGGGCGGCCAGGGCCGGCTCCGCGTGGCCCACGTCAACCACCAACTCCGGCCGGGCGAAGCGGATGCCGACGAGGCCCTGGTGGTCGAGCTGTGCCGGCGGCTGGATCTGCCCTGCGAGGTGGGCCGCCTGGCGATCGCGCCGGCCGACCGCGGCCAGGGCTTGGAAGCGACCGCCCGCCGGGCCCGCTACGCCTTCCTCCAGGACGCGGCCGCCCGCTCGGGCGCCCGCTACGTCGTCACCGCCCACACGGCCGACGACCAGGCGGAGACCATCCTGCACCGCATCCTCCGCGGCACCGGCATCCGCGGGCTGGCCGGCATGGCCCGGGCAAGGCCGCTGGGCCCGGCCACGCTCTTGCGGCCCTTGTTGGGCATCCGCCGGGCCGAACTGTTGACTTATCTCGGCGACTTGGGCCAACCCTACCGCCAGGACAGCAGCAATCGGGAGTTGCGGTTCACGCGGAACCGCATCCGCCACGAGCTGCTGCCCCGCTTGGCCGAGCGCTTCAACCCGGGCGTCGCGGATGCCCTGGTGCGACTGGGCACTCTGGCCGGCCAGGCGCAGGCCGCCCTGGACTGCCGGGTGGCCGAGTTGCTGGATCGCTACGTCCGGCCCGCCGACAGCGCGGTGCTGTTGGACCGGGCCGGGCTGGCCTCCCAATCGCCTTATGTCGCCCGCGAGTTGCTCATGGCCGTCTGGCGGCGGCAGGGCTGGCCGATGCGGGCCATGGGTTTCCAGGAGTGGGACCTCTTGGCCGGCATGCTCCTGCCGCCCCCAGCGTCTTCAACCGGAACTGGCTGGAAGCACATCTTCCCCGGCGGCGTCGAGGCCGAGATCACCGATAGCGAAATGCGGTTGACGCGGCGCTGATTGTGGAGCGTGATTTGTCCGCCCTTTTCTCCCCAAACCTGGGCAGGTGAAAGCCTATCGCCTTGGGGCGGGCCTGTAGTTTCGGTTTCTGTTGCGACGTGCTCGCGCCGACCGCCCCAACGGGGCCCCCTTGACGGGCGGCAGGGAGATGCTAGGCTGACGGTCGCTGACGTATCGCCAGCGGCTGGTTGACGGGCCGATGATCGTGCAGGAGCCGCAGGCAAGACAGCGGCCCCTAGTGCGGATGGCCCTCCGCATCTCTTGCGGCTCGATCCAATCATTTGCAAGCTCGACATGAAAGGGGAGTTCACATGTCGCCAGGGGCGTTAAAGGGCATCGGCATCGGCTGCTTCGTCCTCTGTGCCATCCTGTTGTTCGTAGCCTGGGAGCGGTACCAGGACAACGCCAACAAGGTCGAAGCCGCAAACAAGATGCTGCATTCATCCCCGTTCGGGGGCATGATGCAGGGGATGCAGGGGCTTACCGGGAGCCCGCAGCTTGAGCCTTCGGCGCCGGCTGCAACGAAGTACGCACTCGTCTTCGCGGTCCTGTCGGGCATCGCTGGAGGCGTATGCTTCGTGATCGGCGCGAAGAAGGGACCAGGCACCGCCCCACCAGGGACCACGCCCTCCGGCTGAGCAGGAAGCGCCCCAGGCAGGGGGTGACTGCGTCGCAGCGGGAAGAGGGAACGGCCCAACAGACCGCTGTAGAGGCCGCGGGCACGGCGGGGGCCCCTGCGAAGATGCTGCCCACGGTGGGCGGCTCGGCCCGCAGCGGGGCCAACCGAACCTCCCGGCCGGCGTTTCCACGCCGGCCAAGCCCGAGCAGTGGATCGGCTCGGACAGGAATCCCCGTTGCGGCCCCGCGGCGCGCGGACCGAGAGAACGCTCGGCACGTGGGTCAAGCGGCTGGCGTGCCGCACCGTGCAAGAGTAAGTTAGGCTGGTCGCCGGGCGCCGGGCGGCCGTGTTGGGGCGGGATTCCGGCAATCACATGGTGGAGGGAAAAGAATGAAGCCACAGAAACCGTATTTTGAGTTGGTCTGTCAAGCGGAAAAGGCCGCACAAGCCATTAAGGACCCGGAGCTGCGCCGTGTGGCGTTTGAGCGGGTTCTCGACGATCTCCTTTCCGCGGGAGGTGCAACGGGTGGTGCCGAAAAGGCCCCGCTCAAGCCATCGAAGGGGCCCCGGACGGCGGTCCCCGCCAAGCCCCGGAAGGCCCGTGGACCCAAGGGTTACGTTCGCGACTTGGTCGACGACGGGTTTTTCAAGAAGCCCAAGACAATGGCTGAGGTGAAGGCCGAGCTTGCGAACCGTGGCCACCACATCGCCTTCACGAGCCTCAGTGGCCCCCTGCAGGGCCTCTGCCAAGAGCGCGTTCTCCGCCGGCACAAGGGCAAAGCCGGTGGCAAGGGCAAGAAGGTTGCCTTCAACTACTCCGAGTGGTAGCCGATGCGATCCAGGACAAAGCCCAAAGCGCCCGAGGCTCCGATCGAGGGGCTCAGTCGGCTGGCCCAACAGGCCGTCGCGCTGGCGAAGACCGCCCGTCGCAATCGAGTGAACCTCTCCGGTGACAACTACTACGCGAACAAGCTGGCAGAATTGCGCGCTGATGCGACGAATATCTACCGTGAACTTGGCCCGGTTACCGCAGGCGATTCGTCCGCGCTTGCCGAGATGCTCCAACAGGTGTTCTCAGCAAAGCTGCCAGCGAAGAGCCGCGCGGTGGCCGCTCGCGATCTCCTGTTCTCATTGCGCACGACGTGGCGCTCGTCCACCAACATGCCACGCGAGGACGACGGCCTCTTCCCGTTGAGCGTTCTCAACCAGGCCAACCGTGGCTACCTCGTGACCATTGGTCGGCAGATGAACGGGTGCTTCTCTCAGGGATGGTACGACGCGAGCGCGGTCATGATGCGGAGGCTCCTTGAGATCACGGTCATTGAGGCATTTGAAGCGAGGGGCATCTCGACCAAGATCAAGGCCCCATCGGGCGACTACCTCCAACTATCCGACCTCGTGAGCGCAGCCCTGAAAGAGCCAAGCTGGTCGTTGTCGCGCAATTGCCGGAAGTCGCTGCCGATGCTCAGGGATGCCGGGCATAGCTCCGCCCACGGGCGCTACTATCACGCCCGACGGGAAGACGTAGAGGCTCTGCGCCCCGGGTGCCGTATTGTCATCGAGGAGTTCCTACACCACGCGGGTTTGCTGTCATAAGGGACGACATAACGACCGGCCGTGCCGGACGCCGCCTCGGCCTGCCGTCGATGCCGGGCGATCTTTGCCAGGCCGAGCCGCCGTCCCGCCTACCAGTTGCTGTCGCGACGCGCGTCGCCCGGGGACCGCCCCAATGCCGGCCTACGAGCTGGGGCTGCGGGGCGGGGCCACGGGCGCCGCATAGATGCGATAATGGCCGGCCCGTTGGTAGGGCGCGGCGGACAGGCCGATCAGCGGGAGGGCCCCGGCCAGGGCGCGGTCGGGGATGGCCAGAACGTCGCCGGGGCTGAAAGGGGGCAGCGGCCGATCGAGGTAGAGCGCCAGCGAGACGATCTGCTCCTCGCGCAAATCGGATCGCAGCTCGTGGTCCAGGTAGAAGACCAGCGAGCCGACCCGCTCCTCCACCACCAGCAGCCGGGCCGGCAGGCGGCCGAGCCCGTTGAAGTGATCGGCCAGCTCCCGCGCGGACCGCTCGTGCGCTACCGGGGGCAGGGCGATGGTCAGCGTGACGGCGAACTGCGCGGCCATGCCCAGCGCGGCCCAAGTCCAGGTCGCGCGGGGACGCCCGGCGACCCAGTAGCCCAAGGGCATCAAGGCCGCCAGGCCGGCGAGCACGGCAACCGTCCAGGCCGGGCCGGAGAATTGGATCGCCATCTCGTGCTGGACCACCAATAATAAGGCAGGCAGCACAATCGGGCCGGAAAGACAGGATCCCCAGACGACGGCCCCCATCCACTGCCGGGCGGACTCGCTCAGCCGCCCGTCGATCAGCCGCGACCAGGCCGCAGCCGCCAGAATGGCCACCGCCGGAAAGACCGGCCAGATATAGGTGACCAGCTTCGAGTGCGAGAGCGAGAGGAATACCGTGCCGCCAATCAGCCAGGAGGCCAACAGCATCAGGGGCCGGCCGCCGGCCGGCGACCACGCTTCGCGCGGTGCCCGAGCCCGCGACCCCCGCTGCCGCCAGGCGTCGCAAAGGGCCGCCGGCAGGTAGGCGATCCACGGCAGGCCGCCGCCCAGCAGCAGGGGCAAGTAGTACCACCAGCGGGCGCTGCCGTGCGGCTGCGTCCCGGTGGCAAAGCCCAGCAGATGCCGTTCGACGAAATAGTAATGGAGGTATCCGGGCGAGCGGTGCTCGACGGCCAGGTACCAGCCGGCGGCCACTCCCGCGGCGACAGCCAAGGCCAGGGCCCCGCGGAGGCAGTGGACCCACCGCAGCCGCCGAGTCAGCAGGAGATAGCCGCCGTAGGCGATGCCCACCAACGCCACACCGGCCAGGCCCTTGGTGAGCACGGCCAGGCCGAGGACGAGGCCGGCCAGGGCGGTCAGGAGCCAGGGGCGAAGGATTAGGGATTGGGGATTAGGGATTGGGGATTGGGGATCGGGGATTGGGGATCGGGGATTGGGGATTGGGGATTGGTCGGCTTCCCAGAACAGCAAGAGGGAGAGAGTGACCCACGGCACCAGGGCCACGTCGTGGGCGGCAGCCTGGGCCAGCGCGGCGGGCAGAATGGTGGTGGCGTAGCACACGCCGGCCACCAGGCCCGTCCGGCGGTCGAACATCCGCCAGGCCATGGCCGCGGTCGTGACGGCCCCCGCCAAGCCCAGCAGCAAGCCGGGCAGCCGCAAGGCCGCTTCGGACATGCCCAGCAGCCCGAGCGACAGCGCCTCGCACCAGAAGTAAAGGATCGGCTTGTCGAGGAAGGGCTTGCCGGAGAGCCGCGGGACGACCCAATCGCCGTGCTCGACCATCTCTTGGGCGATGCGTGCGTGTACGCCCTCGTCCGGGTCCAGCAGGGGGATGCGCGAGGCCACGGCCAGCGGGTACACGAAGATCACGGCCGCCACCACGGTCGCCAGGGCGACTGCCGGCCAGAAGTCGCTCGACGGTACCTTGTTCACGGCTGCCTCCAAGCACGCGCCCGCTGCGCGCCGGGTGCGCGGACGGTTAACTCTTCGCCTGCGCGTCTTGCAAGCTCTTCAACAGCTTTCTCCCGCGGCTCTTCATCGCGGGACTGCCTGCTCTCGTGCACCGCTCCAGCACCTTGACTACCCGCTCCCGAAGAAAGGCCTCCCTCTCCGCAAAATCCGCGAGCGCCTGCATGGCGAACGTCTTGACAATGCTGCTCTCGTCAGCCAGGTAGTCGAGCAGCGTCTCGACCGCCGCATCGAGTTCCGGCCTGCGCAGCGCCAGGCGCGGGAGCATCTGTGCCACGTGCCAGCGCACCTCTGGCTGTCGGCTGCCGGCAACCTGCCGCAGCAGCTTCTGCTTGAAAGGCTGAAGGTAATCCGGACGCCGGGCCGTGACCTTTTCAACCGCATCGGCAGCCCTCATCCTGATCAGGGGGTCGTCGCCGAGCATCCCGCTGAAGAGCGCATCGAACAGCGTGGGGTCGTCCAGCACGTCCCCGACCACCTCGTTGGCTCTTCCGATAGAACGCCTGTCGCCGCCCGCCAACTTTTTCAGAATCTCCCTCATGGATTCATGCGGCGGCCAGTTTCCGGCAGATGGCCGCCGCCATTTCCCGGGTGCCGACGGCGGTGGGGTCGTCGCGGTGGGGCTTCATGTCGTAGGTGACGTCGCGGCCTTCGGCGAGCACGGCCGCCACCGCCTGCTCCAGCCGATCGGCGGCCTCCCGATGGCCGAGGTGGCGGAGCATGAGCACGGCGGAGAGCACCAGGGCGGTGGGATTGACCTTGTTCTGGCCCTTGTACTTGGGGGCGCTGCCGTGGGTGGCTTCGAACACGGCCCCGCCGCCGCCGATGTTCGCGCCCGGGGCCACGCCCAATCCGCCCACCAGGCCCGCCGCCAGGTCGCTTAGGATGTCGCCGTACAAGTTCGGCAGCACCAGCACGTCGTAGAGTTCCGGCTTCTGCACGAGTTGCATGCACATGTTGTCGACGATGCGGTCCTCGAACTCGACGTCGGGGAACTCCACCGCCACCCGCCGGGCGGTCGCCAGGAACAGCCCGTCGGTGTGCTTCATGATGTTCGCCTTGTGCACGGCCGTCACCTTCCGGCGGCCGTTGCTGCGGGCATACTCCAGCGCATAGCGGACGATCCGCTCCGTGCCGGGAATGCTGATCGGCTTGATCGACACGCCGGTCACCTCCGGCGAGGTGCGGACCTTGCGGTCCGGGCTAAGGCGGTTGACCGTGTCGATCAACTCCTTGGTCTCGGGCTTGCCCGCCTCGAACTCGATGCCCGCGTAAAGGTCCTCCGTGTTCTCGCGGACGATCACCAGGTCCAGCGGGATGGGGATGTTGCTGAAATAGGTCCGCACTCCCGGATAATACTTGCACGGGCGGACGCAGGCGAACAAGTCGAACTGCTGCCGCAACTGGACGTTGATGCTGCGGAAGCCCTTGCCGACCGGGGTGGTGATAGGGGCCTTCAGGGCGCAGCGCGTGCGGCGCATGCTCTCCATGAGGGCTGCCGGCAGCGGGGTGCCCAACCGCTGCATCACGTCCACGCCCGCCTCCTGCACGTCCCAGTCGATCGCCACGCCGGTGGCGTCCACGCACCGCCGGGCGGCCTCGGCCAGCTCGGGTCCCACGCCGTCGCCGGTAATCAACGTCACTTGCTGTGCCATGCTGCTATTTGTGGCGCAGGCGGGACGCCTGCACTACAAAACTCCATCAACTTGTTATGACACTGTTCGTCACATTTCCGCCGCACACCCGTCACTCTACCTGCGGCCCGCCGCGGTAGTCAAGGGCAGCCGGTCTCAGCCACGATTCCGTGCTGGACGGCGGCGGCGATGCGGTCGATCTCGTCCAGCGAGATGGCCAGCGGCGGGAAGAGCACGATCACATTGCCCAGCGGGCGCAAGAGCACGCCTTCGGCCAGCGCGTGCCGACAGACGCGGATGCCTCGCCGCTCGGCCCAGGGATAGGGCTCTTTGGTCGCCCGGTCGCGGACCAGCTCGACGCCGCCGATCAGGCCGCACTGCCGGACATTGCCGACGTGTTCCAGCTCGGCCAGTCGCGCCAGATGTCCGCCGAGGCGGGCGATCTTCTCCGGCAGGCGCTCCAGGGTCTGCTCCTCGTCGAAGATTTCCAGCGAGGCCAGCGCGGCGGCGGCCCCCAAGGGATTGCCGCCGTAGGTGTGCCCATGATAGAAGGTCTTGCTCTCGGCGTAATCGCCCAGGAAGGCCTGCCAAACCTGGCCGGTCGTTAGCGTGGCGGCCATGGGCAGGTAGCCGCCGCTCAGGCCCTTGGCCAGGCAGAGGAAATCGGGCGAGACCCCTTCGTGCTCGCAGGCGAACATGCGGCCGGTCCGCCCGAAGCCCACTGCCACTTCGTCGGCAATCAAGAGCACGTCGTATTTTCGCGTCAGCTCGCGGACGCCGCGGAGGAAGCCGGCGGGATGGACCATCATGCCCGCCGCCGCCTGCACCAGGGGCTCGATCACCATCGCGGCGATGCGGTGGTGCTCGCGGGCCAGCACCCGTTGGACTTCGCCCAGGTAGTGATCGAGCCACCGCTCAGGCGGTAGTTCAGCCGGCCCACGGTACATGTCCGGCGCGGGCACGCGGAGCGTCTCGAACAGCAGCGGCCGGAACATGGCATGGAACCGCTCGACGCCGCCGACGCTCACGCCGCCCAGCGTGTCGCCGTGGTAGGCCTCGCCCAGGGCGAGGTAGCACGTTTTCTCCGGCCGCGGGTCCGGGCGCTGCCGCCAGTACTGGAACGCCATTTTGAGGGCCACCTCGACCGCCGTGGCCCCATCATCCGAAAAGAACACGTGCCGGAGTCCCGGCGGGGCCAATTCCACCAACCGCTTGGCCAGCAGGATCGTCGTCGGATGGGAACAGCCCAGCGACGTGACGTGGGCCACCTCGTCCAATTGCCGGCGGATGGCCGCGTCGATCCGCGGGTGGCGATGCCCGTGTACGTTGCACCACAGGCTGCTGGTGGCGTCCAGGTAGCGGCGGCCGTCGATGTCCACGAGCGTGCAGCCTTCGGCCCGCTGGAGCACGAGCGGCTCGTACTCGGCCATCTGCGTGAAGGCATGCCAGACGAGCGTGCGGTCCCATGCTTTAAGCTGCTCGGGAGCGAGGTCACTCATCGCAAACGGAACGCTGGCAGCCTGGGGAGAAGCATCATGAGCGATTATTTCTGGTGCGCCTTCCCGCTCTCGTCAACGCGGTCGGAAAAGTCAGGTTTCGTGGAGAGAGAAATGGGAAGTTGATTATCGACCACGAGCCTAATAACCTGGATCGCAGCCGCGGGAGGTTCTCCGCCGGCGTCCTCGC